>WNGJ01005019.1_pt1 | contig 19466 bp, 20 predicted proteins | sample 5400611 | NCBI WGS metagenome assembly WNGJ01 (sample SAMN13153375, study PRJNA577476) | soil metagenome | isolation source: 40 cm soil or saprolite under Garry oak tree replicate 1 | place: USA:California | collected 2016-06-15 | reverse complement strand
GTCAGGTAGTATTCGCCCTGCTCGTTCTGCGGGGTCAGGCGGTCGAGCGCAGGCCAGAGCCGCTTCGCGTCGAAGCAGTACGTGCTCGTGGCAATTTCTCGGATCGCCCTTTGCGCGGCAGTCGCGTCGCGGTGCTCGACGATGGCAACCGGCCGCCCGCCTTCGCGGATCACGCGCCCATAGCCCGTCGGATCCCCGACCTCGGCCGTCAGCAGGGTGGCGGCGGCCCCCGTCGCTCGGTGCTGCTCGACGAGCGCGCGAAGCGTCGCCTCGGAGATGAACGGTTGATCGCCCGGCAGCACGAGGACGGCCCCCGCCCCCTCACCGCAGGTCCCGCGCGCCTGCAGGAGCGCGTGCCCGGTGCCGAGCCGCTCCTTCTGCTCGACGTAGGCGAGATCGGACGCCTCGCCGACGGCTGCGCGCACCTCGTCGGCGCCACGGCCGACGACAAGCACCACCCGCGCGCCGATCGCTCGGGCGACCCGCACGGGATAGTCGATGAGCCGCCGCCCGCCCAGCAAATGCAGCGCTTTGGGGCGATTCGAGCGCATGCGCTTGGACTCGCCTGCCGCCAGGATCACCGCGGTGAGCGTCTTCATGTTCGCCTCAAAGGTAGCACGTCCCATGCCATGGCATCGAGAGGCAGGCTGCTGGTCCGCAAGTGATGGATTGACGCGACCTTATCGCCTACGGTCAGCATGCCGAATGGCCTGTTGAGGGTCGAGTGGCGATAAATGAGACAAGAGGCGGGTGATCCTGTTGGGCAATGGAGCCGACAAATCGACACTCTTGCCTGTCACTGGATGGAGGAAAGATAGCCCGGCGGCGTGCAAGGCCACGCCGCCCAGGTCCTCGACGAGATCGGCAGGCAGGGTGTCGGGCGGCCGCGCGCGCCTGGCGCCGTAGGTCGCATCACCCACCAGCGGGTGGCCCAGCGATGCCAGGTGCACGCGGATCTGGTGGGTGCGGCCCGTCTCGAGGCGGCACTCGAGATAGGTGTAGCCGGCAAAGCGCTCGAGCACCCGGAAGCGCGTCACGGCCCGCCGACCCGTGCCAGCGCGCGCGACGGCCATGCGCACGCGAGAGCGTGGGTCGCGCGCGAGCGGCGCGTCGATCATCCCATCCTGTTGCGCAATGGCGCCATGGGCCAGACACAGGTAGCGGCGGGACATGGTGCGCCGTTGGAGCTGGGCCGTGAGCGAATCGTACGCGTGACGGCTCTTGGCGAGCACGATGAGCCCGGACGTGCCCTTGTCGAGGCGGTGGACAATGCCCGGCCGGCGCGGACCCCCGATCCCTGCGATCTCCGGCGCGTGCGCGAGCGCCGCCGCGGCCAGGGTGCCCGTGGACCGCCCCGCCCCCGGATGGGTCACCATCCCCGCGGGTTTGTCCACGACGAGAACGTGTGCATCCTCGAACACGATGGTGAGAGGTATGGCCTCGGCGGCCATCTCCTCCGGGGTGGGCGGCGGAACCACGACTTCGACTCTCTCGCCGTTCTTGAGCCGGTGCGCGGCCTTGCTCGAGGCGCCGTCCACGCTGACGCGGCCGCCTTCCACGAGCGCCTTGATGCGGGTGCGGGACAGCTCCGGCAGCCGCCCGGCCAGCCACAGATCGAGACGGCGCCCCGCCTCGGCCGCGCCCACTGTGACCGTCACGCGACGGGTATCCCCTGCCGTCATGCCTGCGGGGGCGGGGCCGTCAGCATGCGCAGGGCGAGGAGCGCCACGCCCACGCTGATGGCCGAATCGGCGACGTTGAAGGCGGGCCAGTGCCAGCCGCGCCAGTAGAAGTCGAGAAAGTCCACGACGGCCCCGAAGCGCGCGCGGTCGATCAGGTTGCCCGCCGCGCCGCCGAAGATCATGCCGACGGCGACGGCCGCCGCGCGGCCGCCCTCGGGCAGGAGGCGCGTGGCCACCGCGGCGAGCACGCCGAGAGCCGCGATGGAGAGCAGCGCCACGACCCAGCGCCAGCCGCGCGGCACGGTGCCGAGCATGCCGAACGCCAAGCCGGGGTTCATCACGAGGGTCAGCGAGAAGAAGCCGTCGATGACGCTCATGGGGGCGCCGGGAGGCAGGCGGCGCAGCGCGAGCCACTTCGCGGCCTGGTCGAGGATCAGGACGATCCCGCCCACGGCCACCACCAGCCTCATCGGTGGGCGAGGACCACCGGCAGGCAGCGCTCGCAGAGGGTGGGATGCCGCGGGTCTGCCCCCACGTTCGCGCTCCAGGTCCAGCACCGCTCGCACTTCTTCCAGCCCAGCGCCTGGGCGGGGACAACGACGAGCCCGAGGCCGGGGATGTCCTGGCTGTCGTAGGTGGTGCCCGCGCCCTGCGGCGGCCGCTCGGCCAGGCGCACGGCCGAGACGTTGAAGAGCGTCGCCAGCAGGCTCTCGCCCTTGCCGGCGAGGAGCGGCCGCCATTGCTCCTCGGGCGCGCTCGTGACGTACACGACCGCGTCCACACCCTTGCCGATCGACCCCTGCTTGCGCGCGGCCTCGAGCGCGCGCGAGACCTCGCCGCGCACCTCGAGCAGGCGCTCCCACTCGACGCCAAGCCGGTCGTCGATCCATTCGCCGCGCTCCTCGGGGAAGGTGACGAGGTGCACGCTCTCGGGCTTCCCGCGGCCGGGGATGTAGCTCCACACCTCGTCGGCGGTGAAGACGAGAATGGGCGCGAGCAGCCGTGCCAGCGCCGTCAGGATCTCGAAGCACACCGTCTGGGCCGCGCGGCGCTTGGGATCGCCCGGCGCCGACGTGTACAGGCGGTCCTTGATGATGTCGAGGTAGAGGGCCGAGAGGTCGACGGCACAGAAGTTGTTCGCCGTGTGGAACACGACGTGGAACTGGTACTCGTCGTAGGCCCGGCGCACGCGGGCGATCATCTCGCCCAGGCGCAGGAGCGCCCAGCGGTCGATCTCGTCCATCTGGTCGTAGGAGACGCGGTCACGGTCGGGGTCGAAGTCGGCGAGCGCGCCGAGGAGGAACCGGAAGGTGTTCCGGATCCTCCGGTAGGCGTCCCCGAGCCGGACCAGGATCTCCTCGGAGAGGCGGACGTCCTCGGTGTAGTCCTCGGCGGCCACCCACAGGCGCATCACCTCGGCGCCGTACCTGGGCAGGATCTCCTCCTGCGTGACGTAGTTGCCGACGGACTTGGACAGCTTCCGTCCCTCGCCGTCAACCAGGAAGCCGTGCGTGAGCACCGACTTGTACGGCGCCCGGCCGCGCGTGCCGACGGCCTCGAGCAGCGAGGAGTGAAACCAGCCGCGGTGCTGGTCCGAACCCTCGAGGTACATGTCCGCCGGCCAGCGGAGATTCGTGCGCGTCTCCAGCACGGCCGCGTGGCTGCAGCCCGAGTCCACCCACACGTCGAGGATATCGGTCTCCTTGCGAAAGTCGCCGCCACCGCATGCCGGGCAGCGCGTGCCGGGCGGCACGAGCTCGCTCTCGGGGCGGAGGTACCACTCCTCGATCCCCCGCCCGTCGCGGAAGATCCCCGCCACGTGCTCGATGACGCGCTCGTCCAGGAGCAGGGCCGAGCACGCGCGGCAGTAGAACGCCACGATCGGCACGCCCCAGACCCGCTGGCGCGAGAGCACCCAGTCGGGCCGGTGCGCGATCATGTTGAAGAGGCGGTCCGCGCCCCACGCCGGGATCCAGCGCACGTCGTTCCGGATGGCGTCCAGCGCCTTCTCCCTGAGCCCGTTCTTGTCGAGCGAGATGAACCACTGCTCGGTCGCTCGGAAGAGCGTCGGGTTCTTGCACCGCCAGCAGTGCGGGTACTCGTGGCTGAGCGTGACCTCCGCGACGAGGGCGCCGGCCTCCTTGAGGTGCGCGATGATTTTCGGGTTGGCTTCCCACACGGTCAGCCCCGCGAAGTGCGCGACCTCTGGGATGAAGCGGCCGTCGTCGTCCACCGGGTTGTAGATCTTGAGGCCCGCCTTGCGCCCGAGCTCGTAGTCTTCTTCACCGTGCCCGGGAGCTATGTGCACAAGCCCGGTGCCGGTGTCCATGGCCACGAAGTCCGCGCCGAGCACCGGAGCGTCCCGGTCGATCCAGGGGTGGCGACAGACCGTGCCTTCGAGGGCGGCGCCCGGGACGGCGACGTCCGTCGGCCGCGTCCGTCCCTTGAGGGCCGGCAGCGCGGCGAACGCTTCCGCCAGCGGACGGGCAACCACCAGCGCTTCGCCGTCCAGCTCCACGGCCGTGTAGATCTCGCCAGGGTGCACCGCGATGGCGAGATTGGCGGGCAGTGTCCACGGTGTCGTCGTCCAGACGACGAGCGAGGCGCGGCGCGCACCGAGCGCCTTGGCCAGCGCGGGCGACGCCGTCTTGAGCGGGAACTTCACGTACACGGACGGCGTCTTCTGGTCCTCGTACTCGACCTCGGCCTGGGCGAGCGCGGTCTTGCAGTACATGCACCAGTGGACCGGCTTCAGCCCCTTGTAGACGGCCCCCTGCCCCACGAAGCGCCCGAACTCGCGGACGATGACGGCCTCGTAGGCGGGGTCCAGCGTGGCGTACCGGTTCACCCAGTCGCCGAAGATTCCCAACCGCTTGAATTCTTCACGCTGGATGTCGATGAAGCGAAGCGCGTACTCCCGGCAGCGGCGGATCTTCTCGACGGGGTCCATGGCCTGGCGCACGTCCACGCCGGGCTGATCGAGGCCGAGCTCGAGGTCGACCTGGTGCTCGATGGGCAGTCCGTGGCAATCCCAGCCAGGGACGTACACCGCATTGTTGCCGAGCATCGCCCGCGACTTGACGACCAGATCCTTGAGGACCTTGTTGAGCACGTGGCCCATGTGAATGTGTCCGTTGGCGTAGGGCGGGCCGTCGTGGAGGATCCAGAGGGGCCGCTTCTCCGAGGCCTGGAGGATGCGAGCGTAGATGTCCATCTCCTCCCAGCGCGCGAGCATGTCGGGCTCGAGCTTGGGCAGGTTGGCCTTCATGGGGAAAGTGGTCTTCGGGAGGTTGAGCGTTTCCTTGTAATCCATAGAGGAGGAAACGTAACACCGATAAGCGTTTAGGGCAAGAAAGCCCCTCGCCGGCGGGCCCGCCGGTCGGGCGGCCTCGGACTATCTGGGGGCGATCTCCACGACGCCGCGAACGTTGTCGATGGTGACGCGAAAATAGTTCAGGAAGTCCCGGCCGAGCAAACCCTCTGCACCGCCGCCCATCTGCGCATCGTGCGAGTACACGCGCAGCGGAGCGACGCGCGCCCCGCCCACTTCCAGGCTCCCGAGGCTCACGAGATAGGCGGACGCGGCGCCCGTCACGCCGCGGAACTGGAGCCTGGGCGCGTCCTGGTAGCTGACCCCCAAGCCGAACAGCGCGGCCGGCTTGATCATGGTCCGGTCGGCGCCGGTGTCGAGCACGAGCTGCACGAGGCCACGCCCATTGATCTTCGCCGTCACCATGATGGGGCGTCCCGGCGGAAACGCGATGCGCGTGACGCCGTCCGTGACCTTCGCCTCGACCGGACCCGAGGGCACGGGTGGCGCATCCACGGTGCCGACGGAGCGGGCTCGACTACGGTAGCGCTCGGGCACACTCTCGGGCCCCTGGCCGAAGTGGGTCTCGCCGCTGTCGTACAGCTGGGCATGCGCAGCGGGCGCCAGGCAGAACGTCAGGGCCAGGAGAACCGCCGCCGCGCGGAAGAGCCGGCGCTGGGCGCCCGTCGACGTGAGCGACACGTGCCGGCTACTTGGGGGAGAGCGTGACGACGCCTGCCGTGCTGTCGATGTTCACCGTGAACTGGTCGAGAAAGTCGCGACCCAGGAGTCCGTCACCCTGACCCAGGTCGACGTCGTGCGCCGCCACGCGAAGTGGCCCCGAGCGCGCTTCACCCACTTCGATGCTCTCGACGGGAACGAAGAGCACGTCGGCCGAGCCGGTGGCGCCCTTGACCGAGCCCCGCAGCGCCTCGCGCGAGCCGATGCCCATGCCGGCCAGCACGCGCGGGTTGATCACGGTCACCGATGCCCCGGTGTCGAGCATGAGCTGCGCCGAGCCCCCGCCGTTGATCTTGGCCGAGACCATGATGGGCTTGCCCGGGGTAAAGCTGATCCGCGCCCCCTGGCTTACGGCGCCCTCCGCCGACGAGGGGCTCGCGGCGGGCGCCGCCGGTCTCTCGGGAAAGGTCAGGAGCTGCGCCCTCGACCGGAAGCGCTCCGGCACGGCGTAGATCCCCTGGCCGTAGTGGGTGCCGCCCTGCTCGTCCGTCCAGCGGTACATCTGGGCCCACGAGATCGAGGGCCAGAGCCCCACCACCGCCAGACCCAGTAACATCGCGGGGAACGCCGCCCGCCTCGATCGAGTCATCACCGGACCAGTATAGCCCCGCTACCCGCGGCCCGGACAAGCCTCATGACCCTGGCGCCAGCGGTTCCAGGCTGTCTCGTAGACCACCATCTCGTCGGCTCCGGCCACGGTATTGCGCTCGAGCCTGACCCGGTGGATGGGCGTGAAGCGGTCGGTGCGAGCCGAGAGGACCGGAAACCACGCGGGGAAGATGATCAAGTAGTCCGGGCAGGCGCGCTCGAGAAATCGAAGGACGCCCGCCTCGCCGTCGCGACGGTACGGGATGATGGCCGGAGTGACGAGACCCATGACGTCGACCACCTCGCGGCGCCCGAGGTAGGCGATCGCTCCCACGTCGTTGAGCGCCAGACGGGAGTCGGCCGGCGTGTGGGCCTGCACCCAGCGGCCAAGGCTCACCTGCATGGCATCGATGTTCTGCACGGCCCAGGCGTAGCGTGTCGCGCCGGGGCTGAGCGAGGCAAGCGAGGCCACGAGGAGCAGGGCCATGGCGACGCGACGAAGCCATCCCTCGCCGAGCACCAGGGCGCTGACCGCGACCACGATGGCCAGGGGCAGGAGCTGGATCGAGTAGCGCCCCTCCTGGAAGGCCGGACCCCGGTAGGGAGCCAGCAGCGCCATGCCGAGCGGGTGGAGAAAGAGAATCGAGGCCGGCAGCGCCCAGGCTCGCCCGCCGCGACGCCAGACCACCCAGAGCCCCGGCAATATCAGAACGGGAAGCAGCACGTTGACCGAGACCAGCCAGGTAGTCCACTCGCGCTCGAACTGCCAGGGCCGGGACAGCAAGGTCATCGCCGCGGACTCACGCGCACCTTCGAGCAGGCCCACGAGCCCGCCCTCGATCTTGGCGATGGCCGTCGCAGGCAAGGGGGTGCCCGAGGTCCGGAGATTGAACGCTACCCACGGGACGAGCATCATCGCGGGGAGGCCCAAGGCGACGGCCGAGCGCCTGGCGGTCAGGGGTCCCGCCAGCCAGAGGAGCGGGACGAGCAGGACAGACTCGGGTCTCGCGAGCACGGCCAGGCCCACGAGGGCGGCGGAGGTCGGAGCTCGTCCCTCGACATGGGCGACCACGGCCGCCGTCACGAGGAGCGCGGCCAGCGCCACTTCCATTCCGGACAGCGCGCCCCAGACCATGGGCGCGCTCCAGGCGGTCACGAGCGCCGCCGTCAGGCCAAGGGCGGCGTCCCCCGTCCACGCGAGAGCGAGCCGCCGCGCCAGCCACGCGGCGCCGAGCGCGGCCGCGATGCCCGCCGCCTTGGCCCACGCTGGGTAGACTCCTCCCGCCTTGAAAAGCCCGGCCAGGAGCAGGGTCCAGAGCGGCGCCGTCGAGCCCGACACGGGGACGCCGGGGTTGTACGCGAAGCCGTGGCCCTCGGCCACGTTGCGGGCGAGGTGGAAGTGAATCCACGAGTCGTCGAGAGGGAAGCCGTGAAGGCCCAGGGGTCCGGCGATGAGTCGCTCGCGCTGGAGGAAGAGCCCGACGGCGGCGGCCAGCGCGGCGGCGGTGAGGAGGAGCGCGCCCCGTCCCGTCACCGCTTGTCGCGGATGAAGGTGTAGCCCGCGTACTGCGCGCGCCCGCGGCCCAACGGCAGGACGTAGAGGAAGCGACCGTACGGCAGCGGGATCTCCTGCAAGCCCCGCGGCCGCGGCACGGCCGGGTCCCAGTGGTCCACGAACCAGACGAGCCGGCGCACGCGGCGGGGGATGGTGACGGTGGAGCCGGGCGTCAGGATCATGGTCGCGGCCGACTGCGGCGCGTAGAAACCGCGAGGCAGCTCGCCCAGCTGCACCTGGTAGATCTCGTACTCGGGCAGGTAGAACATCGCGTGGCGCAGCCAGGGGTAGGAGCGGGTATTGCCCACCTCGGTGAGAAGCCCCGTATCCGCCGGGTCGTAGACGGCATGGATGGTCTCGACGTAGGTGCGAATCACCGCCTCGTGCTCGCGGAGCGCCGCGGCCGTCCGGCTCATGATCCAGTCGTGCGCCTCGTCTTTCGCGCGCCAGATCCACGCGTCGCCGGTACGGTTGTCGAAATGACGCGGCACGGGCCGCGCGCTGACGAAGAAGCCCGTGCTCACGAGGCAGAGCGGCACGAGGGCGGCCGCGGTCAGCCCCCAGCGCCAGTTGGGGCGCCGGAGGCGCTCGGACCCTGCCGCGACAGCCTCCACGAGGACGCGGCTCAACAGGATGACGAGACCTGGCAGGAAGGTCAGGACATACCCCGCCTGGCCGAAGTGCACGAGGGTGTAGAAAACCGCGGGCGGCACGATCCAGGCGAGGAGAAACCATTCCTGCCTGCCCCACCCGGCGCGCCGGACGTAGAGCGGTAGCGCGAAGACGGCCAGGGCCAGCGGGCCCAGTCCCACGATCACCGACGCCAGGACATAGCGGGCCTGGGCCAGCGTCACGTCGAGGGAGCCGCCCAACACCGAGGTCGGCAGGACCACGGAGCCGTAGAGCTGGGTCGAGGCGCGGAGATAGGCGTCGAGGCCTCCGGTGAGCCAGACCATGGGCAGGAACCACGACAGCACGGCGCCCAGCATGAGGGCCGCGGCGAGCGCCAGGCGCCGAGCGCCGCGGATCCCGACGAGCGCGCTGCCGACGGAGAGCGGGAAGAGCAGCACCAGCACCGACGGGCGGATGCCGCCCGCGAGGCCCAGGGCCACCGCGCCCCCGTAGAGGAAGCGCGTATGGCCGCGGAGCGCGCCATAGGCGAAGGCCGCCACCAGCGAGGCGACGAATGCCTCGCCCGCGTAGGTCAGCCCGACTGAACCGTAGAACCAGAAGAGCGGGCTGACGGCCAGGAGCGCCGCCGCCGACGCGGCGGTGGCGCGGTCGTAGAGCACGCGCGCCAGCCAGTAGACGGTCACGGTGGTGGCGGCGCTGAAAAGCATGGCGAGCGAGACGTACGCGAGGTTCGGGTCGGCCAGCGGAATGTTCAGCAGGCGCCCCAGCCCGACATAGAGCAGATAGCCGGGCGGGTGAGGCTGGTGCTTGGCGATGTCGAACTCGCGCAGCGCGAGCGCGAACTGCACGGCGTCCCAGTTGTAGAGCATCCGGGCCCGGTACGGCCAGCGGGACAGGAGCGTCAGCGCGGCCAGGCCGCTCGCGAGCCAGGCGTCGGCGTGCCGCTCGAGGTGCGATCGCGCCCAGCGGGCAGCCGCGCTCACACGTGCCCCCAGACACGATCGGCCGCGCCGAATATGGCCGAGGAGTCGCCGAGACCGGCGCGAGCGATTCGGACATCCCGGGAAAGGACGGTGGCGTGAGCCCGCACCTCCCGCTCGAGCGCCGGAGCCAGCCCGGGTACCGTCGTCATCACACCGCCGCCCAGCACGAGGAGCTCGGGATTCAGGAGCGTGATGTAGTTGCCAATGGCCTGACCCAGGTACCGCTCGGCGTCGCTCCAGATCGCCCGCGCGAAGGCGTCTCCGGCCGCGGCGGCGCGCTCCACGAGGGCCGCCGTCACGCGCGAAGGATCGCCGCCGGTCTCTGACGCGAGCCGGGTCTCGATGCCGGTCGCGAGGGCCGCCTCCAGGCGCCGCGCGAAGCCGCGTCCCGAGGCATAGGCCTCGACGCAGCCATGCTGGCCGCAGGTGCAGGGCAGTCCGTCGGGTACGACTTGCGTGTGGCCGAGCTCGCCCGCCGCGTTGCCCGCGCCCTGGAGCAGGATGCCGTCCACCACGGCGCCCGAGCCGACGCCGGTGCCGACGAAGACCGCGATGAGGCTCTGGACGCCCCGTCCGACTCCGAAACGGTATTCGCCCCAAGCGGCGGCGCGCACGTCATTCTCAACGTACACGGGCAAGCCGAAGACCGACTCGATCTCGTCGCGAAGAGGCACGTTCTCCCACTCGAGGTTCGGAGCGTAGACGACGGCTTGGCTCTTGGGATGGATCTGGCCGGCGGCGGCGATGCCGATGCCGGTGACGCGCCCGGGCTCGGTGGAGTCGAGCAGCCGCCCGATGACGCCCTTGAGGTTCGCCAGGACTCCCGGCGCGCCCTTCCAGGCTTCGGTCTGTACCTCGAGACGCCCGACAAGCTGTCCCTCGGGGCTCAGGAGGCCGCCACGCAGCTTGCTGCCGCCGAGGTCGATGCCGACGGCGTAGCGATCAGGGGGCACAGGTGGTCGAGGCGAGGAGGGTGGCGGCGGGGCAGCGGGGGCGTCAGGCTTTCTTGTCGTCGTCCTTCTTCTGCGCCGACGACGCGTCGTCCTTGAGCTCGGTCACGCCCTTCTTGAACTCCTTCACGCTCGAGCCCAGCGAGCGGGCCAGGTCCGGCAGACGCTGTGCGCCGAACAGAATGAGGACGATGACGAGGATGAGGAGCAGCTCCTGATAGCCCAGACCAAACATGGCGACACTCCTTTCCTGCTACGAAGCCCCCTTACCCTACGCGTACCGTCCTGCAATGTCAACGCGAGGGCGGTGGCTAGGGAGAGCGCAGGACCCTTCGCTCGCCCTGGCGAACGGTGACGCGCTGGGAATCCAGGTACTCCATGAGGGGGATGGCGTACTTCCGGCTGACGCCCAGGAGGTCCTTGACGTCGGCGGGGCCGATTTCCTTCTTCTCCTTGAGATGGGCCACGACCGTGTCCTGGATCTTCCCGAGCGCCGCCGCGTGGAAGAAGAGTGACTCCTTGACGCGGACGAGCCGCCGGTCGGCGACGAGCAGCTGGAAGAGCTCGTGCTTCTCCGTGCCCTTGACCCCCAGGCGGCCGAGCGCTTCCTCGGGGCTGGGCGGCGCGGCGCCGGCGGCCAGGAAGGCGGACTCAAGCCCCTCGACGACCCGCTGCTGCTCGGACGTCAGACGGATGGCGTGGGAGGCCAGGCGCACCTGGTCCCGCTCGCTCCGCACGACGCCGTCGGTCTCGAGCGCGGCGAGCAGCTGGGCGAACACTTTCTCCTGCGCGTGGCCAGCGCGGCTCCGGAGCTCCTCCCGGGAGATTCCCCCGCGCAGCGGGTTCTGGGAATGGAAGGCCTCGAGGAGCGCCAGGGTCTGGGATCGGAGGCGATCGCTCGCTTCACGGTGCACGTACCACTCCCGGTCGACGGTGGTCACCGCCTGCGCCTGCTGGAGCTCTTCGATCAGCGCGCGAAGACGCTCGGGTCCGAACGGGGTGCGGGCGCGCAGGTCGGCGGCCCGGAGTCCCGCCGCCCCCGCCTGGCGCAGGTGCTCCTCGACGACCTTGGCCGGCGGGGCCGTCTCGAGGACACGCAGGTGGTCGGCGAGCGCACCGCTCTTTCGCTTGAACCGGGGCGGGGCCACGTCGAGCACGGTACCGCCGCCGATGGTGACGATCGGCGAGTAGGAGCGGATGACGTAGCGGTCGCCGGGCAGCGCGCACACAGGCGCCTCGAGACGGAAGCGGCCGTATGTCACGTCACCGGGCGCGACCTCCTGCCTGTCGACGAGCAGCACGCGGGCCATCACCTCGTGGGTGCCCACGTGGAAGCGCACGCGGTCGCGCGCCTTGAGCGGCCGCGGCGCGTCGGCCAGGAGCTCGAGCGTCGCGTCGGCGAGGAGGGTCGGCACGAGCGCTGCCGGCGGCGCGATCACGTCCCCGCGCTCGACGGCGGCGCGCTCGACACCCTGGAGATTGACGGCGGTGCGCTGCCCCGCCTGCGCGGTCTCGACGGCCCGGCCGTGGACCTGGAGACCGCGCACCTTGGCCTGGAGCGCCCGGGGGAAGATCTCGACCCTGTCCTCCACGGCGAGCCGGCCGGCCATCAGCGTCCCGGTGACCACGGTGCCGAAGCCCTTGACGGTGAAGACCCGGTCTATGGGAAGCCGCGCGTTCTTGTCCGTCGGGCGTCCCGGGACGAGGGCAGCCAGCCGCGCCAGCGTCTGGCGCAGCTCGGGCAGCCCCTGCCCGGTTTTCACCGAGACGGGCACGATGGGGCAGCCCTCGAGAAAGCTGCCCCCGAGCAGCCGTCCGACATCATCCTTGACCAGCTCGACCCAGTCGGGATCCGCAAGGTCGGTCTTGGTCAGGGCCACCATGCCCGATGTGATGCGCAGCAGCTGGCAGATCGCGAGGTGCTCGCGCGTCTGCGGCATCACGCCCTCGTCGGCGGCGATGACGAGGAGCGCGAGGTCGATGCCGCCCACGCCCGCCAGCATGTTCTTGACGAAGCGCTCGTGGCCCGGCACGTCCACGATCTCGATGGTCAGGCCGCCCGGCTCCTCGAGGAAGGCGAAGCCCAGGTCGATCGTGATGCCGCGCGCCTTCTCCTCCGGCAGCCGGTCGGTATCGGTCCCGGTCAGCGCCTTGACGAGCGAGGTCTTGCCATGATCGATGTGGCCCGCGGTCCCCGCTACGACATGCTTGGCCGCTGTCACAGGCGGCTGAGGGCGGCCGCGAGGGCGGGAATGTCAGAGGGGAGGATGGTGCGGAAGTCCAGCAGGAGCCGGTCGTCGAGGACGCGGCCGAGAACGGGCGGCTGGCCGCTGCGGAGGTGTTCGTCGAGAACCTGGGCAGGGCGCTCGCGAGTGCCCAGCGCCACCGCGGCCGTCGGCAGCTCGACCGTAGGCAGCGCGCCGCCCCCCACCTGTGAGGTCGCGTCCACGAGGGTGATGCCGAGCCGCGCCTGGATCTCGGGCGAGAGGCGGCGGAGAAGCCCGCGGGCCCGGCGCCTGATCGTCGATTGCGCCTCCGTCAGCATCCGGAGCGTCGGGATGGTCTCGAGCGCGTCGCCCGCCTCGTACGCGTACAGCGTCGCCTCGAGAGCCGCCACGGTGAGCTTGTCGATCCTGAGCGCGCGGTTGAGCGGGTTCTGCGCGAGGCGGCCGATCAAGCTGGCCTTGCCGACGACGAGGCCCGCCTGCGGCCCGCCGAGCAGCTTGTCTCCGGAGAAGGACACGAGGTCCACGCCCGAGGCCACGACCTCGGGCACGGTGGGCTCGTACGGAAACCCGAAGCGGCGGAGATCCACGAGGCAGCCGGAGCCCAAGTCCTCCATCACCGGCACGCCCCGCTCGCGCCCGAGCTCGGCCAGCTCGCGCGAGGACACGGCGGCGGTGAAGCCGACGACGCGGTAGTTGGAGGTGTGGACCTTGAGCAGGAGCCCGGTCTCGGGCCCGATCGCCTGCGCGTAGTCCTTGAGATGGGTGCGGTTGGTCGTGCCGACCTCGCGCAGCGTCGCGCCCGATCGGCGCATGATATCGGGGATGCGGAACTCGCCGCCGATCTCGATCAGCTCTCCGCGCGAGACGATGACCTCCCTGCCCCGCGCGAGGCTCTCGAGCGCGAGCAGGACCGCCGAGGCGCAGTTGTTGACCACGAGCGAGGCCTCGGCTCCCGTGAGACGCTGGAGGAGCGCGTCCACGTGAGCGTAGCGCGAGCCGCGCTCCTTGCGGCTCACGTCCATCTCGAGATTGGAGTACGCCCCCCCCACTGCCTGCAGCCGCTCGCGCGCCAGAGGGGAGAGCAGGGCGCGGCCGAGGTTGGTGTGGAGCACCACGCCGGTGGCGTTGACGACGCGCGCGAGGGAGAACACTCCGCTCTGGGAGAGGCGCGTCACCACGCGCTCGGCCAGTGCGTCTATTGGGGCCGCCGCGGGCGCGGCCGCCGCGGAAGCGCCTTCGATCACGCGCCGGCGCTCGGCGGCAAGCACCTCGCGCGCGGCCTCGGTCAGGCGGCGGCGGGGAATGCCGGCGAGCGCGGCATGGCCCGCCACGCGGGTGACAAGGGCGTCCACCCCCGGCAGCGCGCGCAGGAGCGCCGGCGCCTTATCCGCCCGCGGCAAGCTCGCTCTCCACGCGCGCGCGCACCCGGGCGATGATCTCGCGCGCTTCGTGCCGGATCGCGTCGCCGCCCGCGACGCGGGCCTCCGTCTGCAGGAGCCGCCGCACGGTCTCCTCGGTCAGCCCCGCCCACAGCTCGTCAAGATCCCTGGCCGAGAAGCCCTGGCCGCGCAGTGCCTTCGTCCACTCGCGCGCCAGCTCCTGGACGAGCCGGTCGCGCTCGGTCGCGAGCCGTCGCGCGCGCTTCACCAGCTCGGGGAGCCTGGGCGCCATCCCTCTACTCCTTCACGATGCGCCGCACGGCGTCCACCAGATTCGGCTCCCAGCGGGTCGTCGACACGCATTCGTAGTTGGGATTCGGGCGCAGCTTGCCCGGCTTGCCCAGGCGGAAGGTGCGCATCTTGCTGTTGATCTGGAGGTCCGTGGTCTGGCCGTTCGGACGCGCGAAGACGGTGAACGAGACCATCGTTTCGCCCTCCAGCGGCTTGTCGCCCATGCTGCCGCAGTCGGCGTACACGCCGATGGGCGAAACGATGTCGTCCGAGGCGATGACGCCGGAATCCTTGGCGATGGCGCGCAGCGGAACATTGTCGAAGGCGAGCGCCTGGATGAGCGCGCCCCAGGTGACATCGTAGGGCGCCGCGATCTTATCCCGGTACGGTGGCGGCTGAAGCGGCGAGATGTAGGCCGCGCAGCCGCCCGCCAGCAGCGCGCCCAACGCCACCCCGGGGAGCCGCAAGCGCCCGCTGATCATGCGTCCATTCTACCGCGGGTGATGGTCGATCCCGCGGTAGGCCGTGATGAAGCGGCGCATCCGCCTCTCGTCGAAATCGTCGAAGGCGTCGATCCGTGTCCACGCCGTGAGCGCGAGCCGTGTCTTCATGCCGGGATAGGGGGCCAGGATGACTTGATGTTCGTAGCTCGAGACGATCGCCTTGAGCCTGGCCACGAGGTCAGGGCACCCGTCGGGACAGCTGTACTGGATCATGACGCCGCCGTCCTCGAGATTGTGCACCTGCAGCTGCCGCGGGATGGGCTCGGTGTGGATGCCCCAGGGCGCGATGTACGGCAGATGCGGGCCCGAGGTCGGCGGGTCGGAGTTGTAAGGCGGAATTGCCTCGTTGAGCGTCTGGACGTGGTGGTTGCCCTGGTCCGGCATCCTCGCTCCCGGCTCCGCCACGGCAGCGCGGTAGATGAGGACTCCAGCGACTGCCGCCGCGACGATGCCGGCGGCGCCCGCCCACAGCCATACCCGTCGCCCGCCGCCGCGCTGTGCGGTGCCTGCTTTGGTGTCCGTGTCTCGCATGCCCATGATCGAGTGCCGAAGCGCGGGATGTGGCGGAAGCGTGTGGGAGTCGAACCCACCTCCGACTTGTCTAGAGCCGGACGCCGGATTTGAAGTCCGGGAGGCCCACCGGGATCCTAGACGCTTCCGTGCGTCCAACTACTCGCGACTCAAGGGCTCCGAGTGTATCACCCGGCTCGGGGGGCACCAAACGCGCGCGAGCCCCACCTGATGGCGGGAGGCGCGTGATAGGCTCGCGAGCCATGGGACGGACGGCCCGGCTCGCGACGATGACCCTACTCGTTCTCGCGCTGCCGACGCAGCCGATCCGGCCTCGCCTCTCGGCCGGCTCGCCGCCGGCGAGCGCGATCGGCTAGCGGCCCACGGAGGCAGTTACGCCGCGGGTCCTCCCGGCGCAGGCGTCGGGTCAACCGGAGCGATGCCGCCCATGTCCGGTTCGAGTTGGAGCGTGTCGGCGATCTTCGTGTAGCTCGAGAACATCTGCGTCACGCCGACGATTTCCATGACGCCCCGCTCGCCGACGCCCAGGCGCCGCATCTCGGAGAGGTGGAACGATGCGCCCGAAGCCGAGCGCGTCGTCACCGACACGGCGAAAGCCAACGCCTCCTTGAAGCGGCGGGCGAGACCGTTGTCGCCATACGCGTGCCGCGCCGCTGCCCAGACCTCCGCCGCGTATGCCGGGTCGTGGGCGATCAGGCGGAAGCCCGGCGGCCCCACGCCGCCGCCATAGAAGGCACGGATCTCGGCCAGGAGGGCGCGGGCCTCCGGCGGTGCCGCGGCCTCGTCAACGGGCCCGAGCGCGCCGAGCCCGTCGGCGGCCACGTTGAGCGCGTTGGTGATCCCGACCACCTGCGCGGCTTCGTACCAGATCGCGTCGCCCGTCATTCCCTGCAGCTTCCCGGCTGCAGTGTGAGCCGTGACTCAGTACTCGCAGGCGTTGACACCGCTCACGACCGCCGCGACCATCTCCTTTTCTCCGCGCGTGAACTCCCCCGGCCCCATCGCCCGCTTCATGGCGCGGCCGTGCGGGCCGCCGAACCCGGGATCCCAGGCCATGACGCGGCTCATGGCGGGCGGCTCGGCGAAGTCGTGGTTGAACCAGGCGCGGCTCAGCGCGAAAAGCTTCTGGGCGGCTGTCGGGTATTCGGCAGCGCTTCTCAGTCTGACGGTCGGCATGGTGTCCCCCAAAGGGAGCGGACGAAGGACGCGGGCGTCAGGCGCCGCCGGCAAGCGGCGGGAACATGGCCAGCTCATCGCCCGGGGAAAGGACCTGATCCGATTCCGCGTCCCGGCCGTTGACCACGGTGAGGCAGGCCAGGTCGCTCGGGATCTTGAGCGACTCCACGACGTCGCGCACGGTGGTGCCGGGAGGCAGCTCGAGGGAGACGCCGTCGCCGTGGGCGCCGGCAGGCAGGTACGACTGAAGCGTCGCGAAGAGCCGCACTTCGACCTTCATCCGGCTGGGGAAAACTAGTGGGCTGAGGCGACCCGGAGCCGGTCGCCCGGCCGGATGCGCGCGCTTCCGTCGAGCTCGTTCCAGCGCGCGAGGGCGGCGGCCGAAATGCCGTAGCGCCTGGCAATGCTGCCCACGGTTTCTTTCGACTGAACGACGTGGATCTCCGGCCTGGTCGCCGGGCGGCCGCGACCGGCGGGCCTGCGCTCCTGCTCGCGCTGCTGAGCCTCGACGAACCGCTCGGAAACGCCCACCGGGAACTTCAGCAGGTATGACCTGCCCGGGGGGGTCCGCCTCAAGCTCAATTCGGGATTGAGCTCGCACAGAACGTCGGTGTCGACGCCCGCCACCGCCGCGACGTGCGAGAGCGCGAACCCGGAAGGCACCGGGGCGACCTCGTAGGCGAGCGGCTCTGTCTGCGAAGCCGTGAAGCCATACCGTTCGGGCTCGCGTCCGATGAGCGTCGCGGCCTGAATGGCCGGAACGAAGTTCTTGGTCTCGTCGCGGAGAAAGCGTCCCCGCGTCAGCTCCCAGAAGTCGCTGGTCCGCAAGCTCTTCATCGCGCGGAGCACCTTCATCTCGCCGGCGTTGTACCCCGCCTTGGCGAGCTCCCACGAGCCGAGGAGCGCATGGAGGTCGCTGAGGTAGCGCGCGGCAGCCACGGTGGATTTCTCGGGATCGAGGCGCTCGTCGACCCAGCGGTCCACGCGCAGCCCGTAGCGTCGGGCAGTGGGAATCATGAACTGCCACAGCCCCTTGGCGCCCGCCCGGGACACCGCGATCGGGTTGAAGCCGCTCTCGATCATGGCGGTGAACATCAAGTCCTCGGGCAGCCCCTTGGCCCGGAGGACGCCCTGGATCATCTCGGCGTAGCGCCCGGAGCGCGCGAGCCAGCGCTCGACCACGGCCCTCCGGCTGCCAGACTGGAACCGCTCCAGGAAGAACCTGACCTCCGCATTGTCGCGAATGGGGAAGACGGGGGCTGCAGGGCTGAATGACTCTGTCGCTGCTCCGTCAGAGATTTGACCGTCGGATTCGGGGCTTGGCTCGGTAGGGCCCTGGCCCAGGGTCAGAATGGCCTCCCCCTGGGGGGCTTCGACGGCCCGGCTCTCGACGGGAGGGGCGGAGGTCGGCCCGAGGGGAGAGAACCCCTCCGGCTCCGCCCCGGCTATCCTTGGGTAACCCAAGGCCGCCAGGCAAAGGAACACGAGACCTAGATCGCGGAGCCCGATCTGGAAGGACATGGAAGGAAGCTTGAGGGGTTGTACCACGAGGCCCAGGCAGGGTCAATAGACCCTCACAGGAAATGACGCGATAGTGTCGTAAACACTCGCTAACTAAGGCTGTTTTGATAAAACAGGACCAGGGGAAGGAGGTGAGACTACATGAAGAAGATCCTAGCGATCGTGATCGGTATCGCCTTCGCGTTCGGCACCGCGGGCTATGTCACCGCTCAGGCCCCGGCTCCCAAGACCGAGGATAAGAAGACCGACACGATGGAGAAGAAGACCGAGAAGGTGGAAAAGAAGACGACGACCAAGAAGAGCAAGAAGGGCGACAGCACGATGGAGAAGAAGACCGACACGATGGAGAAGAAGACCGAGACGACAGAGAAGAAGAGCGACAAGAAGTAGCGTCGGCTCGACCGCTCAGCGATATCCGGGGCGCCGCCTTCTCTATACCGGGGGGGCGGCGCCCTACTGCGTCCGCGGGATGGCCGGCTGAAGCTCGTCCGGTACGCGGCGATCCTCCCTGATCCCCGTGAACCACTCGTTGCGGTCGTGGAGGCGCACCATGGCCTCCTCGCCTGCCTTGACGGTGACGGACATCCACCAGAAGACCACCGTCGTATGTCCGAAGACCTGCGGGCGATTCCGGTATCGTTGAGCCTCGCTCCGCTTCTGAGCGGGTGGGCGCTTGGCATGTGGCGTCTCGCGCCACGCCAGCAGCGTCCAGGTACCCTCGGGCACGCGTTCGAAACGGAAAGTGCCCGCCACGTCCGAAGCCTCGCCGAGAATCAGCTGGCCGGCTCCCGTGTCGATGAGCGCCTGCTCGAAGGCCAGACGGGCCGCGCTGACCTTGGGCTCGCCCTCGATATAGGCGTCCAGGGAGTCACGGGAGCGTGTCTTGATCGCCTCGAGCTCGGCATCGAACTCGGCGGAGCGCGGCAGGAGGAGCACTGAGACCGACGCATAGGGGGTGGCTTGGGCACCGCCCTGCCGCCCTTCCGCGTAGGCCCGGCCACCGACGCTACCGAGGGCCCCGCGCTCACGCGCCGCCTGGAGCGGCGCGACCAGCCCAGCCACGTCCCCGGCCGCCGATGCGATGCTCGCGACTCCCAGCAGCCAAAGCACCAGGGCCGAAGCCAACATGCGAGGGCGGGAGGTCAGGCTGGTCATCCGTGAGGCCTGCTTGCTCATCCACGAGGCCTGCTTGGTCATCCGTGAGGGCCGCCTGGTCATCCGTGAGGGCCGCCTGGTCATCTGTGAGGCCCGCCTGGTCATCCGTGAGGCCCGCCTGGTCATCCGTGAGGAAGGACGAGCCAGACCCCGGCCGCGAGCGCACCCGAGAGTGGGATCGTCAGGATCCATGCCCACACAATGCGCCCCGCCACGCCCCAGCGCACGGCGGAGAGACGG
>WNGJ01002236.1_pt1 | contig 19473 bp, 17 predicted proteins | sample 5400611 | NCBI WGS metagenome assembly WNGJ01 (sample SAMN13153375, study PRJNA577476) | soil metagenome | isolation source: 40 cm soil or saprolite under Garry oak tree replicate 1 | place: USA:California | collected 2016-06-15 | reverse complement strand
CCGCCTCGCCGCGCACGGGTGTCAAATCAACTTCAATATCAACGAGGTCGGCGTTGATGCCATAGACAGCCGCTGAAAGAGTGCGAAAGAGCATGGGAGGTACTTCCTCTGCGAAGACAGCGGTGATGAAAAACTATTGGAAATAAGCGGAGGGTGAAAACGAATCGAGCGCGCTTGCGACAACAGCGAAAGCGCGCTCAGTAGAACTTTCCCGTTGGGGTGACAACGAGACAGACGCGTTATGATTTCAAATCCAACAGAATTACCTGCGTCGCGACGGAGCAGCGGCAACCGCAGCAGGTAGTCTGATTTCCTGTCCAGCTCGAAGCTCTACTTCAGGAGTAACACCGTTTAGACGTGCGACTTCATTCGGATCGAGATTCCGAGCGGCGGCGATCCTCGCGATGGTGTCCCCTTTACGCGCACGAATCTTTGTGAGTATTGAGGCAGCGGGTTCGGTCGCTCCAGGTTTACGCCTGTACAGCGTCAGCCGAACATTATTGTTGGGCACTACCAGCTTATTAGTTGACTTGAGGTCGACGCCAGTATTCATTGCCTGCAATTGAGCCAAACTAACTCCCGTGCGATTGGCAACGTTCTGGAGATCCTCTCCCGGAGCTACCGAAATCACGCGTGCTGAATCGCGGCGTTCCGCCGGAATTCGTTTGAGAAGCGCGTAGAACTGTTTTCCTCTTCCCCCAGGAACTCGAACGTTATACGACTCGCCCCTCGGTGTCGTATCTCGCCGAAGCTCGGGATTAAGACTGCGAACGGAATCAACACTGGTATCAGTCGCTTCGGCAATTAGCTGCAAACTTGTCGCGTTTGAAACCTGCACCACGTCATATGCCATTGGTGGTTCCGGACGAATCCCCTTGAATCCGTATTTCTCGGGGTTTTTCGCAATTAGAATTGTCGCCAGAATATTGGGAACGTAGTTGCGTGTTTCCTGCGCAATGTATGGATAGATAGCCCAGAAACTTGCAGTGCCCGCTCGAGCTATTCCGCGATCCACATTGCCGGCGCCAGTGTTGTAGGCAGCCATGGCCAATTCCCAGTTGCCGTTGTAACGAGCTGCGAGGGTTTTTAGATACTTTGCGGATGCCCGTGTTGCCTGTTCAAAACTATTGCGCTCATCAATCCAAGCCGTTTGACGAAGATTAAATTGTCGACCAGTGCTCGGAACGAACTGCCACAATCCTGAAGCTGCCGCCCATGATACGGCTTTCGGTTTCCAGGCGCTCTCAACCTGACCTAACCAGGTGATATCCACCGGTACGCCTTCATCCTTAAATATCTGGCGGGCCATTTTCATAAACTGTCCGGACCGGCGCAGTCCCGACTCCATCGTGCTTCGACCGCGACCCTGGTAATAGTTTATGTATTGTTGGATTAGCGGATTGATTGTGAACGCAAAGTTTACGTTTTGCTTCGCCTGTTCGAGGGCCAGCACATCCGCCTGGGAAACATTCTTTTCGTCGTCGGTAAGTACCAGCTTACTAAGTTCGTCCAATGGCGACGGCTCAAATTTCTGTTCCCGAAATCCAATCTGTGGCGGATCGCTTTTCTGTTGTTGTGGGGCCGTTCCTGAGTTGCCGTTCTGAGCCACCAATTCCGATACACTCGCCTGAACGGGGTTACGGCCGAGCGGAACCTCTTCGCGATAGATGCGCTCAACAAGCTCGAGATAGAAACCCTGCAGTCGTTGACTCGCTCTAACATCCAGGCCCGATTCCAGAATAGCGTCTACCGCCTTATCAAACTCATCACGTGCCTGATCGCGTTTATTGTCTTCGAGATTTAGTTTACCTTTGCGGAAGTGATCTTCAGCTGTACTGATGACCTTAGAAACCTGCTCCTCCGACTGCTGAACTGCCGTCGGAATATCGCGCGCAGATGAACCACCAGCAGGAATCTGTGCGTAAACACCAACAGCTGGCATGACGAGTACCGCAAATAGCGTTATTCGCGCTATTAAGATCGCAGGGCTCATCGTCATCAGTTGTCGTTCTCCTCGAAAGTGGATGTTAAATCCAGATCGGTCTCACCGCGAGTCGTTCACAAAGCGGTATCCAAAAAATATTTGCGAGGCTCCAGGCTTCTCGACACTTTATTGGGTTGGATGACCCAAAATTGCCTTCTTTGGCGAAGCTGCAGTCAATCCGGAGGTTATCATACGGTTTTCCGGAGTGTCAAACAGGTGATATTCAAATTAGACGGCAAAATGGTTAACTTTTCCACCAGATTTCGGCCCGTCTTGAGATAAAGATGCACGTCCCTCCGCAGGGGTTGTGCGCTAGTTAGAACGACTAACGGGACGCAGCGTTCCATTTAAGTTCGATCACTTAATCGGCCACGCCAATACCAAGGTTTCGCCGAACATAGACTTAGGCTGATATCCTGCGGTTGTTACATATTACTCTTTAGTTGGGATGTTGCTCGAGATCTGAGGATTGGGTCGTATGTCTCAGGAGAGAACCTGATGGGACGCACACTTGTGGTAGGCGACATTCATGGCTGCTTCGACGAACTTGTTTCCCTACTGGAGAAGGCAGATTTGGCAAATGACGATCATGTGGTTGCGGTCGGTGATCTGATTGTGAAGGGCAGAAAGAATAAGGAAGTGTTGAATCTCTTCAGCAGTAACGAGCGATTCTCTGCGGTGATCGGCAATCATGATCTGGCCCTTCTCAAGTTCTGGCAGGGAAAGACGACCGAGCTTAAGGAATCTCAAAGGCGTGTTTCTGTTGAGCTCGATAGCGAAAAGGAACGCTACGCTGGTTACTTGAGTTCGCTTCCTTTTGCACTCGATCTGGGCTCACACGCTGTAGTCCACGCGGGAGTGCGGCCAGGCATCGAGCTAAGCAAGCAGGCACCCGAAGATCTAACAGAACTCAGAACTCTGGGAGCAGACCGAACCAGCAGAGAAGGCACTCCGTGGTATGAAGTCTACGATGATGAGAAGATTATCCTTTTTGGTCACTGGCCAGCGCCGGCGCCAAGACGAGCCAAACACGCAATCGGTCTGGATACTGGTTGCGTTTATGGCTACCAACTTACCGGCTATATTCTTGAAACCGATCAATTTATTCAGGTACCCGCGAAGGACGTTTACGATCCTCCCAAACGTTAAAGAAGCGATCCCGGTTCAGGACTAATTCCATACAGTTAGGTGGCGTTTTTGCGATCATTCTGTTGAGAAAGTGCCACTGGCAAACGCCTGATTAGCATCCCGCTTCATAAATGTGTTTGGAACGGTCCTTGCACAACCAGATCCTCGGATTAATCTTTCCGGAGGACTGTCTCCCTTTGTAACTGAGGTTTATACTTTGGTATTCCCGGCGTTCAGGAAAAACGGATGTCTACTGCCTTAAGAAAAGAATCCCCGTCGCAAAGTCGCCAGCAGACGGCACGACTTCCAGCGTTACTGCCGACGGCTGCTGGTGCAACTCGACTTTTTTTTAATCGCGAGCTGAGCCTGCTGGAGTTCCACAGACGTGTATTGGAGGAAGGGCTTGACGAAAACAATCCGCTGCTCGAGCGATTGAAGTTCCTGGCGATTTTCTCTTCCAACCTTGATGAATTCTTTATGATTAGAGTGTCAGGACTCAAAGAGGCGGCGGAAGAAAACGTTACTGAGTTATCGCTTGATGGTATGACTCCTGCCGAACAGCTGCGGGAAATCAGACAACGCGTTCTGCCCATGTTGGAGGAACAGATCAAGTGCCTCCGCGAACAACTCCTTCCGCAACTGCGAGCCGCTGGTATTCAGGTGGTTAGCTACGACTCATTGGGACCGGAGGATCAGAAAACATTACGCAGTTATTTTATGGAAAAGGTTTTCCCTATCCTGACTCCGCTTGCGGTAGATCAAAGTCACCCGTTTCCTTACATTTCTCCGCTTAGCTTGAATCTTGGATTGATGGTTGAAGCTCCTCCCGGTCACTCCCCAGCCGATCCTAAACACAAGCACCGGGCCCGCTTTGTTCGCATAAAAGTTCCGTCGGTAGTACCGCGCCTGATTCCGGTCGGCAAGTTTGGAACAGAGTTTGTACTGCTGGAAGAATTAATCGAAGCGAATCGCGATTCGCTTTTCCCGGGAATGATTACCGGAAGCTGTCATCGTTTCAGAGTAACTCGTGATGCAGACATTGAAATTCGTGAGGACGAAGCTGAAGATCTTCTACGTTTGATACAACGGGAGTTGCGTCAACGGCCGTTTGGCACACCCGTCAGGCTTGAAGTGTCGGCGGGAATGCCGGACGAAATGATTGCTTACCTGACAGAGTCTTTGGGTCTCTTGCCTGAAGACGTATATGCAACCGATGGCCCTCTACGGTTTGAGGACTTCATGTTGCTGTACGAGACAAACCGTCCTGATCTCAAGGATGAATCTTTCCAGCCGAACCCCCCAAAGTGGCGGGGCGAAAAATCAATTTTCGATCTCTTGAAACAGCGGGATATCCTGCTGCATCACCCTTATGACTCGTATGACGGTGTTTCCAATTTTATTAATGAAGCCGTTAACGACGACTCAGTTGTGGCCATCAAGATTTGCCTTTATCGAACCGGTCCCGACTCTCCGATTCCGCCCGCGCTCATTCGAGCCACCGAAAAAGGCAAACAGGTCACCGCACTTATCGAACTGAAAGCGCGTTTTGATGAGGAGCATAATATCGAATGGGCGCGAAAGTTGGACGAAGCGGGCGTCCACGTAGTCTATGGGATTCTGGGCCTGAAAACTCATGGCAAGCTCACTCTGGTGGTGCGACGTGAAGGCGATTCACTCAAGCGGTATATGCACATCGCTTCAGGAAACTACAACCCAACCACGTCATGCACTTATACGGACGTCGGTTTGTTTACCGCCGACGATGAGATCGGCGCCGACGCTAGTGAGCTCTTTAACTATCTGACCGGGTGCTCGCGGCAAATCGAATACCGAAAGCTTCTGGTTGCGCCAGTCAATCTTCGCGAAAAAATAACCGCGCTCATCGACCGCGAAATCAGCCACGCCCGAGCAGGCGCACAGGCTTACATTTCGGCAAAAATCAACCGGCTCGCAGATAAAGAATTGATTGAGAAATTATACGAAGCCTCGCAGGCGGGAGTGAAGATTGATCTGATTGTTCGCGGCATCTGTATGCTCCGGCCCGGTGTGCCTGATCTGTCGGAAAACATTTCCGTACGAAACATCATCGGACGTTTTCTCGAACACAGCCGCGTGTTCTATTTTGCGAACGATGGAGACGAAGAGATCTACATTGGCAGTGCCGACTGGATGTCCCGCAATCTGAAACATCGGATCGAGGTCGTTGTTCCAATTTCCGATCCTGCGTTGAAGAACTATTTGAAGAAGGTCTTGCTCGCCGCATACCTTCGAGACAATGTGAAGGCGAGAGAGCTGTGGCCTGATGGTTCGTATGCGCCGGTGACTCGAGTTGAGGGCGAGAAACCGTTTGCCAGCCAAACATTTTTCATTCACCAGGAGTCTATCGGGGCAGACAGGATTTAGGCGTGAGGAAATAGGCCCCAGGGGTTTGCGATGTTCAATCTTGATTCGAAAAGAAAACGAGAAATACTGACACTTGTCGTGGTGTTCGTGTTGGTTCTCGGCGTAAGTGGGCTCGCTGTCTATCTGTTTGCAGGTAAGACTGCTCCCACCGATGTGACAAGACAAACAACGCCGCCAGTGGTAAATGAAGCTAATCAGCAGAAGACTCCTGCCACTCCCGCAACTACCGCCGACGACACTTTTCTTAACCGTCTCTTTGGCATACCGCAGAGCGAAGCACACCTCGTCAAAGGCGAGAGTTGGGGGGAAGTCCTGGCAAGAATAACGCTCCGCCTCATGCTGGCGGCGATCTTGGGTGCTGCACTGGCCTTAAGACCCCGCAAGCGTCTACTGATCCTGAAACGCAATCCTTACGTCTCCCAAACGCAAATACTTCTTGCCATAGTCGCCGCCGCCCTGATGATCATCGTGGGCGACAACGCCGCCCGCGCGTTCGGCATATTCGCGGCTGTTTCCGTTGTTCGCTTCCGCACAAACATTCGCGATCCAAAAGAGATTACCGTGCTCTTGATTAGTCTTGCAGTGGGCCTGGCCGCCGGTGTGGGACGATGGGATCTCGCCCTTATCTTAACCGCTTTCTCTCTGCTCGTCCTCTGGATCCTTGAATATCGTGAAGCGGGCGAAGTTTCGCGGGCCATGGATCTTAAGGTAACAACGGGAAACGTGGCGACTACCCAGACAGTCTTGAGGGATATTCTGATGCGACATGGTTTTGATTCCGAACTGCGCGGAATCGAACGGGAAAACGGCGATGGATCCCTTGGGAGTTTGGTTTATTCGGTGGATGTGAGTCCCATAACTACCACCGACAAACTAAGCGAGGAGATACTCGCAGCGGATTCGGATCACGTAGCCAGCATCGAGTGGGAACAAAAGAAGAGTTTTTCATACATCTATCAATAGGATGCAATTCACCGAAAGAAAAGGGCCGCTCGATTTGAGCGGCCCTTTTTATTTAGTAGCCAGGTGGCATTTTAGCGAGTCACGGTTGCGGGCACCGGCGTGGTAGCCTGCTTCGCCTGAATCTGCTGCCAGTAGTCTTGCACGAAGTCTTTCATCTTGCCGTGGCCGAAGCGGGTGTAGAAGTCGTAGTCCTTCATCTCGGCGTAGACCTGATCAAAGTTCCAGTGATAATTGTTGTAGCGATAGACCGCGCCCATAACTCCGGTGCGGTGACGGCCGCCGGCGCAGTGGACAAAAAACTTGCCCGTTGCAGGGTTGTTCGCCAGCTTCAGAAACTGATCGATCTGTGCGGCCTTGGGATAATCCGAATCGCTCATCGGAATGTTGACATAGCGCATACCCAGCGCCTCGACATTCTGTTTCTCACTTGATGTCGCGTCATCGCGCAAGTCGATTACCGTCTTAATGCCGAGAGTGGCGAGATCCTTATAGTCTGACCCTTCAGGTTGAGCGCCGCGATAAAATCGTTGATCCATCTGGCCGAAATTTCTGATTTTGATATTGGAAAAGTTGGAGTCAACGTGCCGCTTTCCAAACGACACGGCAGACATCGCCAGGACAAGCGAAAGGGCCGCAAAGGTGATCGAAATGGGGTTTCTCTTAAATCTGGTCATTACTTTTAAACTCCTCAAGTAGTCGGACATTGTTTAATAACTGTCGGGCTTCTCAGGGCTTTTTGAACGAATTAAAAAGGTTCAGTTTGTCGTCAAGTTTTCCGCTGGGGCGGTCAACAAAAGGTAACGTTTTCGGGGCGTTACTCAGTGCAAAAGTCGTGTCAAGTAACCAAGCAATAAGATTCAAAAAACCGTCACGGAGTTGTATAAAACTTCGCGAAATCAACACTTCTTTTGGTAGTGAAACCATCCCTTTTGCTACGTTTTCAGGCTGGTCTGGCCGCGGCCGCCTGAGGCATTCTTTGCGGCCGGGGACCAGAACTAACCGGCGGAACTACCCGCTCTTTCAGGGCCTCGCGAAAGACTTGCCGCATATTGTCAACGAATACAAAACGGATATCCTTAAACGGTTCTTTTGGCACCTCGTCCAGATCACGCCGGTTCTGTTGCGGCAGAATAATTGTGGAAACTCGGGCCCGGCGTGCGGCTAATACTTTTTCCTTTACTCCACCTACCGGAAGCACGTTTCCGCGCAACGTTATCTCACCGGTCATGGCCACGTCCTTCCGCACGGCCCTTCCTGAAAGCGCCGAAACCATTGCCGTCGCCAGTGTGATTCCGGCCGATGGTCCATCTTTGGGGATCGCACCTTCCGGAATGTGAATGTGGAGATCGTAGTTATTGAAGTCCTCCTCGTCGATCTCCAACTCCTTGGCTCGCGACTTCGCATAGGAGTAAGCAGCCTGCGCCGATTCACGCATGATCTCTCCCAGTTGACCTGTCAGCACCAGGCTGCCCTTGCCCTTCATCTTGAGAGCTTCAATAAAGAGTACGTCTCCTCCAACTGCCGTCCATGCCAGGCCGGTTGCTACTCCAATCTGGTCTTTCTTAAGTACCTCTTCCGGAATGATCTTGGGCGCACCGAGAAACTCATGAAGATTCTTTAACGAAACTCTAATCGAACCCTTGTGACCTTCCGCGATTCGGCGCGCAACTTTGCGGCAGATTCTGCCAATCTCGCGCTCCAATTGCCGCAGTCCGGCTTCCTGTGTGTACTGTTGAATGATGGCGGTTAAAGCAGTCTTGGAAATGTGCAAGTCCTTCACGGTGACGCCGTTCTCCTCCATCTGTTTTGGCAACAGATGTCGGAAGGCAATTTCGCGTTTCTCTTCCTCTGTGTAACCGGCAAGACGAATGATCTCCATGCGGTCACGCAAGGGCGGCTGAATTGTGTCCAGCACATTCGCCGTGGTCATGAAGATGACGTTGGACAAATCAAAGGTAACGCCCAGGTAGTTATCGCGGAAGCTATTGTTCTGTTCGGGATCGAGCACTTCCAGCAAAGCCGAAGACGGATCACCACGGAAATCTGCTCCCACTTTATCGATCTCATCAAGCATGATCAGTGGGTTGTTAGTCCCGGCCTGTTGGATCGATTGAATGACCCTGCCCGGCATCGCGCCAACGTAAGTTCTACGATGACCACGAATCTCTGCTTCGTCATGAACTCCTCCCAGCGACAGTCTCATAAACTTACGATCGAGGGCACGGGCAATCGAACGCCCCAGCGAGGTTTTGCCTACACCTGGAGGTCCAACCAGACAAAGGATTGGTCCCTTCGGTGTTTCCTTCAACTTGCGCACGGCAAGCGCTTCAATGATTCGATCTTTGACCTTTTCCAGTCCGTAGTGATCTTCATTCAGGATGCGTTCGGCTTTTTGCAGATCGAGATTGTCAACCGAAGCTTTCGACCACGGCAGGTCGGTCATGATCTCCATCCAATTCCGCAGCGTAGCCGTCTCGGCCGCGTCCGGGTGCATGCGCTCCAGCTTTTTCAACTGCCGAAGCGCTTCATCCTCGGCCGCCTTAGGCATGCTGGCGGTTTCAATCTTTTCCCTAAACTGTGCCACTTCCTCCGCCAGCTCGTTGCCTTCGCCAAGTTCGCTTTGGATGGCTTTCATCTGCTGGCGCAAATAAAACTCGCGCTGCGACCGATCAATGTCGGCGCGCGCCTGCGTATTGATCTCCTGCTGAACAGTCAAGACCTCGATCTCTTTGTTAAGCAACTCATTGACGCGACGCAATCGCGACGTAGTATCGGCAATGTCGAGCACCGACTGGGCGTCCTCTACCTTAAGTTCAAGGTTGGAGGCGGAGAGATCCGCAAGGCGGCCGGCATCGTCCAAATTGGCGATGATTGACATTACTTCCGGAGAAATGTTTTTTCCCAGGTTAATAGCTTTCTCCATTGAAGCCCGAACATTTCGCACCAGCGCTTCAACTTCGAGCGAACGCTCGGGAGGAAGGACCTCGTCCATTACATGCACGCGCGAGCGAATGTATGATCCGCTGGTGTCGACCGATTCGATTTCCGCGCGCGCCAGTCCCTGGACCAGTATTCTTATTCGACCATCCGGCAACTTCAGCATCCGCATGATCACGGCCGCAGTTCCTACTTTGTAAAGATCTTCAGCGGTGGGTTCTTCCTTGTCGAGATCTTTCTGGGATGCCAGCAGGATCATGCGGTTTTCGCCGAGAGCTTCATCAACAGCGCGAATAGACTTTTCGCGGGAAACGAATAACGGCACGATCATGAAGGGGTAGATAACGATATCGCGGAGTGGCAACACCGGCAGATCATTTGGAATCTGCAACTCCTGGCCGCTATCTGCTACTTCAATGCTATCGGTTATTTCAGCGTCTTTTATGATTGCCATAATTTGTATTTAACCTGATCTTCCTATTCCCTGTCTGATTCCGCATTTCTTTTTTCACGCGCCCGCCACACCCTACCGACTCTTGACGATTTAGTCTTTCCCGTCTGTCACCGGGATCTGGAATTCTACGCCCCGGCGGTCTTCGATCTTCGGCAGCTTAACAGTCAGTATGCCATTCGCCACCTCGGCGGTAGCGTTCCGCACACTGACAGTCCAGCGCAACGGAACGAGGCGACTAAATTTCCCATAACTGCGCTCAGAACAAAGATGCGACAAGATCTTATTTCGTGCCACGCGGCGTTTTTTCTCACCCCAAATCCTAAGTTGCGTAGTAGTCGCACCTATCTTAATTTGTTCGGCAGTGAGTCCAGGAAGCTCAATGCACAGCACGATCGCATCAGCAGTTTCACAAAGATCGACGGGAGGCGACCATGTTTCCGACGCTAAAGGATCCTCCGCCACTGTCGCCTCCTGCAAAGCGGCATACAAACGTCCCACGCGATCGCGGAGGCGGTGGAGTTCGAGACGTTCGAGGCCTGTAGCGCGGATGGGCTTAATCAATTCAGTGCGTTGGACCTCCTGCCTTCGAATTGAAATAATGCCATTTCAAGTACCGTGATTCCAATTGCTAATTCTTCCTGCCTGCCTGAGTGGCGCGCGTTCGCACCAGGTGTTTTAGTTCGGTCATGAACTCCGAAACATCTTCAAACTCAAGATACACTGAAGCAAAGCGAACGTATGCCACTTTGTCGAGTTCCTTCAGGCGACGCATGATCATTTCGCCAATCTTACTTGTCGGTCTTTCGCGCTCAGACGATTCCTGCACGTATTTTTCAATGGCGTTCACAATTGAGTCGAGCTTTCCGGAGGGGACAGGTCGCTTCTCGCAGGCACGCAGGAGTCCTGCCATCACCTTGTTTCGATCAAAGGGTTCACGACGCCCGTCTTTCTTGATGACCATGTAAGGAATCTCGTCGATGCGTTCATAAGAGGTGAACCGTCGTTCGCATCGCAAACACTCACGCCGGCGGCGAATTGCCTCGCCCTCGCGAGATTCGCGCGAATCGACTACCTTGTCCTCGAGATAACCGCAGAATGGACACTTCATCGCTTTGTACCTCAGAGACGGATTTCAATCCGCGTTCTTCGCAAAAGTTCAATCCCTGGCAGCTACAGTTTCCAATTCCGCTTGCACGGAGAGTTTGTCCGGCAAGATTGGTTCGTCTTCAACCGCGTGTTCGACAGATTCAGATGACGTCTTTGCGCGTAAACGTGAAAGGTTGATATCGCCACGGATAATATAAAAAATTCCAAAAATCAAAGCCGGGCCAAAATCCACCACGTGCAGCACAATCGAAATCGCGGCTGCAGTCTCCCTTGATACGCCCAAAAACATCAGTCCGGCAGCAGTCGCAGCATGGAAGGCGCCAGCCGCTCCGCCCGGAGTCGGCACGAGTGAGCCTACCAGCGACCAACCCAGCACAAAGATTGTTTGGGTGATGCCAAAAGGAAGTCCGAAAGCGCGCAGCACGAGCAAGTTCGCGAGGGCAATGGCCAACCAGACCATGGCTGACCAGCTCACTGTAACAGCAAGTTCGCGGGCGTCTACCAGTACCCTAAGCGCGCTGGCCAGTTGTTCCAGAATACTAACTACTGCTCGCTTTAATCTCGTTGGTATGAAGCTTCGGCCGTCGAGTATTTTTTTTATCCAGCTGATCGCGCCTGGAGATTTCTTTCTAAATTGCGTTAGACCAAACACACCTGCCATTGCGACCACAAGCAAAATGATTCCCGTCATGCGAACGCGTCCAAACTCGACACCGGCATTTGCCGGCGGCTTGAACCATAAAAGATTGATCGCAAACAAAAAGACCACCGCGATCATGTCGTAGATTCGCTCAACCATTATGGTGACGAAGGAAGCACTGGGACGAACTCTGGGGTCACGCATTGGCAAGACTACAGGACGCACAACTTCTCCGGTTCGCCCAAGTAAAAATACGGCGCCAAATCCGACCGTCGTAGCAATAAAGAGGTTTCGCAAACTCGCGGAACAAAGCGGCGCAAGCAGCGCCCCCCAACGAGCGGCCCTGAAGAAATAGGCCAAACTGATTATGAGAACCGCGAGACCGAGGAGGTAGGGGTTCGCGTGGCTGACAGCCTGGCGCACCTCGTGCCAGTTTAGCTTCCGGCCAAACCACCACAGAATGGCGAGTGCCAGCAGGCAAAGCGCTCCAAACTCAAGATATTTTCGCGTATTAGAGTGCATCAGCTAGTAAGCCGCTTGACTTGCCAGGAACGTAAACCACAAGATATTGGGCCGCGCGAAGGCTACTACAGTTCAGCAACATGGGGCAAGAAAGCCGCTTGTTTAGAGTCCAGGCTTTAGTTTGCGTCGCAACCGATTAGCAGCGTAAAGGCGGAATTCTAAAGATCAAGCCGAACTTTGAAGGCTTTGTCGGGAACTTTCCTTTTCAGCCAATCGTAATTCCGTTTTAACAAGGGGTAGCCTCGTAGCGCGAGTCGGAAGGCAATATTAAGTAGGCGGGGAAGCAACAAGTGGGGGCTGCAAGAGCTTTGGCTGCCAACGAAGGAGCCGAATTGGTTCGCAAGTGTCGCGCGGGGGACGGGGCGGCCTGGGAAGAGATTGTTCATTGCTATTCGCGAAGAATTTATAACCTTGCTTACCGTTTTACTTCGCGCGCAGACGCTGCCGAGGATTTGACCCAGGAAGTTTTCATTAGGATTTACAGATCTTTGGAACAGTACGACGCTAAACAGGGTGATCTGCAAAATTGGCTAATGCGGTTGGCACGTAATCTGATTATCGACGACTACAGAAAACGGCAGCGCACGCCACACGAGAATCAAGCCGATGACCTCGCCGATCACACTTATCACCTGCATACAGCTTCTCGTTCAGTGCAACAGGAGATGGAGCGTCAGGAACTGGGAGCCCAGGTCCAGGCCGGGATTGATAAACTTTCACCTGACCTGCGAACCTGCGTGATACTTCGAGATATCGAAGAACTCAGTTATCAGGAGATCGTTGATCTGTTGGAGATACCGGAAGGAACTGTGAAGTCGCGAATCAACCGAGGACGTATTGAGTTGGCTAAAATCCTGCGGCGCATGAAAGTGTTGGCCGCCAGCGAAGCTTGATTTGAACAGAACTGGTTCGTCTGCGGGAGCGAAACAGTCGGGTAGTGAAGAGAGCCGGGGCGGGAAAGATAAACTTTGATGCTTTGTAACGACTTTGAAGAACGACTGACAGATTATCTCGACGGCGCACTTGAGCCCGATGTGCATAAGAAGTTTGCCGAGCATGCGCTTCGTTGCCCCGTGTGTCATGAGACGCTCAGCGAAGTGAAAAACACAATGCAGGCGTGTAGTGCTGCAAACGTGCTGGAAGCCTCCAGAGAGTTGGAGGCACGGATTCTGTTAAGCACTATGCCGGAAACGGCGATGACTTGTGGGGACTTTGAAGAGTTTCTTACAGATTATCTCGATGGATTTCTGCCTGCGTCCCTTTACCATCGCTGGGAACGGCACGCTGTTCTTTGTGCTCGTTGTACGGAACTTCCCGGCGAAGTCGTACGCGCGATCGGCACTTGCTATATCTACGTTGGTGAAGAAAAACCTCTGCCTGCAGGCCTCCATGAAAGAATCTTGTTGGCAACCTCAGGTTCTCGAATTTCGCAGGAGATCCGCGCCTCATTCGGTGAGAGACTAGCTTCCTGGCTGCGAGTCTGGCTGGATCCGATCATTTCTCCTCAGCTTGCCACCGTGGCAACTATGTTGCTGGTGGCGGTTTTTGTATTGACCAATACAGTCTCGGCTGATGGTTCGATTAGCGGTGTCTATAGTGCCAGCTTACGTTTGGCTGAACAGAGTTATGCCGCCGGCTCGAGTGGCGGGATAAAAGAGTTTACCGAGGGTCTTAAGGACCTGGTGGGTGGGCAGGTCCAGGGCGTGCAACCTGCTTCCCAGCAAAGCCAGGATGGTAGTCAACCAAAACAGCCGCCCAAACAAAATGGAGCTGCAAACAAGAGCAAGCAGAACAAGCCGTAGTCATTTCGTCAATCGCGAGTAGTAATGTTGTACTGCGCATATCATCCGAAGAATCCTGGAGTGGTCCAATGTAACCAGTGTGGACGACGGCTATGTTCCGCCTGTGATCACCGGATACGTGGTTTCCCGTTTTGCCAGGATTGCATTGTGGCCGGTGTGGAGTTGCTACGGCAGGAGTCGCAATCTTCCGGGTCTCCGATCAGCTACCGCAATAGTTCTCCGTTTGTAGCCACGCTGTTGTCGTTCGTACCGGGACTCGGCGCCGCCTACAACGGACAAACAGCTAAAGCGATCGTCCACTTTGCGATCTTCGCAAGTTTTTTCCAGATGGCTGTCCTGACGCAGGGCATGCATTTCTTCATCCTGGGTGTGCTGGGCACATGGCTTTTTGCCGCGGTTGATGCTTGTCGCACGGCCCAGCTCATGCGCGCCGGACTTACACCAGAAACGGAAGAGGATGTGATCGCTCGACGTTTGTATGGAAATCCGTTTGCCTGGGGTATCACGCTGGTGGTGATTGGAACGCTCTTTCTGCTCCACACCTTGCTCGGTGTACAGCTTCCCGTCCGGCAGCTCCTGCCTGTGGCGCTCGTAGTGCTCGGCGCCTACATGCTTTTTGATTATGTAAGGCGGCGTGGTTCGAATAGTCGAATTATTCGTTTCGACTCGCGACGACCGCCTCCGTCAGTAGTTGTAGATTCGTTAGTGGAACCGTCGCGCTTCCGCTCGGGTGAAACTACACAATTTGGTCGGAAGGAACTTGAGAGCATTCCTTTTAAGCGCAGTTCCTAAGGGTTTGGATATTAAGACGTAAAGGTTTGAAATTTATGGCATTCATCATTAAAGCAATTGGCGGCATCACCGCCCTAATACTCCTGGTAATAGCGTTGCTCGGCTCAGTGCTTACGCTCGGTGGCTTTTTGCTCGGCGCCATTAAAGTTTTGATTGTCGTCATATTTGTCGCGGTGCTGGTGATGATTGTTTTTTCCATCTTTCGCGACCGGTCCCAACGCCGCCGCGAAGTTCGAGATATCTAGTCAAATCAAATTCACTCTGGTTGCAATGACCTTTATCCGTGTGATAGGGTCACCCTTCTTTGCAGCGCCGGCCGGATGGGTTTTCATCTCAACTATCTGAGGTTTCATTCATCCGCTGCAATCTTCAAGCAGGTCAAAAAAATAACCTCGTAGATTAAGAAGCTCCGCACAAGTCGCCTTTTTGGAGGCTGTGCTTTTCAGTTGCTTTCAGCTGCCCCCTTGCCTCAGCTGAAGTAACGGGAGAGACAACAAAATGGCTAATGACGACCGTTTTTATGCTTTCATAATTGCCAATACCGCGCGTTCCAGTTCTAGCATTCGGCGCTTTTGCGTCGAAAAGAGATCGCTCAGATTCCTTGCTTTTTTTGCGATCTCGCTGTTCTGCGGTTCGCTGTACGGCTTTTATGGACTGACTCAACAAGCGGCACACTTCCGTACGGAGTTTGAGAATCAACGCCTCCGAGCTGAGAACGAACAGCAACGTCAGGAGCTCAAGGCGTTGAGCAATCGAGTCGATGCCGTCGAAGACACTTCACGAAAACTTGCTGAGAAGTCGGGAGTTGTAAGTGACGAGATTGCTTTGCCAGGCACCGGTGGCCCGGCGCTGCCACTTGACGCCAATAGCATGGCCGCGTTGGAAGGCAAGATGAATCGGCTTGAGCGGAAAATGCACGCTTATGAAAATGTTTTGCGCGAGCGCGGTTACACGCCCTCGGTCTGGCCGGTGGTCGGAAAGCTGGAGAGTGGCTTTGGGGCCCGACGGAATCCCTTTGGCGGAAATTCTTATGAGTTCCACTCCGGCCAGGACATCGATGCTGCGTGGGGCGATCCGGTAGTGGCGGGAGCAAGCGGTAAGGTTACATTTGTAGGTTGGCAGAATGGCTATGGCCAGCTGGTGGTAATAGATCACGGCGGCGGGCTGACGACCCGCTACGGACACTTGTGTCACATCGATGTTGTTTTGGGTCAAATAGTAGCGAGAAGCCAATTCGTCGGACGCGTGGGTTCTACCGGTCGGTCCACGGGCCCGCATCTCCATTACGAGGTGCGAATCAACGATGAGCCGGTGGATCCGTTGCCCTATCTGTTAACCAGCGCGATTAAGTGACCTTTTTCTCTTGACAGCATAAATTACTTTCGCTTAGTATGCGCCCTCGTTTGGAGTAGGCCTCGAAAGTGATCGTAAGTTTTTCGCTTTACAAGCTTTACAGCAATGTCTTCAGTAGTTTTTTCCCCGTAAGCATGCATGATGGAACGCGCGAACCAGCGCTTTTCGCCATGCATTTTTTCTTGATTGTGTTTCCGTATTGCGCCTCTAAAAGGCGCTTCCGGCCCACAAGCTCTAACCCAGGTCGCGCGAAAGCTCTGGAAGCTCTCGCCCCCGTTTTACCGAATCGTTAGGAGGATTCGTTGTTATGTCTAGAATATCCGGTAAGGTCAAGTGGTTTAACAATTCGAAGGGTTATGGATTCATCGAACAACCAGGCTCTTCGGACATCTTTGTTCACTATAGCGCCATCCAGGGCGACGGCTTCAAGACCCTCGAAGAGGGGCAGGAAGTCGAGTTTGAAGTCACGCAAGGCCCGAAAGGCCCGCAGGCTGAAAACGTGATGAAGGTGTAGGTCTCCCCGGCTTGCTTTTGCAACGCCACTGACCGCTTCCGGTCTTTCGGTCCGGTAAGCGCATAAAGAAAAAGGCAACCCCGACGCATCGGAGTTGCCTTTTTCGTTTCCAGATGTTTCGAACTCCTAATCTCTTTCGCCTTTTGCCTTGAAGCTAACGTGACCACCTTCCACGTCGATGGAAAAAGAAACTCTTTCGCAACCCAGGCGTTCTTTGAGGCCGTCGGCACGCGACGCAATCAGGCGATGAAACCGCGGAAAAGAAAAGTTTTCAACTGATTCCCCACAGACTTTTTTCGCTTCTACCAAAGCGCTGTAAAGATTCTTCACCAACTCGACGTCTTTATGAGCATCCTCGCATACAAAGTCTGCTCTCTTAAACTCATCCACTGCCTGCTGCTTGGCGCTGGCGCGCGCCGTGGCTCCCGGGTCGCGACCTTCTTCTCGGCCTTTCATTGTGCGGCGCCAAAGGTCGCGAAACGCATTGTAACGGGCGCCTAAGGCGTTGAAGCGATAGCGCTGAGCAAAACTGAGAGTACGATCGTCACCCATCCGCTTCATCATCGTATCAACGCGCCCTTTTGTATCGTAGGGTGGTTTCTTTGAAGCACCGTTAAAAAAGACGTCAAATTCAATCTTTAGCCGCCGAATGTCTTCTTCCAACCGCGACAACTGATCATCGATGGTAGGCTCGGCTGGCCCAACAGCAAGCTTATTCTTATTTCTGGCTCTCAATTGTGATCGAATAAAGCTATTATCGCTTCTTGCCATGGACGGATCTCCTTAAAAGGCGGGACACGGGCGGGATGCGTCTGATGAGACGCGGCTATTGAGTCTAGGGGTTTCAAAAGCTCTGTGTCAATACTTAAGTCCAACTGCGATAATTAAGCAATTGATCCGGCAAAGAGGTGTTTGCCCGGTCCTCAAGTGAGACGCTATGATCAAAAGAGTCGTCTAAAACCAAATGACTAATCCCGCTAGCTCCAGGGAGCTTAATTTACGAGTAATCCCTTCCGTTGATCAGCTGCTCCGTACGGAAGGAGTCGCACAACTGCGAAGCTCAGTCGGCACACCGCGCCTGACCTCAATTGCGCGAGCAGTGACGGAGGAGATGCGCAGGGAAATTCAGTTGGAGGGTTTTTCGGAAGAGACAAAGGATGCGCTACTGCTCGAAGCCGCGCGAAGAATTCAATCTGTTTGCAGACGCGAGGCGCTTTCGGTGCTCCGGCGGGTCATTAATGCTACCGGGGTAATACTTCATACCAACCTGGGACGCGCCCCCTTGTCGGAGGCAGCACGTAGATCGATTGCCGAAGCTGCCGGATATTGCACTCTGGAATACGATCCAATTAGTGGTTCGCGTGGAAAACGCGGCAGCCACGTGGAAGATCTTCTAACTCAACTCACGGGAGCTGAGGCGTCGTTGGTAGTCAACAATTGCGCCTCAGCCGCTTTGTTAATTCTAACCGTGCTGGCGCGCGACGGCGAGACAATCGTTTCGCGTGGGGAGCTGGTTGAAATTGGTGGCGATTTTCGGGTGCCTGACGTCATGTCCAACTCCGGCACCCGGATGGTCGAAGTGGGCTCGACTAATCGTACACGCCTCGATGATTACCGGCGGGCGATAAATAACAACACTCGTCTGCTCATGCGCGTCCATCCTTCAAACTACCGCATTATTGGATTCACAGATTCACCAACGTTGTCACAACTCGCGTCGCTCGCGCACGAATCCCGATTGCCACTGTATGAAGATGCCGGTTCGGGCGTGATCAATGATCTTGGCGGATACGGCATAAGCGATGAGCCAATCATAAGGGAATCGATTGCCGCGGGCGCCGACCTGGTTTCTTTCAGCGGCGATAAACTGCTAGGCGGGAGTCAGGCGGGATTGATCGTTGGCCGCCGCGAGATTGTTGATCGACTTCGCAAACACTCCATGTATCGTGCTCTGCGAGTCGATAAGTTGTCTCTGGCGGCGCTCGAAGCAACACTGGACGCGCATCGCCGAAACGCTCTCCAGGAAATACCCGCATTGCGAATGTTGGCACTAGCGGCAGACGAGATCGAACAACGAGCGAAGGCTTTCCTGAATAAGCTCGCCAGCATGAGCACGTTGAATTCGTTGACAGCGACAATTGTCGACGGTCAATCAGCCATCGGTGGTGGTTCAGGTCCCAACGTCCATCCCCCAACCGTCCTCATCGCGCTCAAACACAAGCATTTGAATGCCGGCGATATTGAAGAGAAATTTCGTGTAGGCTCACCACCAGTAATCGCTCGGATTGCCGAGGATCAGGTTCTACTCGACCTAAGGACCGTAGACCCCAGCGAAGAAGCCGAATTACTGGAGGCAGTTAAAGCTTTGGATAACTAGGCAGCAGTTTGCACGTGCCGGGGTCGCACTTCGCAGGCAGCAGGCGGTAGTTCGCACGTCGCGAGTGGCAATTTGCACCCATGACCATGCTACTTGCAGCTTTTCAGTAGGATAAACCCTTCTTTAAAGTGTATAATCCCACTGCTTTTGCGGGCCCAGCAAAAGCGTTTTTTACCAACCATCTCGCGTTTTCAAAAACCGCTCTCAATCTTGGCACGTTCTTCTTCTTTCAGGACCCTACTGACTCATGTGCTTGTCGCTTCAGCGGCTGGCTCGCTCAGCCTTGCTTTGTGGTGGGCTGGACTGCTGACGTCATTTCAGAATGCTTTTGTGCTGCTTCCAAGGGACCGGGGAACTGTGCTTGTGGTGCCAAGTTTCTGGGTTGGCGCCGCATTGATCCTGACCGTATCACTCGCAGTTGCCATTGATGTCGGACGGTTTGGAGGACGCCGCGCTTTCCTTTATCTCGGTGGAGGTTTTTTCGGCCTTGTGGCTGT
>WNGJ01015867.1_pt1 | contig 19477 bp, 24 predicted proteins | sample 5400611 | NCBI WGS metagenome assembly WNGJ01 (sample SAMN13153375, study PRJNA577476) | soil metagenome | isolation source: 40 cm soil or saprolite under Garry oak tree replicate 1 | place: USA:California | collected 2016-06-15 | reverse complement strand
GCAAGGCGATCGTACACCACGGCTCCGACGATCATTTCACCAGCAGTACCGGCACCGCCGAAAGGTTGAGCACCTTGGTCGCGGTCGAGCCCAGGAGCGCGCTCGCCGCCGACAGGCCGCGGTTGCCGATGTAGATCAGGTCGCAGCCGCTTTCCTTGGCCTGCTTGACGATCGTCTCGGCGATCGGGCCGACGAGAACGCGCGCGTTGTACTTGATGCCGGCGGCGTCGAGCTTTTTCTTCGCCGGGGCCAGCCTCGCCTCGCCCTCTTCCTGGTAATACCTCTGCAGCTGGCTCTTGCCCACCGCCAGGCTGAAGCCCGGCAGCTGGGGAATCGGCAGATGCACCGTCAGCAGCTCGACCGCGGGGCTTTCGCGGAACCAGTCGGCATGCTCGACCAGGGAGTCGACTGCGTCGAGCGAGTACTTCGAGCCGTCCACGGCAAGCAGGATCTTCATTGCGTGTTTTCTCCGGTTGGGGGTGGAAATTCTAGCGGATGGCCCATAGTTAGCGCCTTACGTTTCCAACCCTCAGCGTAGGAGATCGACATGTTCAAGCACATCCTGGTTCCGACCGACGGCTCGAAGCTGGCCGCAAAAGGCATCAAGGTCGGCGTGCGGCTCGCCAGGGGCCTGGGCGCAAAGATCACGGGCGTCTACGTCATTCTGCCGTATGTGCCTCCCGTCTACGGCGAGATGGGCGTGGTCCTCCCCGGAACGGCCCTGGAGGAGTACAGGAAATTCAGCCAGAGAGCGGCGGACAAGGCGCTCGCGGCGGTCAAGCGCGAGGCGAAGGCGGCGGGCGTAAGCTGCGCACTGCAGGCCGTCTACGACGCGCCGGCCTGGCGCGGCATCCTGGCGAGCGCACGCAAGCGAAAGTGCGACGCCATCGTGATGGCGACGCACGGCCAGGGCGGCATCAGCGGCCTGCTGCTGGGCAGCGTGACCAGCCGCGTCCTGGCCCATTCCAAGATTCCGGTGGTGGTGACGCGATAGATCGCTCTATATTCAGAGAATGAAATACAAGGACTATTACAAGATCCTGGGCGTCGAGCGCGGCGCGAGCGACGAGGACATCAAGAAGGCCTACCGCAAGCTCGCGCGCAGGTACCACCCCGACGTCTCGAAGGAGCCGAACGCCAAGGAGCAGTTCCAGGAAGTGTCCGAGGCGTACGAGACCCTGAGGGACAAGGAAAAGCGCGCCGCCTTCGACAGCCTCGGCACGCACCGCCCGGGGCAGGACTTCCGTCCGCCGCCCGACTGGTACGAGCGCTTCGGCGGCAACGCCGGCGAGGACCTCGGCGGCATCGACCTCTCCGACCTGTTCGAGTCGCTCGGCGCATTCACTCGCGGGGGCGGCCGCGGCTTTCGCGGCGCGAGGAACGTGCCGCTCCGCGGCCAGGACTACGCGGTCAATGTCGACATCAGCCTGGAGGAAGCCGCGCGCGGCACCGAGCGCTCGCTCGAGCTCGATGGACGCAGCATCCGCGCGCGTATCCCGCGCGGCGTCACCGACGGCGAAAAGCTGCGCCTCAGCGCCAAGGGCGGACCGGGGGCCAATGGCGGTCCTGCGGGCGACCTTTACCTGAACATCACGCTGCGCCCGCATTCCCTGTTCAGGTTGGCCGGCCACGACCTGCATCTGGAAGTGCCGATCGCGCCGTGGGAGGCTGCACTGGGGGCGCAGATCGAAATCCCGACGCTCGAAGGCCGCGTCTCGCTGAAAGTCCCTCCCGGCTCGGCGAGCGGCCAGAAGCTGCGGCTCAGCGGCAAGGGGCTGCCCAAGCCGCACGGCGGCGCCGGCGACCTCTACGCCAATCTCAGCATCGTGCTGCCCGGGACGCTCACCGAGCGGGAGAAGAAGCTCTACGAGGAGCTGCGCGACGCCTCGCGCTTCGACCCGCGCAGCCGCTTTCGCCGTTAAAGCGCCGGGGGGTTCTCACTCCTGCCGTTCGACAAGCCGGCCAATCGCGGCAAGCGCTCGCTCCAGTAGCGGCCGGCGCCGCCATTCATCCAGGCTTACGGCGCGGCTGTTGCTGATATCGGCGGCGAAATCCGCCTGCAGCTGTCTGGACAGCGCCGGGTCGAGGAGCGCGACGTTCACTTCATCGTTCAGCACGAAGGAGCGGTTGTCGAAATTGGTCGAGCCGAGCACGCTCCATTTGCCGTCGATGATCAGCACCTTCGCATGGATCATGCCGGCCTGGTATTCGAAAATGCGCACTCCGCCGCCCAACAGCACGCCGTAACGGCGCCGGCTGGCGAGACGGGCGATCGGGTGGTTGTTCCATTTGCCGGGCAACAAGACGCTGACCGCCACGCCGCGCTCGGCAGCGCGCAGCAGCTCGTCGCAAAGGCTGCGGTCCGGGAGAAAATACGGCGAGCAGATCTCGATCGACTTCCTTGCGCTCGCCACCAGGACCTGGAACAGGATGCGCGCCTGCGTGGAGCGCCCCGCCGACGGCGAGCTGTTGATCACCATCCCGAGGCCCGAGCCGGGCGGCACGGCTCGCGGCTCGCCAACGTCGGTGAGCAGGAAATCCTCCTCCGCAAGGATCTCGCCCGAGGCTTCGAGCCAGTTCTCGGCGAACGCGGTCTGCAGCCCTTTCACCAGCTCGCCGGTGACGCGGAGCATGGTGTCGCGCCACGGCGCGTTGTTGGCTGCGGGCCCGATCCAGTAGTCCGCGACGCCGGCACCGCCGACGAAAGCCACTTCGGCGTCGACCACGAGGATGTCGCGGTGGGTGCGATTGTTGAAGCGCTTGAGCGTGTACCAGGCGATCGGCTGATACCAGTAGACCTTGCCGCCGGCCGCGCGCAGCTCGGAAAAATACCGGTTCGGCGTCGCCAGGCTGCCAATGCGGTCGACGACCAGGCGCACCGTAACGCCCGCCCGCGCGCGCTCGATCAGGGCGGCGAGGACCTCGCCGGCGATCTTTCCCCGCAGGAACAGGTAGGCCTCGAGGTGGACGCTGCGCTTCGCGCCGCGAATCGCAGCCAGCTCGGCTTCATAGATCGAGGCGCCGCTGTTGAGAACGCGCACGTCGCCGGCCGAGAACAGCCGGGCATTGACGATCGCGCTCAGGAAATTGACGAATTCCCGCGAGTCGATCGGATGGCGCGGCGGGGTAAAGCGGTACGGCAGCCCCGGCTCGAACAGCAGCAGGAAAAACAGCACCGCGACCACGACCACCGCCACGCCGGAAAGCAGACCGGGAAGGGAATCAAAAGCCATGCTTCATTCCGCGGCGTGAAATACCAGGAAATACTGCCGCGGCAGGAAGCTGTGCTCTTCGTACAGCGTGTAGCCGGCCCTCGCCAGCTCGGCCTTGACCTGCTCCGGGGCGATGCGCGCCTGCCTGGGCGGCCCGCCGGGCGAATCGAGGCGGAAGTCGATGATGGCGATGCGGCCGCCGGGCTTGAGCGCAGGGCGCAGCCGCCTCAGGTACTGCTCGCGCGCGTCGATGTGATGATAGACGTCCACCAGGAGCAGCAGGTCGATCTTGTCCGGCAGGCGCGGGTCGTCGGGCTTTGCGGCGACGGCGATCAGGTTCTTGCGCCCTTCGCGCTGCGCGCGCTCGGCGAGGTACTTGACCATGTCTGGCTCGACATCGATCGCGTAGACGCGCCCGCGCGGCAGCATGCTCGCCAGCCGGCTGGCGAAGTAGCCGGTCCCGGCGCCGATATCGGCGACGACGGCGTCGGGCTTGAGCGAGAGCGCCTCGATCACATCGTGCGGCTTTTGCCAGGCATCGCGCGCCGGGTCATCGAACACCTGCGCCCATTTTTCCGCGTCGCGGAAGCCGTGCTCGTGCGTGGCGGGCGACTGGGCTGCAAGGGGACCAGCGACGAATAGAAGAAAGGCGGCCGCAAGCTTGCGCGGTTGCAGGGGCAGTGGGGTGGGGAGTAGGCTCATGGCGGCTTTGACGGGGGCACGATGAACGGCGAAAAGAGAATCTGGTCGCAACATGTCGCGAACCTGGCGCGCGCGGCGTTCTGGTTTGCGCTGCTCGCCATTCTACTGCTGCAGCTGCTGGGTTCCCGCGGCCAGGACAGCCAGCGCGCCGCGCTGCTCGGCAACTTCGAGAAGGAACGCAACTCCCGCGTCATCGCCATGATTCACCGCCAGGAGAGCGCGAGCATCCTGGGAGTCCCCGTCGCCAGCAGCATCAGCATCGACGATTCGGAGGCGATATTGCGCGCCATCCGCCTGACGCCGCCCGACCAGCCCATCGACCTCATCCTGCACACCCCGGGGGGCCTGGTGCTCGCCGCCGAGCAGATCGCGAAGGCCCTGGTCGAGCGCAAGGCGAAGGTCACGGTGTTCGTGCCGCACTACGCCATGAGCGGCGGGACGCTCATCGCGCTGGCCGCCGATGAGATCGTGATGGACGCCAACGCCGTGCTCGGGCCGGTCGATCCGCAGATCGGCGACATGCCGGCGGCTTCCATCGTGAAGGTCGTGGAGCTGAAAGGACCGACGAAAGTCGGCGACGAGATGCTCATCCTCGCCGACATGGCGCAGAAGGCGCGCGTCCAGGTGGCGGGCTTCGTCGTGCAGCTCCTCTTGAAGCACATGCCCGAGAAGCCGGCGGTGCAGCTCGCCACCATTCTCTCGGAGGGCCGCTGGACCCACGATTTTCCGATTACCGTCCAGGCCGCGCGCCAGCTCGGCCTCAAGGTGTCGACCAACATGCCGCGCGGCGTATACGACCTGATGGACCTGTACCCGCAAGGCGGCGGCGTGCGGCCGTCGGTCCTGTACGTTCCGATCCGCAGAACTGCGGCGCCCGGCAAGGCGCCGCAGGAGAAAAGCGCTCCGGGCCAACCCTAGCGGCGTAGCACGCACTTCGCGTACAGATCGGCGAACGCGCCCTGCCGGTCGTACTTGTGCTTCAGCCGCCGGTACGCGTCACCGCCGTAGATCCGCTTGAATTCATCCTCGGGGAAAAAGCTCTCCGAGTAGAGCGACTTGATGCCGCCGAGCTCCTCCACCTTCTCCTCGATCATGCGATTGAAATGTCCGCGAGGGTACGCCGCGCGCGTGCGCTTCACGTCCCAAAACCCGAAATTGACATACCAGTCCGGGCGCATCGGGTACAGCGTGAAGCGCCCGCTGCCCGGGGCCGGCCCGATCGGGCAGATCCACTGCGGCCAGAGGCCGATCGCGCGCGCGTAGAACTCGAAGAACTCGCTCGCGCGCGCGAGCGGGATGTCGACGTCCTGGATCACCGATTCGGAGTGCAGCCCGGCGAGGCGCTCGATCCAGCGCGTCGCGCCGACGCGGCTGTTCCAGCGCATGATTTTTGTGTAGGTGCGGGATCCCAGGCGCTCTTTCCCGTAGATCTTTCGTATCAAGGGATGCTGCGCGAAAACGTTCTTCGAGCACCAGAACCAGTCGGTGTCCCAGCGCCACAGATAGTCGTGCACCGTGAGGTAGTCCTCGCGTTTTCCGCGTATGGATTGGTAGTAGATGTTCTCGTACGTGTAATCGCTGGTATAGGGCGCGGAATCAATGAAGCTTCCCAGCGTGATGAACAATTGCCCGGGATTGAAAACGGTGCCGTCTATGAAGTCCGCTTCTCCTGCCTTCAGGCGCCCGCCCAGTTCTTCAAAAAACTGGAGTGGATTCTTGAATTCTGTGTGTTGAAGGCGGACGAACGGCTTCACCGGCACGGTTTTCACCTTGACGCGCAGCGCGTAGCCCAGCGTGCCGTAGGAGTTCGGGAAGCCGAAGAAAAGATCGGCATGCTCGTTGTCGGGGGTGCAGGTGACGATGCGGCCGTCGCCGAGCAGGACTTCGATCTCGAGCATGCTGTCGTGCACCAGGCCGTGGCGATGCGAGGAAGACTCGATGCCGACGCCGGCGACCGCGCCGCCGAGGGTGATGGTCTTCAGCTGCGGCACCACCGCCGGCATCACGCCGTGCGCGAGGCATTCCGCCGCGAGCGCCTCGTAGGTGACCATGCCTTCGGCCTCGACATGGCCCTCCTTGATCAGGAGAACTTCATTGAAGTGGCGAACGTCGAGCCGGCGGCGCGCCGCGCCGGCGCGGTCGCGGAACAGATTCGAGGTGTCCTTCGCCAGCCCGACCGGGCCGCTGCCTTCCCTAAGCCGCGCTGCTAAGGCTTCTTTTTTCGTGGTATGCAGGCTGTTCGTAGAGGAATCCCCGGCTCATCGGATAGCTGGCCTGCGTGACGTTGCCCTTGGAGAACACGACCTGGAACAGGTGCGTGTGGCCCTTGGGCGAGCGGAACATCTCGGCGCAGCCGTACAGGTAGACGCGCCACACGCGGCGGAAGCGCTCGTCGAAGCGCTGCGGATCGAGCTTGCGAATGCGCTCCCAGTTGCGGTCGAAGCGCTCGCCCCACGCGTCGAGCGTGAGCGCGTAGTGGCGGCGCAGGTTCTCGATGTCCAGCACTTCGAGGCCGGCGCGCTCCATCTCGACGATGGTATCGGCAAGGCTCGGGATCCAGCCGCCCGGGAAGACGTGCTTGCGGATGAAAAACTCGGTCTGGAAATGCCCGACGTGGCCGATGAAATGCAGCATGCCGAGACCGCCGGGCTTGAGAAACCTCGCATGCGCCTGCACCACCTGGGCGAGCTGGTCGCGCCCCGCATGCTCGAGGGTGCCGATCGAGACCACCTTGTCGTACTCGCGGCGCGCATCGCGGAAATCGCTGAGCACCTGCAGGGTGCCGCCGAGCCGCCGCCGCTCGATCTCGCCGCGCACCATGTCGGCCTGCGAGGCGGTGGTATTGACGCCGGTGACTCGCACCCCGAAGCGCTCATGGGCGTGGAACATGAAACCGCCGAAGCCGGCGCCGATATCGACTACCTCCTCGCCCGGCGCGAGCAGCAGCTTCCTCGCCACGTGGTCGATCTTGTTCCGCTGCGCTTCCTCGAGCGTGCGTGTGCCTTCCTTCCAGTACGCGCAGGTGTACATCATCAGCGGGTCGTCGAGCCACAGACGGTAGAACTCGGGGCCGAGCGCGTAGTGGAAATCGGCGTTGGTCCGCGCCTGGCGCCAAGAGGCGTTGGAGAAGCGCAGCTCGTGCCACCAGTTGCGGACCCGCACCAGCGGCTTGGGGCGGTCCATGCCGCCCTCCATCCCCGCCGCCATGGCCCTGGCGAGGCTGCCCTCGATGTCGAGTTCGCCGTCGAAATACGCTTCGAGCAGGCCGATGTGCCCGAAGGCGGCGATGCGCCAGTACGCGCGCGCGTCGCGGAACACCAGCGTGAACGCCGGCGGCTGGCCGGAAGTCCGCTGCTCGCCCCCCTCGGCGAAGCGGACCGCGAACGGGATGCTGGTGCGCTCGCCGACCTGGCGCAGCGCGGTTTCGATGAGGGATCTCACGGGCCGCAATTCTAACGCTTGTCGCATTCCCGGTTAACATGCGAAATCTGCTCCGAGGCCTTCCGTATCGTTTTCCGCAAGGCGCGGGCGCGCTGGCGCACCGCGCTCTACGGCTACATCGGTCTTCTCGAAGCGTATTTCGACGGCGAGCTCGACGTGGAGGGCAGCCTCGCGGCGGCGCTCGTGCACGGCATGCAGGCGGGCGGCGACCGGATGAACTGGCTCGCGCACGTGCGCAACCGCTGGCACGAGCTCGTGCACTCCAACCGCAGCTGGACGCGGGCGAAGCAAAACGCCGAATGCCACTACGCGCTCGGCACCGATTTCTACCGGATGTGGCTCGACGATCCGCGAATGATGTACACCTGCGCCTACTGGAAAGAGGGCACGCGCACGCTCGAGGAGGCGCAGCGGAACAAGATCGAGCACGTTGCGCGCAAGCTCCTGCTCAAGCCCGGCGAGTCGGTGGTGGACATCGGCTCCGGCTTCGGCGGCTTCATGTTCCACGCCCACGAGAAATCCGGCGTGCGCGTGACCGGCGTGAACACCACCACGGCGCAGGTCGAGATGGTCCGCGCCGAGATTTCGCGGCGCAAGCTCGGTGGCGATCTGGAGGTCATCGACACCATCGACACCGATTTTCGCGACGCACGGCGCGAGTACGACAAGCTGGTGTCGATCGGCACGCTCGAGCATGCCGGGCGCGACCAGCTCGCCCAGGTGGTGCAGGCGCATGCGAGGTTTCTCAAGCCCGGCGGCCTCGGCATGCTGCATTTCATCGGCCACGTCGCACGCTTCGAGACCGAGTTCTTCATCCGCCGCTACGTGTTTCCAGGCGGCTGGATCCCGAGCCTTGCCGATACCATCGTCGAGATGGAGCGCGCCGGCCTCGAAGTGCTGGACATCGAGAACCTGCGCCGCCACTATGCGCTCACGCTCGACGCCTGGGCGGAGCGCTTCGACCGCAACTGGGAGCGGATCCGCGCGCTCGATCCGCAGCGCTTCAACGAGCGCTTCCGCCGCATCTGGCGGGTCTATCTCTACGGCTGCGCCGAGGCATTCCGCCTGCCGCAGGGCCGCCTGCACCTCTTCCAGGTGCTGTTTTCGAAAGGCAACGTGACCCGCGGCAGCTATCCCATGGGCCGCGAGTTCCTTTATCGCTGACCTCAGGAGATTTCCGTGATCATGGGCATCGCAGTGGCGCCAGTCGTCGCGCTGATCGCCGGCATCCTGATTCTCTTCATGCCGAAGCTGCTCAACTACATCGTCGCGCTGTACCTCATCATCATCGGCGTCCTCGGCCTCGTTTCCGGCCTGATGCCCGGCCTCACGGCGTGAACGCTGTTCCGTCAGATAGCCATTCTCAATAGATCGAATTGTGAATTTTGATTTGATCTATTGAGTAAGCGCTCGTAGGCTATGCTTCCCTTACTCCCTCCCGAGGAGGCATCTCAATGAAAGCGCTGAAAGGCACCAGGACCCACGAGAACCTCAAGGCGGCGTTCGCCGGCGAATCGCAGGCCAACCGCCGTTATCTGTATTTCGCCGCGAAGGCGGACGTCGAAGGCCAGAACGACGTCTCGGCGCTGTTCCGCTCCACGGCCGAAGGCGAAACCGGGCACGCGCACGGGCACCTCGAGTATCTCGAGGCGGTGGGCGATCCGGCGACCAACCTGCCGATCGGCCGCACGCGCGACAACCTGAAGGCGGCGGTGGCAGGCGAAACCCACGAGTACACCGACATGTATCCCGGCATGGCGAAGCAGGCGCGCGACGAAGGCTTCGGCGAGATCGCCGACTGGTTCGAGACGCTCGCCAAGGCCGAGCGCAGCCACGCCAACCGCTTCCAGAAGGCCCTCGATTCGCTGAGCGATTGATGCGCGAGGGTTCGCTCGAGGCTCCGACCCGGCATCCGCTCGACTGGCAGAACCCCGAGTTCTACGACCAGGCGAAGGTCGAGAACGAGCTCGGGCGCGTCTTCGACATCTGCCACGGCTGCCGGCGGTGCGTGAACCTGTGCACCGCCTTCCCGACCCTGTTCGACCTGGTGGACGCTTCCGCGACCATGGAGGTCGACGGCGTTGCAAAGCAGGACTACTGGAAGGTCGTCGACCAGTGCTACCTGTGCGACATGTGCTACATGACGAAGTGCCCGTACGTGCCGCCGCACCCCTGGAACGTCGACTTCCCCCACCTGATGCTGCGCGCGAAAGCGATCAAGTTCCGCAAAGGCATCAGGTTGCGCGACCGGCTGCTGTCCTCCACCGATGCGCTCGGCAAGCTCGCCGCGATCCCGGTGGTGGCGCAGACCGTCAATGCAGTAAATAAGAACGCGGTTGCAAGAGCAGCGCTTCAGTCTGTGCTTGGCGTGCACAAGGATCGCGAACTGCCGCCGTACACGAGCGAAAGATTCAGATCGAGCTTTGCAGAAAGCCGTTCCTTTCCGGTAAAGGATGGCAAACATGCCCCGGGCAAGGCGGCGATTTTCTCCACCTGCTACGTGAACTACAACGAACCGGGGATGGGCCACGACCTGCTCGCGCTGCTCGAGCACAACGAGGTTCCGTACGCGGTGGTGGAGAAGGAAGCCTGCTGCGGCATGCCCAAGTTCGAGCTGGGCGATCTCGAGGCCGTGGACAGATTGAAGAGAATCAACATCCCGGTGCTGGCGAAGTACGCCCGCGAGGGGTACGCGATCCTGACGCCGGTGCCCTCCTGCACGCTGATGTTCAAGCAGGAGCTGCCGCTCCTGTACCCGGACGACGCGCAGACCATCGCGGTGCGCGATGCGATGCTCGATCCTTTCGAGTACTTCGTGCTGCGCAGAAAGGACGGGCTGCTGAAGACCGATTTCAAGCACCCGCTCGGCAAGGTCTCGTATCACATCCCCTGCCATTCGCGCGTGCAGAACATGGGGCAGAAGACGCGCGAGATGCTCGAGGCGATTCCCGGCACCGCGGTGACCACGGTGGAGCGCTGCGCCGGCCACGACGGCACCTGGGGCGTGAAGGCCGAGTACTTCGCCAACTCGATGAAGATCGGGCGGCCGGTGTTCAGGCAGATGGCCGAGCCGCATCCGGATTACGTAGCCTCCGACTGCCCCATCGCCGCGCGGCACATCCGGCAAGGCATGGGCGACGAGGCGAAGGCGGCCGAAAAGGCGCATCCGCTTTGCCTTTTGCGAAAAGCGTACGGCATCTGAAAAAGAATCGTGGTCTGTCCCTGATTTTGGTTTTTCTCGCCGGCTGCGCGGCGCTGGAGCCGGCGCCGCCGGGCGCGATCGTCTTTGCGCTGACGGGCGATGCCCCCTACTCCGAGGCGGAAGTGCTGCGCTTCGATGCGCTGATCGACGACCTGAATGCGCGCGACCTCGCTTTCGTCGCGCATGTCGGCGACATCACTTCCGGCCGGGGACCCTGCACCGACGAGTGGTTCGAGGCGCGCAAGCGCCAGTTCGCGCGGCTCGAGCATCCGTTCATCCTCCTGCCGGGCGACAACGACTGGACCGATTGCCACCGCAGCGGGTTTGATCCCATGGAACGACTCCGGAAATGGAGAGNNTACGGCCACCCGGAATACGCGCGCCGCATGCAGGCGGTGTTCTCCTGGCTCGACGAAGCGGAAGCGCTGAGCCGCGGCCGCACGCTCGTCATCCTGATGCAGGCCAACCCTTTCGTCGCCGGAAGAGGCTACGAGACGCTGCTCGAGCGCTTGCGCAAGCTCGGCGCGGAACGCCCCGGCAAGGTGATCCTGGTCAACGGCGACACGCACACCTACCGGAACGACGAGCCGCTGCCCGGGCTGAGGCGAGTCGAGGTCTGGGGCTCGCCCTTCGTCGGCTGGCTGCGCGGCTCGATTACCGCCGACGGCGTCGCCGTCGAGCAGGGCGGCATGCGCTAGCGAACTGAATCGATCACCACCGCGACGCCGGTCGCATCGTTCGCCACCGGCGCGCTGGTCCCGTGCAGGTCGCCCGGCTGCGGCGTGGCGCTCCCCGACCTCGAAATGCGCGCGCCGACCACTACGCGAGGAAAGCCCGACAGCTTCAATCCCGGCGCCATCGCCATCGAGTCGTCGAGCGAGAAGGCGACCGGCAGGTCGCGCACCTGCCTGCGCAGCACCGCGAGCGGCATCGGCGGGCCCTCGGCGGCGCGCGCAAAAATGAACACCGCGTCGCCGGGCGCGGCTTTTGTTCCTTTAAGTACCTTTGTGCTTCCCATGAGGGCCTTCGCCTCGACCACGTTCGAACGGATCGCGCGCGCGTCCTCGGAATCCGCCGCCACGAGCGGCAGCATGCGCTCCCAGTACGCCGCCGCCGCCTTGAAGTCCTTCCTCTCGAACGCGGCGGTGCCGGCGAGGGCCAGCGCCTTCAGGTTGCCGGGATCGATCTCGAGCGCGCGCGCGATCAGCTTTTCGGGATCGCCCGCGAGGCGCTGCCCTTGCGCCATGCCGAGAGCGTCCGCGAAGTCGGCGAGGAGCTGCGCATCGCGCGGCGCGCGCGCGGCTGCCTTGGCATAGGCCTGGGCCGCCTCCTGGAAGCGCCCGAGCACGTTGTAAGAACGGCCGAGAAGCTTCCAGCCTTCGACATCGTCGGGATGGTCCTTGAGGCGGCTGGCGAGCCGCTCGACCATGCCTTCCACCTGTCGCAGGGTGACGCCGTGCGCCGCCTGCGGATCGATCGCGCCCGGATTGCCGACCACCAGGTAAACGGCGAGCGCGAGCACGGGAATTGAGACCCCCGCAAGAATCATCGCCGCGCGGCCGCCGCGACGCGGCTCGGTTTCCTCGGCTTGATTTTCTACATCTTCAAGCAGCCGCGCTTCGAGCTCGCGCCGCGCGCGCTCGTAGTCGGCCCGCGCGAGCGTGCCGGCGCGCAGGTCGGCTTCGAGCTCCCGCAGCTGGTCGCGGTACACGGCGAGGTTCAGCGCGCGGCGCGAAACCCGCGCCGCGGCACGGCGCTGCAGCAGCGGGCGCATCACGAGAAGCAGCGCCACCGCGGCGAGAAGCGCGCTCGCGGCCCAGAAGAGAATCATTCCTTCAGCAGCTGCTCGGCGCGCAGCCGTTCGGCCTCTGAAAGCTGGCGATTCATCGCGCCCTGGCGGCGGATGCGCCGAATCAAAACGCAGATTCCAGCAATCAAAAGAACAAACGGACCGAACCAGAGGAGAAACGTGCTCGCCTTGAGCGGCGGGCGGTAGAGCACGAAGTCGCCGTAGCGCGCCACCATGAAGTCGACCACCTCGCGCTCGCTTGCACCGCGCGCGAGCTGCGCGCGGATCTGGTTGCGCAGGTCCACGGCCAGGCCGGCGTTCGACTCCGCGAGCGACTGGTTCTGGCATACCAGGCAGCGCAGCTCGGCGGCGAGGTCCATGGCGCGCTTGTCGAGCGCCGCCTCGTCCGCGCTCGCGACCGAAACGGCAAGCAACAATGCGAAGGCGCTACTCGCGATCAAGTTCATTCAGCAGGGGAACGAGCTTGTCGCGCACCAGCTCGCCGGTGACCGGGCCGATGCGCTTGTAGCGGATCACGCCGCGCTTGTCGATGACGTAGGTCTCCGGCACGCCGTACACGCCGTAGTCGATGCCGATCCTGCCGTCGAGATCGAACGCCGACAGCCGGTAGGGATCGCCGAAGCGCTTCAGCCAGCCGAGCGCATCGTCGCGCGAGTCCTTGTAATTGAGCCCGTACAGCGGTGTTGCGGCGCTCTTGGAAAACTCGACCAGCACCGGATGCTCGTCGCGGCAGGCGACGCACCACGAGGCCCATACGTTGAGGATCCACACCCTGCCCTGCAGGTCCTTCTCGGAAAACGTCTTGCCGGGCTGCTGCAGCACCGGCAGCTCGAAGTGCGGCGCCGGCTTGCCGATCAGCGGCGAGGGAACCTCGCGCGGATCGAGCCGCAGGCCGACGGCGAGCAGCGACACCAGCGCAATGAAGATGATCCCGATCCACGCCAGCTTCACGCGGTCGCCTCCGCACCGCGCCGCTCGCGCGCTGCGACGCGATAGCGCCGGTCGCTCGCCGCGAGCAGGCCGCCGAGCGCCATGATCAGGCAGCCGGCCCAGATCCAGTCGACGAAGGGCTTGTGCTGCACCTTCACCAGCCAGTACGCGCCCTCGAGCGGATCGCCGAGCGAGACGTAGAGGTCGCGCGTCAGGCCGGGATCGATGGCGGCCTCGGTCATCGGCATGTCCTGCACGGTGTAGACGCGCTTCTCGGGATAGAGCACGGTGACCGGCTTGCCTTCGCGGCTCACCGCTATCCTGGCGCGCGCGGCGCGGTAATTCGGCCCGTCCGCCGCCGACACGCCCTCGAGGAGGAAGCTATAGCCGGCGAGCTCGACCGAGTCGCCGGGCTTCATCTTCAGGTCCTTCTCGGCCTCGTAGCCCTTCACCAGGGTCACGCCGACGACGAACACCGCGACACCCAGATGCGCCACCACCATGCCGAGATGGGCGCGCGAGTGTGCCGGCCTCTTCTTCCACGCGAGGAAGGCGGTCGAGGCGACCCAAACGGCAAGCGCAAGGCCGAAGCCGGCGAGCGCGCTCCAGCGGCCGAAGGCGAACGGCAGCGCGAGGCCGAGCGCGAGGCTCACGCCGAGCGCCCAGCGCAGCAGCACCGCGAGCTCGGGCAGGCTGGTGCGCTTCCAGCGCGCGAGCGGGCCGACTCCCATCAGGAACAGCGCCGGCGCCATCAGCGGCACGAACACCGCCTCGAAGTACGGCGGGCCGACCGAGATCTTGCCGGCGCCGAGCGCGTCGAGCACCAGCGGGTAGAGCGTGCCGAGCATCACCGAGACGGCGGCGACGGCGAGCAGCACGTTGTTGGCAAGCAGCGCCGACTCGCGCGAAGCGAGCTCGAAGCTGCCGCCCAGGCCGATGCGCGAAGTGCGCCATGCGAACAGCACGAGCGCCCCGCCGATGAGCAGCACGAACAGCGCGAGGATGAACACGCCGCGCGCCGGATCCACCGCGAAAGCGTGCACCGAGGTCAGCACGCCGGAGCGAACGAGGAAAGTTCCAAGCAGGCTGAGCGCGAAGGCGACGATGGCGAGCAGCACGGTCCAGCTGCGGAAGGCTCCCCGCTTCTCGGTCACGGCGAGCGAATGGATCAGCGCGGTCCCCACCAGCCAGGGCATGAACGAGGCGTTTTCCACCGGGTCCCAGAACCACCAGCCGCCCCAGCCGAGCTCGTAGTAGGCCCAGCCGCTGCCGAGCGCGATGCCGACGGTGAGAAACGCCCAGGCCACCGTGGTCCAGGGGCGCGACCAGCGCGCCCAGGTGGCGTCGAGCCTGCCCGAAAGCAGCGCCGCGACAGCGAAGGCAAAGGCGACCGAGAAACCGACGTAGCCCATGTACAGCATCGGCGGGTGCAGCACCATGCCCGGGTCCTGCAGCAGCGGATTCAAGTCGCGGCCGTCGGCCGCGGGCGGCAGCAGGCGGTCGAAGGGATTCGACGTGAACAGCAGGAAAGCGAGGAACCCCGCGCTGACCAGTCCCATCACGCCAAGCACGCGCGCCACTATTTCCTCGGGAAGATGCGTGCTGAAGAGGCTCACCGCCGTCATCCAGACGCCGAGCATCAGCGCCCACAGCAGCAGCGAGCCTTCGTGCCCGCCCCATACGCCGGCGATGCGGTAATGCAGGGGAAGCGCGGTGTTGGAGTGCATCGCGACGTAAGCCACCGAGAAGTCGTTCGCCACGAACGCATAGGTCAGGCAGCCGAACGCAAAGGCGACGAGCAGCGCCTGCGCCTGCGCCGCCGGCCGCGCCAGCGCCATCCAGCCGAAGTTCTGTCTTGATGCCCCAAGAAGAGGAAAGAACGACTGCGCCAAGGCGACGATGAGCGCGAGACAGAGGGCGAACTGGCCGAGCTCGGGGGTCATTTTCTTTGTACCGTCTGCTGGGCTCTCTTCACCGCATCGGCGGCCTCGGGCGGCATGTAGTTCTCGTCGTGCTTGGCGAGCACTTCGCTGGCGCGGAACATGCCGTCGGCGCCGAGCTGTCCCTGCGCGACCACGCCCTTGCCTTCGCGGAACAGGTCCGGCAGCTGGCCGCGGTAAGTCACGCGCATGCTCTTTGCCGTGTCGGTCACCGTGAACTCGACGTTGACGCCCTCGCGCTTCAGGCTGCCGCGGACCACCATGCCGCCGATGCGGAAGGTGCGCCCCTGCGGCGCCTCGTTGGCGGCGACCTGTGAAGGCGTGAAGAAGAACACCAGGTTCTTCTGGAAGGCACTCAGCACCAGCGCCGCAGCGATGCCAAGCGCCGCGACGCCTACGGCGATCGCCGTTATGCGTTTATGTCTTGGTTTCACTGCATTTTCGACTACGGTTCACCAGCAGGGCAATCTCCACCCCGATCAAGAGAAATGTAACCCCGTAGGCACCCCACACGTAGAGCCCATACCCGCCCATGGCAAAAAATTCTCTCACCGGTTCTCCAGGATAAGACAGCGCACGCGCAGCAACGTTACCGCGATGCTGTACATCCAGAAGGCAAGCGCCATGACCAGCATTCCGGTCAGCATCGTCGCCGCCATGCTCGGCGCCCGGGTCAGGCTGACGGACGCGCCCTGGTGCAGCGTGTTCCACCACTGTACCGAGTAATAGATGATCGGGACGTTCACCACGCCGACGATCGCGAGCAGCGCGCCGGCGCGTTCCGCTCGTCGCCGGTCGTCGATCGCCGCCTGCAGCGCCATGAAGCCGAAGTACAGGAACAGCAGGAAGCCGGTCCACAGCGCGATGAAGGTGAACAGCGCGCCGGTCGACGCCAGGGCGCTCGCCATCATGTGCGAGAGCCGCGTGCTGAACGCCAGGCCGATGGCCGCCCAGAACGCCATCACCACGTAGATGAACATCGACATCCACGCCGCCGGGACGTGGATGAAGATGATGCGGTAGGCCTCGCCCTGCTGCGCATCGGTCGGCGCGACGAAGAAGCCGATGTAAAGCCCCGCCGCGCAGAGCACCACCGCCGCGGCGCCGCACCAGCGCGCGATCACTCCCGCGACAGGATAGAACGTCTGCGGCGACGCATACCAGAACCACTTGACGCTTTGTGCAGTCATTCCATCGAAATCCGCAATGCCGCCGCGATCGCCCAGGGAGCGAACGCGGCCGCGACGACCAGCAGCGCGGCGAGCAGCAGGAGCTGTCCATCCGCGGCGAGCCCAGCGGCCGCCATGTCGACGCTTCCCGCCCCCATGATCAGCACCGGGACATACAGCGGCAGCACCAGCAGCGACAGAAGCACGCCGCCGCCGCGCAGTCCGAGCGTGAGAGCTGCTCCGATCGCGCCGATCAGGCTGAGCACCGGCGTGCCAAGGAGCAATGATAATGCAAGCACGGGATAGAGCGGCGCCGCGAGGTCGTACTGCAGCGCGATGAGCGGCGCGATCAGCACCAGCGGCAGGCCCGACACCAGCCAGTGAGCCAAGGCCTTTGCGGCGGCGATGACACCTAGCGGCTCCGAACTGAGCAGCAGCTGCTCGAGCGTGCCGTCGGCATGGTCGGCGGCGAACAGGCGCCCGAGCGAAAGCATGCAGGAAAGCAGCGCCGCGACCCAGATCACCCCGGGCGCAATCGAGCGCAGCAGATCCGGCTCGGCGCCGATGCCCAGAGGAAACAGGCTGGTGACGATCACGAAGAACAGCAGCGCCGTGGCGACGTCGCTGCGCCGCCGCCACGCGACGAGAAGGTCGCGAACCACGATGCAGCGCGCCGCTTCAAGCATCTAGGTCGATCACCCGAGAGGCGCGGACGCGGGTGTCCTGATGGGTCGTGAACACCACGGCCCCGCCGCGTGCCGCGTGGCCGTCGATCAGCTCCTCGACCAGGCGACCCGCCGCTGCGTCGAGCGCGGCATACGGCTCGTCGAGCAGCCAAAGAGGCGTCGACTCACTGACGACCAGCCTCGCCAGCACCGCTCGCCGCCGCTGACCTTGCGACAATCGCTTCACCGGGAGATCGGCCAATTCGAACGAATCGAGCGCCTGCTGTATTCGCCGAGGTGAGACGCGATGCCCGGCGAGGGTGCAGGCGATGCGCAGATTCTCCGCGGCGGTCAGGTCGTCCTTCACCGCGGCTGCGTGGCCGATGTAGACCAGCTGCTTCGAGTACTCCTCGCGCAGGCGCCGGATTTCCGTTCCCTCCCAGCGCACTGCGCCGGTGGTCGGCGGCAGCAGCCCGCAGAGAACACGCAGGAGGCTCGTCTTGCCGCTGCCGTTGGGCCCGGCGACGCGCAGAAGCTCGCCGCCGCGCAGCGCGAAAGACAGCCCGCGAAACAGGCTCCTGCCGCCGCGCTCGCACGCCAGATCGATAGCTTCTAGCACGCCGTTACTCGGGCTCAATGTGCGCTGCACGGGCGACCCGTGCCCATTTTTCCAGCTCGTTTCTGATCAGCACCGCAAATTCGGCTGGTGAGCTGCCGACAGCCTCGGCTCCGTCGATGGCGAGCCTTTCCTTCATTTCGGAGGTGTGCAGCGCCTTGATCGCTTCGCCGTGAAGGCGGGCGATGATCGGCTGCGGCGTGCCGGCCGGCGCCACCAACCCGTACCACTGCATGGCCTCGTATTTCGGCACGCCGGCTTCCGCAACCGCTGGCAGATCGGGTAGCGCCTCGAGGCGCTTGGGCCCGGACACTGCCAGCGCGCGCACCCTGCCCGCGTCGATCTGGGGCCGTGCGGTAAGCGCGTTGGCGAACATCGCCTTTATTTGTCCGCTTATGACTTCAGTCATCGCAGCGGCGGTGCCCCGGTAGGGAACGTGCTGCAGGTCGATCCCCGCCATGCTCTTTAGCAGCTCCATCGACATGTGCGGCGAAGTGCCAATACCGGGCGTGCCGTAGGTCAGCTGCCCCGGCTTGTCCTTGGCCAGTGCGATGAACTCCGCCAGCGATCTCGCTGGCAGCGCCGGATTGACAACGAGGATATTCGGCGCGCTGGCAGCGAGCGTAATCGGCGCGAAATCGCGCACCGGATCGTACGACGGCTTTTTGTAGAGCACCGAGTTGAGTGCCAGCGTGCTAGGCACCATCAGCAGCGTGTAGCCGTCGGGCGCCGCGCGGGCGACGCTTTCGATGCCGATCATGGTGCCGGCTCCGGCCTTGTTCTCGACAAAAAACGGCTGCCCGAATGCTCTGGAGAAATGCCGCGCGAGCACCCGCGCCACGATGTCGGTGCCGCCTCCCGGCGGGGAAGGCACGACGATGCGCACCGGCCGCGACGGATAGTCCGTTTGCCCCAGCGCCTGCCCGGCAAGAAGCCCCGAGACGAGAACAGCTTCAACCCAGCGCATGCAGCGCCTTTCCGTCCCGTTCCACTGGCTTCGCCGCGATCAGCACGAAGGCGATGACGCATGGCTGCGTGCCGCGATTGACCCAATTGTGGATGGTTCCCCGCTGTACCAGGACGTCGCCCGCGCGCAGGTGTACCTCGGTGCCATCGAGCTGCATGTCGATCTCGCCCGAGAGCACCACGGCGTAATCGATCGACTCGGTGCGATGGTTGCGCGGCGCCACGCCAGGCCCGTATTCGACGATCCTGAACAGCGTGCGGTCCGGTTGCGTCGTACCGATTTCGCGCGCGCCGCCATCGACGTCGTCCGAGTTGTCGGCCGGAAACGAGTCGGTCGACCAGATCAGGCAGCTCTGGTGCCGCCGCCGGCGCGAGATCACGTTCCCGCAAATTTCGTCGATGCGCACGACGGCGTGGCCCTCAGCGTCATGCCCCGTAACTACGCGTCGGATGTTCATAGCCGGTCAGTTCAGATCGAGTGCATAGCGTTTCAGCGCCGAGAGCGGCACGTAGTCGAGCACGCTCTCGTGCGTCGCCTCGAGGACCACGCGCGGCGCGCGTCCGGCTTCCCAGGCCTCGACCCAGCGCAGCACGTGCAGGCACCAGCGGTCGCTGTGTTTCAGGCCGCGGAAGCGCAGGTCGGGACGCGGAGTGACGAGGTCGTTGCCCTTTGCGACGCTGAACTCGAGGAACTCGTCGGTGACCTGCACGCACACCAGGTGGGCGACGCCGTCCTCGCCGCGGGTCGCGCAGCAGCCGTCGCGGAAGTAGCCGGTGAGCGGCGAATAGCTGCAGGCGCGCAGCTCGCCGCCGAGAACGTTTTT
>WNGJ01002231.1_pt1 | contig 19487 bp, 21 predicted proteins | sample 5400611 | NCBI WGS metagenome assembly WNGJ01 (sample SAMN13153375, study PRJNA577476) | soil metagenome | isolation source: 40 cm soil or saprolite under Garry oak tree replicate 1 | place: USA:California | collected 2016-06-15 | reverse complement strand
GTACTGGCGCAGCGCGGCGTGGGCGGCGGCCACGTCGAGCCGGTGGCTGGGGGCATACCTGGGCACCGGCAGTCGGCTGCCCTCGATCTCTCGGGCGATCGCCAGCGTCACCCCGGGCCGGTCCTGGATCATCGCATTCTCGGCCGCCATCACCGAGACCGTCACCGGGCCGAACACGTGCCACGGGGAGTAGGGCAGCAGGAAGTCACCCCCGGTGCCGGCTGCGGCCATCCCGGCCAGCCGCAGCGCGTCGCCTGCCTCGCCGGGCTGGTTGTCGCGGACCGCGGCAGCCGACGCACGGATCAGCAGCCGCCCCCAGGCCGCCAACTCCTCCCGCGTGGCCGACATCCGGGGCTCGGCCTCATCGGCCCAGCGCAACGCCAGTTCCTGGCAGTCGGCCAGCCGGCCCTGGCGGATCAGCCCCCAGCACTGCTCCTCAGCGACCGAGCACGCCGTCAGCACGTCACCGGCATCGGCCATCGCCATCGTGAACGCCCGGTCCGCCGCCTCAAACTGCCAGGTGTGCAGCATCAGCGAGCCCGCCACCTGCCGGACCTGCGCCCGCAGCGACCGGGCACTGGTCTGGGTGCCATCCACCGAGCAGGCCACCAGCGCGTCCGCGTCCCGCAGCAGTACCGGCAGCACCGCCCCCATTTCCGAGAACTGCCCGGCCGGCAGCAGCGGCACCAGGTTCCCGAACGCGGCCCTGACCCCCGGCAGCGTCGGCTCCTCCTCGGGTTCCCTCCCCGCCGTCCCATCCAGCGCGCGGCGTACCGGCTCCCACCGCGCCGCGCTCTGCCTGTCAGGAACCGGCGCGTCACCCCCGGCCAAAGCCGACGTCGGCACCCGCAAGACCATCGCGAGCTTATGCACCGTCTCCAGCCGGACATCGCCATAGGCGTCCTGCTCCAGCTTCCGGACCAGCGACACCGAAAGACCCGACAGCCGTGCCAGGTCCCGCTGCGTCAGCCCCCGGCGCTTGCGGGCCTCGCGGAGCCTGTCCCCGATGTTGTGGGTCTCATTCACGGACAAGCGGACTCCGGCGGTTGGCTATCGACCTCCCAAGGGTAACCGCCCAATCGGGCGAGCTCGCGCCCAGGACTGCGGCTACATCCCGCTCGCGCGGCCGTAGAACCCGGCCATGACGGAGGCTGACGGCCATGTCGCGGCTAAGGGTTGCCGGGGGGGCCACGGCCATCCCGTTCGTGATAGACGAGGGCGACGGAGTTGCGACATGCGGGTACACGAGTAACCCCCGGGCGGTGGACCTGCTCCAGCGGGCACTGGCATCGGCACCAGGAGAGCAGGTCCACCGCATTCTCGGGTTGCTGCTCGGCTCCGGAGCGGACAGCATCGAGCGCCACGAGGCGCTCAGCCTTACTTCGTGGCGACAATCAGCCGCCAGCTGACCCACTGCCCGCACTTCGGGCTGGGGGGAACGTGTGGCCGAGTGGCATAGCGTCCCGCACCCGGTCCTTGCACTCCGTCTCATAGATGCCGGAGATTTGGTTTTTTTGCTGGAGGCGCGGCCTGGACGCCTCACCAGGGTCTGCGGTCTTCGCCACGACGGCGAGGCCAGCGGAGACAGAGCGGTGGCGCTGGGGAGGTGCGGGTGACGGGCGTTCGGGCTTGGCCGCCCGGCGCCCGGATGCCCCAGCGCAACAGCGAACTTGGTTCCTCGCACTCAGGCGAGCGCCACCTGGAAAGCCGGCGCCAGAGTGCGCAGCCGTTCGGGAGAATTCTTGTCCGCCTTTGATCGGTCGCGGCGGTGGCCTGCGTGGGTGTTGAAGTCAGCCGCCGACGTGGGTGGCACCGGCGAGGATGGCGGCGACGGCGGCGACGGCCTGTTCTGCATCGGGACCGGCCGCTGTGATGGTGACCTGCTGGCCGCTGGTCGCGCCGAGGCCCATCACCCCGAGCACACTCCTGGCGTCGGCCTGCCCGCTGCCGGTGGTCAGGTGAACGGCTGCGGCGAACTTCGCCGCCGCCACGGTAAGCGCCCCGGCGGGGCGGGCGTGCAGGTCTCCGGTCAGCGTGATCGTCCGTTCACAGCTTGCGGGCATGGCGGGCCTCCTCCGCTGCTGTGAGCACGGCCTTGAGGTCCCCGCCGGAGGCGGCTGTGACCGTGGCGGCGACTGCGCCCTCCACGAACGGCGCGTCGGCGAGTGCCACCGGTTCCGGCAGGTCTTCTTCCGGCTCGGCGAGCAGCGCCCGGACCGTGAGCACCGAGCTTCCCATGTCGGGCAGGATCACAACTCCGGCGCCCGCGTCGGCGGCCTTGAGCGCACGCTGCACCTTCGCGATGCTCGTCCCGATGCGGCCGTCATCGGTCCCGCCCGCGGCCACGACGCTGATGGTGCCACCGCTGATCTGGGCGGCCAGCTCGGCTGCCCCGGACGCCAGTGCGGCGCTGTGCGAGACGAGGACGATCCCAACCTTGGCGTCGTTGCTCATGTCCTATCCTGAATACCGTTCGATATCACCGAAAGGGTGCCATGATCCAGTCTGTGGAGCGCGCGGCGCTGATTCTGAGCGCTCTTGGGTCCGGAACGCCGCGGCTGGGCGTGACCGAGATCGCCGAGCGGGTCGGGCTGGCCAAGCCCACCGTCCACGGGCTGCTGCGAACTCTGGAGAAGCACGATCTGGTCGCGCAGGACCCGGACACCGGTAAGTACAGCCTCGGCCCCGGGGTTCTCCAGCTCGGCAACGCCTACCTCGAAGGCTCCGAGCTGCGCGCCCGTTCGCTGCGCTGGGCGGAGGACCTGGCGCAGCGCGCGAACGAGGCCGTCTGGGTCGCGACCCTGTCCGGTTCGCGGGTGATCGTCCTGCACCACGTGTTCCGGCCGGACAACACGGTGCAGATCCTCGAGGTGGGGGCGGCGATCCCATGGCATGCCTGCGCGCTCGGCCATGCCATCGTCGCCTACCTGCCCGAGGCGGCGCGCCACCGCGCGCTGGCCGGCGAGCTCGCCGCGCTGACCGGCCGTACGAAAACGCGCAGAGCGGCGCTGGTCCGGGCGCTGGCCCAGGTCCGCAGGCAGGGATACGCGATCGAGGACCAGGAGGCCACGGTCGGTGATGCGGGGGTGGCGGCGCCCATCGTCAGCCGGGAGGGGCAGGTGGCCGGGTCGATCGGTGTGGTCGGCCCCGCCGAGCGGCTGCTCGTCCCCGACACCAGGGAAGGCCTGGTACGGGTCATCGGAGAGACTGCCCGCGCGGTCTCCAGAGATCTGGGCGCGGGCCGCGGCGGCACCGTGCTTTCTGCCCTGAGCTGACTGCGCCGTCATCGCGACCGCACCAGCTCCCACACCTCGGCCACGGTCGCCGTGCGCAATGCCGCATCTGCCAGCGCGGCGGCCGAGCGGGCGTCCAGGTCCCGCACGAGGGAACGCACCCGCCCGACCTGGGCGGCGGGCACGCTGAGCACGTCGACGCCAAGCCCGACGAGCAGTGGCGCGACGGCGGGGTCGGCGGCCGCGTCGCCGCACACCGAGACGCTCACGCCCCCGGCCCGCGCGGCAGCCACGACCCGCGCGACCAGGGCGAGCACGCGCGGGTCGGCGGCGAGCGCGGGGCGTGCCCTCGGGTCACGCCTGCCGAGCCCGAGCACGTCGCCGGTCAGGTCGTTCGTGCCGATCGAGAAGAAGTCCACCTCCGGTGTGAACGCCTCCGCGGCCGCCGCGGTCGCCGCCAGCTCCACCATGATCCCGAGCTTCGGCATGGTGGCCCCGAGGGCGGCCGCGGCCCCCGCGAGCACCCGCTTGACGCGGGCGACCTCGGCGAGCGTGCTGACCATGGGGATCAGGACACCGAGCCCGGTGGCCTTGCCCGCCTCGAGCACCGCACGCAACTGGTCGGCCAGCGCCGTCGGGTGCGCGAGGAGCGCGGCGAGGCCCGACGGCTCCCCGGCAAGGAACGGCGGGACCTTGTCGCCGGAGAAGTCGAGCAGCCTGACAGTCGCGCCGCGGCCGCCCAGCAGCCCGAGCACCGGCTCGAGCTGGGCGTAATGCTCAGGCTGCGCCGGCCACCCGGGCGCGGTGATGAACGGGATCTCCGTGCGGAGCAGGCCGACCCCCGCGGCCCCCGCCGCGAGGCCGAGCCGGGCCTCTGCCGCCGAGGCGGCGTTGCACAAGACGGTGATCTGGCGGCCGTCCCTGGTGCGCGGCACCGGGAGCGGCTCCGGGAGCGGCTCCGCCGACGGCTGCGCGGGCTGCCGCTGGGCTGCGCCGCCGGTGGCCCTGGTCCCCGCCGCGGCGAGCGCCGCGGCGAGCGCGGGCGGCGAAGGGCTGACGATGAGCTCTCCCCTGCCCGCGTCGAGGATGGCGGGCTGACCGGCCGGAGCCGTCAGGATCGCGGGGTCCACACCCGTGAGCATCGGCACGCCGAGGCCGCGCGCGACGATCGCGGCGTGCGAGCTCGCGCCGCCGGTGACCGACACCGCGCCCGCGAGGCCCGCTTCCGTGAGCTCGATCAGGTCGGCCGCGCCCACCTCCTGGCGGACCAGGATGAAGTCACCCCGCAGGTGCTGCCGCCCGGTCAGGCCCGCCAGGTGGCCGACCACCGCGCGGGCGACCTCGCGGACATCAGCGGCGCGTTCGGCAAGTTCCGGCGTGCTCAGCGCCGCTAGCACCGCGGCCTGCGCCGCCGCGGCGCGGTGCACCGCCGCCCCGGCCTCGGTGCCCTCACCCGCCGCCGCTGCCGCGGGCTCGACGAGGGCGGGATCGGCGGCGATCAGGGCACCGACCCCGACTATGTCGGCGGCCTCGTCCCGCCCGGCGGCGCGCAGCCGGTCCGCGAGTGCGCTGCGGTCGGCCGCCACCGCGGCGAAAGCCGCCCGCACCTGCTCGGGCGTCGCGTGAGCCGCGGTGGCCGCATCGGCGAGGTGAATCTCGCCGACCGCCACGCCCTCGGAAACGGGCAGCCCGCGGTAGCTGGCGGGGGGGCTCATCGGCCCTGCCGCGCGGCGACATCGCGCAGGGCGCCGAGGATCAGGGCGGTGGACGCCGCGCCCGGGTCCTCGTGGCCGACGCTGCGCGGCCCGAGGTAGCTCGCCCTGCCCTTGAGTGCCTGCATCGGGATCGTGGCCTCGGCTCCGGCCGCGGCGGCGCCGGCGCTGGCGGAGAGGGCGTCGGCCGCGGCCGCCCCCTCCGCCAGCGCCTTGGCGAGAGCGCTCGCCGCCGGGGCAAGCGCGTCGACCATCGTCTTGTCACCCTCCCGCGCCGCGCCCAGTTTCTGGACGCCGGCCAAAGCCGCGTCAAGCGCGCCCGCCAGGGCGTGCATCTCCACCTCGGGCGCATCCCCCAGCGCCTTCCCTGCCTGGCGGAAGGCCATGCCGTACAGCGGGCCCGACGCGCCGCCGACCTTCGAGATCAGGGTCGACCCGGTCAGCATGAGGACGGAGCCCGGTGTCTTCGGGTCCGCCTGCTGCAGCGCGGTGGCGACCGCGCCGAAGCCGCGGGTCAGGTTGATGCCGTGATCGGCGTCGCCGATCGCCGCGTCGAGCTGGGTGAGGTGGTCACGCTGGTTTTCGATGGCTCTGGTGGCCTCGGCGATCCACGCGCGGAAGAATTCGGCGTCCATGAGGGCTCCTAGCGATCCGGGAAAGACGGTCCTGGATCCTTACCGTCCCCAACGCAGTGCCGGTGTGTCGACGGGCGCGTCCCACAGCTCTGTCAGCGTGGCGGTAAGCCGGCACACGGTCACCGAAAATCCCTGCATCTCCAGGCTTGTGACGTAGTTGCCCACGAGGTTTCTCGCGACCCGGGCGCCCCTGCCGGTCAGGTACCTGTGGACCTCGTTGTAGACCAGGTAGAGCTCGATCAGCGGTGTTCCGCCCATGCCGTTGACCATCACCAGCAGGTCGCCGGTCAGCGGCATGTCGGCGTCGATGGCGTCGAGCGCCGCGGCCGTGATCTCGCGTGCGGTCGCCAGCGTCGCGCGCTCCCTGCCCGGCTCGCCGTGGATGCCGATGCCAAGCTCGATCTCGGCGTCGCCGAGCTCGAAGGTCGGCTTGCCCGCGGCGGGCACGGTGCACGAGGTCAGCGCGACACCGAACGAGCGGCTGCGCTCGTTGACCTCCGCCGCCGTCGCCACCACCCGGCCGAGGTCGGCCCCGCGCTCCGCCAGCGCCCCAGCGATCTTCTCGACGAAGACCGTCGCGCCGGTGCCGCGCCGCCCCGCGGTGTAGAGCGAGTCCTGGACCGCGACGTCGTCGTTGACCACGACGGGAACGACCTCGATGCCCTCGTCGCTGGCGAGCTCGGCGGCCATCCGGAAGTTGAGCACGTCACCGGTGTAGTTCTTGACCACGTGCAGCACCCCGGCCCCGCCGCTGACGGCCCTGGTGGCCGCGAGCACCTGGTCGGGCACGGGCGAGGTGAACACCGCGCCGGGGCAGGCGCCGTCCAGCATCCCGTGGCCGACGAAGCCGCCGTGCAGCGGCTCGTGGCCCGAACCGCCGCCGGACACCAGGCCCACCTTGCCGGGCGCGGGCCCGCCGGCCCTGGTGATGATCTGGTTCTCGATGTCCACGGCCAGCGAGGGATGTGCCGCGGCGACGCCCGCGAGCGCGTCGGTGACGACCGTGTCCGGGCTGTTGATGAGCTTCTTCATGAGTGAGTCTCCGAGACCTTTTCCTGGCTGATGACGGGGTCGGTTGGCGCGAGGCTGGTCAGCGCGGCCACCGTGCGGGTGCGCGAGAGGCCGGCGTACGCCAGGCCGCCGAGCACCCCGCCGGCGAACTCGCCGATGAGATAGGCCGGCGCCTGCGACCACGACACCTGGCCGCCGAGCACGCTCTGCCAGAATGCCGCGCCCAGGTAGCGCGCCGGGTTGATGGCCGCCCCTGTGGCCGGCCCGAGGATGATGATGATCGCGAACACCGCGGAGCCGATGGCCATCGGCGCCCACCCGGGAACGGCGCGGTGGTCGATGACGCCGAAGATCACGAAGACGAGGATGAACGTGCCGATCGCCTCGATCAGCGTCGCACGGCCGAATCCCATCGTCGCGGAGTTGTAGCTGGTGACCCCGCCCCCGGCCGCGACGGTTGCCGCCTTGCCCAGGGTGACGAAGATGCCGGCCGCGCCGACCCCGGCGCCCACCACCTGTGCGGCGATGTAGCCCGGCACCTCCCGCCAGGGGAACTTGCCGGACACCGCCAGCGACAATGTCACGGCGGGGTTGATGTGGCCGCCGGAGATGTGCCCGATCGCGTAGACGGCGCCGACGATGACCAGCATGAAGGCGAACGAGATCATCCCTAGCTGTGCCATCGAGAACGGGGCTTTGGTGCTTGCCGCGATCACTCCGGTCGCGGCCGCCGATCCGGCTCCCACGTAGACCAGAAACGCGGTCCCCAGCAGCTCGGCGAGGAGCTTCTGCGGTGTCGTCGGTGCGGTTCCTGCCATGCTGTCCGCCCGCCGGCTGCCCGGGGCTGCCCCCGACGGCGGGCTTCTCACCTCCTCCAGCTCGATCCCCGGCACAGTTTGTGAATACTGTTCGGTATCGTGGAACGATGTTTCGTTGAAGGTAAACCCGCGCCGCGATCACGTCAAGAGGTGCGGCCGGCCGGTATGGTGACGCCGTGTCCAGCGTTGGCCGGGGCGCAGCCGGCATGCCGACGGCGGCCCTGGGATCTGCGGGGCTGGTGGTGCCGCGAATCGGCCTGGGTCTGGCGGCGCTCGGCCGTCCCGCGTACATCACCGGCGGCCGGGGCGAAGACCTGCCCGGCCGGAGCGTCGCGGAGTTGCGGGCGCGCACGTTCTCGGTGCTCGATGCCGCCTACGAGGCCGGGGTCAGGTATGTCGACACGGCTCGTTCCTACGGCCGGGCCGAGGAGTTCCTGGCCGGCTGGCTGGCCGACCGCGGGCACCCGGACGTGGTCGTCGGGTCCAAGTGGGGCTACCGCTACGTCGGTGGCTGGCGGGCCGATGCCAGCAGGCATGAAGTCAAGGAACACTCCCTGGCCATGTTCACCACCCAGCTCGCGCAGACCCGGGCGCTGCTCGGCGGCCAGCTCGCCCTGTATCAGGTGCACTCGCTGACCGCGGGCTCCGGGGCGCTCGGTGACCCCGGGCTGGTCGGCGCGCTGGCCCGGCTGCGTGACGAGGGCGTGCTCATCGGGCTGACGACCAGCGGCCCGGGCCAGGGCGAGGTAATCCAGCGTGCGCTGGAGGTAACCGCCGACGGGCAGCCGCTGTTCACGGTCGCGCAGGTGACCTGGAATCTCCTGGAGCCGTCGGCAGGCGCCGCCGCGGCCCGGGCCGCCGCCGCCGGATGGACGATCGTCGTCAAGGAGGCCCTCGCCAACGGGCGGCTGGCCGCCCCTGCCGGCGCGGCGGCCCCGCCGGCGCAACTGGCCGCGCTCGCCGCCGACCGCGGCGTCACCGTGGACGCGATCGCGCTGGCCGCCGCGCTGGCCAACCCCTGGGCCGGCGTCGTGCTTTCCGGGGCCGTCACCCGCCGCCAGCTCCGGTCGAACCTGGCGGCGCTGGCGGTCGGCGGCCTTCCACCCCTGGACCTGGCCGAGCCGCCGGGCGCCTACTGGGCCGCCCGAGCGGCCAGGCCCTGGAGCTGACATTGGCAGCAGCCGTTCGGGCTCTGCCAGCCCGGGAGACGACCCCCCGGAACCCCCGGTGCGCCTAACCGGCGCCATCCTGCGCAGCCGTTCGGGATATTTTTCCTAAACGGCTGCGCGGGTGCGCCGGATCGCGTCAGCGCGTCCAGTATTGGGGCGGTCTGCCGAAAGGGCGGCGTGAGCCTGGGCACCGCGGCTCGAAACCGCCGACGACCAGGCCGCCGACCTCCTCTTTGAAGTAGGTGTACCCGTCCGGGTCACGCAGTATCGGCAGGTCGGCGTGCACCCCGTCGATCTGCTGGGTGACCGCGTAGAAATGTTCGGCCGAGTGCAGCGGCACCGTCACCCCGCACCACTGGCCCACCTGCTTGGCCCACTGACCCGCGCAGTTGACGACCACCTCGGCCTCGACGTCCCCCTCGTCGGTGCGGACTCCGGCCACGGCGCCGCCGCAGGTGGCGACGCCGGTCACGCGCCGAACACGTTCCTGGCCGCGATGTTCATGAGCCTGTTCGTGATCTACGGCTTCGACACCGCGTCGACGCTGGCCGAGGACCCGCGACCCGCGCCGCGCGAGCTTTGAGCACCCGGTGGCCGTGGCCCGGCGGTTAAGGCGTGTCCCAACCGGCCGGCAGGCGCAGGCCGGTTCGGGGCGCATCGCCCCCCGGGATGACCCGGCGCCATAGCAGGGGATGGCCTGGCGCCATCGGTGGCTCGTGCGGCCGGGGCACCGCAGGGGATGGCCTGGCGCCATCGGTGGCTCGTGCGGCCGGGGCACCGCAGGGCGCGCGTGTCACCTGGCGGCAGCCGTTCGGGACAAAGGGTGTATGCCGGTGGCAGGTGCGCCGCGGGCTGGCGATGAGTTTCAAGGCACGCCACGGTCTGAACGGGTGGCGGTAGCAACTGGCCAACTGTTGTTCTGGGTGAGGAGGCGACGATGCGCAAGGTCGTGGCGGGGCTGGCCATCACGCTGGACGGTGTGGTGGAGGCGCCCTCGGGAAACTGGATGCGCTACGACGACGAGATGGGTGCGATGATCGGCGCCGGGATCGCGCAGGCCGACGCCATCCTGCTGGGCCGGCGCACGTACCTGGAGTTCGCCGCGTTGTGGCCGGCGCTGGGCAGTGACGTGCCGATGGCCGACTTCATGAACAACACACCCAAGTACATCGTGTCCCGCACCCTGCACACCCTCGACTGGTCCAACTCGACCCTCCTGTCCGGCGACCTCGCCGAGGAGGTCGCCAAGCTCAGGGCGCAGCCAGGCAAGAACATCCAGGTCCCCGGCAGCCCCCGGCTGGTGCGGTCGCTGCTGCGCGACGGGCTGCTCGACGAACTCGCCCTCATGGTCCACCCGATCGTGCTCGGCTCCGGTATGCGCCTGTTCGACGAGATGACCGGGCAAATCAGCCTCGAACTCGCCGCCTGCAGGGCACTTGGCACCGGCGTGCTGTCGGTGACCTACCAGCCGGCCCACGCGTAGGACACCCCTTGGCCCAGGCGGTAACCTGTCCGGCCTGGTTGCCGCAGAGGTTGGTATCTATATTGATACCATTGCCATATGGCAATGACCCTGCGGCTTACCGACGCCGATGCCGAGGCCCTGCGCCGGCGCGCGGAACTTGAGCGGCGGCCGATGCAGGAAGTGGTCCGGCAGGCCATCCGTGAGTATGTCGAAAGCCACAGCCGCGCTGAGTTGCTCGACCAGGTTCTCGACGAGGACCTGCCTCGCTACGCCGAGGCTCTGGAGCGGCTTGGGCAGTGATCTACCTGGCCCTGCCTGAGCTGCTGCATGTCGCCGGGCGTGTCCTGGGCAGTGACGTCGCGGTTCGCGATTATGGCCTGCTGGAGTCCGCTCTCGGCCGTCCGCAGGCCACCGTCTTCGGCTCCGATGCCTATCCGAGCCTGGATGCCAAGGCCGCCGCCTTGCTGCACTCGCTTGCCCGAGGCCACGCTCTGGTCGATGGCAACAAACGGCTCGCACTGGCTGCGCTCATCGCCTTCTACGGCATCAACGGGCGCCGGCTCACCCTGGCCAACGACGCCGCCTACGATCTCGTGATCAACGTCGCCACCGGTCAGCTCGACTCGGTGGACGACATCGCCGCCATCTTGAGCACCGCAACCGACAGCCGCACATGACAGGCCACGTGGCCGCGCGGTTCGCGCGAATGCCAGGATGCCAGGACCTGACGAGATTTCAACATCGTCAGGAAAACCACGGCAGGTCGGGGCCAGTGTCGATCCCGTGAAGCGGTTCGTCCGCGATCCTCCTGAAGCGGCGTCCGAGATGCACCATCGCCGAGACATGTGCCGACTGCGCCGGGTCACTTGTGGCGCGAAGCACAAGGCCGATCAGGATCGTGTGGTCGCCCGCGACGATCGCCTTCTGCCGCGCGCACTCGAGCACGGCAAGTACGTCGAGCAGAATGGGTGAACCGTGTGCTCCGTCGACGAACGGCGCGCCGCCGAACTTGTCGAAGGCCTTGGTCGCGAATTGCGATGCGAGTTGCCGATGCTGATCGCGCAGTACGTTAACGTTGGGGGGATTCGCGAGCGCCTACCCCGCGCACCTGTCCGGCGGGATGCGACAGCGCGCCGCGGTCATCCGCACCCTCCTTGTCGACCGCCCGATCATGCTCTTCGACGAGCCTTTCGGCGCTCTCGACGCTTTGACCCGATCGGTGATGCAGGAGTGGTTGCTCTCGGTGTGGGAGGAGCGGCGGCGGACGACGATCTTCGTCACCCACGACATCGAGGAGGCGGTCCAGATCTCGGACCGCGTCGTCGTCATGTCGCCCCGGCCCGGGCGCGTCGAGCGGGAGATCACCATCGACCTCGGCCGGCCGCGCACCGATGACGTCCTGACCTCACCCAAGGTGCTCGAATACAAGGCCGACCTGCTCAGGACGCTGAAAGGCATGATTGTCTAGAACGGGTACGGCTCGTCGGCTGCAGCCCCCCGGAATCCCGAACGGCTCACGCGCGCCGCCACCCCCCTGGCAGCGTCCCACCCCAGCGGCGCGCCGCCCCTCCACCGGCCTCCGGCCTCCGCAACGCAAGGGGTCTCAGCCAGCGCTCTGGCCCCAAGTGCTCACCGATGATCAACACGCAGGTTCGATCTTGCCAACGCGGTGTGGCGAGCGGCGCAGCCAGCTTTGCCCGGCGGACGCCCGTTTCGGGCGCAGCGGCCCGGCGGCGCCCGATGCGCAGCCGTTCGGCATATTTTTTCCTTAACGGCTGCGCGGTGTGACACGGCACCGCCGGCGCCGTCACCTAATCCCACCAGAACTTCCAGTGCCTAAGTGGTTAGCCCCGCAAGTAACTGGGGGGTTGTCAGGCCGCAAGCAGGGTGGTAGCCGACTCGGCTGCCGGGGCGGGCATCTCGACCTCGATCCGCCTCAGCATCCGGGTGAGGTCTGCACTGGTGAATTTCCAGTTGAACGGCTTCGCGGTCTTGTTGTACCGGTCCACGAAGGCCAGCAGCGTGGACGCCAGCTCGGCCAGGTTCGCGAAGTTGTTCGGCGACACGACCTTCTTCTGGATGATCGAGAAGAAAATCTCGATCTGGTTCAGCCAGGACGCATGCACCGGCGTGTGGATCATTATGCAGTTGGCGTACTTGTCCTTCAGCCGCTTGATCGCTTTCTTCCCGCGGTGGCCGAGCCGTTATCGACGATCACGAACACCCGCCGGGCCTTCTTATAGCGGTCCTGGGCCATGTAGATGTCTATCAGCGCCATGAACGGCGCGATCCCGGTCGTGGGCGGGCACGTCGCGGTGACCTGGCCGGAGTGGATGTCCTTGCCCGCCAAAAGCGCCAGCGCGCCTGCTCGCTTGTATTCATGCTCGACCTTCACCGGCTCACCCGGCTGCGCTGGCGTACTGGGGTGGCAGCGGGCCCGCGCCTGGATCGACGGTTTCGCATCGACCGACACGACGCGATCACCGGGGCCCAGCGGCTCCCCCTCATACCAGCCCTCGTACAGGTCCAAAACGACCTTGGCCTTCGCGGCGAACTCAGGATCCCGCATAAAGAGCCACGACTGGTACTGCCATGGCTTAACCGGATTCTCCGCCAGGATCCGCAGCACCGACGACACCGACACCGCGTTCACCAGACCCCGCTCCAGCAACTCCATACGCAGCTCAGGGCCGGTCCAGTGGGCCAGCGGCACCCCCGTCTGCGCCGGCAGCTGACACGCCAGCGCGCAAATCTGCGCCCGCTCCAGCGCAGTGATCTGACGCGGCCGCCCGCTGCGCGGCCGATCCGAAAGCCCCGGCAAACCATCCTCAGCGAACCGGCGCCGCCACAGCCGCACCATGTCCCCGGTAGTACCCAGCTCCCGGGCGATCCTTGCGTTCGGCCAGCCCCGCGACGCCAAGAACACAATCTTGGCCCGGAACCGATCCCGATACGGCGTCTTACGGCCATAAACACGCTTCTTCAACGTCTTCCGCTCGCTGGCGGTCAGCACGATCGGCACAGCACGCATCCGCGGCATCAGGCACTCCCGGGGTAGATTACACATCTGCAACTCGCCCCGCGCGCCATGATCGTAACGGGCCCGGCCGGCCCCGCCAGCACAATGAGGGACATGCCCGCCATCCCGCAGTCCACCAAGAACTCCATCACCCTGCGGCTGCTGCACCACGGCCGTGACCACTGGCCCGCGCTGGCCCGCGTCACCACACATTTCCGCGGCCCCCTCGCCTACGTCACCGGCGTGCTCCGCGACAGCACCGAGCTTCCGCTCTGCCGGCTGCGCTACGGGGGGTCCGCGCATTCCTTCGGCTTCGCGATCTATTCGGCCGCCCACGGCCGCTACGACGACGCCGTTCTATTCACCGGATCGCCCACCGGAACCCTGGAAGAAGCCCTCGACACCGCGTGCGCGGTACACCTCGCCGACCACAGCGGTTAGACCACAGAACCCGCAGCCGTCAACCCCCCGGTTACTTACGGGGCTAACCACTAAGCTTGCGATTTAAGGACGCGAAGATCGTTTAGGTCGGGGTTCTGCTGTTCCCTGGACATGGGACGGCCTTCGGGTGACGCTGAGTTCTCGCCAAGAGATCCAGTTGCACCAGAAGGCCGTGATGAACAGTCTGCAAGACACCCCTGCTCGCGTCGAGGCGTTGTCTGGGTTATCCAGGTTCCGTGCGGGTTTGCATGCCTGCTTCACCCGCCGCGGTGATGCCCTGTTCGAGTTGGCGGACGCGATGCTGTGCGCGCAGGGCCCGGTGCGGTCGCCGGTGGAGCTGTCCTTGGAGCCGGAGTTCCGCCGCCGGCACGGCTCTGTCTACGACGCCCTGGCCAAGGGCCGGATCAGCAGCAGCTGCCTGCGGCACCTGCTGGTCGGCCTGTCAGCCCCGGCCAGGGCGGGCGAGCCGCTGATGTTCGCGATCGACATCACTCCGCACGCGCGCCCCGACGCCCAGTATGCCGACGAGCGGACGATGGTGCAGGTCCGCGGCAAGGGCGGGGACCGCTGGCTGCCCGGCTGGCCCTACAGCCTGCTCGTTGGCATCCAGTGGGGTTCTTCCTCCTGGGTCGATCCCGTCGAGGCACGCCGGCTGCGGCCTGGCGAGGAGCACACCGACGTCACGATTGACCAGATCACCGGGCTGCTCAAAGACCTGACCGCGACCGGGAAGTGGCAGCCCGGCGACCCGCCCCCGCTGGTCCTGCTCGATGCGGGCAACTACGCCACCGACCTCACCTGCGCCCTGACCGGCCATGACGTGCAACTGCTGGTCCGGCTGCGTACCACCCGGGTCTTCTACCTCGACCCGGCACCCCGGCGACCGGGCCAGATGGGCGCGCCAGCGCGCCACGGCGCGGAGTTCTCCTGCTCCGACCCCGCCAGACGGCACGCCCCCGACTTCGAGCGCACCGTGGAGTCCGGGCTGTACGGCACCGTGACCGTCCGCGCCTGGACGGGCCTGCACCAAAAGCTCGGCAGCACCGGCCGCTGGGCCAGCTGGCCGCGGGACAAGCAGCTGCCGATCGTGCGCGGCACAGTCCTGCAAGTGGTCGTCGAGCACCTGCCCGACGGCCGCAAGCCACCCAGGGACCTGTGGCTGTGGCACGCCGGCTCCATCCCGGCCGACCCGGACCTGCTCTGGAAGGCCTACCTGCGCCGCTTCGACCAAGAGCACTTCCACCGCTTCGCCAAGTCCTACCTCGGCCTGGCCAGCGCACACCTGAGCTCAGCGGCAGCCACCGACCGGTGGGTGTCCCTGGCCATGGGTGCGTACGCCCAGCTGCGCCTCGCCCGCCACCTCGTGGACGACCTGCGCCGCCCCTGGCACCCCCGGCCCGACCCGGGCAAGCCCCTCAGCCCCTGCAAGGTCCGGCTCGGCTTTCGCCGACTCCGCGCACGAATCGGCACACCCGCCGGCTCGCCCAAACCCACCCGCCCCGGCCCCGGCCGCCCGAAAGGCTCGAAGAACCGCCCCAAATCCCGGCGACCGCCCCATCGCAAGCGCGAACCGGACCACCAGAAACACGAAGAGTGACGACGGAAGCTTAAATTGCAAGCTAAGTCCACAGTTTGCTGGCGTACCCGCCGAGGCCACAGATGCCTATTTCGGCAATGTGGCCGCCCGGCCTGGCGCCCCGGCGATGCGGCGTGGATCGGGGAAACCGAGACTGGTGTAGCCAGGGGCGCGTTTAGCCAGCGATGCGGCCAACACGCCGGTAGCAGTGTCGTAATAGTCGTGGATCTCGGCCGTTGTCTTGCTGGGGTACGGACGCAGGATGCGTCCGGCATATTGAACGAGGCGGCCTTTGAACGCGATCGGCGCGGCAAGGAACAGGGTGTCCGGCACAGGGCAGTCGAAGCCCTCGCCGACATACGGCCCGGTGGCCACGGCGAGCACCGGCCGGCCGGGATGCGGCTGGAGGCGGGCCAGGGCGGCGGAGGAACCGCGGCACATTCCAGGTCGAGGCGCGCCGCCGATGCCGCTCATAGAACAGCGGATTCGGCATGGATGCCGCATGCTTGAGCGTCGCCAGCAACGCCGGTGTCAGCTCCTGCTGATCGACCCGGACACCGGCACCGACGCGGGCGCGGATGATCGGCGCGGGCGCGGGCCGGGTTCGCGTGGAAGCCGACGCGCCAACCCGGTCGACCAGATTCCCAAAGCGCGGCGACCCCGCTGGGGTCGTCACTGAGGAATCCCACGGCAAGGTCGAGAGCCTGGATCTCCCAGTTGATCTCGTAGCTCACCGGCCAGGCTGCCCCAAGCGGCGACGCGCCTCTTCGTGGGAAACGTAGCGGACGGCCCCCGACTCTTGGCGCGCCAAGTAACTGCCGCCCGGGTCGCCACCGCCCCGGTGCCCACGGCTGCCGACATCATCGGGTCCTACTACCCGGCCACACCGGTGACGACCGCTAAATAGCTCACAGCCCATATAACGACCGTCAGACCCAGAATGACATGAACAGCACCGCATCCAGCCGAGCTGCCAGTACGCGGCACGAGGAGACGTCTCCGCGGAAACGCCCGCAGTCGCCAGCGAGCGCCAGGGTGCCTCATCGCCGCGCGATCGGCGGCATGGCGGTGCGTTGGCGGGGCGGCCGTCATGGTTGGGTGGGTCTTGCGTGAACGCTACGATCCGCGGGCGCTGCTCGCCGATAGCCCGCGGGCGGGCGAACAGCCCGCGGCTGAGCCGGAAACTCGCCGCCGCGCACGCGACTGGCTTCGCGGCGATCGAGTATGTGTGGCCGTTGGCCGGGACTGCGTTAACCGCCGATTTCCTGACCCACCCCGTTACGCGGCGTCCGCGTTTACCGTCCGCCGCCAATAGCCGGCGGCAGCCAGCGCCAGCAAGATCCCCCACACCAAGAACCACAGGTCCCAGACCGCCACGTGCCAGCGCAACGCCGTCCGGTCCACGCTCCCCGCGGGATGGATGACACCCGAAAGGACGAGGGCGCCGACCACCACATTCAGACCGCCGTACCCCACCAGCAGCACGCTGGCCCCGGCTGAACCGATCAGCAGCCACCAACGCGGAACCACCCGCCCCCAGGGCCGGGCCAGCGCCAGCGCGAGCAGACCACCCACCACCTTCGCCGCCGCCGCCGCAACGGCTACCAGCACGGCAACTGCCCCGCCCCGGCCGGCGGACCGCTCCACATATCCGCCGACCGTGCCGACCAGGCCATGCCCGCCCAGTGCCCAGTACAAGCTCACCAGCGCGTAGGCGAACGCGGCGATCGCGGCGGCATACGCGGTGGCGACTCCCACCGCGGGCCAACCGGTGGCGGCAGCCGCGGACTGCCCACGTTCAGCGCCAGTTCCGCTCATCATGCTCCAGTATTGACGACCGGACTCTGCACCGCGCAGCTCCCAGAAGTCACCGGAGTGGCGGTTCCTGAAGCATAGTCATCGCCACGACACCAGCAATGGGCACCCGCTCAGCGGCATGAGCGGAAACTCGCGGCCCCGCTGCAGCCGGTCCGGACGGCGAGGACACTCCATTTGCGGAGGCCCATGGCGCCCACCCGACGCAGCCGAGCCGCTTGGCGTTCAGACAAGCTGATCTTTCCAGACGGTTACCGCGGGCAGGGTCCGCAGCCGGTGTCGGCGGCCCCGGAATCCAGGCCGGGTGGGCTGGGTTCCGCCTGGCTGAATACGTGACCGCTGACGGGCCGCAGCTCTGGGTGCAAGATAATGCTCTTCAGAAGCAATCTGAATGCTAAACTAGATGGGTGGAGGTGAACGGTGAGTACCAAGACCATCGGGTTTGCCGTCGCTGATGAGGACCGTGCACTGCTGGACGAGCTCGTCGAGTACTTCGGTGACGGGAACCGCTCGGCTTACCTACGGGCGACGCTGCGGGTGATGGCATCGGTGAAGCTGGCCGAAGAGCTGCGCGAGACTCAGGCCTACGGCCAGCGCAAGCTCGCCGAGCAGGGCCTGACACTCGACGACATCCCCGCGATCACCAAGAGGGCACTCAAAGGCGGCGCGGGTGCACGGTGAGTCCTGTCGCCGTCGTCTTCGACGTCAACATCCTGGTCGGCGCGGTCGCTGGCGGCAACAGCCCCTTCCGCTCGTGGCCATCACCGCCGCCGACGTCGGGCAACCCGTACGCTGACTGCCTCGGCATCATCGCCGACGCCGCGGAGCTCGCGCTCTGGCTCTCGCCACACATCCTGGGCAACACCACCCGCGTCCTCCAGGAAGAGCTCAAATGGGAGCCGACAGCTGCCGACGCCTACCTGGGCCTGCTCGCCCGCGTCGCCGCCAACAGCGGCGGCGGCATCATCGACCCACCACGCACGGTCAGCGACTGCGCCGACTTCGGGGACAACGCGATCCTCGACCTGGCTACCGAGGCTGGTGCCCTGCTGATCGTGTCCGATGACACCGACCTCACCAGCATGTCGCCGTGGCGCGGCACACCCATCCTGCGCCCGAAAGAATTCGCCGCCAAAGTCGACGGCATGCGCCGCCACCGCCGCCGTCCAAGTCGCCAATAGACGCGTTGCAGTCCTGCGGCAACGACACTCCCGCCACGAGCCGAACGGCCGAGAAACGCTCTTTGAGGACATCGGTATCAGTAGCTGCGCCAACGACCAACCCCTGCCCACTCGGCACCAAACGGCCAGGCCACGCCGCGCGGGACCAGCTCCGCGTGCTGCCCTTCGCTCCAGGTCCATATGCGCGAGCGAGACGCGGCCCACAGCGGAACACGCCGCCTGTTCAGTGCAAGTGCCACGTCAGAACCGACAACAATCACGAGCCTTACTGGAGGTCTCCTCAGGGCAGAAGCAGCCCTCCGTCTCGGCGAAGAGCCGCCCGACGTCACTGCGACCGAGGTGTTGGCGAACATCGACGCCCTGGCTTCGGCTATCCAGCAAGACGCACGATTGGCTGCGGTCGCGATTTCGGTCAGGTTCCGCGCAAGCTGGACCGCCACATGCAGCCAGCTGCGTAATCTCGGTCTCATCGACGCCAGCGAACGAGAACTGTTCACATCGTCCCCTCCGACGGCCGCGGACTTCATCGCTCTTGGCGAGCGTTGGGAAGCGGAGATGGAAGCCCCTGCGGTTCCGCCAGAGTATGGCAAGCGGGTCCTTGGCGCCTATCAGACTGGCAAGCTTTCGGCGTCACGCACTGTAGGGTTGCTGTGGGGGACCGTAGAGCTTGAGGACCTGCCGGAGCAGCGTCCTGTGTCGTTGGACTCGTTGCGACGGGATTTTGATCCGCTGTCGTGACTACGCTTCCCAAGTTATTTGGTCTACGAGCGCTGTAACCGACGCCGGCAGTGGGCGCTGAAATCCGCGATGTGAAGTGTTAGTTAGGTTCGTATCTTGGTTGGTTTTGGCGCCCCGAGCAGGATTCGAACCTGCGGCCTAGTGCTTAGGAGGCATGACCGCCCGAGCGCTGTGCTGACCAGTGAAGACACAGGTCGCCGGGAAGCGAAGCAGCCAAAGGCACTCGTTGGCTAAAAGATCTTCAATGTGATCAGCAAGCGAGTCCGGCGCAAGAGTAACCCGCGCGGGAGTGCGGTCCGGGTTGACAACGTCCTTCGTCTGTCGGCCCGCACGCTTATGCTGGGCTCTAACTCGATCCACGCGGGAGCTGCCGTTGACTGCACCAAATGCAAGGCATCCCCAGATCCTGGCCCGTCCCGCCTGCACCCCGGCGGCGATCCGCGCTGTGCTGGCCGCAAGCGCCGACACTGCCGTGCTGCAGCGCTACGACCATGACCTGGACGCGGCGTTCGAGGAGGCGCGCGAGCGTGGCGATCTGACACCCCTAGTGCAGACGGTACGACGCTGGTGGTTCGAGGCAGACGCTTGGCGCGACCCGGACGCCCAGCGGCAGTTCCTCGCACGCGTTGACAACTATCAGAGCGAGGGGCCGCCACCCTCCGCGAGTCGCATGA
>WNGJ01006095.1_pt1 | contig 19494 bp, 18 predicted proteins | sample 5400611 | NCBI WGS metagenome assembly WNGJ01 (sample SAMN13153375, study PRJNA577476) | soil metagenome | isolation source: 40 cm soil or saprolite under Garry oak tree replicate 1 | place: USA:California | collected 2016-06-15 | reverse complement strand
CGATATAGCTATAGAGGAAGGGCTCGAACTCACGAATGGCGTCGACGGGCAGCTCGTCGAGCAAGCCCTGCGTGCCCGCGAAGATGATCACGATCTGCTTCTCGACCGGCAGCGGCTGATACTGGCCTTGCTTGAGAAGCTCGACCATCCGCTGTCCGCGGGCCAGCTGCGCCTGCGTCGCGCGGTCGAGGTCGGAGCCGAACTGGGCGAACGCAGCGAGCTCGCGGTACTGCGCGAGGTCGAGCCGCAGCTTGCCGGCGACCTGGCGCATAGCCCGCACCTGCGCGGAGCCGCCCACTCGCGAGACCGACAAGCCGACGTTCACGGCCGGCCGGATACCACCGTAGAAGAGGTCGGACTCCAGATAGATCTGACCGTCCGTGATCGAGATGACGTTGGTCGGGATGTACGCCGACACGTCACCGAGCTGCGTCTCGATGATCGGCAGGGCCGTGAGCGATCCTCCACCGAGATCGTCGTTGAGCTTGGCCGCACGCTCAAGAAGCCGGGAGTGGAGATAGAACACGTCGCCCGGATATGCCTCACGACCCGGCGGCCGCCGGAGCAGCAGCGAGAGCTGGCGATACGCGGTCGCGTGCTTCGAGAGGTCGTCGTAGATGCAGAGCGCGTGGCGCTTGGAGTCCCGGAAGTACTCGGCCATCGTGACGCCCGTATACGGCGCGATGTACTGCAGCGGCGCCGGCTCCGACGCGGACGCCACGACGATCGTCGTGAACTTCATCGCGCCGGCGTCCTCGAGCACCTTCACGACCTGCGCGATGGTCGAGAGCTTCTGGCCGATCGCGACGTAGAAGCAGAAGACGTCCTGGCCCTTCTGGTTGATGATCGTATCGACGCCGATCGCGGTCTTGCCGGTGCCCCGGTCGCCGATGATCAGCTCGCGCTGGCCGCGCCCGATCGGGATCATGGCATCGATGGCCTTGAGCCCGGTCTGGAGGGGTTCCTTCACCGATCGGCGGTCGACCACACCCGGCGCGTAGCGCTCGATCGGCCGGAACTCCGTGGTGGCGATCGCCCCCTTGCCGTCCACCGGTTGACCGAGCGCGTTCACGACGCGCCCGACCAGCGCCTCGCCGACCGGCACCTGTGCGATGCGGTTGGTACGCTTGACGATGTCGCCTTCCTTGATGAGCTTGTCGTCGCCCAGGAGCACCGCGCCGACCTGGTCCTGCTCGAGGTTCAGGATCATGCCCACCACGTCACCCGGGAACGTGAGCAGCTCGCCCGCCATCGCCTTCTCGAGCCCGTACACGCGCGCGATCCCGTCGCCGACCTCGATGACGCGGCCGACCTCCTGCAGGTCGACCTCCGCCTCGTAGCCCGCCAGCTGGCGCTTGATGATTTCGCTGATCTCTCCGGCCTTGATCATCGCTCTCTCCTGTCCCTACCCTTGCGCGAGGCGTCGGTGCATTCGCGCGAGCTGACCGTCCAGGCTTGCGTCGACGAGCAGGCTTCCCACCTCGGCCACGAAGCCGCCGAGCAATTCCCGGTCGGCGATCTCTTCGAGGACGACCTGCTTGCCGCCGAGCGCGTGACTCAGGCGTCCCGCCAGCGCCGAGCGGTCGGCGGCGCTGAGCGGGACCGTGGTGCGCACGCGAGCGCGGACGCGGCCCTCCGCCTCGTCGTGGAGCTCGCGATACGCCGCGACGATCGCCTCCAGATGGTCGGCGCGTCCCTGCGCGGCCACCAGCGCGAGAAAATCGCGCGCGAGCTTCGAGACCTGGAGCCGGGTCCCGATCTCGACCGCGACATTACGCTTGGCCGCCGAGGTGACCCACGGGCGCGCGAAGAACGCGTGGAGCTCGGGCTCCCGCGCGAACTGCGCCGCGAGGGCGTCGAGCTCGCGCGCGATGACGTCCACCTGGTTGCGCTCGCGGGCCAGCTCGAAGAGCGCCTTCCCGTACGAGCGGGCGACGCCGGGCGAGGCCTTCACCTAGTTGCCGACCTTGGCGATCGCGTCGGCGACGATGCGCCGATGGTCATCGTCGCGAAGGCTGCGGCGAACGAGCTTCTCGGCGACCGCGGTCGCCAGGTCGGCGACCTCGCGGCGAAGCTCGTCGCGCGCGCGACGCACGTCGGCGTCCATCTGCGCCTTCGCGGTCTCGACGAGGCGCTGCGACTCCGCGCGCGCGGCGTCGACCAGGCGCTTCTGCTCCTCGGCCGCGTCCTTCAGCGCCTGGGCGCGAATCGACGCCGCCTCGGCGTGCGCCGCGCGTAGCCGCGTCTCGTTTTCCGCTTGCTGGCGCGCCGCCTCGGCGCGTGCCGCCTGCGCTTCGTCGAGTGACTTCTGGATCGCCTGGGTGCGCTCGGCCATCTTCGCGAGGAACGGCTTGTACAGCAGCCGCTGGAGGATCAGTAACAGGATGACGAAGTTCAGGAACTGAATGATCAGCGATTTGTCGAGGCTGATGAGGCCGCCGCCCTCGTGCTCACCCTCGCTCGCCGCCAGAGCGATGCCCGGCGCCAGCAGCATCAGCAGGACGACGATACGCGCGACGGTGCCGATCCATTCCCGTTCACGCTGATGCATTCGGAGGTCTCCTCGATCTCGAAGTGCCCGACGAAGGTTTGTGAAAACTATCACGCAATTCCGCTCGGTGTCAATCGCCGCGCTCACTCGCATGGCGTCCGCGCAATGACCCCACCGCCGACCACGACGTCGCCGTCGTAGAACACCACCGACTGGCCTGGACTCACGGCGCGCTGCGGCGTGTCGAAGACGACCTCGGCGGTGTCCCCGTTCAGTGCGCGCACCGTTGCCGCCGCGGGCTGGTGGTTGTGGCGGATCTTCGCCGCGACGCGCAGCGGTGAGCTCGGCGGTGCGCACGCGATGAAGTTCACGGAGGTCGCGACGAGCCGGCCCCGCTCGAGGTCCGCCGCCTCGCCCACCTTGACCGTGTTGCGCTCGGGGTCGAGGTCGATCACGTACAACGGCCGGCCGGTCGCGAGCCCGAGGCCGCGCTTCTGCCCGACGGTGAACCCCGCGATGCCCCCGTGGGCGCCGAGCGTGTTGCCGCGCCGGTCCACGATCGCGCCGGGCCGGAACACGTCGGGGACTCGGCGCCGGAGAAAGCCTCGGTAGTCGTCGTCGGGGACGAAGCAGAGGTCCTGGCTCTCCGGCTTGTCGGCCGTGGCCAGTCCGAGTCGGCGCGCCTGGGTGCGCACCTCGTCCTTAGTGAGGTCGCCGACCGGAAACCGGGCGGCGGCGAGCTGCGCCTGGGTGAGCGGCCACAGAAAGTCGGTCTGGTCCTTCCGCGTGTCCCTGGCCCGCAGCAACAGATAGCGCCCCGTCGTCCGATCGCGCTCGATTCGCGCATAGTGCCCGGTCGCCACGGCGGCGGCATCCCACGCGCGCGCGCGGCCGAGGAGCGAGCCGAACTTTAGGTTGCTATTACACGACACGCACGGGATCGGTGTCTGCCCTTTCCCGTAGGCAGCGACGAACTGGCCTATCACCTTTTGGTTAAATTCTTCGTCCATGCTCAGGAGGTAATGCGGGATCCCGAGGGTGCGGGCGACCTGGCGCGCATCCTCGACCGCCTCGGTGCCGCAGCAGCTGCCGAAGCGCTTCGTCGGCTCCTCCGCCGCCTCCTGCCGCGGCCAGACGCGCATGGTGATCCCGACGACGTCGCATCCCTGCTCGACCAGCAGGGCCGCGGCGACCGACGAGTCGACGCCACCGCTCATGCCGACGACGATACGTGCAGCCATCTCGCGTGGGGGGGTCGCGATCCTCTCGTGTCGCGCGATCTCGGACGTGGGGCTCTAGTGCCGTGCGCCGAGCAAGTCGGACAAACGCTCGAGCTCGTCCGCCGTCGCGTAGCTGACTTCGATCTTACCCTTTCGCTCGTTGCCGATGATCCGGACCCTCGTCATCAAGCCGCGCTGAAGCGCTTCCTCCAGCGCCGCCAGCTCGACCGACCGCCGGCGTCCCTTCCGCGGCGCCAAGCCGCGGGCCTCGGCGAGCGACTCCTTTGCGCGGATGGAATCCTCCGTCGTCCGGACGGACCAGTCGTGGGTCAGGATCTCATCGCGAAGTCGAAGCTGCTCGGAGACGGTCGGCAACGCGAGCAGCGCGCGCGCGTGACCCATCGTGAGCCGGCCGCTTCGAAGGTCGGCCTGGATCTCCTCCGGGAGGCGCAACAGTCGTAGACAGTTCGCGATCGAAGTGCGATCCTTTCCGATCCGCTGCGCCAGCTCCTCCTGTGTCCATGCGAACTCGGCGAGGAGCTTTTGATAGGCCTGGGCCGCCTCGATCGGGTTCAGGTCTTCGCGCAGCAGATTCTCGACGAGTGCGAGCTCGATGCTCTGCGCATCCGTGGCCTCGCGCACGATCGCAGGAATCCGATCGAGGCCGGCCTGGCGAGCCGCCCGCCAGCGCCGCTCACCCGCAATGAGCTGATAGGCGCCGCCGACACGACGGACGATGATCGGCTGGATCACACCCGATGCCTTGATCGAGGCCGCCAGCTCATCCAGTGCCGTGAAGTCGAAGACCTTCCTCGGCTGGTTCGGATTGACCTCGATCTGATCGATTGCCACGTCCACCAGCGCTTCCGCTTCCGTCGGCTCGGAGGCCAGGAGTGCTCCAAGCCCACGACCGAGCCCGCGCTTAGTAATCATGATTCAACACCTCCCGAGTCAGTTCGAGATATGCCGCGGAGCCACTGGATTTGAGATCGTGAAGCATGACCGGCCTGCCGTGGCTTGGCGCTTCCGTGAGGCGAACGTTCCGTGGAATGACCGTGTCGAAGACCTGCCCTGGGAAATATCGGTTGACCTCGTCGCGGATCTGGAGGGCGAGGCTCGTACGGCCGTCGAACATCGTGAGCACGATCCCCAGCAGATCGAGTCCGGGGTTGAGCTTCTCCCGAACGAGCTTCACGGTCTTCCTGAGCAGATAGGCCAGCCCTTCCAGCGCGTAGAACTCGCACTGGAGCGGGACGACAACGCGATCAGCCGCGACGAGCGCGTTGATCGTGAGGAGGCCGAGCGACGGCGGGCAATCGATGACGATGTAGTCGTACGAGGCCGAGACCGCTTCGAGCACGTCCCGGAGTCGGTACTCACGCCTCTCGACGCCGACCAGCTCGATCTCGGCTCCGACCAGGTCGATGTCCGCCGGAAGCACCCTCAATCCGGGTACGACGGTCACCTTGATTGCCTTCTCGGTCGCTTCCCCGCCTAGGAGCACGTGGTAGATGGTGGGATGGAGACCGCTCTTCTGGACACCCAGTCCCGTCGTCGCATTGCCCTGAGGATCGAGGTCGACCAGGAGGGTCGGGCGCTCCGCTAGAGCGAGTCCGGCGGCCAGGTTGACGGCGGTCGTGGTCTTCCCGACGCCGCCCTTCTGGTTTACGATCGCGAGAGTCTTCGCCACCCCTATCCTGGTCCCTCGCTCGAGAAGTGTTCCACGAGGCACACCTCGCTGTCGCCATATGTTGACCTGTTGCTGCCTCGTTCCACGAGCAACACTTTCCACAGTCCGGCGCGTCCAGTCAAACTTTCCGTAAATTGTGCGCTTCACCAAGGATGCCGATCCGAGGCTTCGGGGATCGAGGCGTATCAAGCGCTTCCTCCGTCAGCCCATCGGCAAGCTCAGGAGCGAGCCGCCTTGGTATAGATCGCGAACCGACGGGACATGCCTCGTCTCAGTCCTGGGACAGTGACCCAGTCACCAACCGATAAGGGCTTCGGGTTCGGTGGACCCGAGGCGATGACGATCCCGTGATCGGACACCAGATCCGCGGCGACCGGGATCATCACTTCGATGTCTCCAGCGCAGCGCATCACGACGGCGTCGAAGGTTCCTCTGAGCTCGCTTACGAGGTCCTCGACTCGGCCTTCCAGAACGCGCACATCCTCGAGCTTCATCGCTCTGACCGCGCTCGTCAGGAACATCGCGCGGCGTCGACGCGACTCGATCAGTACGACATCGATGTCGCGGCGCACGATCTTGATCGGAAGTCCCGGAAGGCCAGCCCCGGAGCCCAAGTCTGCCAGAGTTCGGGCCGAAGAGGGAAGGAGGCGGAGGAATAGAAGGCTGTCCAGAAAGAGATGTTCCACGATCCACATTGGGTCGTCAGAGCCGACGAGCCTGTGAGCCTTCTGCCATTTCAGTAGTAACGTCAGGTATTTGCTGAAATTCTCCCGTTCGAGCTCGTCCAGGACCCGTCCGAGGATCGCCTCAGCCCCGTTTGCCAGGGCCTTGAGCGGTGTCACTTGCCTAGACAGAACATAGAGAAGATCCGGTCGAGCACGGCCTCACCGACGTCGACTCCCAGAATTGCGCCGGCATGATCGAGCGCGTGCTTCAAGTCGACAAGCGCTGCCTCGAGCGGCCTGTCCGAGAGCGCGGTCTCGCCTGCGGCGAGCGCGCCCGCAAGGGAGTCGATCAGCTCGAGCTGGCGGAGTGACGCCACGATGCCGCCCTCGTCGCCAGCCGCGCCCGCTCGAAGGTCGACTTCCCGCGCCAACCGCTCGAGTAATGCTTCGACGCCCGCGTCTCTGATCGTCGAGACTTCCACGGCGTCAGGCAGTGCGAGAGTAGTCGGGTGAACGAGGAGATCGCTCTTCGCCCTAACGAGGACCCGCGCGCGACCCGCTGTTTCGACCAGAGCGCAGGGATCTGGAGGGATGCTCGCATCCAGGACGACGAGGAGGAGATCGCTTTCCTCGATCGCGTGCCGACTGCGCCGGATGCCTTCCGCCTCGATGGCATCTCGCGGGATGTCCAGGCCCGCTGTGTCGTTCCTTCGACAATGTCCCGGGTCGTGCCGGGCACCGGAGAAACGATCGCGCGGTCGCGCCCGAGCAGCGCGTTCAACAGACTCGACTTGCCGGCGTTCGGCGGGCCGACGAGAGCCACCGTGATCCCGTCGTGGACGACGCGGCCATGACGAGCCGAGGCGCGCCACCGCTCGACGTCGGCAGCGAGGCGGGCGATCGCGGCGCGCGCCGCTTCGAGATCGTGGCTGATGCGCTCGTCCGGGAAGTCCAGTACGACTTCGAGGCCGGCAATGACTTCGACAATCTGATCACGCCAAGTCCGAGCCCGTTCGGACAGGCCGCCCGCGAGCGCGCGCGCCGCGAGCGCGACGGCACGATCGGTCCGCGCGCCGATCATCAGGGCGACGGCCTCGGCCTGGGCGAGATCGAGGCGTCCGTTGAGAAATGCCCGCCGGGTGAACTCGCCCGGCGCCGCCAGCCGCGCGCCGCCGGCGACGATCCATTGGGTCACCATCCGCAACAAGGCGGGGGAGCCATGACACGAGAGCTCGACGACGTCCTCGCCCGTATACGAGCGCGGCGCGCGCATGACGGCGCAGAGCGCTTCGTCGACGCGCTCGCCGCTCTTCGCGTCGACGATGCCGACCAGGCGAAGTGTGTGCGCGGGGAACTCCGCGAGCGGGATCGCGCTCTGGAGCAGGGGACCGACGATCGCGACCGCGTCCGGCCCGCTGACGCGAATCACCCCGATGGCGCTCTCGCCTATCGCCGTCGCGATGGCGGCGATCGTATCGTCGGCGCGCAGGGGTTCAGGCTCGGCCGGCGTCTTTGGCCTCGCGCGTCGCGCGCGTGCGCGCGGGTCGGTCCATGAGCTTCTGCTGCAGGATCTGGAGCACGTTGGAGACGGTCCAGTAGAGCACGAGGCCGGACGGAAGATTGAGGAACATGAACGTAAAGATGATAGGCATGAACAGCATCATCTTCGCCTGCCGGGGATCGCCCATCGTCGGCGTCAGCTTCTGCTGCACGAACATCGTGATGCCCATGAGGACTGGCAGCACGTACGTCGGATCGTGAGCCGCCAGGTCACAGATCCAGAGGTCGACGCCGAAGAGCCGTCCGAAGCACAGGAACGGCGAATTCTGGAGCTCGACCGACACCGACAGCGCCAGGTACAGGGCGTAGAAGATCGGCACTTGCGCGATCATCGGCAGGCACCCGCCCATCGGATTCACGCGATGCTTCTTGTAGAGTGCGAGCGTCTCGCGCTGGAGTGTCTGGGGGTCCTTCTGATACTTGCTGCGGAGCGCGTTCACCTGCGGCTGAAGCGCCTGCATCGCCTTCATCGACCGCATGCTCTTGACGGTGAGGGGGTAGAACAGCACCTTCGACACGACCGTGAGCAGGATGATCGCGACGCCGTAGTTGCCGACGTGCTTGTACGTCCAGTTCATCAGCAACAGGATCGGTACGCCGAGCCACTCCATCGGCAGCCCGCCCCATTTTCGAGGCAAGGGAAACCCACCGAAGTTGATCGTGCCCTCGAGGCCCAAGGCCTTGAGCCGCTCGTGCTCCTTCGGTCCTGCGTAGAGCGTGACGTTGCCCTCCCACGCCTGGCCGGGCGCTATCGTGGGCGTGGTCCTCACGGCAATGGTCGCGCGGCCCGCTGGAGTCTTGTCGCCGTTCTTGGGGTCGGCCACCTTGCCCTCGGTAGCGATCACGAGCTTGAACCCCGGGCTCTTCGGGACCAGTGCAGCCAGATACCAGACGCTGTCCAGGGCGACCCAATCGCCGTCGACAATGCTGCTGGTCGAGGCTCCCAAGTCATCAATTCTATTGACTGATCCGTGCGACGCCCACACGATCTCAGTCGGGTGCTGGCCCTGGAATTTCTCGGGCAGGGTATGCCACGCCTGACGCGTGAACCATGGGAGGCTGAGCCCGATCGTACGCGAGGCTCCGCTCACATTCTCGACACGCAGGAGCGCGTCGATCGCATACCCGCCCGGATGGAACCTCAGCGTCTGCCGGATCTTGAGCCCATCGGATTCGCCCGTCAGAACCAGGTCGACGGGTTTGTCCGTCGCGGTCACCGCTTCCTTGTCGATGTTCATCGAGATGACGTCGCCTGGGCCCTTACCGTCGGCGGAAAGAAGTAGCCCCTGTGGCCCGAGGTCGCCGACGATGACCATCGGTTTCTCCCCCCGATACCGGAGCCCCAGTTCCTGGAGCTTTCCTCCTTCGCTACTGACGACATCGCGATAGAGGGGCGTCTCGACGGTCGCGAGCCGCTGAGGCGGCCTGGGCGCCTGAGGCGTACGTGCGGCGGGCACGGCAGGAGCCGCCGCTGGAGCTGAGGCCACCGGTGTGGCCGGTGCTACCGGTTGCGTCGCAGCCGGTGCAGGTGGCTTTTGCGGGGCCGGCGCCTCTGGGAAGAAGAAGGTCTGGTAGACGATGAAGACTGCCGCCATCAGAACCGCCGCGAGAATCGCCCGTTTTTCCATGGTCAGGTCCGACGCACCCTGGCCGGCGGCGGATCATATCCTCCGGGATGGAACGGATGGCAGCGCGCCAGACGCCAGACCGCGAGCGCCACGCCGCGCACCGGGCCGTGCTCGACGAGCGCGAGCCGCGCATACTCCGAACAGGTCGGCGCGAAGCGACAGGCGCTCGGCAAGAGCGGGGAGATCAGCCATTGATAGGCCGCGACGGCTCCGAGCGCGAGCCGCGTCGCCAGGCTCACGCGCGCGGCCCCGGGATGGCGGCGAGCGCATCGTGTAGCTCGCCCGCTAGCACCGCGAACGGCTGTCGGAGTGCGGCTGGCCGACCGATGATCACGAGGGCGGTGTGAGTCGGCGCCGCGCCTCGCATCAGGCGATACGCCTCACGCAGGCGCCGCCGCGCCCGATTCCGCTGCACGGAGCCCCGAATTTGCCGACTCACGGCGAACCCGGCGCGCCGCGGCTCTTCGGTCGCACGCCAGAGTACGATCATGGACGGCCGGTCAATCCGCTTGCCCCGCTGAAAGAGCGCTTGAAAATCAGCGCCGGTGGTCAACCGTTCGCGCCGAGGAAACCGGCCCGTCAGACGGTCAGCCGTTTCCGCCCCTTCGCGCGCCGACGCTTGAGCACCTTCCGCCCGCCCTTGGTTTTCATCCGCTCGCGGAAGCCGTGAGTTTTCTTTCGTCGGCGCACATTCGGCTGAAACGTCCGCTTCATGAACCGTATTCCCCCTGAGGTCGTCGAATCGACCAAGTGTAGACATCGCTCAGAGGTGAGTCAACTCGCTGTCGCCTTGCGAAGCCCCTTGCGACGCGTTTCACCGTCGTGCTAGAGTCCGCCATCCATCGTGCGACGGATCGGCGCGAGGAGTTTTGTCCTGATGTGCGCGCCTGGCGGCGCAATACTTCGGCTGTACACGATGCCCCGAGCTATCCACAGCTGTGGATAACTCTGTGTGTAAGTGAGGGCGACTCCGTGTTGGAAGAAGACCTCTGGGCGCGACTCGTCGACTCCCTCTCTCGGACGCTCCCCACGCCAGTTCTCGACAACTGGATTCGCCCGTGTCGGCTCGTCGCGGTCGAAGGGGATCACCTCCGAATCGGCGCACCGAACAAGTTCTCGCGCGACTGGCTGGCCCAGAACTATCTCGAGTCGCTCCACCAGGCGGCCCGCGAGGTGGTTGGCGGACATCCCCGTATCACGCTGATCGTGGATGAGGTCGTCCCCGTCGAGTCGGCGCCGCCACCGCGCCTAGAACGCGCGGTGGGCGGCGGTGGCACCGTCGAGGGGCTCAATCCGCGATACACGTTCGACGCATTCGTCGTGGGCTCGTCCAACCAGTTCGCGCAGGCCGCATGTCAGGCGGTCGCCGAGCTCCCGTCGCGCGCCTACAATCCGTTGTTCATCTACGGCGGAGTCGGCCTCGGCAAGACGCACCTGCTCCACGCGGTCGGGCACCAGTGCGTGCGTCTCTTCCCCGGCATGTCGGTGGCGTATCTCTCGTCCGAGCGCTTCACCAACGAGCTCATCAACGCGATCCGCTACGATCGGACCGCGGAGTTCCGGGCGCGCTATCGCACGATCGATCTGCTCCTGATCGACGACATCCAGTTCATCTCGGGCAAGGAGCGGACTCAGGAAGAATTCTTCCACACGTTCAACGACCTGTACGAGTCGCGCAAGCAGATCATCGTCTCGAGCGACTCTTCGCCGAAGGACATTCCCGAGATCGAGGAGCGTCTGCGCTCGCGATTCGAGTGGGGACTGATCGCCGACATCCAGCCGCCGGACTTCGAGACGCGCGTGGCCATCCTCAAGAAAAAGGCCGCGCTCGAGCGCATCCGCCTCGGCGACGACGTCGCGTATCTCATCGCGAGCCGGATCAAGTCGAACATCCGCGAGCTCGAAGGCTCGCTCACGCGGATGATCGCCTTTTGCGCCCTCACCGGCCGCGAGATGACCGTCGACCTGGCCCAGGAAGTCCTCGGCGAGCTGTGGGGCGAGGACGAGAAGATCATCACGATCGATCAGATTCAGCGGCGGGTTTGCGACTTCTTCGGCCTCAAGCTGTCTGACCTGAAGGCCAAGAACCGGACCAAGGCCATCGCGTTTCCTCGACAGGTCGCCATGTATCTGGCCCGCCAGATGACGCACTCGTCGCTCTCCGAGATCGGCCGCGCGTTCGGCGGCAAGGATCACACGACCGTGTTGCACGCCGTGGCCAAGATCCAGACGCTCTTGCAGGATGATCCCAAACTCCGCAAGACGATCGACGGGCTTGTCCAGAGCGTCAACCTGTGATCCACATCGCCCCCCACGATCTTCACACGCTTATCCCCGTCACGAGCGTCGCCCAACTGACGCTGTCGTCGTGGTTTCTCGCAGATCCTCCCGATCCACACCGCTCAACGGTGACTACGGCTACGAAGTTGTTTCTTTCTTTTTCACGACAATACTGGAGAACCTCATGGAAGTAGTGCTTGATCGCGACGCGTTCCTCAAAGGCCTCCAGATGGTCCAGAACATCGTCGAACCGCGTCAGACGCTGCCGATCCTCGCCAACGTCTTGCTCGAAGCCGACGGCGAGAGCGTTCGGCTGACGGCGACCGATCTCGAGGTCGGCGCGCGGGTCTCGGTTCCCGCGAAGGTCGGGTCGAAAGGCGCGATCACGGTGTCGGCCCGGAAGCTCGCCGAGATCGTGAAGGAGCTCCCGGCCGCGGCGGTGGCGCTCAAAGTGACCGACAACGTGACGGTGAGCCTGCGCTGCGGTGGCGCGACCTATCGGATGGTCGGTCTGGCGCCCGATGATTTTCCGCCGGTCGTACCGGCTTCACCGCAATCGTGGGTGAGCGTCGAGGCCAAGACGCTACGCGAGATGCTCACCCAGACGAGCTTCGCGGTGTCGCACGACGAAACACGCTATGCGCTCAACGGCGTCTTGTTCGCGTTCCAGGGCAAAGACGTTCGCATGGTGGCGACCGACGGACATCGCCTGGCGCTTTCCATGCGGAGCCTCGGTCAAGGCGTCGCGAGTGCGACCGGCATCGTTCCACGGAAAGCCGTCACCGAGATCATGCGTGTCATCGGAGCGGGTGAAGAGGTCCAGCTCGCGATCACCGACAATCAATTCGTGCTCCAGATGCCGAACTTCGTGATGACGGCGCGCCTGATCGAAGGTCAGTTCCCAAACTACGAAGCGGTGATCCCGCGCACGCATCCCGCACGGCTCACGACCAGCCGCGGCGCGCTTTCGTCGGCGCTTCGACGGGTCGCGGTGATGGCCGAGGAACGCAACAAGCCCGTGAAACTGGCGCTCAGCCCGGCGTCACTGAAGGTGAGCGCATCCAGTCAGGAGCTCGGTGAGGCAGAGGAAATCCTCGATGTCGAGTACGCCGGCGAGGAGATGGTGATCGGCTTCAACTCCCGCTATCTCCTCGAGGCCATTGCGGCCCTCGAGAAGGACCAGGTCGTGCTCGAAATTAAGGATGCCCAGAGTCCCGGCGTGATTAAAAGCGTCGAGGGCGAGGGTTACTGCTGTGTTATAATGCCCATGCGGATCTAGACGTTGTTTTATCCTTTAAAAACAGAGGCTTACAGGGTTGCAGATAGGGTGCGTCCAGTTGCTGGAATTTCGAAATTATCGCGCCCTATCGTGGTCGCCAGCACCCCACCTGAACGTCATCTTCGGGCCTAACGCCCAGGGCAAATCCAACCTCCTCGAGGCCCTCGGTTTTCTCGTCACCGGGCGGTCGTTCCGCACCTCCCGGAGCGCTGAGTTGCCACGCTGGGGAACGGAAGCGGCGACACTTTCGGGCGACCTCATCCGGGCCGAGACGCGGCGCACGATCCGTCGAGGGCTGAGCAAACTCGAAGACGGCACGTGGCAGACCACCGGCGAGGCATCTCCGGAGTGGGCGCGAGCGATTGCGTTCGGATGGCAGGATCTCGAGATCGTGAACGGTGGGCCGGTCGCGCGCCGGAACTTCATCGATGGATTCGCAGCGCGGCTCTACGTGAACCATGTGCCAACTCTCATTCGGTATCGTCGGATACTCGCGCGCCGGAACCGTCTCTTGCAGCAGCGCCCGGTCGACGCCGGACTGTCGGCGCGCCTGGGACCATGGAACGAGCAGATCGCGACGGTCGGGATGGAGCTCCTGGGCCGGCGGCGGAAAGCGGTCGCCGCGCTGCAGACCGAGCTCGCGCAAGTCTACGCTGCGTTGTCAGGGGCGAGATCCAAAGTCGAGATCCGCTATCGAACGGCGCTCGGCGAAGCTGCCGAACCGGCGGCGCTTCTCGCGGCGCTCGAGCGGCGTCAGCGCGAGGAGATTCGTCGAGGCCAGACACTGGTGGGTCCGCACCGCGACGATCTGGCGATCGAGATCGACGGCGTCGACGCGCGCGCATTCGGCTCTCGCGGTCAGCAGCGGCTCACCGCGCTGGCGCTCCGGCTCGCCGAAATCTTGCCGGTGACCGAGGCGGCGGGAACCGCGCCGATCCTGCTGCTCGACGACGCGCTTTCGGAGCTCGATCCGACCGTGAGAGGCCATGTCCTCCACGAGATTCAATCCGCCGAGCAGGTGTTTCTGACGACGCCCGATATTCCGGCCGTGGACGGGGCCGCGATGTTTCACGTCAACGGTGGGAGCCTCAGCCCCGCATGAGTGGCGAGTCCTACACCGCCAGCGACATCAAGGTCCTCGAGGGGCTCGAGGCGGTCCGCAAGCGCCCCGCGATGTATATCGGCGATACGGGCGCATACGGTCTGCACCACCTCGTGTACGAGGCGGTCGACAACTCCGTCGACGAGGCGCTCGCCGGTTACTGCGACAGCATCAAGGTCATCCTGCACTCCGACGGCTCCTGCTCCGTCGGCGACAACGGCCGCGGCATCCCCGTCGACATCCACAAGGAAAGCGGCAAGTCGGCGGCCGAGGTCGTGCTGACCGTCCTGCACGCCGGCGGCAAGTTCGAGCACTCCGCCTATAAGGTCTCCGGCGGTCTTCACGGTGTTGGCATCTCGGTCGTGAACGCGCTCAGCGAGTGGCTCGAGGTCGAGATTCGCCGAGATGGTAGGGAGTGGACCCAGCGCTACGAGAACGGTGTCCCGACCGGTCCGCTCGCGGCGACCGGGACCACGAAGAAGACCGGGACGATCATCCGCTTCAAGCCGGCGGCGGCGATCTTCGAGGACACGACTTTCTCGTTCGATACGCTCAGCAACCGCTTGCGCGAGCTCGCGTTCCTGAACCGCGGCCTCAAGATCGTCATCGAGGACGAGCGCGACACGCGGAGTCATACGTTCCTCTACAAGGGCGGGATCATCGAGTTCATCAAGCACCTGAACCAGAACAAGACCCCGCTGCACCCGAAGGTGCTGTTCTTCGAGGGTAAGAAGGGCGACATCGAGGTCGAGGTGGCACTGCAGTACAACGACGGCTACCAGGAGAGCGTCTTTTCGTTTGCGAACAACATCAACACCCGCGAGGGCGGGACGCATCTCACCGGATTCCGCGCCGCGTTGACCAGCACGCTTTCGACCTACGCGCAGGCCAATGGGTTCCTCAAGAGCTTCAAGGGCGGCGTCTCCGGCGACGACGTCCGGGAAGGGCTCACTGCGGTGGTCTCGGTGCGGCTGCCGGAGCCGCAGTTCGAGGGGCAGACCAAGGCCAAGCTCGGCAACAGCGATATCAAGGGCCTGGTCCAGCAGATCGTGAACGACAAGCTCGCCGAGGCCTTCGAGGAAGATCCGACCACCGCGCGGAAGATCGCCGACAAGTGCGTGCGGGCCGCCCAGGCGCGCGAGGCCGCCCGCAAGGCGCGCGAGCTGACCCGCAAGAAGGGCGTCGACGACGAGGGGCTGGCCGCGAAGCTCGCCGAGTGCTCGGAGCGCGACCCCCAGTATCGCGAGCTGTTCCTGGTCGAGGGCGCGTCGGCCGGCGGCTCGGCGAAGGAGGGACGGGACCGCCGCACGCAGGCCGTCCTCCCGCTGCGGGGCAAGATCATCAACGCCGAGAAGGCGCGGTATGACAAGGTCCTGTCCCACAACGAAATCCGGCTGCTCATCTCCGCGCTCGGCACCGGCATCGGTCCGGAGGAATTCGACGTTACGAAGCTCCGGTACCACAAGATCATCCTGATGACCGATGCCGACGTGGACGGTGCCCACATCCGGACCTTGCTCCTGACCTTCTTCTTCCGACACATGGTCTCGGTCATCGAGTCGGGCTATCTCTACATCGCCCAGCCGCCGCTGTTCAAGGTGAAGAAGGGCAAGGTCGAGAAGTATCTGATGTCCGATCGCGAGTTCGAGGATTTCTTCCTGGCGACGTGGGTCGCGGACGCGGGCGTGAAGGTGGCGGGGACGAAGGTCCCGGTCACCGGCGAGCCGCTCCGGGAGCTCTTGCGAGCGGTCTCGGAGGTGGGCGCGCTGTTCGCGAAGTTCACGAAGCGCGGTGTGCCGGCCCCGGTGCTGAGCGAGCTGCTGCGCTCGAAGTTCCGGGGCACCAAGCGCGGGATCGGGCACGCCGAGATCGCCGAGGCCGTGGTGCGCGCGGCGGCGACGGTCGACGGATACGACATCAGCGTCCAGGCCGGCGAGGCCAACGAGGGGCACACCGTGACGATCGCGGGCACCCCCACGCGCTCGTTCAGCACCGATCTCTTCAAGTCGGCCGACTACACGAGCCTCGGCGAGCTGTGGGAGAAGGTCGCTCCGGTGGCCAAGGGCCCGACAGCGATCGTCGAGGGCGATCGCGAGACCGCGGTGTCGTCGCTCGACGAGCTGCACCGGATCGCGCTCGAGCACGCCAGGGCCGGCGCGACGTTCCAGCGATACAAGGGCCTTGGCGAGATGAACGCGGAGGAGCTGGCGGACACCACGATGAACGCCGAATCGCGCACGCTCCTCAAGGTCACGATGGAAGACGCCGTCGGCGCCGATCAGATGTTTACGGTGCTGATGGGCGACGCCGTCGAGCCTCGCCGCGAGTTCATCGAGAAGTACGCGCTGGACGTCGCGAACCTCGATATTTAACCCCCGTCGGCGGCTCGGCCGCCGGCGTTGAGCAGTGACGGAGTCCCGCGATGCCGAACGAGCGCCAGGTTCCGGTCCCGATCGAAGAGGAAATGCGGAAGTCCTATCTGGACTACGCCATGTCGGTCATCGTCGGCCGCGCGCTGCCGGACATCCGCGACGGCCTCAAGCCGGTCCACCGCCGCGTCCTCTACACGATGCAGGGGCTCGGGCTCAACTGGAACCGCGCCTACAAGAAGGCGGCGCGCGTCATCGGCGACTGCATGGGCAAGTACCATCCCCACGGCGACGCGCCGATCTACGAGGCCCTCGTCCGCATGGTCCAAGAGTTCTCACTGCGCTATCCGCTGGTCGACGGCCAGGGGAACTATGGGTCTGTCGACGGCGATCCGCCGGCGGCGATGCGCTACACCGAAGCGCGCCTGGCCAAGATCGCCCACGAGATGCTGGCCGACATCGACCGGAATACGGTCGACTTCGTGCCCAACTTCGACGAGTCGGAGCAGGAGCCGGTCGTCCTGCCGACGCGCATCCCGAATCTCCTCATCAACGGCTCGGCGGGCATCGCGGTCGGCATGGCCACCAACGTGCCGCCGCACAACCTCACCGAGGTGATCGACGGGCTCGTGACGTTGATCGACAGTCCTGAGACGACCATCGAGCAGCTGCTGAAGATCGTCAAGGGCCCCGACTTCCCAACGCGGGGTTATATCTACGGCGCCGGCGGCATCCGCGAGGCGTACACGACGGGCCGCGGCACCATCACCCTGCGAGCCAAGGCGCACGCCGAGAAGATGCGGGGCGGCCGCGAGGCCATCATCATCACCGAGCTGCCCTACCAGGTGAACAAGGCGACCCTCATCGAGAAGATCTCCGAGCTCTCGGCGGAGAAGAAGATCCCCGGCATCTCCGAGATCCGCGACGAATCGAACCGCGAGGGCATCCGGGTCGTCCTCGAGCTCGGCCGCGGCGAAATACCACAGATCGTGATGAACCAGCTCTACAAGCACACCCAGATGCAGACGACGTTCGGCATCATCATGCTGGCGCTGGTCGACCGCCGACCGCAGATCGTCAACCTCAAGGACATGCTCGACGCGTTCGTCCGCTTCCGCCGCGAGATCGTCACGCGGCGCACGCGCTACGACCTGGCCCGGGCCGAGGAGCGCGCCCACATCCTGGCGGGCCTGCGCAAGGCCGTCGAGCATCTCGACGAGGTGATCCGGCTCATCCGACAGTCGGAGAGCCCCGACGCCGCCCGCGTGGCCTTGATGACGCGGCTCGACCTCTCGGAGATCCAGGCGCGGGCGATCCTCGACATGCGGCTGCAGCGGCTGACCCAGCTCGAGCGCCACAAGGTCGTGGAGGAGCACGAGCAGACACTCGCCCTCATCGAGGAGCTGAAGGGCATCCTCGCCTCCGACTCGAAGCTGATGGCGATCATCAGGACCGAGCTCCTGGCCATCAAGGAGGAGTACGGCGACGCGCGGCGCACCGAGATCCTGACCGAGACCACCGAGCTCACGATCGAGGACCTGCTGGCCGACGAGGAGATGGTGGTCACCATCTCACGCGCGGGCTACATCAAGCGCACCCACGTCGAGGCGTACCGGAGCCAGCGCCGCGGCGGCAAGGGCGTGACCGGTATGGAGACGAAGGAAGAGGACATCGTCGAGGACCTCTTCGTCGCGTCGACACACTCGTACCTCCTCTTCTTCACGAACCGCGGCAAGATCCACTGGCTGAAGGTGCACGAGATTCCCGAGGGCGGACGTCAGGCCAAGGGCAAGGCCATGGTGAATCTCCTCTCGCTCGGTGAGGGCGAGGTGGTCGCGACGTGTGTGCCGGTGCGCGATTTCTCCGCCGGCGGCTACGTCCTGTTCGCGACCAAGCAGGGCACGGTCAAGAAGACCGAGCTCGAGGCGTACTCGCATCCGCGCGCCGGTGGGATCCAGGCGATCGGACTGGACGATGACGACCGGGTGATGACGGCCCGACGCACCGACGGCCAGCGCGAGATCATGATCGCGACCAAGCTCGGCATGTGCATCCGCTTCTCGGAAGAAGAAGTGCGCCCGATGGGGCGGGGCGCCGGCGGCGTGAAGGGCATCGAGCTCGACGAGGGCGACGAGGTCATCGCCGCCGACGTCGTCCTGGAGGGCGTCAGCATCCTCACCGTCACCGAACGCGGCTTCGGCAAGCGCACGCCGCTCGACGAGTATCGCCTGCAGGGCCGCGCCGGCAAGGGAATCATCGACATCAAGACCGGCGGCCGCAACGGCAACGTCGTCGCCATGCTCCAGGTGCGCGCCGGCGACGACATCCTGGTCATCACGACGAAGGGCAAGATGATCCGCTTCCACGTCTCCGATGTGTCGTCGCAAGGACGCAACACGTGGGGCGTGCGTATCATCGACCTCGAGGCCGACGATCGGGTCGGCTCGGTCGCGCGCGTCGAGTCGGAGAGCACCGCGCCGGTCGAAGCCCAGTAGCGCCGTGCTTGACGTCCGGCAGATCCGCGAGCAACCCGATGTGGTGCGGCGTGGGCTCGCGACCAAGGGCGGTGCTGAGCTCGTCTCCGAGGTGATCGCGCTCGACGCCGAGCGCCGTCGCCTCGTGCGCGAGAGCGAAGACCTCAAGGCTCTCCGCAACAAAGCCTCCGAGGCGATCGGCCAGGCCAAGCGCCGGGGGGAGGACGCCGGCGCCGAGCAGGCGCGCACGCGAGAGGTCGGCGAGCGTATCAAGACGCTCGACGCCGAGCTCAAGGGCGTGGACGAGCGCCTCGAGGCGCTCCTGCTCCAGCTGCCGAACCTGCCCCATCCGTCGGTCCCCGAAGGCAAGGGAGAGGACGACAACGTCGAGGTTCGCCACTGGAGCGAGCCGCGCACGTTCGCCTTCCCGCCGAAACCCCACGAGGAGGTCGGCGCGGCGCTGGGGCTCGATCTCGAGCGGGCCGCGCGGATCGCCAAGGCGCGCTTTGCGGTCCTCTGGGGCGGCGTGGCGCGACTCGAGCGCGCGCTCGCCCAGTTCATGCTCGATCTGCATACCCGGGAGCACGGCTACACCGAGATCTGGGTGCCGCACCTGGTGAACGGCGACACGATGCTCAAGACGGGCCAGCTGCCGAAGTTCGAGGAACAGCTCTTCAAGACCGTCGAGGCCGACGAGGGCCGCGCGCTCTATCTCATTCCGACCTCGGAAGTGGCG
>WNGJ01008067.1_pt1 | contig 19498 bp, 20 predicted proteins | sample 5400611 | NCBI WGS metagenome assembly WNGJ01 (sample SAMN13153375, study PRJNA577476) | soil metagenome | isolation source: 40 cm soil or saprolite under Garry oak tree replicate 1 | place: USA:California | collected 2016-06-15 | reverse complement strand
TGAAAGCCCGGAGAAGCAGTCATTCTGATGATGCCACCAAAACTATATGGAACACGTTGTAGTAAGATAGAGGGTGTGGAGAGAACGCCAGTTCCAACGTTTTTCTGCCGGTCGCAAAGAAGAGAGATACAGGGTAGTATTCAAGTAGCCTTCAAAGGTGGTAACACCTGAGTTGGTAGAGGATGGAAAGCAAGGAGCAATCCTTGTGGTAGTCCATCCAGTACGGGTGTCACTGCTCGTACGAAGCCAAAGACAGCCAGTGGTCAATAGATCGCCAAAGTTTTTGGACCTATGTATTGAACTGCTTTGATAGAGTTGCAGTATTCAAGGGAAAGAGCGTCATGCATCGCCCTGCGTAAGCAGGGCATCAACAAAGGAGAAGGACCGACCATGAGCAAGGCTCGCCGGTCGCAACCACCCATAGAAGACACGCATCGCTCCGACTGGGGGACATTTGAGTATACCCTGCGCGATGACAAGGGCCTGCTCCTGATTGCCGAGATGAAATTCGTCCCCTATGACCTCCTCGGCCAGTGGCTGGACCCGGACCTTGCCCCGGCGATTGACGAGCTACGCAACGAGGAACAAAGCAAGACGAAGGGCAAAAAGCCACGGGGCGGGAAAAGGAAGGGCGTACCCTGGCCGCGCGACTGCAAAAAGCGCCTGCACGCCACGGCGGAGCTGGTGCGGCGCTGGGATGAGAAGATGCACTTCGCCCGGCGTTGGAAGCCCTGGGAGCATGAGCCCGCCTGGGCTAGAATTTCGGCGGCAGGCCTGCGCAATCTCGGCCTTGATTGGCCCGAAATTGAATTCCCCGAGGACCCCCATAAGCTCACCCTCGCCTCGCATACCTACCAGGTCATCAACCGGCGCCTCCACCTGGCCCGCGGCGGCTCGAACGCTCCGGCGCACCAGTGGATCAGCGAGCGCAAGATCTACGTCGATCAAGTGAGAAAGCTTGGCGCGGACGCCGAACGCGCGCACCGCCCGGACGGGGTAATGCGGCTTGAGGTCGATGGCTCCTACCCACTCACGCGCGGCGAGATCGTCATCGAACACATTCCTCTCAAAAAGGGGCAGACCGTGGCGATCGAGGAGGAACTGTCGTGTAAAGGCTCCGAGCGGCTCGGCAAGGGTATTTTGCGGTCGCTCTTGTCCCAGTATGATTTTGCCTGGTACTTCTGCCATGATGAGGAGATCTATAACAAGGTGATCGCGGCACGACGGGACTATCTGCGGACCGATGACGAGCGCAAGCGTATCCGTATTCTGCGCATTGAAAAGGAGAAAGGATAGCGCGATGGCAGATCCACCGAACTTTCTTCCGCAGCAGCCCCTCTTGACCTCGTCCGCATCCTCCACCCCCCAGCGCGGCAAGCGGTGGATCACCCTCGCGAGCTGGACAGGCCTCCTCGCCTTGTTCTACCTCCTCGGCCCCGTCGTCTTCCTCGGTCGCGACGCCCAGCGGCAAGCTGGCGGGCGCGTCTGGCAAGCGGGGGAACGCTGGGCGCACGTCTCCTGCTCCGCCTACCTCTCACTGCTCTGGTACGTCCCGGTGGTGGTGTTTCATAGCGCGCTGGCCGGGTTCTGGGTTTCCATCTTTGGAGACCTCGCTATGTTGCTCCACTTCCCGCTCCTTCGCTGGCTGGGAGACACGGCGATCTTCCTGCCCGTGCCGTCCAGCATGCTGCTGCGCTGGGTGCTGGCGCTGCCGCTCACCTCCTGGATCGCGCTCCTGCTCGAAGAGATCCGGCCACAGACCACCTGGGAGGCGAAGCGCGTGGTGTCGCCCGACGAACAACTGCACCTGGCCGCCGAGCAGGCTGCCGAAGAGAAAAAACGCCAGGCGGCGCTCGCACGCCGCTCACGGGCGCAGCTCACAGCGAGCAAAAAGGCCGCCTCCACGAGCAATCGGCCTCGTCCATCCACCGCAGGGGCGACAAAACCGGCGACTCCTGCGGCAAAGCCGACGACGTCGCTGTGGGACCAGGTCGATTGGAGCCAGGTGCCAGACGACCACCCCCTGAAACAGGCAGCGTTGGAGGAAGCAGAGCGGCAGGCAGCAGCGCGGCGCAACGCCGAATGCACACGCTCGGTCTTGAGCCAGATGGCAAGCCAGGAAGCCACAACGACACTGGGGCAAGGCGCGACCTACGAACGAGCCGAGCCCAGGGCCCCGGCCTACAACTGGGATGAAGGCGAGGGAACCGTCACCGAGAGCTAAAAAGGAGCGCATCATGCCAAAGGCAGCAGGGAGACAGAAGAGCAACCAGCAAGCAATGTACGCGCGCCAGGTCCAGGCAGCTAGCTGCCTGGGCGCATTCTTGTCGTTCTTTGTCGGGGCCTGTCTCGCTCCTTTTGTGTGGGCTGCGCTCGCCTGGGGGTTTCATTGGCTCGGCTGGAAACTCTTTGGCGGGGCCTCACCGGGAATCTTTCACGGCCTCTTCGATTTCGTAGTTGCGCCGAGCCTGGGCGTAGGTCTGATCTGGCTGCTGTACTACATCGTGGGCTATATTGCGGCGCTCTGGAGACTTTCACCTCGCGAGAAAGCGCGCCTCCAGGCGCAGGTTGCGCAATCGTGGTCGTCCTCCTCTCCCTGGCAGATCGAGCGAGAAGAGAACGACGACGAATGGGTCGATCCCCTGGGACTTGCCTCTGCGGCGTCCTCGCGGAAAGGGAAACCGATCCTCTCGCGTGCTATTCCGGGGGAATTGAAGCACCAGTTGGTGGAACGCTGCTATGAGGAGTACCGCAAGGCGCTCCGGCGCTACGCTCCACCGCCGGTGGACCTCAAGACGCCAGAGACCTTTGAGTATGGAAAAGGAGTCCACCTCGGATGGAACAAGAAAGACATGCTGCCCATTCTGCCGGAGGAACTGCTCGTCCCGGAGCGCATCCACCTGCTGCTGGCTCCGCTGGCATACCATCTCGCCTGGTACAACAGCGGTGAGCCGGACCGCATGGTGCTGCGCGACTTCCCCGATTTCGTCCCCTGGCCGTGGCTTTTCATTCCAACCGGCAACTGTCTCTGGCTGCCGGTCATGGTCAAACATCGCCTGGAAGTGTCAGCGTATCTGGACGAGCCGGATGAGCAACGCGAGCAAGTCCACCAGGCGCTCAAGTTTACCTGTTACCTGGGGCAAGGGCCTGCCCTGGAGCATCTGTACCGGCGGCTGCAGGCCGAACTGGAACGGCAGGGGTTGGAGGATCGCAGCTTTCCCACACTTAGCGAACGGATCGGCTACCTCGAAGTGCTCAATAGGCAGGAACGCGAGCAGATGCGCGAACTCGGCCTCACGCCAAAGGAACCACCACTGGTGAAAGGGGAGATTCCGCCGCAGCTCTATCCTGGAAGGACCCGGCGGCGAGCACGCTAACACCATCGCCCGGAAGTGCTGTACTTCCTCACTGCCGGAGCCTGGTTCGCGCCCACGCTGGCAATCGCGGCAGATCGCGCAGCACATCATCCAGTTCGCAAGCGCTTTGTGACAGCACTGGCGGTATCACATTTGCTGGCCAGGCCTGTACCTGTGACATCGATGGTGCGCCACAACGCGGCCCTCACGGCAGCAGTTCGCCCCGGAGCCAGCGCTCCAGGTAGTCTTCTAACGAATGAGCGACCAGGCCCAGTTCATACTCCTCGTCATTTGCGCTCGGGGCCGTACAGTAGACGCGGCCCGTCTTGCAGTCCAGGCAGACATGCTGGCAGCATCCCAGATCTTCGAGTAGAACGAGCTGCGCCGACCAGACCGCGTATGGGAGCAGGAGCAGTCTCTTGCCACTGGGGGTAGGCAGCCAGTGCTGCGCGTAATCTGCCAGGTCAACAAGCCGGGCCGGACTGCTGCGCTCCAGATTGGCGTAGCCGACCTGGCAGCTGAAGTGGTAGTCGTCTACGATAGTGCTGGCGGGCTCGTCAGTGCAAGAGCCGTACCCGCCCAAAGCGCCCTGGATGCCCGCACCTGGCCCGAATCCGCCATTGGCGACCTCGGCATAGAGCAGCCGGAGCAAAGGTGGCAGAGGGAAGCCGAGGGTCGCTTCGGTCGCCTGCAACTGCTCCTCGTTCGCTGGTGGATAGGCGAATCCCTTGCGCTGGGGGTGATCGGGAGGCACATGCAAGCAGGTCGGGCCATTCAACTCGCCGCCGTACCAGCCATCTCGCTGGCATTTCTCGCAAATGCGGGCAATGAGTTCTGTATAGATCGTCTCCATGTTGCACCTCGTGCGCGAGTTCGTTAGGAAAGGAACACACTCATTGTAGCACAGATGTTCTTGAGAGCCTCGCCATGTGTTTGATACGGTGGACTGGATCGCTTCTGTGTCTGACAGGCGCGAGAGTCGTCTCAGACATGCTGGTTCCTGCTCCATCCCTGCGGAGCATGCCGCGCCAGTGTGACAGCAGACCGCGTGTCACGTTCGCGCGGGACCTGGCAGATCGTGACACCAGGCCTGGTATCACAGCAGGCAGGTCGCCAGATAACCAAGCCGCTCCCGGCGCCCAGGCTCACGTGTTGCGTGTGCTGCTCCTTAAATACAGGGCCGTGTAGAGGATGAGAAATCTAGTCTCCCAGCAGCTATATGTGGCAGAGCTACTCCTTCACACCCCTCTTGTGCATCCACAGCGTTGCTGCAAGACAGTCCTTCCAGGCATGACGCTTGCGGGGGTAGAACGCGGTAATGTTCACCGGCTGATGGCGATGGACGCCTTTATGATGCTTCAGCCGTTGCGGGCGACCGTGGGCTATCCACTCTTCCTTGCTCTCGAACCAGCGATAGTTCCCACCCCCGCGTGCCAGAGCGTGCAAGGTGATTGGTATTACCACTTCACCAGCTTGAAAGAAGTACAGGTGGCCGAAGTAGAGCTGATGCAAGAAGCTCACCCAGTCCTTCATCCTGTACCGTCCACCCTCGACGATCTCTTCCTGCCAGGGTAGGACCCAGAGTACATAAATCCCCAGCTCTCTATAGCGCTGCATTCGCTTTTGGACAATTTCCGTGGGCAAGTCGCTGACCTGCACTTCGATGACTACACAGATACCACCCCAGTAAAAACAGATGTCCGGGTAGACACCTTCCAGGTCACGGCGCTCTTGTTGCAAACCGGTGACTTCTGGATGCAGAGCCAGCGCCTGGCAGATCGCGTCTTTGATGCTTTTGTGCAGTTCTCCCTCGGCAGGTCCATACCCACACGTGGAGTGAGGAAAGTGGGCAAAGTGATGGACTATGATGGATCCTTTCTTCACATAGACTTCCGTTCGGCATCCTAAGCAGTGAAAGGGACCATCCTCTCTCGTGACAGCCTTTGCCTGGACAATGCCCTGTTTGTTGCGTGCGCTCAACATTGAATCTCTCTCCTCCAATACTGGCAGCCACGCCGCCAGTTCGTTCGTAGCGATCATGAGTGATCGCCCCCAGGGAAACCTCTCGGTCAATCTAGAGAACGCACTGTCCTGTTCATCGCGCATACATCCGTTTGTGTGTAGTTGTATAGCGTCACAGCGGTCGCATCGTTCACACTTCCTCTTCGAAGGAAGAGAGCATTCATTCCTCTTCTTCAAGTGACAGAGGTTGCCAGTCCTCCAGATCGATTATCTCAATCGTCGGTCGCATGGCCTTTCCTTCCTTGACCATCTTCCGGTAGGCCGATCTGACCACGCCACGCGAGAGTCGGTTGACGTAGTACCGTAACGGGCGGTTTCTGCCACCCGTCCAGAACTGGTCGCTCATCACCTCCTCGACCTCACCTGGAGAGGGCTTGGAAACCTGGACCTCGATGTCGATCTCCTCCCATTCGCCATGGGTGTCTTTGAGCAGCAGAATGCCGTCCTGGATGTGCCTGAGCTTCTGGCCCTTCTGTCGCAACTCCTGCTGCGCCTGAATGGCGCGCTCGCTGACCCAGCGCATGTCCGGGTGCTCTTCCTCCAGGTGCATGCGCACTTCGTTAATCCAGTAGAGATGATCCAGCGAGCGCACCGATGGCGCTTCCGCCCGAAAGGCGAAACCGGCCTCTCTGAGCCCACGTCGCGTGAGGTAGCACCATCCCGATTGCGCGTGAAAAATCTGACGGAAGATGGCGATCTTCTCTTCGACCCAGCGCCCAATGATCTCCGAGGTGCGCGAGACCGAGAGCAGCCATCCCTCGATCTCATACTCGGACCCCCTCGCCGCCAGGCGTCGGATCTGATCGAAGCGCATGGCCCGCATATATCCAATGTAGGCCCAGAGCCATCGATCACGATCCGTCCACTGCGGTCGGCCCTTATCCTTGCGCACTTTACGCGCTGGCAAGAGTTGCTCATCGCGTAACTGGCGAATGACCTGTGCGATGTCCTGTTTCCCCAGGTGCAGCGGCACTGCGGCCAGCTGCTCGTAGGGCGGCAGGCGTTTGCGGGGATTGAGGTTCCCCCCCGCAATGAGCCAGCGCAGCCAGTCAGCAAGGAAAGCACACCGTTCCTCTCGCGTATACTCTTCGGTCACTGAGTAACGACCCTCGGCGATCTGTAGGCGTGCCCATGCATAATAGAGTTGCAGTCGTCCCTCGTGGGCCGAGAAATCCCACTGCTGCTTGCGACCCGACTCTCCTGAGTTTGTCATGCATACCCCTCTTTCTCTCGTGGCGTCCTGTTTTCAAGACACCTACCAAATGTTTCAAATCATTAAACTCCAAAAATACTAAATAAGTCACGGATTTTGAGGGGATGCAGGAATGCTGTTCAGGGCGCTCTGGATGAGGGAGAAAACCCATTTGTTCAATTCACAAGAGGTACGAAGACCGTTTCGTACCTCTTGTGCGAGGGCTTGTGCAATTTCAGGCGCGAATTTCCCTTTTTACACTACCAGATCACTACTCTTTATTCTTCTTCTTTGTTCGCTTGGGAGGGGAAGGGGGCACCAGGATCGCATCGGCATTAAAGGTATAGATATGGTCCACAGGAAGGCCTGAGCGCCTGAGTTTCTCACGGATGGCTTCCAGTTCCGGTAGCACGGAGGAGGGGGCGAAGTACCAGACCTCGCTGTAGCCGAGGCCTTTCGTATAGGAACGCATCATCGGCTCCGTGGTAGAGACAGACTCCTGCACCAGTTCGATAGCCAGCGTGCCGCGCTTCGGAGTCTGAAATTGCGCGATCGGCAAATGCAACCCCGTCTCTGGATGACGCTGCGCCAGCATGCGTGCCGAGATCCACTCACACTCCCAATGATCTCCAAACTCCTGGTTGTCCAGCCGCGCCAGGAGTTCTATATACAGCCGAATCTGGTTGCAGGCAAAGAGCAACGGGACTTCCTGGCGTTTCGGACGGTAGTGCGGCAGATCCAGCTCCACGAACTGAAACCCTGCATTCGAGAGCCAGTAATATTTCGGCTCTTTCGGCACGACATGAGCAGAGTTGACCAGATGCCCGGTCTCCCACCGGTCAATAGCGTTGCGTGTGGCCGACTCGGAGAGGATCGCCTCCCAATCACCCAGATCCGGGGATTCCCGACCAAGCAGACGCCGGAGCTGGTCAAACCGGATCACGCCCTGTACGCCGATCCATTGGAGGATATAGTAATCGCGGTCCTCCCAGCGAGGCTGTCCGGCATCTTTGCGCCGCTTGCGCGGGGGCTTCTGAGGGGATAGGTCCGCTTGACTCCCGTTGCCTGGATGATCGGGTGGAAGCGTCATCTTCCTACAACTCTCTCCTTTCCGAGGACCTCTGCATTCGGAGAAGGTCTTGATCCTTTCACTACGGCAGTCTACCACACCTGCCTTGCCGCCCGCAGCCATGGCCGGACCGCACAGGAAGCCCCTGCATCGAGTCTCGCAGGAGGACATGGCACGCCACCGGTGAGGAGATCGTTCGACTCTTTGTCGCACTCGAAATGAGCGATGTAGAGACATGGCAGGCCTTCACACACGTGACAGCCCGGCGCGAACGCCAGCTGCAAAATGAGCAAACGGCTGCTCAGACTCACAGGAGAAGAGACATGGCAGGCCATTTCGGCCGGATAGAACATGGCGTTGCAGAGGATGGTGTCCACGAAAATGAGAGACATGGCAGGCCTGCAAGCCGAAAACGCCCGTAACAAGCCGGGAGAGAGAGCAGACATGGCAGGCCCAGAGCAACCTGGACAACTGGAATGGTGCAGACGACAGCATGGGCAGAAGAGCAGACATGGCAAGCCGTGTACTGAGCCGTACGTCTGTTGCGAAAGGCAAGGCAAGAGGCCATGAGTCGCGCTCGCGCTGTTGGGCAACCCAGACATGGCAGGCCACTTCGCCGTCCCGAAAGAACCGACGCACCTGTGTCGCTCGCATATGAGAGAGCCTTCCAGAAAGGACATGGCAGGCCAGGATGGAAAGTGACAGCTCACTGCGAGGTCTTGCGTCGTTGTCGCTGCGCTTTCCACGCCTCGACCTCGGAACGCAGCAGGCGCATCTCACCAGAGGAGGAATAGACCGGGTGTAATTTCTTTCTCCTGACTCGATCATAGAGGGGGGTGCGGGTAACACCGAGTTCGTGGTAGACCTCAGCCGGTGTCATGAGCCCTTCGCGCCCGTGCATGCGCCTCCTTGCCTCGTCAAAGAGCTGGCCGAGGTTAGTCTTGTAGAACTGCTCGGGAACGACGGCGACGTCGTCGACCAGCGGATCGCCATAGAGCGTGCGCAAGACCTCCTTCATGGCTCGTTCTACCTGCGGGGGATCAGCAGCGTACCCTCCCCTCACGTAATCAGCAATCAGCAGTAAGCGACGACCCAGCGGACTGGTGCGCATCTCCTCAACCTGCCAGGTCGTCTTTGCCGTCTGATGCCCTTGCGGTGTGGTGTCTCGCATCACTTCCCACTGGCGGCCAGCTACAGCCAGCAGCACTTCATCGATGCGATCCAGCATGGTTCGATGAAGGGAAAGACGATCAAATTTCGGGTTCTTATCGTCCATAAAGTTCTCCTTTTCTTTCGATGGATGTTCGACCAGCATCCCGTCCACCTGTAAGCGTACACCCTTTGGTGTGCTGATGCCAGGGGATTGTTCCCTGAAAAGGTGTACGCTTACAGGCGATCCGTCTTCAAATCAGTCTGAACTGCTCCCTGAACCCCTGTACGCGTACAGGGGTTCAGCGTCCTTTCCGTTCGATAGCTATCCGAACACCGGATCATTTCAGGCTGCTTACAGGTTCGTATCCACTTTCGCCGACTATGCTGCCTATGAAGTGCAAATGCCTGACATAGTGCCACTTTTGGCAAGACGTAAGCGTTGCATGTGAGATGGAACCAAAAGGCGTTCTACGTCCTGATGGAGCGAACGATGTCCAACAAGGACAGCAAGGAGAAAGGAAACTGACCGATGACCTACCAGTATGAACGAAAGTATGAGGCGCAGTGCCCGTTTCTACGCGCCTGTGGGCTGGACGAAGATGAGGCATGGCGTCTCCAGGTAGAAGATGTCACCTGGCGTGATGGGCACCTCTGCATCCGTGTCAAAGAGCATCGGGTGCGGGAGCGAGTATGCACTGCCGAACACATCGCGCCCGTGATCCCTGGCCAGGAGCAGGCCGTTCTGCGGCTCGTTGCGGGGCGCGCCCCAGAAGCAAAAGTGTTTAGCCGTCCGACGCTCCCTGTGCCACCATGGCGCGTCGTGGACTCACTACGCCGACAATATGCTCGCGCCCTCTACCTCTTGTATGACCCTGGCCGCAGGCTGCCAGGACCGGCGAAACGCGAGATCGTGTCGCCACGGGATTACGATGAGGAGGCGGCTAGAAAGGTCGCCGCTGCGGTGGGTTGCCCAGCGGCAGATCCGATGGATCTGATGCGCTGGTACGTTCTTTAAGCGGCGGAAACGTGTGAGGGGGGCACCGGAAGATATGACCGAGGGGGACCCCCCGACGTATAATCATCAAGAGTTGTCCAGACAACTTCTCGAGTCAAGAGGCAAGAAGTAATGGAACCACAGCAGGAAGAAGCGTATATTAGCGTCAAAGAGGCAGCAAAGCGCATTAACTACTCGCTGCGTCAGACCGATCGATTCATCCAGGCGGGTAAACTGGAAGCAGTCCACTACAGCCGCAGCCTGCGCAAAGTGTCTGTCGCCAGCATAAACGCCTTCATTCTGGAGAATGGCCGCCGCCCCGTTGATCCCCTGGAGCAGGTCAGGGAGCAGCTCGGCACGCAGGAGCAAGTCGCGGGTGATATCCTGCGACAATTGGCCATCTTGCGCCAGCAGGTCGCTGAGCAGCATGCGGCCCTCCAGCGCAGGTGCGCGGAGCTGGAGGCGCAGGGACGTCTGCTCAAAGGTGAGATCCAGCAAGAACGAGAGGCGCGCCTGCAGCTTGAGCAGCTCGTGGCCGCCCTTGTGGCAGGAACCGGCGGGCAAGACCTGGAGCAGCTCATCCAGGGCCTGGCACGGCGTTCGACGAGCAACCGTCGGCAGCCGCCGTTTGCGAAGCGCGGCTACCCACCGGGGACGGTCCGGCTTGCGCCTTTTGCCGAGCTTCATGGCATCGAGCCCAGCACACTCCGTCGCCTGGCGGAAAAATCCCCGGAATTGGCAACGATCCACGAGCGTCTGGCTGCAAAAGTCAATAAGCGAGAATGGTGGTTGCTGCCAGAGCAGCAGCCCCTGGTCATCGCGTACTGGCAGGCGCATGGGATTCCCTACACACCCTGTCCCGACTGCCCGCATGGCGGGAATGCCACCAGAGAACAGGAGGAAGCACCGGTTGAAGAAGTGAAAACCACCTGAGCCCTCCTGCAAGGGCTTCGCGTACATTTTCATTCTCGGTGTTTCTCTTCAGAGGCCGGATATGCCCGGGTCCCAAACGTGATGCGTCCGTCCAGTCACGATTGCCCAAAGAGCTGGTCACATCGGTTGATCCCTTACCCGCGAGCGGTCGATGTTTTTTACACAGAATCATCCACCTTCTTCCTGGAAGGGCCAACCCTAAAATACGAGGCGAGAAGGGGCCCCAGAGCCAATGACGTCTGATGCGATTTTCGCATCGGCCTACCGCCAAAAGTGCCGCTCTGGAGTGGGTACTCTGACCCCGGATGTATTCTTTCCCCCAGGTGACTGCCGCAGTATCGTCACACCTCCCGGCTCGCGCGCAGTTTGTGACAGCGACAACGGCGTCACATTCGCTGGCCCCAGTTCATACTCCTCGTCACTTGCACTTGGGGCCGTGCAGAAGACGCGGCCCGTTTTGCAGTCCAGACAGGCATGCTGGCAACAGCCTAAATCTTCGAGCGGAAGTAGCTGTGCCGGCCAGACCGCGTATGGGAGCAGGAGCAGTCCCTTGCCACTGGGGGTAGGCAGCCAGTGCTGCGCGTAATCTGCCAGGTCAACAAGCCGGACCGGACTGCTGCGCCCCATGCTGGCGTAGCCGATCTGGCTGCAGAAGTGATAATCGTTCACGATGGTACTGGTGGGTTCGTCGGTGCGAGAGCCGTACCCGCCCAGCGTGCCGGAGATGCCTGCCCCTGGGCCAAAGCCGCCATTGGCGACCTCTGCATAGAGTGTCCGCATCAAGGGCGGCAGGGGAAAGCCGAGGGCCGCTTCGGTCGCCTGCACCTGTTCCTCGCCAGCCTTTGGGTAAGCAAAGCCTCTCCGTTGGGGGTGATCTGGGCGCACATACCGGCAGGTCGGGCCGTCCAGCTCGCCGCCGTACCAGCCGTCCCGCTGGCATTTCTCACGAATACGGGCAAATAGCCCGGCAGAGGACGTATCCATACAGCACCTCTTTGCCGTTCAGCCAGTGAACGAACACGCTCATTGTAGCACAGGTGTTCCTGGTAGCATAGCCATGTTCGATCCGGCGAACCGGATCACTTCCCTGTCTGACAGACGCGAGTTTCTTGTCAGACATGTTGCTTCCTGCTCCATCCTGCGGAGCAAACACCGCCGCGACGGGTTGTGACCCATGTTGTCCCGTCACATACGGAGCATTGGCACGCCAGTGTGACACCAAATCGCACGTCACGGCCGGTCGCCTGCGCAGATCTGCAAAACGGCACAGCTCCCAGGGTCACAGTTCACAGGTCCCGCATAAGCGTGACGGCGGGTCTGGGGTCACAGAACATAGGCGGGACGATCAAGCCGTTTTCTACGTCTCATCTCGCATATCGTTCGCGCTGTGCCTGACGTTGCCTGCGCCGCTCGAAGACCGCCAGGGAAGATAGTTTCCCTGGCGTTTTTACTGGGGCGTAATTGTTACGCCGCTCCTCCCCCTACTTGAACAGTTGCCTGAGGAGCGAACGCTCGCTTTTTAGATCAGCAATGAGTGCGATGGTGGTAAGAACCAATCCAAGCACGATACTTGCTTTGTTCATAGTTTTTTCCTACGAAAGGCTTATCACGGCTCTCTCGACTCAGAGTCGGCAAGGATACGCCTTGCCCGTAAGATGAGCGTTAGTATAGCAACACCCTTTTGAGGAGATGACACTTCTCGCGGGCTGCTGTATAATCGGGTGCATGGACCAGAATGAATTGCTCGCTTTCGTTCAAGCCAATGGCTATCCCACGTTTACGGCCCGACAATTGAAGCGCTTTCGTGAAGAAAAAGTGGTGGAGGTACAGGTAGAACATCCGGGATTCGGTGGCACCACTTCTCTCTACCAAGCCGAGGCTGGCCAGCGAGTACTCGCTGTCTGCAGATTGCTGCAGGAACACCGGAACTTCAACGTGGTACGCTTCCGCCTATGGCTTGAAGGGGCGGCCATTGAAATCGGCGTGCTCAAAACGAGTATCTGGGGTCTGACCCCCTTTTCCACCTGGAAAGAGCCCACAACCGGTCGCGAGCGCCAAACAGCCGCACACAAGCTGGCGCGAAAGATCTTCAATGCCGCATGGAACACAGTCCGGACCAATTTTGCGCGAAAAGTGCTCCAGAACTTCGACAGCAGAGAAGATCAGCAGTGGTTCCTCAACCTGGAAACCCAGCTGCTCTATGGTGTACCACTTGATTTCACACGAGATTTTCTCAGTGAGGGCGAATCACGTGGGCAATTGGAGGAGCCGGCCGATATTTTCGCGCACGGTTTACAAACCAGGCATCTGCGATGGCTACCAAAAGACATCGCAGAGGGCTTACAGGATATTTCCGACAAACAACTGCTCTCGTGGGCCAAACTCAAGGCAGTGCTGTTTGCCGCAACCACAGAAGAACTCGAGCTGGCGAGGGAGCGGCAAGACGTCTTCGACCGGATGCTGGAATGCTTGGAGATCATGGGCTATCTCGGCAAGCTTCACCGCCTGGCACGAACATGTATGAAACGTCCAGCCATGCAAGCGCTCTTGTTCTGTGCCTTGCTGGCCATGGAACAAAACGGCTATGGCCCCAATCTCGAAGAAATCAGTACAACGGTGCGCATCAATTGGCCAGTTTTTAAGCGCATACAGGAACTCCGTGCAACGCTTCAACAGGAACTCCCCGCAATCGCCAGGGAGATACCACCACTCCCAACCTTTGGAAAAATGCTCGTTGAGGGTACGCAACAAGAACGTGATGCCTATTTTGCGCATTTACAGGACGTGTACCAACAAAATAAAGAGGTGCTCGATGCTTTCTGGCAGCGCCATCCCACATTGAAAGGAGAGTAAGTGCCTCCTTCAGAATTCAGACCAGCAATTCCTTCAGCGCTATTCGAGCAGCCTACTCTTTTGAGAGGGCTTCCCCGAATAATATGCGAACCATCATAGTGTTTGAGCCTGCATCTCTGCTCGTGCGTGTTATCTTCCAGGCGTACTCTTTGACAAATCACAAACTGATCCCTATACTGGACGAAACACAAACAGAGGGATTGTACTCATGGCATGTAGGGACGGTAAACAGTGATGAGTGAGGATCTACACACGTATGTCCGCGAACAAACGCAACCAACAGCTTTAGATGTGGAGGCTGCCAAACGTGTGATTCTTGAACAAGTAGATGATGCGACGTCGCCATCCGCTGACCTCATCGATGGGTATGGAATGCTCTCACGCGTCGAAAGGGCACTTGTTCAAACGCCGGGTCCCATTCCTCCATCGTATGACAGAGTAGAGCCTGACTTACATCAATTAAAGGTTCACATAGCTGCACGAGAAGCGCTGAGCCACTTACATTCGTTGGGCGTATTTGTTGCCTTTGGCAGAACGCGAGAACAGGTTGAGGAGCTACATGTAAGATTTTACCATCGCTATGGTAATCAGCCATTTGGCCCTGTCTATCTTCCCGCGATTTATCCCAAATATCGGCTTGCTTCTGCTTATCGAGAACAGCAGCGCTTCCGGCTAGCCAGCGGAGATATCTATCTTACCGCCATCAATCACGCGAATCTCCCATCACGCGCTGTACGGTGTCTCAGAGAATGCGGCGATGCTTTCCGACACGGTCTCTATCTCAGTGCGACCATGACGGTCGGTGCGGCCTCAGAGAGCCTCTGGATGGAACTGGGCCAACTCGTCTGCAGTAAGAACGTTCCAGGTACGACAAAACTTTCAACAGAACTGAACAAGCCCTTCCCGAATATCGGTGCAGTCATCGAACCGGCATGGAATGCCTTGTTAACGACGTACAGCGCGTTGTTGAAGGGAATCTTCGGACACGATGGGGAGCGGGATAAGTTTCGGTTGTATGCTGAAAGACTGCGTGAGCGCCGGAACTATGCTATGCATCAGAAGGATGCGAATGTAGATGAGCCGTGGTTCACCTATGATGAGACTGGACTGCTTCTCTTAGAAGCGACAACCTATTTTAATCAGTTTGCTGAATTGCTCCCCGCTATAAATGCGCTTCCGTGATAGCCGACCTGGCTTTTAAGCATTCTAGTCCTGTCCCTAACACAGGGTCACAGATGCGGTTGTCGGCGTGCCGTGTGACTGTTATTTGTGGTAAAGCCACATCTGCTGGGAGCATGTTGCCAGCGCTGCGGTCACACGTGGCGGCCAAGCGCCAGAATGTGACACTGCATCCGGAGTCACTACAGCACATAAAAACCACCTAAGCCCCCGACGGGTCTGGCTTGGGGCGCTGGTGTTCATTACGCAACCGACGGTAGTGTTTCCAGCCTGCCTCGCTCATGATCGCTTGCACCCAGGCCAGGGGATCCATCTGGCGCGACGCGGCACTCTCCAGTTCGGCGCGAGCCTCGGCCACCATCTCGCGCCCCAACTCACGCAAGACTTGCGCCTTGCTCTGCCCGGATGTCCTGACCAGCAGCTCCAGCACATCACCACCGGTCGGTCGACCATCGTCCTCTCGCGCCTCGGCTCCAAAATCGGCCCAGTGTTGCCGATCGCGTGTGCTTCCAACCGAGGGTGTACGCTCCGGTCTGCCGAGAGCCTCGGCACTTGCCATGCCGGTCCGGTCGAAATCGAGCAGATCATCGACCGTGTACCGCGCATTGTACCAGTCGGCGATCTGCGCAGGCGTATAGTGGAACCATAAGAACCGGTTGGTCTCACCGTACTTCCGCTGAGGCTCGGCATCCGGTGTCGGTGTGGGAGTATGCTGACGCGCTTGTACGCCGGGCGCGACGGGAATCTGCGCAGCCTGGTCCTGATCGCCGGGTTGCGCCCTGGCTCGTCGGTCTTGCGGGTTCACAACATCGCGAGCAGGAGTGTCCTGACCTTGCGCGTCTGGGGGCAGAGGTGGGACGATACTGGCGGGGGTCTGGTGCGCAAGTAGGGCGGAGGCTGTTTCTAAGCCATTGCGGGCGAGTTCGCACCCATTGCTATCAAACAACTTGCACCAGGCGGACCGGGTGGGTGAGACGTATCTGCCGCCAGGCAGGCGCACTTTATTCCATTTCAAAGCGTGAGCTGGACCCGGCCAATACTCTCCCACATCTGCCAGGATGGTTGCAATCGAACACACATGATGGCGTGCGGCGCGAGCGTCTACCAGTCCGTCGAAGATGATCCAAAGGTGTCCGCCGCGCCCTGCAGGTGAGGGCTCTAAGAGAACCTGATAGCCCGCCGCGGCGAGATGCTGCGCTGCGCCGACCATCCACCACCAGCCGGGATACACTCTGGTCGTATCGCTATCAAATGCCAGGGCGCGGGTCATGCCCTCAGGATGGCGCAACTGAGCGCCGCGTGCCTTTATGCCGCGCAGGTGCTTCAGGCAATCGTCGAGCGTGATCGGACGGGGGACGGTGTAGTATTTCGCTGGCCCGATCGCGCTCATCTCAATATGTTCACCGGCTGGCCCGGCGATCTCCAGCAGGAGTTGGGCCGCCTGCTCAAGCTCAGGATACATAGCTACTTCAAGCGTAGCATCTGCGTCTGGGGAAAAGCAAGGGTGTGACGCGACATTCGGCGTCACAGTGGAAGGTGCCGCGGCGGCTTGTGACCCAAAAAGAGCGGCACATTTGGCGGTCAGGCGCTGGATTGTGACACACGATCTGCTGTCACAGCAACGGCTGCCGACGCGAAGTGTGACTGCGCCAGTGCTACCCGTTTTACTTCGTAAAACGGGCGACCTCTCCCAGGGGTAACGAGTGAAAGAAGGCTCTCCCAATCGTTACGCGCCCTTATTGTCACGTTTGGCCCCAATGGGCAAGTGGGTTGCGATCACGGGCACACCTGTTTTCTGCGCTACGAAGACGCTCCCCTGCTCCAGTTCGTCGTCGCTGAGCCGGACTAGACCGTGATCTTCGGTGACCGCCAGGCTGTCATTGCCCAGCGCAACAACCCTCATGGTCACACCATTCCGCACAACAGGAATGGGTACCGCTTGGTAGTGCTGGAGATACTGTCGCATTGCTGTCAGCTGGCTGTAGAGGACGGTCTCTGCTTCTTTCCACGCGGTCCACTCTGTCCGCTCTGCTTCCAGTTCCTGAAGACGCCGCACCTGGCGCTCAATGATCAGCTCGTCTTCGCGCTGATAATACTCTAAGTTGCGTATGCGCGCATCAGCCTTGCGGAGCTGCACGTAAGCCGCTTCCTCGTGCGCTGGCCTGTAGAGTTGGAGGATGGCGTTCTCGACTTCGAGTGCCCGCACACGCGCGAGAAGATCCTTCTTGCGGGTCGCGTTTCGCTCGGAGCCAGGCTCAGTTTCTGCCGCAGGCTCAACACCTTGCACTCTCATTAGTTCTCGCTCCAGCGCATCAATATCCCTGAGCAGTCGCTGCTCACGTTCCTGCGTCAGTTCGGTGCTTCGCGCCGCGGAGTCAGCACAGCCCTGGGCGTACCATTGCTCCTCATCGATGGCAACAATCAGCCGCATGAGCGCAGCTTCTCCCTGCTCACGCCGGACCCGCTCCAGAACAGCACACAAGCGGGGCGATTGATACTTTGTCCAGATGCGGCTCACTTCTGCTGGCTGTTCGCGCTGCTCACGTTGTTTTCGCAGGCGGTATGCCGCCTGCCTGCAGGTATCATTGCAATATTCCCGGCGGCGGTGACCACCTGGGACCGCCTCAATGGGCCGCTGGCAGTGCTCATAGGCGCAATAGGGTAGTTCACTCATCTCTCTCTGCCTTCACCGTGTGTTACACGAGTCTTCCGTCACAAATGCAGCTGCTGGCGCGTCTTGTGACCGGGTATCCGGGGTTACAGCTACGCTTTCTGGCGCTTGACGCCATCAATTTCGCGACGGAGCGCCTGCATCTGCCCTTGTTGCGCCGCGAGTTGCTCAGAGAGCGTTTTGCGCACCTCACGCTCCTCCTGGAGCGAAGTTGTGAGCGTCTGGATCAACCGGTCCTGCGCATCAGCACGCTTCTGGTAGGAAGCCACCGTCGTCTGTGCAGTTTCCGCCCGCGTCGCCACCTGCTCGATCCGCTGCGTGAGTTGCTCCAAGCTTTCAGTAAGTGTCGCTACGTCGTGCGCCTGGTCACGCGCCAGTTGCTCAAGCGCAGTCACGACCTCGCGCACTTGCTGCTCTATGAGCGTCGTCAGCGCCTCTCGAAGCGTGGTGATTGCTTCCTGCTGCTGCGCGAGAGCGCGGCGTACCTCGTCTACCTGGCTGCGGTGCTCCTGGTCCTGTTTTGAAAGCGTACGCTCCCATTCCTGCTGTGCTGCTTTGAGCTGGTCCAGCAGATGCGTGCGGAGTTGTTCCAGATTGTGCTGGTGCTGCTCTTGCTGGCCCACAAGCTCCTGATGGAGCGATTGGCCAAGATGGTGCAGGCTCTCCGTCAGACTGTCGCGGACCCGCTGAATATGCTGCTGTTGCTCCTCGTCATGGTGAGCGAGCGCCTGATACTGCTGTTGGTGAACCTGCCAGGTCTGGCGCGTCTCTTCGGCAAACTGCTCATGCTCAGCCGCCAGCTCGCGGAAGCTCGCCGTCACCTGCTCAAGGACAGCTTGGGTGGAAGTCTCGTGCTGGCGCGCCTCTTCCAGCACATCCTGTATCAGCTTCGTCAAGCGCTGGTGGTCTTCCACGATTTGCAGTTGTTGTCGAGGAATGCTTGCCAGGTCGAGCTTGCGTACTTCGCCGGTGATCGCCGCGGTTGGATCAACGATGGGCCGAATAGCGGCGACGTCGCTCATGCGGACCAGGCGGGTGCGTGGGGGAACGCCGACCGGCTCTTTTTTGACCTTGAGCCGTCCAGAGGTGACCCACCGCCGCGTCATCGCCTCACTGGTTCTGGTGATCCGGGCAGCATCGGTTAGACTGATCCAGGCATCTTCAGGGCCAGCTAGCTCCTCCACATACTGGATGAGGTCGTCTTTGCTTGCCTTTTGCTCTGCCTTGCGCTGTTCCGAGGGGGTTGTGCTCATCTTTCTGCCTCCTGTACGTGTTGAACCAGCGCAGCCACGCTCGGTGCGCCTCGCGTCATATCTCTAGTATATGGTTGACGGTACTAAAAGTCAATACCGTCATTGGATCCGTTAATGAGCGTATTTTTGTCGATACTGACGGTTAGTACCGTCAAAACCGATACATCATGTAGATTGTACTACAGGTCGTCATGATGTCATGCTTAGAAAATGATGATAAGCTCATCGATATATTGCTGACGGCCTTGACGGTCAGTACCGTCAAAAGTATGGGCCAGGACCATTTGAGCACGCTGGCCGCTTCACGAAGCGGAGAGAGCGGCATGCGAAAGCCCAGTGAGCGGATAACAGGCCATCTGCTCAGGCCGTGACACGTATTCCGGGGTCACAGTTGCAGCTCGCGACTGGCATGTGACAGGCACATGGTATCATCCCTGCCGATCGCCCACGTTGCTCTGTGTGACCGTAGGTCTGCCATCACATTCAGCAGCCTGGCCGGGCTGTGTGACGGCGGCATTGGGGTCACATTCGCGTTGCCGATCCAGATGAAAGCCAGTTCTGCCGTATCCACTCAGAATAGGAAAGCTGGCTGCCGCTCTTCTTGTACTGGCGCTGGAGATGCTGTATGAAGTCACCGATGTCGCCGTCGGCGAACAGAGGCTCATCGCTGCGGATGAATGCCAGCTCCTCCGGCGTGAACTCCAGGCGATTCTCCAGGGTCGTGAAGAAGAACGGCATGCGCTTCTTGATACCACGCTTGCAGGCTGCTTCAAAGGCCGCTTCGAGCTGTTCCTTGAACCAGTTATTCTGGAAACCGCTGAAGA
>WNGJ01002228.1_pt1 | contig 19511 bp, 17 predicted proteins | sample 5400611 | NCBI WGS metagenome assembly WNGJ01 (sample SAMN13153375, study PRJNA577476) | soil metagenome | isolation source: 40 cm soil or saprolite under Garry oak tree replicate 1 | place: USA:California | collected 2016-06-15 | reverse complement strand
TCGCGCACCGCTACAGTCTCGGCTATTACGAAATCATTCGCGCCAACCCCGCTGTGGATGTGTGGTTGCCGGGGGCGGGCACGAAGCTCCTGCTCCCCGGGCGCCGCATCCTGCCGGCCGGTCCGCGCACCGGCCTGGTCGTGAATTTGCCCGAGCATCGGCTGTACTACTACCCCAAGCCGCGCAAGGGCGAGCAGCCGGTCGTCATCACCTATCCGGTGAGCATCGGCAAGATGGACTGGCGCACGCCCCTCGGCGACACGCACGTCATCGCCAAGATCAAACACCCCGCCTGGTATCCGCCCGAGTCGATCCGCAAGGAGCACGCCGCGAATGGCGATCCGCTGCCGAAAGTCGTAGGCGCGGGTCCTGACAATCCGCTCGGTGACTTTGCGCTGCGGCTCGCCGCGGGCAATGGCGAGTACATGATCCACGGCACCAATAACCCGACCGCCGTCGGCATGGCGGTCACGCACGGCTGCATCCGCATGTACCCCGAGGATGTCGCCGCGGTCTTTGCGCTCGTTCCGGTCGGGACCCCCGTGCGGCTCATCAACGAGCCGGTCAAGGTCGCCTGGGTGGACGGTCAGCTGTTGCTCGAAGCGCACCCGCCGGTCGACGAGGAAGGGCAGAGCATCGAGCCGGACGTGCAGTTGCTGTCGCAGATGCTGGACCAGGCGCTCGGCAGCAACACCGCCGCTATCAATTGGGACCTGGCGCGCGCCACGCTCGTCGCCGCGAGCGGCATGCCCACTCTGGTCGGGCTCGCGGCCGAGCCCGACACGCCGCCCGCACCCGCACCGCAGGCGGCGGCGGGCGTCTCGCAGACGTCGCGCTGACTACCCGCGAAGGCGCGCCTGCGGCAAGCGGCGCTAGGCGTGGCCCGGGCGGCTTTCCGCGGGCGCGGCGGGTGAGGCGGCGGCGGCGCCGGCCGCGCGCGGTGCATCGCGGTGGCCGAACAGGCGCAGCACCTGCACGGCCCGCACCGCGAGCTCGCCGGCGGAGCGAATGAAGACGAGCAGCGACAGCACCTCGCGGGCGCGCGTCACCAGCATCAACCCGGCGAGCACCGCAATCCAGCCGAGCGGATGGCGCGCGCCGCCGCGCCCCGCTGCCTGCGCTCCCTCCGGCCCGCCGCCCGCCGCTCCGGGACGCAGCTCAGCGATGCGCCCCGCGAGGTCCGCGCGCTGCGCGGCGCAGCGCGCCAGGAGATCGGCGCGGCGCGCTCGGAGCTGCGTCAGACGGCTCACGGCTCGCTCCCGACGCCGCGCCGGTCCTCGCGCAACTGCTGGAGCGACCCCTCGAGGACCGCCGGCTGCCTGCGGAGCGTGCGCGCACCGAGCGCAGCGCACACCCCGGCGAGGGCGAGGAAGGCCAGGGTGCCGCCGATGAGACCGAGGGTGCGATGCGTGTCCCAGAGCGCAACGACGAGCGCCGTCACGGCGAAGGCGACCGCCAGCAGCGCGCAGGCGACTGCGGCCGTGAGCCATACCAGCACCCGCACCAGCGAGAGCAGATGGATCTCGAGCTCGACTGCGGCGAGGTCGAGGCGGGTTCTGAGTGCGTCGAAGGCGGCTCCGAGCAAACCCCCGAGCGCGGAGCCGGGCGCGCCCATCAGCGCCGTCCCATCATGAGGCCGAGCAGCAGCGCGACGCTCCCGACCACCGCCACGGCTTGCCAGGGGTTGGTGCGCACGTAGGTGTCGATGTCGCGCGCCCGCGAGGTGAGCTGCTCCTCGAGCGCGCTGAGCCGCCCACGCAGCTCCCGCAGGGTGGCCTCGGCGCGCTCCTGCACCTCCGCGCCGTCCGCGCTCGTGCTCGCCCGCAGCAACGCTTCGGCATCGCTCACCAGGGAGCGCAGTTCCTCGGCCAGCTTCGTGGCCGGGGACATCTCGGGCATGGCGTGCTCCTCGCACTGGGGCCGGCCAGCTCGATTTACGCATATCCGCACCGAAACCGCGAGACTCGCGCGGTCAGCTGCGCTACTCTCGGCGAAGAGTGACCGTATGAGCGCGCCGGTACCCAATCCGCTGCTCGAGTTGCGCAAGCTCGGCCAGAGCGCATGGCTCGATGACATCAATCGCCGCATGCTGCGCGACGGAACCCTCGCGCGCCTCATCCGGGACGATCGTATCGCGGGACTCACCTCCAACCCGGCGATCTTCGGCAACGCGATCACGACGGATCCCGAGTACGCGCGGCCGATCGCCGAGCTTGTGCCGAGGGTCTCCTCGAGTCTGGCGTTGTACGAGGAACTCGCCATCGAGGATCTGCGGGCCGCGGCGGCGTTGCTGCGCCCGCTGTATGACTCCAGCTCCGGCGGCGACGGGTTCGTCAGCATGGAAGTATCGCCCCACCTCGCTTACGACGGCGCCGGCAGTCTCGCGGAAGCGCGGCGCCTGTGGGAGCGGCTGCAGCTCCCCAACGCGCTCATCAAGATCCCCGGCACCGAAGCCGGCCTGCCGGTGATCCGCGAGCTTGTAGCAGCGGGCATCAACGTGAACGTGACGCTGCTGTTCTCGCCCGAGCGCTATCGCGCGGTCGCGCGCGCCTACATGGGCGGGCTCGAGGCACGCGCCGCGGCGGGTCAGTCGCTCGAGACGCTCGCCTCGGTCGCGAGCTTCTTCCTCAGCCGCATCGACACGGCCGTCGACAGACTGCTCGACGCGCTCGCCGCCCGCGGCCAGCCCGCGGCGCGCGCGCTGCGCGGCAAGGCGGCGATCGCCAGTGCCTGCCGCGCGTACGAGATCTTCGAGGAGACGATCGCGACGGGAGAGTGGCAGAGCCTCGCGGAGCGCGGGGCGCGCCCGCAGCGGCTGCTGTGGGCGTCGACCTCGACGAAGGATCCGAGCTACGGCCCGGTCAAGTATATTGAGGAGCTGATCGTGCCGAAGACGGTCAACACCATGCCACTCGAGACACTGAATGCCTATCGGCGCCTCGGGAGGCCGGAGCTGCGGCTCGAGCGGCACATCGCCGAGGGCTGCGATACGCGCGAGGCACTCGAGCGGCTCGACATCGATCTCGAGGCCGTCGCACAGCAACTCGAGCGCGAGGGCGTGATGAAGTTCATCGAGCCCTTCGACAAAATGCAGACATGGCTCGAGGAGCGCCGTCGCGCCAAGCGGGCCTCCTGAGGGCTGCTTTCCCGGGGGAACATCCAAGGTGGATACCAAGGCGGTACGCGATCGACTGCTCATGCGCCGCGACGAGCTGCGCCAGCGCGCCAGCGAGGCGAGCGCGGATCTGCGCCACGAGGCGGACCCGTTGTCCGCCGACTTCGCCGAGCAGGTGACACAGCGCGAGAACGATGACGTGCTCGGCGCCATCTCACAGTCCGCGCAGGAAGAGCTGCAACAGGTCGAGGCGGCGCTGCGCCGCCTGGCCTCCGGGCGCTATACCACCTGCTCGGTGTGCGGTGAGGACATCGAGCCGGAGCGGCTCACCGCGGTGCCATATACCGACCGGTGCCGCTCCTGCGCCGAGGGCGGTCACGCCGCGGGAAACCGCGGCGGCCGCGGCTGAGGAAGCGGCAACCGGCCCGAGCGAGCGCATCGAGCCCATGACCACCCCGGCCTCAGGGGTCATCACCATCACCACGGACTTCGGGCACCAGGGGCCGTTCGTGGGCGTCATGAAGGGCTGCATGCTCGCGCGCTTCCCGGCCGCGCGCATCATCGATCTGACGCACGAGATCGTGGTGCACTGGCCCGCGGAGGCCGGCTTCTGGCTCGCGCGCGCCTGCGGGTATTTTCCGGCCGGCACGGTGCACGTCGCGGTGGTGGATCCGGGCGTCGGCACCTCGCGCAGCATCGTCGCCGTGCGCGCCGGCGGCCATCTGTTCCTCGCGCCCGACAACGGGCTGCTGGCACCCGTGGTGAGCCGTGCGCCGGAAGCACTGATCGTGCGCCTCGGCGCCGGAGAGCTCGCGCGTCTCGGGGTGCATCACCCGAGCGCCACCTTCCACGGGCGCGACATCTTCGCGCCGGTCGCCGCCGAGCTCGCCGCTGGACGCTGTCAGCCGGAGGATCTCGGCGAGCGCGTGAGCGCGCTCGTGCCCTCCTGGGTGGAGGACCCGACCGTCGAGCCGCGCAGCGTCACCGGCGTGGTCATCAGCATCGATCACTTCGGCAACCTCATCACCAACATCGACGCGGCGCTCATCGAGCGCTTCCGTCTGCCGCTGGTGCACGCGGGCAATCACTCCTTTCCGCTGCTGCGCACTTACGGCGATAGCCGTCCCGGGGAGTACCTCGCGCTGGTGAACTCCTTCGGCGTGGTGGAGATCGCTCGCGCCGAGAACAGCGCGGCGGAGGGGCTGGGCTTGAGTCGTGGCGCGCCCGTCGTGGTCCGTGACCGCACCGATTAGCCCTGAGCGGGGCGGACCCACCCCGCAGCCGCTGACGCTCTCCATGGGGAGATCCCTGTACTCCTCGCTGGGGGCTTCCCCGCGCGCCCCCTCAGGCGCCGCACCCAGCCCGGCAACACCTGTCCCGGGTTAAGGTCAAAAAGTTGATCGGCGGCGCAATTCGGCTATAGTTCGCAGCCTTGTTCGGTGCGCCCTTAGGCGCGTTAGTTATTGAATTAATTTAAGATTTCGGTCACCAGATGTCGGAACGAGACAACCAGAGCTTCGATCTCGACGATGAATTTCTGAGCACTCCACCCGAGGACGGCACCGACTACGACCGGATGCTCGATCGGGTGGACAAGCGCGTCCGCACCCAGGGCAAGCGCGGCAAGGCCGCCTGGAGCCGCCTCGAGGAGGTCCTGGCGGACAAGAAGCTCGAGAAGGATCTCAAGGACTTCGACGACGAGCTCTAGAACCGGCGGGCATCCGGCCCGCTCCAATCCCAAGCACAGCAGGCGGGGCGGATTGCCCACCTCGCGCGCTCAAAGCCGCGCGCCCGGAGAGCCGAAGAAGTGACCCGAACGCCCTCGGCCTGGATTGTCCTGAAATTCGGCGGGACGAGCGTCTCGACACTGGCCAACTGGACCAACATTGCGCGGGTCGCCGCCGAGCGCCGCTCGGCCGGCGCCCGCGTGCTCATCGTGCACTCGGCGATTTCCGGGATCACGGACCGCCTCGAGCGTGTGCTCGACGTCCCGGAACCGGAGGCTCAGAAAGGAGAGCTGCGGGCCATCGAGGCGCGCCACCGGGCTCTCGCGGCGGAGCTCGGCGTGCCCTTGGGGGACGACGTCGAGCGGCAGCTCGAGGAACTGCGCGAGATGGCGGCCGGCGTGGCCCGTTCCACCGAGGTGACGGATCGCACGCGCGCACGGGTGCTCGCCACCGGCGAGCTGATGGGGACTCAGATCGGCGCCCGGTTCCTCCGCGCGCGCGGGCTCGAGGTGGCGTGGGCCGATGCGCGGACGCTGCTGCGCGCCGAGGAGCGGCCCAGCGCCTCCGCGAAGGCCAGTGTGCTGTCGGCGACCTGCGGCTTCGCGCCCGACTCAGCGCTCGAGCGGCGGCTCGCCTCTCTCGCGCCGGCGATCGTCACGCAAGGGTTCATCGCGAGCGACGAGGAGGGCCAGACGGTGCTGCTCGGGCGCGGCGGCTCGGATACCTCGGCGGCGTACCTCGCAGCGAAGCTCAGCGCGCAGCGGCTCGAGATCTGGACCGACGTGCCCGGCATGTTCAGCGCCAACCCGCGCGCGACGCCGAGCGCGCGGCTGCTGCGGGCGCTCCACTACGACGAGGCGCAGGAGATCGCGACCAGCGGCGCCAAGGTGCTGCACCCGCGCTGCATCCTGCCCGCGCGCCAGTACGGCATTCCGCTGCACGTCTACGCGACCCAGGCGCCGGACCTCGAAGGCACGGTGCTCTCCGCCGAGAGCAGCATCGGGGGGGCGCAGCTGAAGGCGGTGTGCTCGAAGAAGGGCATCACGCTCATCTCCATGGAGAGCCCCGGGATGTGGCACCAGGTGGGATTCCTCGCCGATGCCTTCCAGGTGTTCAAGGATCACGGCCTGTCGGTCGACCTGGTGTCGACCTCGGAGACCAACGTCACGGTCTCCCTCGACCCGGCGGCCAACACCCTCGACAACGCCCAGGTCGCAGGTCTGGTCGCCGATCTGTCGCGCCTCTGCCGCGTGCAGGTGATCGGGCCGTGCGCCTCGGTGAGTCTCGTGGGACGCAACATCCGCGCGATCCTCCATCAGCTCGGGGGCGCTTTCGAGCTCTTCGAGGAGCAGAAGATCCACCTCGTGAGCCAGGCGGCCAACGATCTGAACTTCACCTTCGTGGTCGATGAGGACCAGGGCGACCGTCTGGTCGAGCAGCTGCACGAGCTGCTGATCCGCCCGGTGCCGGGCGACAAGGTTCTCGGTCCTACCTGGCAGCAGCTGTTCTCGCGGCCACACGACCGCGCCGGCGGCGCGGCGCTACCCTGGTGGCGCGCCAAACGGGCCGAGCTCCTCGGTGCGCTCGGCGACCGTGACGCGGCCTTCGTGTACGACCTCGACGCCGTCCAGGGGGCCGCGCGGGCACTGCGTGGCCTCGCCGCGCTGTCGCGGGTGCACTACTCCATCAAAGCTAATCCGCACCCGGAGCTCCTGCGGACGCTGCGGGCCGCCGGCGTCGAGTTCGAGTGCGTGTCGCGCGGCGAGGTCGAGCGGGTACTCACGCTCTTTCCCGATCTCGAGCCCGCACGCATCCTCTATACGCCGAATTTCGCGCCGCGCGCGGAGTACGCCTGGGCGCTCGAGCGCGGAGTGCGGGTGACGGTCGACAACACTTACGCGCTCGACAGCTGGCCGGAGCTCTTCGCCAGCCATGACATCTTCGTGCGCGTCGACACCGGCGTCGGTCGCGGCCACCACACTCACGTGCGCACCGCCGGCACGCGCTCGAAGTTCGGCGTGCCGATCGCGGAGCTCCCCGAGTGCGCCGGGCTGGCCCGCGAGGCTGGCGCGCGGATCGTCGGCCTCGAGGCGCACGTCGGCAGCGGGATTTTCGACGTCACGAGCTGGGAGCACACCGCACGCCTCCTCGCCGCCGCCGCGCGCGCCTTCCGAGAGCTCGAGGTCATCGATGTCGGCGGCGGGCTCGGAGTGCCCGAGCATCCCGACCAGCCGGGGGTCGATCTCGCCAGGCTCGATGCGCTGCTCTCCGCGGTGCGCGCCGAGCATCCGCGCCTCGAGATATGGCTGGAGCCCGGCCGCTACCTGGTCGCGGCGGCAGGCGTGCTGCTCGCGCGCGTGACGCAGCTCAAGGCCAAGGGCGGGGTGCGCTTCGTCGGCGTGGCTACCGGCATGAACTCTCTCGTCCGTCCGGCGCTCTACGGCGCCTACCACGAGATCGTGAACCTGAGCCGCGCGGACGAGCCGGCCACCGAGCTCGTGAACGTGGTCGGCCCGATCTGCGAGAGCGCGGACGTCCTGGGGCATGATCGGCTGCTGCCCCCGACCCGCGAGGGAGACGTGCTGCTCGTCGCGAACGCCGGAGCCTACGGACACGCGATGAGCTCCGAGTACAACCTGCGGCCTGCGGCGGTGGAGCTCTTCATCTGAAACTGAAACGGATTGCGCTGCTCGCGCTCGGGATCACGGCGCTCGCCGTGGCCCTCTACGTGCTGTACCTCGACCTCCTGGTGACGCACCAGTTCGAGGGGCGCCGCTGGACGCTGCCGGCGCAGGTGTACGCGGCGCCGCTCGAGCTCTACGCGGGCCTGGCACTCTCGCCGGCAGAGCTCGAGGAGGAGCTGCAGCGCCTGGGCTACCGGCGCACCACACCGCTCGACCGCCCGGGGACTTACCGCGTCCAGGGCGAGCGCATCGACGTGGCGCTCCGGCCGGTGCGCTTCGCCGACGAGACGCGCACCGCCACGCTCCTCAGCGTCGTCACGGGCCCGAAGGGGCTCGAGAGCCTGCGCGACGGCGCCGGACAGGAGGTGCCGGTGCTGCGGCTCGAGCCGCTGCTGATCGGCAGCATCTTCCCGATTCACGGCGAGGATCGCATCGTCGTCACGCCGCAGGAGGTGCCGGCACTGCTCCCGGCGGCGCTGAAAGCGGTCGAGGACCGCAAGTTCGACAGCCATCACGGCGTCGACCCGGTTGCGATGCTGCGCGCTCTCTGGGTGAACGTGCGCGCCCGCCAGATCGAGCAGGGCGGGAGCACCCTCACGCAGCAGCTGGTGCGAAGCTACTTCCTGAGCACGCGACAGACGTTCACGCGCAAGATTCGCGAAGCGATCATGGCGATGGCCCTGGATGCGCACTTCACCAAGGCGGATCTCATGAACGCCTACATCAACGAGATCTTCCTCGGCCAGGACGGCGATCGCGCCATTCACGGCTTCGGGCTCGCCAGCCAGTTCTATTTCGGCAAGCCGCTCGCCGAGCTCGACCTCTCGGAGGTGGCGCTCCTCGTCGCGGTGGTCCGTGGACCCTCGTACTACGACCCGCGGCGCCATGCCGAGCGCTCGCGCGCCCGCCGCGACCTCGTCCTCAAGGTCATGGCCGAGCAGGGCATCGTGAAGGCCGAGGATGCCACTGCCGCTGCGCGGCGGCCGCTCGGGGTCACGAGCCGGCCCGCCGGCGCCTACTACCCGGCGTACCTCGATTTCGTGCGCCGCACGCTCCGTCGCGACTATCACGACCAGGATCTCACCGAGGCGGGCCTCAAGATCTACACCAGCCTCGATCCGCGCGCCCAGGAGCAGGCCGAGCACGCGCTCGAGCGCGAGCTGGCGCGCCTCGATCGCCAGCACAAACGCCCGGAACCGCTCGAGGGCGCGCTGGTCGTCACGACGCCGCAGAGCGGCGATGTGATCGCCATCGTCGGCGGCCGAAACGTGGGCTACGACGGCTTCGACCGCGCGCTCGACGCGCACCGCTCGATGGGCTCGCTGGTGAAGCCCTTCATCTATCTCACCGCGCTCGAGAGCGGCCGCTACAACGCCGCCACCGTGGTGCAGGACGCGCCCATCGACCTGAAGCTCGCCAACGGCCGTCACTGGCAGCCGGAGAATTTCACTCACGAGGTCTACGGGCCCGTCCCGGTGGTGCGCGCACTCGCCGAGTCGCTCAATCTCGCCACCGTCGGCGTGGGGCTCGACGTCGGCCTGCCCAAGGTCGCCGACACGCTGCAGCGCTTTGGCCTCCCGCAGCCGCCGCTGCAGGTGCCGGCGATGCTGCTCGGCGCGGTGGAGGTTACGCCTCTCGAGGCGGCGCAACTCTTCAACGGCCTCGCGAGCGGCGGCTTTCACAACCCGCTGCGCGCGGTGCGGGCGGTCATCAGCGCCGACGGCAAGCCGCTCAAGGCCTTCCCGCTCGAGGTGAGCCAGGTGGCCTCTCCCGAGGCCGTGTACCAGCTCGACCGCATGCTCGTCGAGGTGATGGAGCGCGGCACCGGGCGCGGAGCACGGGCCGTGCTGCCGGCGGGGCTGACGGTGGCCGGAAAGTCCGGCACCTCCTCGGACTTTCGAGACAGCTGGTTCGCCGGTTTCTCCGGCAGTCATCTCGCGGTGGTCTGGGTCGGCTACGACAGCGATGAGCCCACCGGCTTCACGGGCTCCGCCGGCGCGCTGCCCGTGTGGGCGCACATCATGGCGGGCCTCAACACGAGCTCCTGGGAGGCGCCGATGCCGGAGGGCCTTGCGGAGATGCACATCGAGTTCCCGACCGGGCTGCGCGTCGCACCCGGCTGCTCCGACGACATGGTCGCCGTCGTGGTGCCGGGAGATGCCTCGGTCCCGGCCAAGCCCGGCTGCAGCTTCCCCGATAACGGAAACCCGGTCACCACGATCCTCAACCGCGCGGAGCAGTGGTTGCGCGGTCTCGCGCACTGACGCCGTGGGGCTATGATCTCCTCCATGCGCATCTCACGATCCTCGAGCGCGGTGGTGAGCGCGTGGCTCATCGCCGCCTGCCTCTCGGGTTGCGTCGTCTCGCGTCCGGAGCCGACGTTGCCACCGGGAGCGCTGCCGCCGGGCGAGACGCCGCCGGGCGAGACGCCGCCGGGGAGCGCGCAGCCCCCCGGCCCCGGAGAGGCTCAACCTCCGTCCGAGCGCCCTCCGGCCCAGGGGCCGCGTCAGTTCCGTCTCGGCCCCGCGGCGACTGCGCTCGTCACGCAGGCGCACGCGCAGGCCGGCAGCGGCGAGTTCGGTCAGGCCGCGGTGACGCTCGAGCGGGCGCTGCGCATCGAGCCCGACAACCCGCTGCTGTGGATCGAGCTCGGGCGCGTGCGGCTCGGCGAAGGCAACGCCGCGCAGGCCGATGCGATGGGGCGCAAGGCCGTGGCGCTTGCCACCGGGGACCCGTCTGCCCAGGCCGCGGGTTGGCGGCTGATTGCCGATTCGTTCCGTGCCCGCGGCCGCGATCCCGAGGCCGCGGAAGCCGAGCAGCGCGCCGGCGCTCTCTCCCCGCATTAGGGAGAACCGTCATGCGATCGCTCGCCGCACTGGCCGCCGTCTGCCTCTCGGGCGCGGCACTCGCCGACACGAGCATCCGCTACACCGTGCTGTTCGACGGCCGCCCGGGCGGGTCCGAGGTCGTGACCGTGCGTGGCGACGGCCGCGTCGATGTGGACATGAGCTACCGCAACAACGGACGCGGCCCGGACATCAAGGAGCATTCGAGGTTCGCGCCCGATGGAACGCTGGCGTCCTTCGAGGTGAAGGGCAAGTCCACCTTCGGGGCGCCCATCGACGAGAGCTACACGCGCAACGGCGGCACGGCGCGGTGGCGCTCGCTTGCGGATCGGGGCGAGGCCACCGTCACGCGGGCGGTCGCGTACGTGCCGGTGGACAGCTCCTTTACGGCGAACGCCGCAATCGTGCGCGCGGCGCTCGGCGAGCCGGGCAATCGCATCGCGGCGCTGCCCGGCGGCGAGCTCACCGTCAGGAAGGTCCTCGAGCGAAGGCTCGAGTCGGGCGCGCAGAACGCCGCGGTCGCGCTCTACGCGGTCCTCGGCATCGACACTCAGCCCGACTTCATCTGGCTCACCGGCGGGGCCAACCCGAGGCTCTTCGCGCTGGTGGTACCGGGATTTGCGCGCATCGTCGAGCAGGGCTGGGAGGGGCAGGGGGCCGAGCTCGAGCGGCTGCAGGTGCAGGCCGAGCACGACTGGCTGCATGGGCTCGCCGTGAAGCTCGCGCACCGCGCGGCGGACCCGATCCTGATCCGCAACGTCCGCGTGTTCGATTCGGAGCACGCGCGGCTCCTGCCGCCTCGGGATGTGTACGTCTATCGGGGGCGGATCGCGGCGATCGTCCCGGCCGGCGCCGCGGCGCGCGATGCCGCTTCGACCGTCGACGGGGCGGGGCGGGTGCTCATGCCGGCGCTCTTCGACATGCATGCCCACGAGGACACCTGGAACCTGCTGCTGCAGATCGGGGGCGGGGTCACCACCAGCCGCGACATGGGCAACGACAACACGCGGCTGCAGCAGATCATCTCGCAGCTCGATGCGGGGGAGATCATCGGTCCGCGCGTCATTCCGTGCGGCTTCATCGAGGGTGACAGCCCTTACTCGGCCTCCGGCGGCTTTCGCGTCAAGGACCTCGAGGGAGCGCTCGATGCCGTCGACTGGTACGCCCGGCACGGCTACCGCCAGATCAAGATCTACAACTCCTTCCACCCCGAATGGGTGCAGCAGACCGCCGAGCGCGCGCACCAGTACGGCATGCGCGTGAGCGGTCACGTGCCCGCCTTCATGCGCTCGGAGGAGGCGATTCGCGCCGGCTACGACGAGATCCAGCACATCAACCAGCTCATGCTGACGTTCTTCCTCGGACCGAAGGACGATACGCGCACGCTCGCCCGGTTCTATCTCCTGGCCGACCATGCCGATGCCCTCGACCTGTCCTCGCCGCGCGTCACCGAGCTCATCGAGCTGATGAAGGAGCGCCACACGGCGCTCGACACGACGCTCGCCACCTTCGAGGGGAGCTTCACGCAGAAGCAGGGCGAGATGAACCCGAGCTACGCTCCCGTCGCCGATCACGTTCCCGTGGCCGTGCAGCGCGGCTGGCACCGCAACTCGATGAACGTCACCGACGAGAACGCGGCGAAGTACCGGGCTTCTTATGACAAGATGGTGCAGTTCGTCGGGCAGCTCTACCGCGCCGGCGTGCCCCTCGAGGCCGGAACCGACGCCATCGCGGGTTTTACCCTCCACCGCGAGCTCGAGCTCTATGTGCGCGCCGGTCTCACCCCGAGCCAGGCGCTGCAGGTGGCCACCTGGAACGGCGCCCGCTTCACCGGGAGGCTCGATGAGCTCGGCTCGATCGAGGCGGGCAAGCGGGCGGACATGATCCTGGTGGACGGCGATCCCACTCAGAACATCAGCGATATCCGCCGTGTCAGCCTCGTCATGAAGGATGGGGTCATCTACTTACCCGCCGAGGTCTACGAGGCGGTCGGAGTGCAGCGCTTCACGGAGCCCCCCGCGTTTCAGCTTGCACGCGAAGGGACTCCCCCCTAGACTGTTGATTACTCATCGAGACCGGCTGAGGGATAGGCCCTTGGACGCCGGGGCAACCGCCAGGCCTAACCAACCTGGGAAGGTGCCAACTCCTGCGACGCGCGCCCCGCGAGGGTCGAACGTCTACAGATGAGCGGTCAGCGTGGCCCACGGGGCGCCTCCAGGCGCCTCGATAGGGAAAGGACGCGACAGGCCCGCCCAGTCCTTGGGCGGGCGCGCTCCGCGGGAGGCCGGTGAGACTGTGCCACCCGGACGCGGAGCATCGGATGAACCTCTCGGTCGAATCGGTCCCGAACACCCCGCGGGTGCCCTCCGTGCGGCCGCCCGTGCCTGCCGAGCCTCCGGGGCCGGACGCCTCGAGGGCGTACCCGGTGCGCGAAGGCGTGCTCGCGATGCCGGCCGTCTTTCCGCTCGAGCACGGCGGGGAACTGCGCGATGCGCGGCTCGCCTGGCGCCTGGTCGGCGCCGCCGGGGCGCCGGTCGCGTGCGCGCTGGGGGGCATCTCCGCCAACCGCGAGATCTGCCTCGCCAACGATCCACGCAACGGCTGGTGGTCGGAGATCGTGGGTCCCGGAGGGGCCCTCGACACCGACGAGTACCAGGTCCTCGGCTTCGACTACCTGGGCGGGAGCGGGGACTCCACGGGCCCGGAGCCCGGCGCCGCGGGTCCGACCGCGGAGCGCAGAGTCTTCCCCAGCATCTCCAGCTACGATCAGGCGGAGGCGCTCGCGCAGCTTCTCGATCACCTCGGCCTGGCATCGCTCGCTGCCATCGCCGGCGGGTCCTACGGCGGCATGGTGGGGCTCGCCTTCGCCGAGCGCTATCCGGAGCGGGTCGCGCGGCTGATCGTCATCGGCGCGCCGGACCGCAGTCATCCGCTCGCAACCGCCTGGCGCAGCATCCAGCGGCGCATCGTGAGTCTGGCCGCCGTGTGCGGTCAGGCACAGGAGGGCCTGAAGGTCGCGCGCGCGCTCGCGATGACGACCTACCGGAGCGCGGCGGAGCTCGCGGCGCGCTTTGGCGGGACCGCCTCCCGCGACGGGCAGCGCTTTGTCTTCCCCGTCGAGGAGTACCTCTTCGCGCGCGGCTGCGACTACGCGACGCGCCACCGCGCGGAGTCTTTTCTCACTCTGTCGGAGTCCATCGATCTGCACCGCGTGGATGCCTCGCGCGTGTTCGTCCCCACGACGGTGGTGGCGGTCCGCGAGGATCAGCTGGTGCCGCTCGAGGACCTGCGGGCGCTCGCGGCCCGGCTGCCGCACGGGCGGCTGCACGAGATTTCCTCCATCTACGGTCATGACGCCTTCCTCAAAGAGTCGTATCAGCTGCGCGGCATATTCCGCGCGGCGCTCGGGAGCCCCAAATGAGCCAGAGGTCCGTTTCAGTCACGCCGCTGCAGGGCGCGGCCAACACCGGCGCCAGCCAGGTCACGCAGACGGTGCGCGCCGGCATCGAGTGCGGGGATGCGACCGGGTGCGTCGTGCCGCCGCTGCACCTCACCGCGACGTTCGCGTTCCGCGGCTTCGCCGAGAAGCGTGCCTACGACTACACGCGCTCCGGGAACCCGACGCGCGACCTCCTCGGCGCGGCCCTCGCCGAGCTCGAGCAGGGGGCGGGCGCGGTGGTGACCGCGAGCGGCATGGCCGCGATCACGGTCGTCGGCTACCTGCTTCCCTGCGGCGGCCGGATCGTCGCCCCGCACGACTGCTACGGGGGCACCTACCGGCTCTTCGACGCCTGGCGCCGCCGCGGTGAGCGTGAGGTCGAGTTCGTCGATTTTGCCGATGAGGCGGCGCTCTCCGCCGCGCTCTCGAAGCCCGCGGCGCTGCTGTGGATCGAGACCCCGAGCAACCCGCTGCTGCGCATCACCGACATCGCCGCGGTCGCGCGCGCGGGTAAGGCCTGCGGGGCGCTGATCGCGGTGGACAACACCTTCCTCTCGCCCGCCTGGCAGCAGCCGCTCGCGCTTGGGGCAGACCTCGTAGTGCATTCGACCACCAAGTACCTGAACGGCCACAGCGACGTGGTCGGCGGCGCGGTGGTGGCGCGCGAGCGCTCGCTGCACGAGCAGCTCGCCTGGTGGGCGAATTGCCTCGGGCTGACCGGCGCTCCGTTCGACAGTTACCTGACGCTGCGGGGACTGCGGACGCTGCACGCGCGCCTCGACCACCATGGACGCAACGCGCTCACCCTCGCCGAGTGGCTGCAGGGCGAGCCGAACGTGAGGCGCGTGTGGTACCCCGGCCTCGCCACGCATCCGGGGCACGAGGTGGCACGGCGCCAGCAGCGCGGATTCGGCGCCATCGTGACGCTCGAGCTCGAGGGCGGGCACGATGCCGTGCGGGAGTTCGTGAGCGGACTCACGTGCTTCTCGCTGGCCGAGTCGCTCGGCGGCGTGGAGAGCCTGGTGTCGCATCCGGCCACCATGACCCATGCGGCGATGGATCCGGAAGCGCGCGAGAAGGCCGGCCTCACGGACGGTCTCATCCGCCTCTCTGTGGGAATCGAGGCGCTCGAGGATCTGCGCGAGGACCTCGCGCGGGCGCTCGCGCGCGCGGCGCGCCTGCTCCCCCCTCGCCAGCTCAGCCGGGCCGCTGCAGGCGGCTGATCACGGCGTCCCCGACCTCGCGCGTCGCGAGCGCCCGCACGTGGGCGAGCGCGATGTCGGGGGTGCGCGCGCCGTCGGCGAGCGCGCCGGCCACCGCGCGCTCGAGCGCCGCGGCCTCGGCCGAGAGATGCAACGAGTGTCGCAGCAGCATGGCGGCGCTCAGGATGGCGCCGTAGGGGTTGGCGATGCCGCGGCCGGCGATGTCGGGCGCCGAGCCGTGGATCGGCTCGTAGATGCCGAGGCGACCTTCGCCGAGCGATGCCGAGGGGAGGAGCCCGAGCGACCCGGCGAGCATCGCCGCCTCGTCGGTGAGGATGTCGCCGAACATGTTCTCGGTGACCAGCACGTCGAAGTCCCGCGGCCGCCGGATGAGGTGCATCGCGGCCGAGTCGACCAGCATGTGCTCGAGCGCCACCTCGGGGAATTCGGCCGCCACCACGCGCGCGCTCACCTCGCGCCACAGCCGCGAGGTCTCGAGCACGTTCGCCTTGTCGATCGAGGTGAGCCGCCGGCGGCGCGTCTGCGCGAGCCGCGCGGCGACCCGCGTGATGCGCTCGACCTCGGCGACCGTGTAGGTGCAGACGTCCGTGGCGCGGTCGGCGTCGCGGCTGCGGTCGCCGAAGTAGATCCCCCCGGTCAGCTCGCGCACGAACACCAGGTCCACGCCCTGGATCACCTCGGGCTTCAGCGTCGAGGCGTCGGCGAGCGCGGGGTGCACCTTCACGGGCCGGAGGTTCGCAAACGCCCCGAGCGACTGACGCAGCCGCAGAAGTCCCTGCTCGGGGCGCAGCCGCACCCCGGGGTCCGACCACTTCGGTCCCCCGACCGCACCCAGGAGCACCGCGTCCGAGGTGAGGCACGCCCGCAGCGTCCGGTCGGGGAGCGGATCACCCTCGGCATCGATGGCCGCCCCGCCGAAGGCGAGCTCCGTCACCTCGAGCTCGTGCCCGTAGAGCTGCGCCACCCGGCCAAGACAGCGCAGCGCCTCGGCGATCACCTCCGGTCCGATCCCGTCGCCCGCGAGCGCCGCCAACCGGGCCTTCATGCGCCGCGCTCGTACGCCTCGATGTCCTGGCTCCGCTCGAGGAGGAACGCGAGCTCGTCGACGCCGCGCAGCAGACAATGCCGGGCGAAGGCCTCGAGCGGGAAGGTGACGATGCGGCCGCCGGGGAGAGCGAGCGTGCGCGCCGCCACATCGAGCGTGAGCTCCGCGCCCGGGTGGGCGAGGAGCCAGCCGCCGACCGTCTCGTCGACGATCACCGGCAACAGGCCGTTCTTGAGCGCGTTGCTGCGAAAGATGTCGGCGATCTCGGTGCTGATCACGGCGCGCAGCCCAAAGTCGGCGAGCGCCCAGGCGGCGTGCTCGCGGGATGAGCCGCAGCCGAAGTTGCCTCCGGCGACGAGGATCCGGCAACCCTCGGCCTCCGGTCGGTTGAGCGCGAAGTCGGTCCTCCGACTCCCGTCGGGAGCGTAGCGCCAATCGGCGAACAGGTGCCGGCCGAGACCTGAGCGCGTGGTGGTGGTGAGAAAGCGCGCCGGGATGATCTGGTCGGTGTCGATGTTGGCCGCGGGCAGCACCACGGTGCGCGAGGTGAGCGTCGTGAAGGGTTCCATCGTGCTCCCTCGAACCGGGTGGCCCTACATCAGCTCGCGCGGATCGGTGACCCGGCCGCGCACCGCGCAGGCCGCGGCGGTGAGGGGGCTCGCGAGGAGGGTGCGCGCGCCGCTTCCCTGGCGGCCTTCGAAATTGCGATTGCTGGTGCTCACGCAGTACTCGCCGCGCGCGACCACGTCGCCGTTCATGCCGAGGCACATGGAGCAGCCCGATTCGCGCCACTCCGCGCCCGCTTCGAGGAACACCCGATCGAGGCCTTCCGCCTCCGCCTGACGCTTGACCTGCTGGGAGCCGGGCACCACGAGCATCCTGAGGCCCGGGGCAATCCGTCGTCCGCGCAGCACGCCGGCAGCGCTGCGCAAGTCCGAGAGCCGCGCATTGGTGCAGCTGCCGATGAAGACGACGTTCACTTTCCGGTCACGGATCGGCTCGCCGGGCGCGAGGCCCATGTAGGCGAGCGCCCGGGCGAAGGCGGCATCTCCCGGCCGCTCGGGGATCGCCTCGCCGATCGGAATGACCATGCCGGGATTGGTGCCGTAGGTGATCATCGGCTCGACGCCGCCAGCATCGATGTCGATCTCACGATCGAAGCGGGCGCCGGCATCGGTGGGGAGCCGCCGCCACTCCTCGAGGGCGCGCTCCCGGGCTTCGCCCCCCGGGGCGCGCGGGCGGCCGGTGAGATAGTCGAAGGTCGTCTCGTCGGGCGCCACCATGCCGGCCCGCGCGCCGGCCTCGATCGACATGTTGCAGACGGTCATGCGCTCGTCCATGTCGAGCGCGCGGATGGCGTCTCCCCGGTACTCGATCACGTGGCCGGTGCCGCCCCCGACACCGAGCCGGCCGATGATCGCGAGAATGAGGTCCTTCGCCGTCACCCCCGCGCGCGGCGCTCCCTTCACGTTGACTGCGAGCGTGCGCGGCCGGCGCTGCAGCAGGCATTGGGTCGCCAGCACGTGCCCGACCTCGGTGGTGCCGATCCCGAAAGCCAGCGCCCCGAAGGCGCCGTGGGTGCTCGTGTGGCTGTCGCCGCACACGACCGTCATGCCCGGCTGCGTGAGCCCGAGCTCGGGCCCGATGATGTGCACGATGCCGCGCTGGCGGTGGGTGAGGCCGAGCAGCTCGATGCCGAACCCGGCGCAGTTGACTTCGAGCTCCTCGACCTGTCGCCGGGCGGCTTCGAGCGCGATCGGCAGGCCGCCGAACACCTGGCTCGTGAGGGTCGGCGTCGAATGGTCCATGGTCGCGAGCGTGCGCTCGGGCCGCCGCACCCTCAAGCCCCGCTCGCGCAGCAGCGCGAACGCCTGCGGCGAGGTGACCTCGTGGACGAGATGCAGGTCGACATAGAGCAGCGCGGGCGTGTCGGCGGTCTCGGCGCTCACCACGTGACGCTGCCACACCTTGTCGAAGAGGGTCTGGGGAGAGCGCGCCATCCGTGAAACCCGCGCGCGCTCAGCCGGAGGCGGCGACCCGCGGCGCCGACATGTCGACGTAGTCGAGCCAGCCCCACTGGTCGGGCGTCTTGCCCGAGAACAGGCCGAAGAACGCGTTCTGCAGCGTCTCGGTCACGGGTCCCCGCTTGCCGGCGCCGATCGGCAGCCGGTCGACCGAGCGAATGGCGGTGATCTCCACCGCAGTGCCGGTGAAGAAGGCCTCGTCCGCGAGGTAGAGAAGCTCGCGCGGAATGGCGCACTCGCGCACCTCGAGGCCGCGCTCGCGGGCGAGCCGCATCACGGTGTCGCGCGTCAAGCCCCCGAGCACCGAGTGCGCGAGCGCCGGCGTCAGCAGCACCCCGTCCTTCACCAGGAACAAATTCTCGCCCGAGCCCTCACTCAGCGTGCCGTCGGGGGCGAGCCCGATGCCCTCGGCGAAACCGAGCCGCCGCGCCTCCGCGCCGATCAACTGGCTCGAGAGGTAGTTGCCGGCGGCTTTGGCGAGCGCCGGGAGTGTGTTCGGGGCCACGCGCTGCCACGAGGAGACGCAGGCGTCGACGCCCGCCTCCTCGCCCTCGTGAGCGAGGTACTTGCCCCATTCCCAGGCCGCGATCGCCACCTCCGTGGGCGGCTCGACCTTGGGCGTCACCCCGATCTCGCCGTAGCCCCGGAAGACGACCGGCCGGATGTAGGCGCCGCGCTCGAGGGCGTTCGCCGAGATCACCTGGCGGCAGGCCTCATTGATGGCTTCCGCGGAGAAGGGGATGTTGATGCGATAGATCTTCGCCGAGTCGAACAGCCGCCGGGTGTGATCGCGGAGCCGGAAGATGGCCACCCCGCGCGGGGTCTCGTAGGCGCGTACCCCTTCGAATACCGAGGAGCCGTAGTGCAGCGCGTGCGCCAGCACGTGCACCGTGGCCTTCTCCCACGGCACGAGCTTGCCGTTGAACCAGATGAACTGCGTGGCGGGAATGGGCATGCGGGCTCCTTGGAGGCCTGCGGCTCCTCAGGCGGGCGCCGCGGCGCTGCGCTCCTCGCGCGAGCGGGTTCCGGCCTGCGCCAGCTCGATGCGGTTGATCACTTCGAGGAACGCGCGCGTGCCGGACTCCACGATGTTCGTGCTCACGCTCGCGCCTCGATAGGTCTTGTGATTGTACTCCACGTACACCCGCGCCTCGCCCTGCGCATCCTCGCCCTCGGAAACGGCGTGCACCTCGAACTTGCGCAGCACGACCGCGATGCCGGTCGCCGCCTCGATCGCCTTGAAGGCCGCATCCACCGGCCCGTCGCCGGTGGCGCTCTTCTCGACGGTGCGGCCGTCGGCGTGACAGAGCCGCACCAGCGCGCGCGCCGGGGTGTTGCTGCGCGCCTCGGTGGCGAGCTCGGTGAGCGTCCAGGGACCGCTCGCTGAAGCCCCCGCCCGCAGCACCAG
>WNGJ01002227.1_pt1 | contig 19513 bp, 19 predicted proteins | sample 5400611 | NCBI WGS metagenome assembly WNGJ01 (sample SAMN13153375, study PRJNA577476) | soil metagenome | isolation source: 40 cm soil or saprolite under Garry oak tree replicate 1 | place: USA:California | collected 2016-06-15 | reverse complement strand
CTTGTTCTCGCCGCGCGGTTCGAAACCCAGCGCTTCCTCGAGCAGTCGCCGGCTCGCGTCGGGGCGCGAGCCGTACGCCCGAACCGCATCGAACCCGCGGATCGCGACGTCCGCGGAAATCTCGGGATGCTCGGCGATCAACGGCTCGTCCTTGGTCTGGTCGACTGCCAGCTCGAACTCGAGACCCTCGAAATCGGCAAACCGGAGCCGATCGCCCTCACGCTTGGTGTCCACGCCGTCACCGCCGAGCCGTTCAGCCCAGAAATCGAGCGCCGCCTCGGAGCCCACACGGAAGACGATCGTGTGCACCATCCCGTCTCCCGCCCGACCCGGCGTTGCCGTGGGGTACTCGAAGAAGGTCAGGTCGCTGCCGGCGCTGCCCTTCTCGTCTGCATAGAAGAGGTGGTACACGCTCGGGTCGTCCTGGTTGACCGACTTCTTGACGAGCCGGAGGCCGAGCAGCCGCGCGTAGAAGTCCACGTTTCGGGGCGCATCGGCAGTGATGCAGGTGACGTGGTGGATCCCCTCGAAGCGCACGACCCCATTGTTCCCGATCAACCGCCGGTGGCGGAGAAGTGCTGGTAGTCGGGCGAGCCGTACCAGCGGCCGCCCCAATGCCAGCCGACCGCGGCGAAAGCCTGCACAAGCACGCCGCCGCGTACGGCCATCCCGGGGCGTACTTTGGCGCGATCGACGTAGGCAGCGCCGGCGGGCGGGTGGGCTCGTCCACCCAGGACGTACGGGTTCTCGACTGGATTTACGTCAATTGCGTCGCCGTAGGCATGTGCCGACCAGCGGCGCGGGCCCGGCGCGATCGCGTAACGGCAGTTGAAGGCCGATGTGTTGTCGGCGGCCATCGAGGCGTTGTCGCTCGCGCGGAAGCGATCGATCGGCTCGATCCGGCGGATCGGGAACCGCGCCGCGTACAGCCGGGCGAAGACGACGCGCAGCTTGCTGACCGCGCTCCGGCGCACGACGAGCGTCCCGGTGTGCGCGCGGTTGTCGAAGCCCCAGTAGGTCGGGCGCACCAACCGGAGAGCGGACGGCCCGACCGGGCAGCCGGGCCGGTACGAGTAGCGCAGCTCCGCCCGTTTGACCGGGAGGACCCGAGCCTGGAACGGCGGCACGTGTGTCGCGCTCACGGCCATGAGAACGGCGCCGAGCAGTCGCATCGTCGTCCAAGGATGCCTCACGTGGCATCGAACGGCCTAGCGCTGGCGCTGCGAAGAGGCCGCGCGACTGCGGCCTCTTCGCAGCGGGGAGAGATGCTCTACGACTGCACTTGGACGTTGCCCTGGACATCCCAGGGACCGAAGCGCGGCAGATTCGGGCTGTTGCAGAAGGCTTCGTTGGCGGCTTCGTCGCCGAACCCGACCAGGCTGGATTGATCTGGCGGCGCGTTCGCGCCCTCGCCGTTGTCGAAAACTTGGAACCAGGCGAACGTCCCGACCGGCACGGTCGAGTCGGTGCTCTGGGTGACCACACCGCCAATCTTGGCGCGGTTTCCGTACACGTTCATGCAGGTCACGTCGACGTGAAACGTGAACGTCTCGCCCTGGAAGGTCTGGTGGTATTCGAATTCCCCGCTGACACCACCGTCCGCGTACTTGCGGGCGTTGAATGCGAGCGGCTGGCTGACCACCTCGCCCCCAAACACGTTCGGGGCCGGAATCGTCCAGTGAACACCGCCGTTCGCGGATGCCACCACGGCGCCGCCGGAGCCCGTTGCAGCGGCCGGGACGGCGAGCGAGCCGGCGACACAGACGATCGCCAAGGCGCTACGCACGTTCATGGGTTCCTCCCTTGGAGTGGGTGCGCGAATGGCGGCATCGCCACTCGCCCGCTCAGGATGGAGCACCGCAGGCGCCCGGTCTTGTACGCGCGATGCCTAGTTTGGAACGCGCGTCTCTCGGCGGTAGCGCGCGGGCGTCACGCCGACATGGCGTCTGAAGAGACGCGTGAAGTGACTCTGGTCTGCGAAGCCGGCCCGCGCAGCGATCAGGGCGAGCGGAGTGTCGCTGGAGGCGATCTCGGTCGCAGCCCAGGCCAGCCGCAGGCGTCGCCCATACTCACCGACGGAGTCGCCGTGGTGGGCGCGAAACGCACGGGCAAGGTACGTCGGGCTGACTCCAACCGCGTCGGCCAGCTCGCGCAAGCCGACGTGCTCGCCGATGTTGGCGCGTAGCAGTTCGTCCGCCAAGCGCAGCCAGGCGGGAGGCGGCCCCGGCCGGCGGTCGGCTTCGGTTTCGCGGCTGGTCACGGCGAGCAGCTCGAGCGCAAGCCCCTCTGCCGCGAGGGGCGCGGCCGCGTCGGCCGTCCGCAGCTCGCCGACGAGCCGCCAACCGAGCCAGCTGATCCCGCGCCCCCGCAGCTCGACGAGCCGGTCGAGCGAGCCCGCAACAGGAGTCGACGCGCTCGTCGCTCTCACGATCGCGATCCGTGCTCCGTTCGAACCGAAGCGGGCCCCGTGCGTGGCGCCTGCGGGCATGGTCAGTGCGCACGCTCCGTCCAGGTGCAGGGTCCGGCTCCGGAACGATTTCTCCAGGCCGCCCTCGAGCACGACCGCGACGTACGGCAGCTCCGGCTCGAACGGTTCCTGAACGTAGCCGGGCGGAAACCGAAGCTCGGCGAGCTCGAAGCCGTTGACCTCTGCCGAGGTGACAAGGATTCCGTCGTCCTCTGTGACCTCGGCGAACCCGGGTCCCATAGTCCGTAAGACCTGCGTGCTCGGGCGAAGTTAGGTAGGGCCTACCCGCGTTGAACCGACCATGAACCGCGGCGCCCGAAGATCGCCGCGTGTTCCGTGAAGACCTTCGTCGTCGAAGGGCGCGCCGCACGAGGCGCCGGCGGGCATTCGCGGCGGCCCTGACAGGCGCCACCTGCACGGCTGTGCTGTTCGTCCTCGTGGGCTTTCGTCCCCAGGATTCGCGTGTTCTCGTTCCGAAACACGTCCACATCGCCCGTCCGATCCGCCGGTTGCCGCACAAGCCGAGCCTGCGACCGCCGCAGTTCGTCGTCGTCTCGTTCGACGGCTCGGGAGGCGACCGGCTATGGACGTACTGGCGGCCGCTGGCCCGGCGCGCGCACGCGCACTTCACCTTCTTCGTCAGCGGCGTCTACCTCCTCGACGAGGCCCGGCGGACGCTCTACCGGCCGCCCCGGCACAGTGCGGGGAGCTCGGACATCGGCTTTGCCCAGCCCGACGGCCACCGGCCCGCGACGGCGGTCGTCCGTGGGACCCTGGAGCAGATCGCGGGGGCCTACCGCGAAGGCAACGAGATCGGCACCCACTACAACGGGCACTTCTGCGCACCGTTCGCAGGCAGCGTCGGGGAATGGAATGCCTCCGACTGGCAGGCCGAGCTGAACGCTTTCGACGGTCTGCTCTTCGAGGCGAACGAGAACAACCGCCTCCGCCGACCTGTCGATCTCCCCTTCGGACCATCAGAGATCGTCGGAGGAAGAACGCCGTGCCTGCAGGGGCGGCTCGCAGTTCTCTACCCCGTGCTCGCCCGGCGCGGCTTCCGCTACGACGCGAGCCAGGTCGCGCGGCTGGGCGCCTGGCCGCAACGCGTGCTCGGAATCTGGAGCGTGCCGTTGCTCGAGATCCCGTTCGTCAACCACAGCTACCGGGTGATCTCGATGGACTACAACTTCTTCGCCAACCAGACGGGCGGAGTCAGTGGCGCGACCACCGCGGCCGGCGCGATCGAGGAGGAGACGTACCGGAGCCTCTGGGGCGCATTCCGGACGAGCTACTTCGGGAACCGAGCGCCGTTTTCGGTCGCCAATCACTTCGAGACCTGGAACCACTGGGCCTACAACCACGCACTGGCGCGCTTCGTGCTCAAGGCGTGCGGCATGTCCGAGGTGCGCTGCGTCAGCTTCCGCGAGCTCGTCGATTGGCTCGACGCGCAGCCACACCGGCGGCTCAGGCGCTACCGGCGAGGCCGGTTCCCCCGCCTGGGCTCGCTTAACCCCGGATAAACCGCCGCTCTACCGCACCGGTCCAACGTCTGCGTCATGGAAGACCGAGCGCGCCGTACGTTCACGATTCCCGAGCTCTTCCTCGGCCTGCTCTCGCTCGCCGTGGCGGTCGTCCTGACCGCTCACATCGTCGCCGACGTGATCCACGACGTGCGGCACACGAACGACACGATCAACGTCACGGGCTCGGCCCACGAGCCCATCAGCGCGAACCTCGTCAGATGGTCGCTGTCGGTCAGCGGCGAGGCGGCGACGGCACCCCGGGCCGCTCGCCGTCTCGCCCGCGACAGCGCGGCCGTCCAGGCCTTCCTGCGCGGAGCCGGCGTCTCGGCTTCGGCGATCTCACCGTCCGTCGTCACGAGCGAGCAGGTTGTGACCCAACTCGCGCACCATCGCCGGCTCGTCCGGTATCGCGTGGCGCAGCAACTCGAGGTGAGCACGCACCAGATCGACGTGGTGGAGCGGATCGCGCCGACGCTCGGCACGCTGCTCCAGCGCGGGATCAGCGTTCAGGCCGACCCGCTCGAGTACCTGTCGACGGAGCTCAGCCAGGCGAAGCTGCAGGCCCTGGGCGCCGCCACGCAGGAGGCCCATCGGCGCGCGGAGATCCTCGTCAAGGGCCTCGGCGGCAAGCTCGGCACGATGCGCAGCAGCACCCTCGGCGTCTACCAGATCACGCCTCGGGATTCGACCAACGTGAGCGACTACGGGATCAACGACACGTCGACGCGCGAGAAGGACGTGACCGCCGTCGTCACGGCGACGTTTGCCGTCAACCGGTAGCCCGGTCCGCATGGCGGCCCTCCGCGCGCTAGAACTCGTGCCGATGACACTCGACCGCCGCATCGGGACAGAGCTCGGCGGCTACCGAATCGTCGAGCTGCTCGGGCGAGGAGGCACAAGCGTCGTCTACCGCGCGCAGCATGTCCGGCTCGGGCGCGCCGCCGCGCTGAAGCTCCTCACTCCCGCGGTGGGCGAGGCCGATTTCCGCGAACGCTTCTTGCGCGAGTCGCAGCTGGCGGCCTCGCTCGATCACCCCAGCATCGTCCCGGTCTACGACGCCGGCGAGGATGAGGATCTGCTCTACATCGCGATGGGCCTGATCGAGGGCAGCGATCTCAAGTCCCTGCTCGCGGAGGAAGGCCCCCTGCCGCTTCGGCGCGCGCTGCGGATCGTCAGCCAGATCGGCTCCGCGCTCGACGCGGCCCACGCCCGCGAGCTCGTCCACCGCGACGTCAAGCCCGCCAACATCCTGGTCGGCGCCGACGACCGCGCATACCTCTCGGATTTCGGCGTCGTCAAGGAGCTCGCCTCGAACGGGGCGACCCGCACCGGCAGCTTCGTCGGGACGATCGAGTACAGCGCACCTGAGCAGATCGAGGGGAAAGAGGTCGACGGACGTACCGACGTCTACGCGCTTGCTTGCGTGCTGTACGAGTGCCTGACCGGGACACCGCCGTTCCACCGGCCCTCCGAGGTCGCGATCCTGAACGCGCACCTGCACGCGCCGCCGCCGAAGCTGACGAAGGCAGCGGCGGACCTGCCACCGGCGTTGGAGCAGGTCGTGTCGAAGGCGCTGTCCAAGTCACCGCTCGACCGTTACGGGACCTGCGCGGAGTTCCTCGCCGCAGCACGCGGGGCGGCAGCGGAGCGGAGAGTGCATGGCCGCCGGCTCGCTGTGTCGCTGGCCGTGCTCGTTCTTGCCGCTCTGTTGGGGGCGGCAATCGCTCTCGCGATTCGCTCCTTCGCGTTCGGCGGAACGCACGTCGCCTATAGGACGAGGCCGGCGCCCCCGAAGAAGCACCAGCCACCTCCGGTCTCGCTGGACAAGCTCGTGCTGCACTCGAACGACGGCCGCACGCTGAACGACATGGCCTTCTATCTCATGGGCGCGCACGAGTACGCGCGAGCGCTCCCTCTGGCACGCAAGGCGGTGAAACGCACGGCGAAGGGAACCATCACGCATGGCTACGCCACCTTCAATCTGGGCTACACGCTCCTGATGCTTGGCCGCTGCCAGGACAGCCTGGGACCGCTCCGCAGTGCCCTACGGCTCGAATCGAAGGACCAGCGCCCCTACATCCGTCCGCGGATCAAGCAGGCCGAGCGGTGCGTGCAACGTGGAACATCCGGGCCAACGCGGTCGCGCTAGTCGGACGCGCTCCCGGCTCCTTTTCCAGGGCGGTGAGCAGCGCGAGCGCGAAGTCGGCCGAGAGCTCAGGCCGCCGGTCCCGCGGGTCGGGCGGAGGTTCCGCGAGATGGGCGAACCCCACCTCCGCAGCGGTTCGACCCCCGAACGGCGGCTCACCGACGGCGCACTCGTACAACAGGCAGCCGAGCCCGTAGAGATCGCTGGCCTGGGTCGCCTCCTGCCCCTCGATCAGCTCCGGCGCAAGGTAATGCGGCGTGCCGAGCAGCTGTCCGCGCGTAATCCTCGTGGAGTCCGCGGCGCGAGCGAGGCCGAAATCGGAGAGAGCGGCGCTCCCGTCGGACGCGAGCAACACGTTCGACGGCTTGACGTCGCGATGGAGGACTCCTCGCGCGTGCAGAGCGTCCAGACCCTGTCCGAGTTGAGCCGAGAGCGCCACGAGCTCGTCGAGCTCGAGGCTGCCGCTGCGCAAACGGCGGGCGAGCGAGCCCCGTTCGTAATACGGCAGGACGAGATACGGCAGGCCGTCCTGCTCGCCGAGCTCGAGGATCGGAACGACGTGACGCGACTCGATCTCGCTTGCGAGACGGGCTTCGCGCAGGAAGCGAGAGCGAGGGACCGCCTCGGTCGCTTGCTCGGGTCGGAGCACCTTCAAGGCAACCTCGTCGCCGTTCTGGGTTGTCGCATGAAACACAAAGCCGTTCGCGCCCTCGCCCAGCAGCTCGCCGAGCCGATAGTGACCGATCTGTTGTCCCGGGCTGAAAACCGGCGCGCTCACGGTCTGATTATCTCTGGCAGATGACGGAATTTCGGCTGCTCGGACCGCTCGAGGCCAGCATCGACGACGTACCGGTCGAGCTTCCGGCCGGTAAGCCGCGCGCCCTGCTCGCCCGCCTGCTTCTCGACGCGAACCGCGTCGTCCCGGTCGACACGCTGGTCGAGAGCATCTGGGGCGACCCCGCGCCGGCGAGCGCCCGCAAGGTCTTGCAGGTCTATGTGTCTCAGGTACGGAAGGTGCTCGGCGCGGAGGCGATCGAGACCCGCTCGCCGGGCTACGTGCTCCGCGTTGCTCGCGAGGACGTCGACCTCGGTCGCTTCGAAGCACTCGCCGAGCGAGCGCGCGGTGCGGGCGATCCTGCTCGCAGCGCCGAGCTCCTGGGTCAGGCGCTCGCGCTCTGGCGCGGCCCGGGACTCGTCGAGTTCCGGCAGGAGCCGTTCGCGCTCCCCGCCGCCCGGCGCCTCGCCGAGCTGCGCCTCACCGCTCTCGAGCAGCGCGTCGACGCCGAGCTCGAGCTTGGACGCCACGAAGGTCTCGTGGGTGAGCTCGAGACGCTGGTCGAGCAGGAACCGCTCCGCGAGCAGCTGCGCAGGCAACTGATGGTTGCGCTGTATCGCAGTGGGCGCCAGGCTGATGCGCTGGAGCGCTACCGGGAAGGGCGGCGGCTGCTCGTCGATGAGCTCGGGATCGAGCCGAGCCCTCGGCTTCAGGAGCTCGAGCGAGCGATCCTTCGCCAAGACCCCGCGGTCGACTCGCCCGGGACACAACGAGCCCGCGGTTGCATCATTTGCGTCGGCGTCCGCCTCGACAGGCTTCTTGCCCCCCTCGCTCGGGAGCTCCTGCTCGTCGAGCTCGCCGCGGATCCCGCCGAGCTGGCCGCCCGCTCGAATGCGCTCGAGCAGGCGCGCGACGAGTTACTCGAGGCCGGAATCGCAGCGCGGATCGCCTGCTTCACCTCGGCTGAGCCGGCAGACGATCTAGCACGCCTGGCGACTGAGCAGTCGGCCGAGCTTCTTGTCCTCGACGATCCGAGCCTCGTGCACGAGAGCGCGTGCGACATCGCCGTCGCCCCCCGAAGCGATCTCTCCTTCGAGCCTTCAGGCCCCATGCTCGTCCCGTTCGGCGGCGGCCGCGAAGAATGGGCCGCACTCGAGTTGGGCGCCTGGCTGGCACGAGCGCACGGCCTGCCGCTGCGACTCCTCGGTACCGAGGCAAAGGACGGCCGCAGAGACGCCAGCCGCATGCTCGCCAGTGCGTCGATCGCGCTTCAGCGCTTCGCCGCCACCACGGCGGAACCCGTGCTCGTGCCGCCGGGCGCTGAAGGAATCCTCGGCGAGAAAGGGTCGCTGATCGTCGCCTCGCTTCCGCAGGCCGAGCTCGACCGAACGCGCCGGACGCTCATCGAGCAGACCGCGGTCCCGCTCCTGCTGGTCCGTCCAGGCTTGAGGCCCGGCGGGCTGGCGCCGGACCGCACCCTCACCCGCTTCAGCTGGTCGCTCGCTGAGGACGCTGGGAGCCGCTCCGGCTAGCCGAGGCGCGGAAGCGGCCGAACCGCCGCCGACCGGCCCAGAGTGACCGCGAAAGACTAGAGTCACCGCAGGAAGGAGGCCACCATCCAGACCTGGATAGGACTCAGCCTCGCCTTGCTCTCGGCGCTGGCGGTCAACTGGGCGTACACGAGAGAGCACGACGCCGCGGTCGCCTTGCCGCCGCTCCATGCTCGCCATCCGCTCAGCTCCGCGCGGATGCTGCTCCGCGATCGTGCCTGGGCGCTCGCCTTTGCCGCAGAGACCGCCGGCTGGCTCGTCTACATCGCCGCCCTGCGGCTCGCACCGCTGGCGCTCGTCCAGGCGGTCTGCGCCGCGGGAATCGCCGTACTCGCGTTCGTCGCCGCGGGAGGGCAGCCGCGCCGGCTCGCCCGGCACGAGCAGCTGGCCGTGCTCGTGGCGCTCCTCGGGCTGGGACTGCTTGCACTCTCACTCGTCGATTCGCATCCCTCCAGCAGGACGCCGTCGCCCGTCCTCGCGCTCGTCTGGGTCGCCGCGACCTTCGGCTGTGGCTTCGCCCTCACGGCCGCGCGGGGCCGCATCCGCCTCGTTGCCCTCCTTGGCCTCGCCGCGGGCCTCTTGATGGCGGCCGGAGACATCTCCGTCAAGCTCGCGGTCCACGGAAGCTGGTGGTTGCTCGCGGTGATTCCCCTTGTCGGCGGCTACGCGCTCGGAAGCATCGTCCTCCAGTCCGCTTTTCAGCACGGGAATGCGCTGACCGCCGCGGGCATCTCGACGATGGCGACGAACGCGGTGCCGATCGCAGCAGGTGTCCTGCTCCTCAGGGAATCGGTTCCGCACGGCGTGCGGGGCGCATTTCAGATCGCGGCGTTCGTCTCGCTCGTCGCGAGCGCAACGTTGCTTGCCGATCCGCGGGCACGACCGAACCGGCCGTCCGCCGACGCGGAGTTGCGTCTGGAGCCCGCCGGGTCCGAAGCGAGCTGACCTGAAAAACGAAAGAGCGCCCGGAGGCGCTCCTTCGTTCGCCGAGTCGATCGCACTTTCGTCCACCGTTCTCGCCGGCTTTCGGCTTGCACCTACAGCCTTCGGGCTCGGTTTCGTCCTAGTTGCGCTCCGTGCTCGGCGCGAGCGGCAATCTAGGGGACCTCATGCCTCGACGCAAGAGGTCGGCAATCGAAAACATCGCTATTTGGGAACTTGGCGGCTCAATGCTCGGCCGCCGACGGTTCCACGTCGCCCCACACCAAGCTGTTTAGGTAAAAGAGAGCACGTCATGCCGGCAGACCTGAACAGCCGCACGCGCTGGTTCGCGCTGATCGTCCTGTGCTTGGGCAGCCTGATGATCGTCCTCGACTCGACGATTGTGAACGTTGCGCTGCCGTCGATCAAAGCCGACCTCGGCTTCTCCAAGACGTCGCTCGCCTGGGTCGTGAACGCTTACCTCCTCACCTTCGGCGGCTTTCTCCTGCTCGGCGGGCGACTGGGCGACCTTTTCGGGCACCGACGGTTGTTCCTGATCGGCATCTCGCTCTTCACCCTGTCCTCGCTCGCCTGTGGCCTTGCGACCTCGCAGGGGTTCCTCGTCGGCGCGCGGGCGGTGCAGGGGCTGGGCGGCGCGGTCGCCTCGGCGGTCTCGCTTTCGCTGATGATGACCCTGTTCACCGAGCCGGCCGAGCGGGCGAAGGCGATGGGCGTATTCGGCTTCGTCGCCGCCGGCGGCGGAACGATCGGCGTTGTGCTCGGCGGACTCCTGACGGACACGCTCGACTGGCACTGGATCTTCCTCGTCAACATCCCGATCGGAGTCGCCGTCTACACCTTGTCGCTCAGGCTGCTACCCACTACGCGCGCCCAGGCCGCCTCGAGGCGCCTCGACGTGGCCGGCGCGATCACCGTCACCGGCGCATTGATGCTCGCCGTGTACGCGATCGTCAACGGCAACAAGGAAGGCTGGACATCGGCTCAGACGCTTGGACTGCTCGGAGCCGCGGTGGTGCTGCTCGCCACCTTCCTGGGCATCGAAGCCCGGGTTCGCTCGCCGCTCGTCCCGCTCGGTCTCTTCCGGTTGCGAAACATCGCATTCGCGAACATCGTCGGGGTGCTGTGGGCCGCGGCCATGTTCGCCTGGTTCTTCCTCTCTGCTCTCTACCTCCAGCTCGTTCTCGGCTACAGCCCGCTCAAAGTCGGCCTCGCCTTCTTGCCGGCCACTCTGATCATGGGAACGTTCTCGCTCGGCCTCTCCGCCAAGCTCGTGATGCGTTTCGGGATCAGGCGGCCGTTGGGGACGGGGCTGCTGCTGGCGACGGTGGGGCTCGGGCTGTTCGTGCGGGCGCCCGTGGACGGGAGCTACCTCGTGGACGTCCTCCCGAGCATGATCCTGCTCGGCTTCGGCGCCGGGATGGCGTTCAATCCAATGCTGCTCGCCGCCATGAGCGGCGTCGCGCCCGAGGAATCCGGGCTTGCCTCGGGCATCGTGAACACGGCGTTCATGATGGGCGGCGCGCTTGGTCTCGCCGTCCTGGCCAGCCTTGCCGCGTCCCGAACCGACAGCCTGACCGCCTCCGGCAACGGCAAGCTCGCCGCTCTGACAGGCGGCTACCACGTCGCATTTCTCGTCGGCGCCATCTTCGCGCTCGCGGCGGCCGCGATCGGAGCTGCGTTGCTGCACGAATCCGCGCTGGCCGCGCCAGGCCACACCGAGCCCGCGGCAGCCGGAGAAGCTGCGTAGTCCTAAGCGGTTTGCGCGAGCGCGATCGCGCCGAGGACCCCTGAGCGCGCGCCGAGAGCCGGCAGCGTGACGTAGCCGGAGATCCCTTCGCCGACGTCCGCGGACTCGACATACCCGTTCAGGAGCAACACGATCTCGCGCTGGACCTGCCCGAGCAGGTCGTCCCGGCCCATGATCCCGCCGCCGATTACGATCCGCTCCGGCGAGAGCACGCAGATGACGCCGACGAGACCGAGTGCCAGGTAGCGCGCCTCGAGCTGCCAGGGCTCTCCCCCGTCGAGCTCGGTCGGCGGCCGTCCCCAGCGCGCTTCCATTGCCAAGCCCGAGGCGAGCCCCTCCCAGCAATCCCCGTGGTAGGGACAGACGCCTGGAAATGGATCCGTGTCGCCGTCGTGCGGGATGCGCATGTGCCCGAACTCGGGATGAACGAGCCCGTGCAGCAGCTTGCCGCCGACCATCCCGCCACCGCCGATCCCGGTGCCCACGGTGACGTAGCAAAAGGTGTCGAGTCCCTGAGCCGCACCCCAGCGGTGCTCACCGAGCGCAGCGGCGTTCACGTCCGTGTCGAAGACCACCGGCACCGCCAGCCGGCTGCGGAGCTCCGGACCGACAGCCGTGTGCGCCCACCCGGGCTTCGGCGTCGTCGTAACGTAGCCCCAGGTCGGAGACGAGGGCTTCCTGTCCAGAGGGCCAAACGATCCGATCCCGATCGCGTCCACCGGACCGCCCTGCTCGAAGAACGAAATCACCCGGTCGATCGTCTCCGCGGGAGTCGTCGTCGGAATCGTCTCCGTCGCACGCAGGTCGTCTGGGCCGGTGCCGATCGCGCACTTCCACTTCGTGCCGCCGGTCTCGACGCCGCCGAACACGCTCACCGCTGCGAGGCCCCGCACGACTTGCGAACGACGAACTCGCCGGGGAGGACGACGGTGTGCCTGCGCGCCGGCCCGCGCCCCTCGATGCGCTCGACGAGCAGCTGTGTAGCCAGCGAGCCGAAGGTCTCGGCCGGCTGCTCCATCGCGGTCAGGAACGGGTACATCCGCGACGCGTACTCGATGTCGTCGAAACAGACGAGGGCGATGTCATCGGGGACCTCGAGCCCCGCGGCGCGCACCGCTTCGACCGCGCCCAGCGCGACGAGGTTGTTGACGGTGAAAACCGCCGTGGGACGATCCTCCAGCTCGAGCAGGCGGCGCATTCCCTCGGAGCCTCCGCCGGGATCGACGGCGGCTTCCACGACGAGCGATGGATCCAACGGGATCCCGGCCGCTTCGAGCGCCGCCTCGTAGCCGCGCCGCCGGTCGCGGGCAGTGGAGACCTCGTCGGATTCGACGATCAAGCCGATCCGCCGGTGGCCGAGCGAGATCAGATGCTCGACGAGCTGCTGAGCTCCAGCCAGGCTGTCGCCGAGCACGGCGTCATAACCGGCGCCCGGGACGGTGCGGTCGACGAGGACGCACGGGACGCCGAACCTGTCCAGGCGGCGCAGCTGAGCGCTCGACCGGTCGCTTACCGGGGCGATCACGATCCCCTCAACACGATGGGCGATCAGCTCCTCGACGACGTCGCGCTCGACGCTCAGGTCGGCCCGCGTGTCGCAGAGGATGACGCGGTAGCCGGCGCGGCGCGCAGCCTCTTCTGCGGCGCGGACCACCATGGTGAAGAAGGGGTTGGCGACGTCCGGGACGATCACCGCGAGCGTGCCCGTACGCTGGCGGCTGAGCCCACGGGCGAGGCGGCTCGGCACGTATCCGAGCTCGGCGATGGCGCGCTCCACACGGCGGCGCGTTTCCGGCCTGACGCGTTCGCTTTCGTTGATCACGCGCGAGACGGTCATCGGGGAGACGCCGGAGCGCCGGGCCACGTCTTTGATCGTCACGTTGGTCGGGGCGGCGTTCATGGGAATTACTGTTATCGGTAACACATATGTCGGCTGATTGCACGTCTCGATCGACAAGTCGCGCTTGACTCCCTTACGCAAAACGTGTTATCGGTACCGCAGACACCGCCCGCAACGTCGGGCATACGAAAGGGAGGCAACGACATGCGTCACCTGCAGCGACGCCCTCGATCGGGGCCCACGCGGCGCACGGTGAGGATTACGCTGGCGCTCCTCGCGCTCGTCGGTGCGACGACGGCCGTGCTTGTGGCGGCTTCGGGCACGACGGCGTCGAAGAGCGCCTCGATCACGGTCGGGCTGATCACGAAGGACGCGACCAACCCGTTCTTCGTGAAGATGAAGCAGGGCGCGAAGGCCGAGGCTCAGAAGAAGCACGCCTCGCTGAAGACGGCGGCCGGCAAGTCGAGCTCCGACAACGCAAGCCAGATCGCGGCGATCGAGAACATGACGACCGCAGGTGTGAAGGGAATCCTGATCACCGTCGCGGACGCGAAGGCCGAGAACAACGCGATCAAGAAGGCCCGAAAGGCGGGCGTGCTCGTGATCGCGCTCGACTCGCCCACAACCCCGAAGACCGTGACCGACGCACTCTTCGCCACCAACAACTTCAACGCCGGCGTGCTGATCGGCAAGTACGCGCGCGCGGCGACGAAGGGCAAGACGGTCACGATCGCGATGCTCGACGAGCACGCCGGTTCGTCGGTGGGCGCGCTGCGTCACAACGGCTTCCTCAAGGGCTTCGGGATCAAGAACGGCAACAGGCAGATCGCGTGCGTGGGGAACGGCCAGGGCCAAACGGCCCCGTCACAGACCGCAATGGAGAACTGCCTGCAGAAGGCACCGAAGATCGACGTCGTCTACACGATCAACGAACCGAGCGCGCTTGGTGCCTGGAATGCGCTCAAGAAAGCCGGTAAGTCCAAGAGCGGCCTGACGATCGTGTCCGTCGACGGCGGTTGCGCCGGCGTGCGGAACGTCAGGGCGGACATCATCGACGCGACCTCTCAGCAGTACCCGCTGAAGATGGCCTCGCTGGGTGTCGACGCCGTCGTGAGGTACGCGAAGACCGGCAAGAAGGCACACGGCTATACAGACACGGGGGTCAACCTGATCGCGAAGAAGGCCGTAATCGGCGTGAAATCGAAGAGCGTCGCCTACGGGCTCAAGAACTGCTGGGGCTAAGAGAGCTTCTCTTTCCACCCGCGACCGGAGCCTTCGGGCTCCGGTCGCGGCCCCGTTTCAGCACGGTCTAGGATCGCTTTCACTGCGGCGGACCGACGGTGACGACGACCGACCCCACCCCACTCGAGCAGTCAGAAGCGCGGCCAGGACCGATCCAGGTCATGCGGCGGATCTTGGCCACGCCCGCAGTCGGGCCGTTCATCGCGCTCGTGCTGACGATGGCATTCTTCTCGTTCAAGTCGGACCGGTTTCTGCAAGGGCAGAACCTCTCGCTCGTCCTCCAGCAGGTGATGGTCGTAGGCGTGCTGGCGATCGGGCAGACGCTCGTGATCCTGACCGCGGGCATCGACCTCTCCGTCGGGACGGTGATGGCGTTCGGTCAGATCGTGATGACGAAGCTCGCCGTCGCGAACGGCGTCGATCCGCTACTCGCCTTGTTGCTTGGAATCCTGGCCTGCATCGGCTTCGGTTTCCTGAACGGCGCCCTCGTCACCGGCGTGAGGCTGCCTGCCTTCATCGTCACCCTCGGGACGTTGAACATCGCCTTCGCGCTTACGCACATCGTCTCGAACGACCTCACATTTGCCCCGTTACCGAGCGTGCTCGGCTACTTCGGGCGCACGTTCACGATCGGCCATACGGACATCACCTACGGCGTCGTCTTGATGCTGGTGCTCTTTGCCGTCACCTGGTTCGCGCTCAACCAGACCGCGTGGGGACGGCACGTCTACGCCGTCGGGGACAATCCCGAGGCCGCGCGGCTGACAGGAATCAAGACGAATCGCGTCCTCCTGAGCGTCTACACGGTCGCCGGGCTGACCTACGGGATCGCGGCCATGCTCCTCGTGGCCCGGACCGGGATCGGAGACCCGAATGCGGGTCAGACGACAGAGAACCTCGACAGCATCACAGCCGTCGTGCTCGGAGGCACGAGTCTCTTCGGCGGCCGCGGCACCGTGATCGGCACGCTGATCGGCGCCGTGATCGTCGGCGTGTTCCGCAACGGTCTGACGCTGATCGGCGTGGAGGTCATCTATCAGTACCTCGTCACGGGGATCCTCGTGATCCTGGCGGTTTCGGTCGACCAACTCGTGCACAGGAGGCGCCTGTGAACGAGCGGCATCCGATCCTCGAGGCACAGGGGCTCGTCAAACGCTACGGGCAGGTAACCGCTCTCGACGGAGCCGATTTCGAGCTCTACCCCGACGAGATCGTCGCGATCATCGGTGACAACGGCGCGGGCAAGTCGACGCTGATCAAGGCGCTCTCGGGCGCGTTGCAGCCTGACGACGGCGAGATCCGCCTCGACGGCGAGCGAGTGCACTTCCGCACGCCGCTGGACGCCCGTCGAGCAGGGATCGAAACGGTCTACCAGGACCTCGCGGTTGCTCCGGCGCTCGACATCGCCGCGAACATCTTCCTCGGCAGGGAGAAGCGGCGGGGCGGGCCGCTCGGTGGCGTCCTGCGCATGATCGACAAGCGTGCGATGCGACGGGAGGCGACCCGGCACTTCGACGAGCTCAAGATCGCAGTCCGCTCGATCGGGCAGCCGGTCGAGACGCTCTCGGGAGGCCAACGCCAAGGCGTCGCGGTCGCGCGGGCCGCAGCATGGGCCCGACGGCTCGCGATCATGGACGAGCCCACGGCGGCGCTGGGCGTGAGGGAGACCGCGCAGGTCCTCGACCTGATCCGGCGCGTTCGCGAGCGCGGGCTACCGGTGATCCTGATCAGCCACGACATGCCCCACGTCTTCGAGCTCGCGGACCGAATCCTGATCATGCGGCTGGGCAAGCGCGTGGCCGTCGTGACGCCCCAGACTCACACGATGCCCGAGGCGGTTGCGATCATGACCGGCGCGACGAAGGCGGAGCTCGAGCAGGCGATGACGAAGGACGAGCCCACGTGAGCGTCGCCTGGGGCCTGCTCTCGACCGCGCGGATCAACCGCCAGATACTCGAGGCGGCGGCAGAGACAGATCAGGCACGCGTCGTCGCTGTGGCGAGCCGCGATCGCGCGCGGGCGGAGGCCTACGCGCGCGAGCACGGGATCGAGCGGGCGTACGCACCCTACGAGGCACTGCTCGAAGACCCAGACGTCGAGGCGGTCTATATCTCCCTGCCGAACTCGCTCCACGTCGAGTGGACGCTGCGGGCGCTCGAGGCCGGCAAGCATGTGCTTTGCGAAAAGCCGTTCTCCCGGCGACCCGAGGAAGTCGAGCGGGCGTTCGACCTCGCGCAGTCGGCAGGCCTCGTGCTGAGCGAGGCCTTCATGTGGCGCCACCATCCTCAGACCAAGCGGGTCGCGGCGCTCGCTCGGGAGGGCGCGCTCGGGCAACTGCACCTTGTCGGCGCCATGTTCAGCTTCCAGCTTGCGGCAGTTCACGGCGCCGACGACGCCCGCTTCCGCCCGGAGCTCGACGGAGGCTCGCTCATGGACGTCGGGTGCTACTGCGTGAACGCGATTCGCCTGCTCGCAGGCGAGCCCGAGCGGGTCTCTGCGGAGCAGGTGGTCGGCAAGAGCGGGGTCGACGTCTGCTTCGCCGCAACCCTCCGCTGCCCGAACGATGTGATCGCGCGCTTCGACTGCGGCTTCGTCCTTCCCTCGCGGGGCGGGATCGAGGTCGTAGGCGAGCCCGCGAGCCTCCTCGTCGCCGACCCCTGGCACGCCCACTCGCCGGGGATCGAGCTGCGACGAGGGGACGAGGTGGAGTCCATCCCGGTCGAGCATGCCAACTCCTACCGGCTCGAGCTCGAGAACATCGCGGCGGCGATCCGAGGCGACGAAGCGCCTTTGCTCGGCCGCGCAGACGCCCTCGGTCAAGCGCGAGCCCTCGAAGCGCTCTATCGCTCGGCGAACGCCGCCACATCGGTGGAGCTTGGCCCGTCGCCGGTCCCTACGAGCCCTAGGAGCCTCTGATGACCTACGTCCCCGCCTCCGACCGCTATGAGCGCATGCGGTACAACCGCTCTGGACGCAGCGGCCTGCTCCTCCCCGCGCTCTCGCTGGGTCTGTGGAACAACTTCGGGCATGACCACCCGCTCGAGAACAGCCGCGCGATCGTCCGTCGGGCCTTCGACCTCGGAATCACGCACTTCGACCTCGCGAACAACTACGGGCCGCCCTACGGCTCGGCCGAGGAGACCTTCGGCCGCCTGCTGAAGGCCGACCTCGCGCCGTACCGGGACGAGCTCGTCATCTCCACGAAGGCCGGCTACGACATGTGGCCCGGGCCGTACGGCGAGTGGGGCTCACGCAAGTACCTGCTCTCGAGCCTCGACCAGAGCCTCGAGCGGATGGGTCTCGAGTACGTCGACATCTTCTACTCGCACCGCTTCGATCCCGAGACACCGCTCGAAGAGACGATGGGCGCACTCGACGCCGCGGTCCAGCAGGGCAAGGCGCTCTACGTCGGGATCTCCTCGTATTCGGCCACGAAGACGCGCGAGGCAGCGGCGATCCTGGAAGACCTCGGCACGCCGCTCCTGATCAACCAGCCCTCGTACTCCCTCCTGAATCGCTGGATCGAGCCCGAGCTCCTGGACACGCTCGGGGAGCTTGGCGTCGGTTGCATCGTCTTCTCGCCGCTCGCGCAGGGCATGCTGACCGACAAGTACCTGGACGGGATCCCGGAGGGTTCACGCGCGAGCCGCGACGCTACGCTCTCCCCGGACCTTCTCACCGACGAGGTGCTGGAGAAGATCCGCGCGCTGAATGAGATCGCCGCCCGCCGCGGCCAGAGCCTCGCTCAGATGGCGCTGGCGTGGACGCTGCGCGACCCGCGCGTGACCTCGGCGCTCGCGGGGGCCAGCAGCGTCGAGCAGCTCGAGGCGAACGTCGCCGCGCTAGAACGGCTCGACTTCAGTCAAGAGGAGTTGGCCGAAATCGACCGCTACGCCACCGACAGCGCGATCAATCTCTGGGCAGACTCGAGCCGCGAGTAGGACGTCGCCGTCGCGTTCGTGGTCGACAAGCTGGCGGACGAGCTGCTCACTGCCGTCGACGCTGCGCCGGGGCGGTTCCTGCTCGGGATCGCGGGCCCGCCGGGTGCCGGGAAGACGACGCTCGCGGCGGCTCTGGCTGCGGCCGTGCGCGAGCAGCGGGGCAACGATTTCGCCGTTGTCGCTCCGCTGGACGGGTTCCATCTCTCGAATCGCGCGCTCGACGAGCGCGGCCTGGGGGCGGTCAAAGGCGCGCCCGAGACCTTCGACGTCGAGAAGTTCGTCCGCCTCCTTCAGCGAGTGCGAGACGCGGGAAGCACGATCCTGTGGCCCGAGTTCGACCGCAGCCTTGACCAGCCGACCCCTGATGCGATCCCCATCCCGCCCGAGGCCAGGCTCGTGATCACCGAGGGGAACTACCTGCTTCTTGCCCGTCCCGGCTGGCGCGAGGTGCAGCCGCTGCTCGACGACGTCTGGTACGTCGACGCGCCGCGGGACGTATTGCGGAGCCGGCTGATCGAGCGCCAACTCGCGGGCGGACGTACCGAGGAAGAGGCTGTCCGCCACGTGGACGGGAGCGACCTGCCGAACGCGACGCTCGTTGCACGGACACAGGCCCGAGCCGGAAGGACGCTCCGGCCGTGAGCGCACGCGAGCGGATGCTGGCCGGCGAGCTGTACGACGCGTCAGACCCTGAGCTCCTTGCCGCCCGAGCCCAGGCGCGAGCCCTGCTGGTGCGCTACAACGCCGCCCGCGACCCGGCGGTCCTGTCGACGCTACTCCGAAGAGTCCATGAGGACACGATCGTGGAACCGCCCTTCTACTGTGACTACGGGTCGAATATCTCCGTCGGCGAGCGCTTCTATGCGAATGCCGGCTGCGTCTTCCTCGACTGTGCCGCGATCGAGATCGGCGACCACGTCCTCCTCGGTCCCGGCGTCCACCTCTACACGGCGACCCATCCAGTCGAGACGTCGCTGCGCCGGCGCGGGCTCGAGCTCGCGAAGCCGATCACGATCGGGAACGACGTCTGGCTCGGAGGCGGCACGATCGTCCTCCCGGGGATCACGATCGGCGAGCGAGCGATCGTCGGCGCAGGGAGCGTCGTCACCCGCAATGTCCGGGATGACACGACAGTGGCCGGAAATCCGGCCCGCTCGATCCACGCGTAGCTACGGCGGGAAGATGTCGCCGCCGTCGCTGTCGCCGGGTCCAGGCGTTGGCAGAAACGAGAGCCCCTCGGCGGGCCCGGGCGCCGGGCGCCGCGGGCGCGCGAGCTGCTTGCGCCATCTGCGCACGCGACGCCACAGCCGCAGCGCCCAACCGAAGGCCTTTACGCCCAT
>WNGJ01008436.1_pt1 | contig 19521 bp, 17 predicted proteins | sample 5400611 | NCBI WGS metagenome assembly WNGJ01 (sample SAMN13153375, study PRJNA577476) | soil metagenome | isolation source: 40 cm soil or saprolite under Garry oak tree replicate 1 | place: USA:California | collected 2016-06-15 | reverse complement strand
CCGGCTCGCGCGCGGTCGCCGCGATGTCGAAGCCCCGCAGGAGGAGCAAGACATAACACAGCAGCAGGACGAGACAGCCGACGAACCCCCACATCTCGGCGAATACGGCGAAGATGAAATCCGTGTGACGCTCCGGGAGAAACGCCAGCCGGCTCTGCGTCGCGCCGGCCACGCCCTTGCCCAAGAGCTGGCCCGATCCAATCGCGATCTTGGCCTGGATCACGTTGTACGCGCTCCCGAGCGGATCGCGGAACGGGTCCAGGAAGACGAGAATCCGTTCGCGCTGGTATTCCTTCAGCGCTAACCAGGCGAGCGGCAGCGCCGACAGCGCCACGAGGGCCAGGCCCCCGAGGAGCTTGAAGCGCATGCCGGCCCCGATCAACAGAATGACCAGCACCGGGAGGAGCAAAAGCGCGGTGCCAAGGTCGGGCTGCTTGATGATCAGCACGACCGGCACCGCCACCATCGGTAGCATCATGAGCAAGGTGAGCTTGCCCACCGGCTGCGCCCAGCGGGATGTCAATGCCCACACCATCATCAACACGAAGCATACTTTGAAGAGCTCGGATGGCTGGATCGACATTGGACCGAGCACGACCCACCGCCGCGCGCCCGACACGGTTCGCCCGAGGACGAAAACCGACGCCAGGCCGACGAGCCCGAGCACGTAGAGCGCCGGCGCGGCGCGAACGAGCCTTCGGGTGTCGAGGCTGGCGAGAAAGACCATGACGATCAGGCCGATCGCGAACCAGACGAGCTGTCGAACGACGACGCTGCCGCCCGCCCGCCCCACGTGGAGGCTCGCGAGCGTCACCGTGCTGATCACAACCAGCCCGAACGCGGTCACCAGCAGCAGCCAGTCGACGTTCTGCAGCAGGCGCCGGTCGATCCGAAGCACTAGCCGGCGATCTCCACCGCCGCGATCTTCTCGAAGAAGATCGCATTCAGGATCTTGCGCGCGATCGGCGCCGCGACCTGGCCGCCTTTCCCGCCGCGCTCGACGAGCACCACGACGACCACCTCCGGCGCCTTGGCCGGCGCAAAGGCGGCGAACCACGCGTGGTCCTGGCCTTTCTCGGCCTTGGACTTGGCGATCATCTGGGCGGTGCCGGTCTTCCCGGCGATGTCCAGCCCCGGAATCCGCGCGGCCACGCCCGTCCCGTTGTCGTTCACGACCGCCCACATGCTCTGGCGGAGAAACGCCCACACCACCGGCGAAAGCTCGACGTGGCCGGCGACTTGCCCCTGGTCACTCCAGACCACGCGATCCGGGCGCTCGACCCGCTGCACGAGGCGCGGCCGCCAGAGAACGCCGCCGTTGGCGACCGCGGCCATGAAGCGCGCGATCTGCATCGGCGTGACGAGCACCGTGCCCTGGCCGATCGACATGTTGACCGTCTCACCCGGCGGGAACGTCCGGCCGCCCTGACGCCCGCGCGCCACCTGCGGTTTCGGGAGGAGACCGCTCTTCTCGCCGGGCAGGTCGATGGCCGTCGGCTGGCCGAATCCGAACGTGTTCGCGTACTTCACGATCGCCGCGCCGCCGATCTTCAGTCCCGCCTCGTAGAAGAAGATGTTGCAGGACTGCGCGATCGCATGGTGGAGGTCGACCGTGCCGTGGCCGCCCTCCTTCCAGTCCTTGAACGTCGATGTGCCCAGATGAAACTCGCCGTTGCAGTAGGTCCGGTCGAGCGGGGTGATGCTGCCTTCCTGCAGGCCCGCGGCCGCGACGAGGATCTTGAACACGGAGCCGGGCGCGTACTGGGTCTGGATCGTGCGGTTCAGCAGCGGAAAGTTCGGATCCTGGACCACGCGCACCCACGCATCGCGATCGATCGTGCCGGTGAAGCGATCGATCTCGAACGCCGGCGTCGACACCATCGCGAGGATGTCGCCGCTGCGCGGATCCATGACGACGACCGCGCCGGCCAGGCCGTCCATGGCGCGCTCGGCGGCCTCCTGGATGCCGCGATCGACCGTCGTGATCACCTGCGCCCCAGCATGCGGCTCGGTCTGCTGCACCCGACGGACCGGGCGGCCCATCGCGTCGACCTCGATCCGCTCGCCGCCGTCCTGACCGCGCAGGTACTCGTCGAGGAGGCGCTCGAGGCCGCTCTGTCCGACCATCTCGCCGCGCCGGTATCGCCCTTGCTTGAGCTGCTCGTCGTTGGCCTCGCGGACGTAGCCCAGCAGATGCGCGGCGAAACGGCTCGTCGGATAAACGCGCTGGGGCTCGACCTCGGTGATGACGCCCGGCAGCTCGAGCTTCCACTCCTCGACCTTCGCGACGTCCGCGAGCGTGAGGCCGCGCCGCACGCGTACGGGCAGGAGCGAGTCGGCCGGCACCCGCGCTACGGCGTCCGTCAGGTCCTGATACGGGATGTGGAGCAGCGAGGCCACGCGTCCCAGCACGGCGTCGCGGCTCTCCTCGTCACGCGGCAGCTCGCGAGGAATGAACGAGAGCGTGAAGGCGGGACGGTTGTCGACCAGCGGCATCCCGTGGCGGTCGAACAGGATGCCGCGCGGCGCCGCGATGGGACGAACACGGATCCGGTTCTTGTCCGACGCGTCGAGGAACCGGCCGCCCTCGAGTACCTGGAGATACCAGAGCTGGCCGATGAGGACGAGAAACGCGAAGACCACGGAGGTCGCGATCACCATGACGCGCTTGTGCCCGGCGTCGCGGCGCGGAAGCGAGCGGCGCGCTACGCTCATGGCCGGCCGCCTTCGAGGCGCCCGCGGACCGTCTGCGCCGAGGCCAGCGCCAGGACGACGGCGGCGCCGATGAATCCGTTGCAGAGCGCCTGCGGGAGCACGACGTACATCATCAGCTCACCGAACGGCGCCGGGAAGCGGAAGATCTGCAGGAGCGCGAACCGCGCGAGCCCCTCGGCGATCGTGAGCACCACGAGCCCGGGAACCTGCACGAGGGGCTGACTCACTCGGAGCCGTGCCCCGGCGACGCCGATCGAGAAGCCGATGACGGCCTTGGTCAGGGCCTGGACGCCGATCAGGCCGCCGCCCGCCGCATCCTGGAGCAGGCCCGTGAGGAACCCCGAGAGGCTTCCGAACTCGGGTCCGCGCCGCAGCGCCAACAGCACGACCATGATCAGCGGGAGGTCGGGCGTCACGCCCGCGATGCTGACGAGCGGGGTCAAGGTCGTGTGCGCGACCGACCCCCCCGCGATCGTCAGAACCAGCAGCGCGCGCATCACCCACCGCTGGGAAAAAAGGCCGTGAGATCGCGTTGTGAATCGCCCGTCACCAGCAGGACCTCGTCCACCCGGGCGAAGTCCACGGCCGGCGTCAGCTCGGCGTAGTGAAAGAGAGCGGCGCCCCGGTTGTCGATCGAGCGCACGGTGCCGATCGGGATGCCGCGCGGGAAAAGTCCGCCCTGCCCCGCGGTCACGAGCACGTCGCCGCCCTGGATCGAGGCGCCATCACGAGCCATGAACTTGAAGCGGAGCGTGCCGCGCGGGTCCCCCTCGACGATACCCGGGGTCCGCGTTCTCAGCACGTGAGCGCCGACGGTCGACGTCGGATCGGTCAGCACCTGGACGATCGACACGCCGGGCCGAACATCGACGACGCGACCGACGAGCCCGTTGGGCGAGATCACCGCGGTCAGCCGCGGGACGTTGTCACCCCGGCCGCGGTTGACGGTGAGCGACCGGATCCAGCCGCCCCACTCGCGGGCGATGATCTCTCCCGACAAGGTCGTCAGCGGCAGGTGCTCCTGCAGGGCCAGCAGCCGACGCAGCCGGCGATTCTCGTCGTCGGTCTCGACGACCCGAAGTCCCTGGACCCGAAGCTCCTGCACCTCCTCGCGCAGCCGCCGGTTCTCGGCGCGCACGTTCTTCCAGTCGAGGTAGGTCGCCCAGAGACCGAAGGTAGCGCGGCTCGCCTTCGCGAGCCCGGTCTGGATGGGGGTGGTGACGACCGCGAAGACGTCGCCGGCCATCGAGCCGTGCCCCCGCATCTGGAGCGTGAGGAGCAGCAGGCAAGCCGCCACCAGGGAGCCGAGCAATACAACCTTCCGAATCTTCACCTTCCGACCCCCCGCGAGAAGGCTAGGAACCTTGTTAGGCGGGGATCGCGACCTTTTTCAGGAGATCGAGCTCGTCGAGGACTCGGCCGGTCCCGAGCGCGACGCACGACAGCGGCTCGTCGCCTGGCGTCACCGGGAGATTCGTCTCCTGACGCAGGAGATGATCCAGACCCCGGAGCAGCGCCCCGCCCCCGGTGATCACGATTCCCTTGTCGACGATGTCCGCCGCGAGCTCCGGCGGTGTTCGCTCGAGGCACGTGCGTACCGTCTCGACGATCGTCATGACGGGCTCGCGCAGGGCCTCTCGGATTTCCTCGTCGGTGATCACGATGGTCTTCGGGATCCCGTCGATCAGGTCGCGACCCTTGACTTCCATCGTGCGGCGGTCACCGCCCATCGGATAGGCCGATCCGAGCGTGACCTTGATCTCCTCGGCTCGCCGCTCACCGACGAGCAGATTGTAGTGCTTGCGGATGTACTGGACGATCGCCTCGTCCATCTCGTCGCCGGCGATCCGCACCGACTTCGAGTAGACGATACCGGAGAGCGAGATCACGGCGACCTCCGTCGTGCCACCTCCGATGTCGACGATCATGTTGCCCCCTGGCTCCTGGATCGGCAACCCGGCGCCGATCGCGGCGGCCATCGGCTCCTCGATCAGGTACACCTCGCGGGCGCCCGCCTGCATGGCCGAGTCGCGGACGGCCCGCTTCTCGACCTGGGTGATGCCCGACGGCACCCCGATGACGATGCGCGGCCGGACGAGGGTGCGCCGGCGGTGCACCTTCGAGATGAAGTAATGCAGCATCTTCTCGGTCACGTCGAAATCGGCGATGACTCCGTCCTTGAGCGGGCGGATCGCGATGATGTTGCCGGGCGTTCGCCCGAGCATGGCCTTGGCTTCGTGTCCGACGGCGAGCACCGAGTGGTCGGCCTGGTGGATCGCGACGATCGAGGGCTCGTTGAGCACGATGCCTTCACCGCGGACATAGACGAGCGTGTTCGCGGTCCCAAGGTCGACGGCGAGATCGTTGGAGAACATTCCGGCCAGAAGGTTGTAGAACATCACCGCTCCATCGTCTGACGATTGAACGCCCGCGTTCGGGCTTTTTACAGTAGCACAGTTCGTGCCACCCCGAAACGAAAACTCTGTTTTTCCAAGGCTTTAGAACACGGTCTCCCGACCCGGCGGACCCTCAGTGACCCTCCATTGAAAACCCAAGATTTTTCATGGGGTTCCACCGGAAACCCAGGCCCAGACTGAACCGGGCCGGCCGCTGGTTTTGGCTTCCCGAGAAGCCCGGCGCCGCGATCTGTTTTGAGAACTGGCACGATTTGGCCACCCAGGATGGCACCCTTGGTGACAGCCAGCGTCACGAATCCGATTCTCGGAAACGGACCCATTCAGCGGATTATCCGCACGTGGGGAATTGTCGGAAATAGTCGCCGCGAGCTCGCATCGGACGCGGTGACGACGGACGAATTCGAGGTCTGGTTCGACAAAGGCGTGACCGACGGACTCCCGGTCGTGCCGCCGACCCGGGAGCGCGTCGAACGGATGCTCTCGGGTACCAGACGCTCGCCAGGCGAATTACTCGGAGAAATGCCGCCGAACTACGGGCGGTTGACCATCGAGAAGGCCGCGATCAACGCGGTGCTGGCCGGGTGTCGGCCCGAATATCTTCCGGTGGTCATTGCCGCCAGCGAGTGCGCCTGCGATCCAGCCTTCAACCTCCATGGGGTCTCGACATCGACGCATTTCTCGGCGCCGCTCATCGTCGTCAACGGACCGATCCGTGGACGCATCGGCCTTAACAGCGGTTCGGAGTCTTCGGCCCCAGCTACCGCGCGAACGCGACGTCGGCCGTGCGCTGCGGCTGTTGATGATCAACGTCGGGCGCGCTCGGCCAGGCGAGATCTCGATGTCCACGTTCGGCCATCCCGGACGCTACACGTTTTGCATCGGTGAGAACGAGGAGGCGAGCCCCCGGCCACCGTTTCACGCGGGCCGCGGATTGCCGGCCGGGACCTCTGCCCTGTATTCCCACACGATGCTGGTGGTGGGGCCCGAGCACGCGCGCACGTTCGCCGAGGCGGATGGTCGAAGGACGATCTCAAGCGGCACCTCCATGACACCGTGCGGCGACCGTATCGGACGCTCTTGCCCGACGCGGACCACGGCGAGGGCACGAACGTGCGCTACGGCAAGGGCGAGAGTGTCCGCGAGCCCGACGCGATGATCTCCAAGTTCCCGTCGACCGAGGAGATCCACGTCGTCGTGGCTGGCGGGACCGCGGGACGTTTCTCAGTCGCGATTCCCGGATGGCTCGGAACAAAAAACGGTTCTCGCCCCATTACGGCCCGGTGGGGTAAAATAAATCGATTGACTTGCGCGGAGCTCCATGTCATTCTACGCGCCGGTTCTGGCACAAACGGAGTTAGGTAACGATTGTGAGAGATCGAGACACACGCCGCGCGGGCCCAGTTCGCGCGGCGTTTTTGTTTGCCCTCCAATTCCGGAGGGTAACCCCGCCACGATGGCGGGAGCACAGGGGCTTGAAGACCCCCTAAAGAGAGGTTCGAGGTATGGCTCAAGGACAGGTAAAGTGGTTCAACGATGCAAAGGGATATGGCTTTATAACGCAGGAGGGCGGCGAGGACGTATTCGTCCACTACAGCGCCATTCAAGCCCAGGGTTTCAAGAGTCTTGCGGAAGGTGATCGGGTCGAGTTCGAAGTGACTCGCGGTCCGAAGGGTCTTCAGGCAGCCAACGTCAGGAAGGTCTAGTAGCCCACCCTGTTCACTCCCGCCCGGGCCCGGTGACGGGCCCGGGTGCCCAACACACAGAGGCAACTCAGAAAGGCTTCTCTTCTCATGTTCTGTTCGTTCACTGATTCTCGGCTCACGCCGGCTATGCGCGACGCCATCGCTCGCGCCGGCTATTCCACTCCCACCCCCATTCAGGCCCAGGCGATCGGGCCGATCCTCGAAGGTCGCGACGTGATCGGCTGCGCCCAGACCGGCACCGGCAAGACCGCGGCATTCGCGATCCCGCTGCTCGAGCTCCTCACGCGGGCGGATTCGCCGCACGCGAAGCGCGGCGCCGGACCGCGTGTGCTCGTGCTCGCCCCGACGCGCGAGCTCGCCTTGCAGATCGCGCAGACGTTCGACCTGCTCAGCGCCGCGCAGGGTGTCCGGACGCTCGTCCTCATCGGCGGTGAGTCGATGGGGCCGCAGCTGGCCGGTCTCCAGAAGAGGCCGGACGTCATCGTCGGGACTCCGGGCCGGCTCTTCGATCACCTCGAGCGGCGATCGCTCGTGCTCGGCACGGTGCGAACCGTCGTCCTCGACGAAGCCGATCGCATGCTCGACATGGGCTTCGCGCCTCAGGTCGAGCGCATTTTGCGTGTGACTCCGCTCGACCGACAGACGCTCTGCTTCTCCGCGACGATGCCGAGAGAGGTCGAGACGCTTGTTCGTCGCCATCTCGTCCGTCCCGTGAGGATCGAGATCGGCGTGAGCGCCAAGCCCGTCGCCAAGGTCACGCAACGCCTCTACAGGGCGCCGACCCAGGACAAGACGCCGCTACTCCTGAAGCTGCTCGGCGAGGATCTTGGGCGGACGCTCGTCTTCACGCGCACCAAGCACCGCGCCGATCGTGTGGCGCGCGCCGTGGGCGCCGCCGGTCACCGGGTCACGCGTCTGCACGCCGATCGCTCGATGTCGCAGCGTCGGGAGGCGCTCGACGGCTTCCGGAACGGCCGCTACCGGGTGCTGATCGCGACCGACATCGCGGCGCGCGGGATCGACGTTCCCGAGATCGCTCACGTTGTGAATTTCGACATGCCGCACACGGCCGAGGACTACATTCATCGTATCGGCCGTACCGCGCGAGCGGAAGCGAGCGGGCGCGCCTCGAGCTTCGCGTCGCCGGAGGAGCACGAGCAGCTGCGCGTGATCGAGCGGCACCTGGGACATCAGGTCCCGCAGCATTGACTTTATTCGGGAGGCGTGCCGCGACGGCTGCGGCGCGCACGGCAATTCATCTGCGCGCCTCGGCCGGCGGGGCCCCAGCCCCGCGACGGCCTGCAGCGCGCACTACCCCGGCCATGGAGGTCGGGATTACCGGAGCGTAAGGCTCTAGACACAGAAAGAGGAAGATCATGGCTCAAGGAACAGTGAAGTGGTTCAACGACGCGAAGGGTTTCGGATTCATCACTCAGGAGGGTGGCGAGGACGTTTTCGTGCACTTCAGCGCCATCCAGGCTCAGGGCTTCAAGAGCCTCACCGAGGGTGACCGGGTCGAGTTCGAGGTGACCCGAGGCCCCAAAGGCCTCCAGGCCGCGAACGTCCGGAAAGCCTAGCCGACCTCAGGGCGGGCATATTTCGGCCTCACGCGTCGAAAGCCGGGGGAGTCCGAGGGGGGTCGCCCCCCCTCGGACAAAAAGAAAGCCCCGACGGTGGCTGCGGCGCGTTGGAACTATTCACTCGCGCGTCGCGGCGGGACCGTCGGGGCCGGTGGCGCCTGGACTCCCAGGCGTTCCACCCGAGCTAGCGTGGACCCTGCCTAGGAGGCAACCACCTCACAGATCACCGTAGGGTTACACATCGGCTGGATCACCTCCTATTCTCGGCAAGGCCGCCACGCGGGCCCAGTTCCCACCCACCCAGAACCGGATGCCGACTCCCGGCCCGGGGCTCGACCACGTCAAGCCGCCGGCGAAATTGTCGGCGGGGACGCTGCTGGGACGCTGTGACGTCCCGGTCGATTTCGTCCAATCCTACACCCGGGTCGGTCGTGATCCAAAGCACAAAGTAGCGGATGACCTTACTTGATCACGATCCGCGTGCGATTCCGCTCCCACAGTCCGTTGCCGACGCCTTCGACCTTCCGGAGCTCTTCCGGCTTCTTGAACGGCCCGTGCGTATCTCGGTACTCAACGATCTTCTCGGCGACACGGCGGCCGACGCCTTCGAGCTTCATCAGCTCCTTGACGTCCGCAGTGTTGATGTTGATCGGCGCGGCGTCAGGCGTGGACGCCGCCGTCCCGGCGTGTGGTGGTGCGGCGCCCGCCGACCACGGCGCCAGCGATCCGAGCGCGACGAGAGCGGTGACGATCGCGAAGCGAACACGATGCATGGAGTTCCTCCTTCGTTTTCGGGTGCACGGCATTTCACTCGAGCGCTCGCGAGCGAAAGCCATTGAACCCGCTATTGGCGGAACGCGTCAACGTCCAATGTCCGATACGCGGCCCGAATCCACGTATCGATACAGGTCATCACATCGCAGAGCGCTGCAGAATGCTCGATCGCCGCTCCCGCAGTCCTCTGCGGCGTTTTCAACATTCATGGTCACGCACTCTGTAGGCGGTGCTTCGGCGGCTTCAGCACCTCAAATGCCGCCATCCGGACCGAAGTGTCGTGACGTGTGTTCCCCCGATGCCGGTCGCACTCGTGGGCGACTGCTCCATACCCGTCGTGTAGAACGTGGCCCGCCCGTCTCGTCGTTCGGATGAGCTGCCCTCCGTGGGATAGTCCAAGTGCTCGCGCGACTCGAGGTCTCGACCGCGCTACCGCTTGACCCGCGTGTACCGTGGCTGGAAACTGGCGCCATGAGGCGTCCTTGGACGCTAGCGATGTTTTCACGTCAGCTCGCTGACAGGCCCGGCCGCGTCGCCGGATGCCATTGCAGCGCGTCGAGGTGCCCCTCTTCACGCCCGCACGGCTTCCGCCGCCTCAGGCGCGGCGTCTTCAGACCGCTTTCAACCCCACGTTCCTAGCGCGTCCGCGGGTGACCGGGGTGCGCATCGCCGCCGGCGATGCGCACCCGAAGCCGTTCTCCCCTGTTGATCAAGAACTCAAAGGGAGCGAGATGATTCAGAGGAGCAGGAGGTCGAGGGGCGAATCGAGAGCGTCGACTCCTCGAGAACGGAGATAACCCGACGGACGGCACAAAGCTGGTAGCGCCGCAGGGGGCCGTGTTCACGCCCGGAGCACTCGCCGAGGGCATGAGCATAGTCGCAAGCTACAGGGAGGAAAACAGAGCGAAGGTTCTCACTGGAATCGCTGTCAAAGACAGGGCCCAGCGACTCGCTGAAGCACGGCCGGCCGACGCGGCTTCGTGCAGCATTGGCATGGCTGCGCGCAGTCGCGCGGCCCGCCTCGCTCGATTGGAGGGACTGCTCATGATGACAGCTCGTCAACTACTTCTCTGGGTCGCGAGCGTTGGCGCGACCCTCATCTTCGTCAGCCATACTGCCCATGCCGGCGCACCGACTGAGGAACTCCGAGGGCACGTCGATCAAGTGATCAAAATCCTTCAGCGCTCTGACCTTCAAGGCGACAGTAAGGCGACTGAGCGCCGGATGGCGGTCCGCAAGGTCGCCAATGACCTCTTCGACTTCCAGGAAACGGCCAAGCGGAGCCTGGGACGGCACTGGCAAGCCCGCACCCCGGCGGAGCGCGAGGAATTCACCCGCCTCTTCGCCGACGTACTCGAGCACGCGTACATCGGAAGGATCGACCAATACAGTGGCGAGAACGTGAACTACGTCGGCGAGTCAGTGGAGGGAGACCAGGCTACCATCCGCACCAAGATCCTCACCAAGCAGGGGTCTCAGGTGCCCGTCGACTACCGAATGCTCCGTCAAGGCGACCGTTGGCGGGTGTACGACGTCATCATCGAGGGCGTGAGTCTCACCGCCAACTACAGGACGCAATTCAACAAGATCATCCAGACGTCGTCCTTCGATGACCTCCTCGCGAAGCTGAAAGCCAAAGAGTTCTCGGCGCCCGAGGGCGCGAAGGGGAAACAAGGATAGCGTTCGCAACCAGGAAGATACTGATCAGTCGATCGAGGATGCGTGCAGTCGATCGAGATAGGCCTGCCATTCGAGCGGGACCAGCGCCTTCTTGTTCGTGTTGCACTCCTTGCACGCGGGCACGACGTTGCCGCGGGTCGATCGGCCGCCGCGGCCGAGCGGAACGCGATGGTCCATCGTCAGCGCGCGGTGCCCAACCGAGCGGCTGCAGTAGTAGCACACGCCATCGGCGATGCGACGCTTCCACCACTGGCTCTGGCGCAGCTCGCGCGCCTTTACGCGTTCTCGGCGCAACACCTCGGGATCGACGGGCGCGCCGACCTCACTCATGGGCGGCGAGCGCGGTGGACAGCTGCTCCCATTCGCGCATGAGCCACGTCACCTGCTCCTCGGCGCTCTTGCGCTCGGCGGCCACCGCGCGCACGCGCTCGCCGTCGGCGTAGAACGCCGGATCCCCGAGCCGTTCGCCGATCTCGGCCAGCCGAGCCTCGAGCGCGTGGATCTGGCGCTCCACGTCCTCGAGACGCCGGCGCAGCTCCCGCACGTCCTTCGCGACTTGCCCGGCGCGCTTGGGCGATTCCGGGCGCGGCGCCCGAACGGCCGGCTCCGGTCGGGCCGCCGGCGGAGCGAACGGACGTGATCCAGGCTTCGGGACGACGGCCGGCTCGAGCGCGACGCGCGCCTTGGTGTCGAGGTAGTCGTCGTAGCTGCCGAGATAAGTGACGAGCGCTCCGTGGTTGATCTCGACGATCCCGGTCGCGATGCGATTGATGAAGTACCGGTCGTGGGAGATGAAGACGATCGTGCCCGGAAACGCGGCGAGGGCCTCCTCGAGCACTTCGCGCGAGGCGAGATCGAGATGGTTCGTCGGCTCGTCCATGCAGAGGAGCGCCGCGGGCCGCACGAGCATCTTCGCGAGCGCGACGCGCGCCTTTTCGCCGCCCGAGAGCACCGCGATCTTCTTCTCCACGGCGTCTCCCGAAAAGAGGAACGTGCCCAGAATCGTCCGCAGCCGCGTCTGCCCGAGCTCCGGCGCGGCGCGCTCCAGCTCCTCCAGGACGGTCAACGACGGCGTCAGCGCGTCGAGCTGATGCTGCGCATAGTAGTGGACCGCGACGTGGGCGCCGAGCGTACGCTCCCCGCGATCGAAGGGCAGCGTGCCGGCCAGCATCTTGAGCAAGGTCGACTTGCCGGCGCCGTTCGGCCCCACCAGCGCAGCGCGCGCGCCGCGCTCGACCTCGAAGTCGACACCGGCGTACACGACGTTGTCGCCGTACGCCTTGTGGATGCCCTTGAGCGTGGCGACCCGGCGGCCGGTCCGCGGCGGCTGGGGGAACGCGAAGTGGATCACGCGCGCCTCGCGCTCGACCTGGATGCGATCGATGCGATCGAGCATCTTCACCCGGCTCTGGACTTGCCGGGCCTTGCTCGCCTTGTACCGGAAGCGCTCGATGAAGCGCTCGATCTCGGCGATACGCTTGGCCTGGTTCCGTGCCTGCGCCTCGAGCAGCTCGCGGCGCGCCTGTCGCTGGACCAGATACTCGTCGTAGTCTCCGGGGTAGACGGTGAGCCCTGACGGCGCCAGCTCGGCGATCGAGGTGACCATTCGGTTCAGGAAATACCGGTCGTGCGAGACGAGGACGACCGTGCCTTCGTAGTCGGCCAGGAACGACTCGAGCCACTCGAGCGACTCGATGTCCAGGTGGTTGGTCGGCTCGTCGAGCAGCAGGAGCGACGGGCGCTGCAGCAAGAGACGCGCGAGCATCACCCGCATCCGCCAGCCGCCCGAGAACTCGCTGAGCGGGCGGGTGAAATCGGGCGGTCGGAAGCCGAGACCGCTCAGGATCGCATTCGCTTCGGTCTCGAGCCGATAGCCGCCGAGCGCCTCGAAGCGATGCTGCAGATCACCGTACCGCGCCGTCAGCACGTCGCTCTCCGCGCCCGCCGCCGCGGCGAGTCGCGCGGCGACCTCCTCCATCTCGCGCTCGACCTGCCATACGTCGGCGAATCCGGCGAGCACCGCGGCGAGAACCGACCCCTCCGGGCTCGCCGCGGCCTCCTGGGGCAGATAGCCAACGGTCGTCTCGCGCGGCCGGACGATGCGTCCCTCGTCCGGCTCCTCGACGCCGGCCAGCAGCCGGCAGAGGGTCGTCTTGCCGGCGCCGTTGGGGCCGACCAGTCCGATGCGCTCGCGATCGGGAATCCGCCACGACAAGCCGACGAGGATCGCCTGGCCTGCGTAGCCCTTGGCAATGGCCTCGGCCTGGATCATCGGGTTACGGGCACGCCTCGGCCGAAGGAACGGCTCCCGCTCATCCCATGCTCTGGATCTTCTCGGGAAGGACCTTGACGGTGATGCGAACCTCGCCGGGACGCCGGTGGGCGTACCGCTCCTGACCCGTGTACTTCTTGGCCAGCGCGTCGATGTGGTCGTCGGCGCCCTTCTCGGTCACCTCGACGACTCGCCCGCGGATCTGCAGGTATCGATAGGGATTGTCGGGATCCTGGATCGAGAGCGCGATCTTCGGATTGGTCTGTATATTTTTGTCCTTGACCCGGCCTCGCGCGGTGTTGAACCGGACGTGCGTGCCGTCGTAGTCGATCCAGACGGGCGTCACCTGCGGCGCGCCGTCGCGCCCGATGGTCGCGACATGGGCGAACGACTTTTTCGTCAGCAGATCACGATAGCTCTCGGGAACCGTCGCCATGGTCATCTCTCCCTGGTCGCGAACGTTTCGTCAACCGATCGTCGTCGTCAGCTCTCCGGCACGAGCGTCGGCCATGGTGCGCAGGGCCAGCAGCATGCGGACCACGCACTGCTGGACGAGCAGCGCATCCTGCGTGAATGGATCGGCGAGCCACTCACGCGCCCACTCCGGCTTTTCGGCGGCAAAGCCCAGCGTGGGCGACAACGCTCCGAGCTTCAGTAACAGGTCGTCCGCCGGCAGGCCCGACGCGCGCAGCCGCGCCACGACCGCGGCGCGGACCGCGGCGTTCCAGATCCCGGTCAGTCCCTCGATCAGCGCCGCGTAGCACGTCAGATCCTTGCGATCGCCGAGCTGCTTGAGCACCGCCGGAACCAGTGGGCTCACCCCCACGTCACCGTCCTCGTCGGCGCCGAAGAACGGCCCGATGACCGGATCGGTCTGTGGCTGCCTGAGCCGCTCGAGGAGCTCCACGGCCGCCGCCGCCGGCACCGCCGGTAGCTGGGCCAACCGCTCGAGAAGCGGCGCGTCACCCGCCATGACTCATCCTCCCACACGCGTCGGCTCGCCGCGCATTTCGCTCCGGGCCAAGTCCTGTGCCCGGCCGGACGGCACCATGAACGCAGACGCCAGCGCCGCGACGCAGACTGCCGCGCCCACCACGAAGACCCCGTGCAGCGCCTCGACCATCGGCAGTCCGGCGTGGAGCCGTTGCGACATCACGGCGCCCATGAGCGAGAGACCCAGCGCGCCGCCGATCGACATGAAGAACTGCGTCAGCGACGTCGCGGCGCCGAGATCGCTCCGCGCGACGACGCTCTGGACGGCGATCAACATCGGCACCACGACCATCCCCATGCCGATGCCGGCCAGAAGGACGTCGACCATCGCGCTGGCCGACGTGAGCGTCACCGACCACCGCCAGAAGAGCAGGAACGCCACGGTGAGGCTGGCCATGCCGATCACCACGACGGTCCGGTAACCGACACGCAGGACCAGGCGCGCGCTCACCACCGACATCACCACCCATCCGAGCACGAACGGGGTGAGGACGAGACCCGCGCGCGTCGCCGACGCGCCCGTGACCGACTGGAGAAAGAGCGGGACAAAGGAGAGCGCGCCGAACATCGCCATGCCGGCGAGGAACCGCGTGACGACGGCGGCCAGGACCATCCGGTTCCTGAACAATCGAAGCGGCACGATCGGCTCCGCGGCGCGCCGCTCCACCGCGACGAACGCGGCCAGCACGATCACCCCCAGGCCCAGAAGCCCGACGACCTCGACCCGGGACCAGGATCCCACCCGCCCGGCCTCGACGATCCCGAGCAGGAGCGCGGAGACTCCGGCCGTGAAGAGTCCCACGCCCATGCCGTCCATGACGGGTCGGCGCGCGGGCTTCGAGGCCGCGGTCAACGCGCCCGCGATCAAGGTCATCGCGACCGCGCCGAAGGGCAGATTGATGTAGAAGACCCAGCGCCAGGACACGTGGTCGGTGAGGAGACCGCCCGCCCACGGGCCCATCAGCGACGCGAGGCCCCACACGCTCGAGATGTAGCCCTGCATGCGCGCGCGCCGCTCCAGGCCGAACAGCTCGCCGATGATCGTGTACCCGAGGGTCATCAACGCGCCGGCGCCCAACCCCTGCACCATCCGGAACACGATCAGCTGCACCATGTTCTGGGCAGCGCCCGACAGCGCCGAGCCGGCCAGGAAGGTCGCCAGCCCTGCGAGATAGACCGGCCGCCGGCCGTAGAGATCGGAGAAGCGGCCCCAGAGCGGCATCGTCACGGTCTGGGTGAGCAGAAACCCCGAGAAGACCCACGAGTAGATCCGGATGCCGCCGAGGCTCGCCACCACGGTCGGCATCGCGGTCGCGACGACGGTCGACTCGATCGCCGCCAGGAAGATGGACAGCATGATGCCGAGGAAGACCCAGCGCTTGCGCGCTTCCTCGTTCATCAGTGGCCGCCGGTGCAGCCGGCGCACCGGCACAGCGTGCGCAGCAGGGGATAAGGATAGAGGCTCGCGTGCTGATCGACCCACGTCACGCGCAGCCCCTCGTCGCTCCGCTTGATCTCGGCCGGCCACGTCATCTCCGCAGCCAGCGCTTCGAGCGCGCCGCACCGACCGCACGCGCAATCGAGCCGGAGTCGCTCGAAGGGATAGATGGATCCGTGGCCGTCGGCCCAGTCCACGCCGAGCGCGTATCGCCCGACGAGATGCACGTCCTTGGGGACGCCGGGATCGGGCTGGCCGATGATCTTGAGGCCGGTCGTCTTCTTCACGTCCCGCCGCCGACCACCGGACGTTGCAGACGCATCCCGGCCAGGAGATAGTGCACCGCCAGGTTCTGGTGCTCGCCCCACGCGCGCGCGCGGCGCCGGATCGCCTCCTCGCTCAAGATCCTCCCGCGACCGTAGAAGTGGTCGAACGCCTTGCGGACCGCGAGATCGCCGGCCGGGCAGACATCGCCACGGCCCAGGCAGCGGGCGAGGAACCAGTCCGCGGTCCAGCGGCCGAGACCGCGGAGCGCCGTGAGCTGCTCGATGACGAGCGCCGACTCAGCCGCGCAGACCGCCTCGAGGTCCAGCGCGCCGGAGACGACCGCGCGCGCGAGATCGCGGATGTACTCGGCCTTCCGGGTCGAGTACTTCAGCGCTCGGAGCTCCCGTACGCGTACCACCGCGAGCCGCGCGGCCTCCGGGAACGCCCACACCGTCTCGCGGCCGACCGGCACCGGCGTCCCGAATCGACGGACGAGCCGCGCGCGGCAGGCGAACGCGAACGAAAGGTTGACCTGCTGAGCCGTGATCGATCCGATGAGCATCTCGAACGGCGTGGGCGCGAGCGTGGGACGCAACCCGTAGAGCGGCTCGACGAGCGTCGCCAGCGCGGGGTCGGACTTCGCCATCCGATAGAACGCGATGAGATCGAGGTCGAGACCGAGAAGGCGGCGCACTTCCCCGACGACCGCGGCGCCGACGGCGGCGTCGGCACCCGGGAGCCGAATCGTGATCCGCGTGTCGTCCACGGGCCCGCTCCACCGCACCTCGTACGGGACGAGCCGCCCGCCGTGTCGGAGCACGCGACGGAAGACGTCGCGGGCGATCCGGTTCGTCGGATCCTCTCCCCAGAGGTGATAACGTGCGAGCGTCCCGCGGGCGTCCAGAGGACCGTCGGGAGCCAGAACGATTTTCATCGAGTGACCACGCGGCTTTCGAGTGTACCAGAGAGTTGCCCGCGCGCCGGTACGTGGACTAGGCTAGGCGGCGTCGTGGTTCGCGCGGGAGCGCGACCGAGGATAGCGGCGATGCCCGAACTCGTCTATCACGGCTGGTCTTGCTTCACCTTGACGACCGTCCGCGGCTACTGCGAAGGGTTCAACGATCAGACGCGCTTCGACTGCGTGCGCGCCGTCGGCGAGCGCGACCGCCCGGACGTCGTGGTAGCGGGCGCTCAACTGGACTACCCTCGGCAGGTGGCGGAAGCGGTGGCCATTCTCCAGCCGCGACGCCTCGTGCTCTTCCACCCCACACGGACTACTTCGACTTCATCGGGCTCCGCTCGCGATCCCCCGCCGAGTTCGTGGCGACCGTGCGCGACGTCGCGCCGTCGATCGAGGTCGACGCCGTCGAGCCGGGTCGCCGTCTGGCACTCTGGTCGACCGCGCGAGCGCGGTCGCCGCCTCAGTGAACCAGGTGGTACGGCACGTCGGTGACGATGACGTTCTTGCGAAACAGCATCGCGCCCTTGATCAGGAACGCGGTCTGGTTGTGGAGCCCGAGTTGCCACCACCGGGCCGGAATGAACTCGGGCAGAACGATCGTGACGACATGATTCTCGCCCTGGCTCTGCAGGTGGTCGACGTACTTGGTCAAGGGCCCGAGCAGCGAGCGGTAGGGCGAGGTCAGCACGATCAACGGCACGCCCATGCCGTACCGGCCCCACTTCTCCTCCAGCCGGCGCGTGCGGTCGGGATCGGTCTCTACGAACACCGCCTTCGCGTTGGGCGAGAGTGTCTTGGCGTACTGGATCGCCTTGATGACCCCGCGATGGATGTCGCCGACCAGGACCAGAACGGTGTTGGTCATCGGCGGCGGCGGTGAGAAGGCGTCGAGCGAGAGCTGCACCGCGACTTCCTCGTAATGGCGGTGCACTATCACGAACACCGCGACGAGCGTCGGAATCAACAGGACCACGATCCACGCGCCGTGCGTGAACTTCGTGGCGGCGATCGTGATCATCACCAGGCCCGTCACGAGCGCGCCGATCGCGTTGAGCCACCAGCGCCACCACCAGCCTTCCTCTTTCAGCCGGAGCCAGCGCCGCACCATGCTCGCCTGCGAGAGCGTGAAGGACAGGAAGACGCCGACCGCGTAGAGCGGGATCAGCGCGTGGGTGTCGCCGCCGAAGATCACGAGCAGGAGCGCGGCGAGTCCGCTCAGGATCAGGATGCCGTTGGAGAAGACGAGCCGGTCACCCTGCGTCGCGAACTGGCGCGGGATGAAGCGGTCGCGTGCCAGGAAGAACGACAGCCGCGGAAAATCGGCGAAGGACGTGTTGGCGGCCAGGAGCAGGATCAGCATCGTGACCGCCTGGATCTCGAAATAGAGCGCGCCGCCGCCGAAGACGTGGCGCGCCAGCTGCGACACCACCGTCTCCTCGGGGCGCGGCGCGATGCCGAAGTCGTACGCCAGGAAGGTGATGCCGAGGAAGAGCACGATCAGGATCACGCCCAGCACCGTCAGCACGATCCGCGCGTTGTGGGCCTCCGGCGGCTTGAACGCCGGCACCCCGTCGGAGACGGCCTCGACCCCGGTGAGCGCGGTGCAGCCCGACGCGAACGCCCGCAAGAACAGAAAGAGCCCGACGCCCTCCAGACCGGGCGGATGCCGCTGATAGGGCGCCTCCGGGAGAAAGTCGAAGACCGCGCCGAACCCTCCGTAGAGGATCAGGACTCCGAGGCTGCCGATGAAGAGATAGGTCGGCGCCGCGAAGATCTTGCCCGACTCACGGATGCCGCGGAGGTTCGCGACGGCGACGGCGACGACCGCGGCGACGCAGAGCCACGGCCGGTACGGGAAGAGGACCGGAACGGCGGACGTGAGCGCGGCGATACCGGCGGCGACGCTCACCGCCACCGTGAGCACGTAGTCGATCAGGAGCGCGGCGCCGGCCACCAGCCCGGCGGGCACGCCGAGATTGTCCTTGCTCACGATGTAGGCACCGCCGCCTTGCGGGTACGCGCGGATCGTCTGCCGATACGACGAGACGACGATGGCGATCAGGACCGCGATCGCGACGCTGATCGGGATCGAATAGCTCAGCGCGGCGGTGCCGGCCAGCACCAGCACCAGCAAGATCTCTTCGGTGGCGTACGCGACGGAGGAGAGGGCGTCCGAGGCGAAGACCGCGAGCGCCGTCGACCTCGCGAGCCGTTCGTGGCGTGACTGCGCGGTCGGGAGCGGGCTCCCGACGAACAGACGCTTCAGCCGACTCAAACGCACGGGGCTCATCATACGACGAGCCACGCGGAAGATCTAAAACGGCTGGGGCTGTCGATGCTGTTCCGCGACGTTCTCGAAGCGCGCGTACTGAGGCAGGAACACGACCCGCACGGTACCCACCGGGCCGTTGCGCTGCTTGCCGATGATGACTTCGGCGATGTTCTTCTCGTCCGGCGGCAGGTCTTCCTTGTACTGCGATTGCCGATACAGAAACAGGATCACGTCTGCGTCCTGCTCGAGGGCCCCCGATTCGCGAAGATCCGAGAGCTGCGGCTTGAAGTCGCGCGCCTGACGCGCTTCGACCGCGCGCGAGAGCTGCGAAAGCGCCACCACCGGGACGTTCAGCTCCTTGGCGAGCGCCTTGAGCGAGCGCGAGATCTCCGAGATCTCCTGCTGACGGCTCTCCATCGCGGCGCGGCCGCGCATGAGCTGGAGATAGT
>WNGJ01002226.1_pt1 | contig 19521 bp, 26 predicted proteins | sample 5400611 | NCBI WGS metagenome assembly WNGJ01 (sample SAMN13153375, study PRJNA577476) | soil metagenome | isolation source: 40 cm soil or saprolite under Garry oak tree replicate 1 | place: USA:California | collected 2016-06-15 | reverse complement strand
TTGTAGCCGAAGCCGGCGCGCTAACCCGCAAGGGAGGCAGCCTTCTACGCTATGAGCGGTAACTGGGATGAAGTCGTAACAAGGTAGCCGTAGGGGAACCTGCGGCTGGATCACCTCCTTTCTAAGGAGAAATTCATCGGCACTTCGGTGTCGGTTGATTAGGTCGACGGCTAACCCGTGAATTCTTCGGAATTCACGACATGCCGTGAAGACTTTGGAATCGAAAGAAACCAGAGCTCAGAGAAACGACGGTAACGCACAATTCAGTCTTTGCTGCACACATCGACTAATTGCCGGATGACGATCGCAAGATCGACATCCGGCAATTTTTTCGCTCATCGTCCTTGTCATTCCGACACAAGTTGAGGCACCTCTTGCTGACCAAAAAGAAAACCTTCCTTTAAAAGACTTCGCACGCTCTTAGCTTGGGATCTGATTCGGTTCGACATAAACTGAAACAACGATACGATTTCCAGAGCTAGACGGCAAAACAGTCACAAGGAGATCACCACATGACCACGAAAGCATTATTTGTTAGACTGGAGGCAAAACCGGGCAAAGAAAACGAAGTCGCTAGGTTTTTGCGCGATGCGCAGGGTTTGGTGCAACAGGAGCCCGCAACAACCGCTTGGTTCGGGATTAAACTTGGCCCGACCACCTTCGCCATCTTCGATGCGTTTCCCGATGATGCCGGACGCGACGCGCACCTTTCGGGAAAAGTTGCCAAGGCCTTGATGGAAAAAGCGCCCGAGCTCCTGGCACAGCCGCCAAAGATTGAGAAGGCAGACGTATTGGCCGACAGGTTACCGGCATAGGGGCACTTGCAACCGCCAATCGACAATCTGCAATGGAGATGGTGGGCCTGACTGGGCTCGAACCAGTGACCCTGCGCTTATCAAGCGCATGCTCTAACCAACTGAGCTACAGGCCCCGCTTTCACCAAAGTAAAAAGTGATTGGTGATTCGTGATTGGTCAAGGCGATCCGCGTACGATGCGAAATTCCTCACGATTCTGTTCACTAGTCAAATTCACTTTCGCCGCCCTGCGGCGGCTTTGGAGGCAAGGGGATTACGCTCCCGCTAGTGATCCGATAATGTACCCGCTTATGGACGTTGCCTCCACGCCTTTTAGGCTTTGGAGGCAAGGGGATTCGAACCCCTGACTTCCAGCTTGCAAAGCTGGCGCTCTACCAACTGAGCTATGCCCCCTGACGAAGGATTGTGGAATGTCGATTGCAGATTTGCGATTTCAAGCAATAACCGACGCGCTCTCCAATCCTGCATCCTAACGCTCTTTTTGCGGCTTCCTGGTTTCCTGATTCAAAGGTCCCGAGCGACCTCGCGCGGCGAACATCAGGCAAATGATCAGCCCGATTATCGCTCCGCAAATATCGATCATCACATCAATCGGTGAAGCCGTCCGCGATGGCACAAACGATTGATGAAATTCGTCAGTCACTGCAAACATCGCCGCAGCCAACCAGGCGAGCAAAAACAACATCGACATCTTTGCCTGCAAACGAGTACCGCGACGCAGCCCCCGCCACAACAACATCGCCAGGATCGCGTACTCAGTGATGTGTCCGAGCTTACGCACCGCCAACTGAATCGCCGCGATGGTCGCTCCGGAGATCTGAGGGTCCAACCAGCGCAAGAACGGAACAAGAAAACGAGAGGTCTGTTCGGCCGAAAGCGCATCGGTCGAGCCTGCGAAAATCAAACCGAGCCAGATCAAAACCGGTAACCAATATTTGAGAAAAGATTTCATCCAGAGGTCGGAACTCAGAGATCAGACGACAGTGTCTTTTGCATTAGCCAATCTGCAATCTACAATCCGCCATCTACAATGACATCTCCCCTCACCTTCGAGCCGATCTTTATGGAACGAATGTGGGGCGGACGCCGTCTGGACTCTGAGTTCGGAAAAAAGCTGCCGCCGAATACTCGCATCGGCGAATCGTGGGAAATTGTCGATCGATTGGAGGCGCAGAGTGTCGTCGCGAACCCACCGCTCAAAGGAAAAACGCTGCACGAACTTTGGACGCAGAATCGACATGACATTTTCGGCGATGTTCCAGAGACGCCGCGGTTTCCTTTGCTGATTAAACTGCTCGACGCCCAGGAAAGACTCTCGTTGCAAGTACATCCGCCCGAAGAAGTGGCGGCGAATTTAGGCGGCGAACCCAAAACAGAATTCTGGTACGTAGCGGCCGCTGATCCCGGCGCAGAACTTTCTCTTGGATTTCGAAAACTGATAACACGAGAGCAGTTCAAGCGCGCGCTGGATAAAGGAATAGTCGAAGAGTGCGTTCAGAAAATTCGCGTGAAAGCGGGCGACGCGATGTTCCTGCCGGGGGGCCGGTTGCACGCGGTTGGCGGAGGAAGCCTGCTCGTGGAAATTCAACAGAACAGCGACACTACTTATCGCGTTTTCGATTGGAACCGTGTCGATGTAACCGGCAAGGCGCGGCAGTTGCACGTCGATCAAGCGTTGCAATGCATCGACTTCACCGACGTCGGATTGCACTTGGTCGAACCCAACGGCGAAGTCCTTATCAAAGACGAACTGTTTGAAATTCAGAAATGGAATCTCGATTCGTCGCGCGAAATCGCGCCGCTTGGTCAGTTCGCAATCATCTGCTGCCTAACCGGCTCGCTCCGGTGCGCCAGTGTCGATCTTGCCCCCGGGGAATTCTTTCTCGCGCCTGCTTCACTGGAAACTCGACAATTGCAACCGCGAAGCGAGCGAACAAGCCTCTTACGTGTCACAATTCCGAACTTTTAACTGGGAGGGACATGCTCCGTCATGTCCCAAATATTAGGGACGCGACAGAGCGCGTTCCTCCACCGTTTCAGACCTGGATCCAGATTCGTCGGACAACGTCGGGATTCTTCACTGGAATCGCGTCCATCTTTTGCGGCTCACGTTTTTCGCGCACAGTCGAGGCCAGGTAAGTGCCGGCTCCGCACAAAAAAAAGCACAGTAGAATAATCGTGATTTTTGTCCTCGCGGTCATGAATTGGTTCCAAGCTAGCTGATTCCTGTCACCCCGAAGCCTGTCCCAAGCGACGCAAGTAAGTAAAGCTGTAAATACCGGTGCCGTGTCCGTCGGCCCAACGCGGTTGCAATGCGTAACCGCCCACGATATCGAATCCGGCGAGCTGAAAACTCTCCGGCGAATACGTTACGTTCGGTCGCACAACTTTTCCCAGCACGTCCGGCTCGCCACCGCAGGCTGCGCACGGACACGCGCGGCGAAGAAACTGCAAATTAAAATACGATTCGATGCCGTCGTTCCAAACAATCGCGAGTTCATCGCCTATCTGCTGGATGTTCGTTGGCTCCAAACGCATGATATCGATCCTAGCACGCTCAACATGGAAGGACACGCGCGGTCGTGTCCCAAATATCTGGGCGCCGACTCGCAATCATTCGCGCTTTGGGCGACTCCGCTCGCCGAAGATTGCCGTGCCAACTCGGACAAGTGTCGCCCCTTCTTCGACGGCAACGGGAAAATCATTCGTCATGCCCATGGAAAGGTGCGGGAGTTTCATCTGAAATTCAGTTTCAAGCCGGTCGCGCAATTCCCGAAGATCGACAAAATATTCACGCGACGCTTCCGTCTCCTTCGCCAGCGGCGGGATTGTCATTAAGCCTTCGATCGACAAACGCGGCAGCACGAGAAGCGCTTCCATATCTTGGCACAATTTATCAAGCCGAAATCCGAACTTGCTCCCCTCGCCTGCCACATTGACCTCAAGCAAGACGCGCGGATGCATCCTTTCCTCCTCCGCGATGCGATTTATCTCCTGCGCCAGCGAGAGGGAATCGACGCTGTGAAATAGCTCAAAAAGCGGAAGAGCGTGCCGGATTTTATTTTTCTGGAGATGGCCAACGAAGTGCCATCGTAAGTTCGACGGCAGCAACGGAATTTTTGCACGTGCCTCCTGCACCCGACTTTCACCGAACAAATTTTGTCTGGCTTCAACCGCTTCACGGACTCTTTCGGCGTCGTGAGTTTTGGAAATCGCCACCAGCTCGATCTCAGCACCTGTGCGGGCAGTTTTGGCCGCAGCCTGTGCGATCTGTCCGCGAACCCGAGCGAGATTTTCAACGATCGAGTTCATGAAGAACGCATCATCTCAATCATTTGCGTGGCGAGTTTTGGGCCGATGCCGCTTTCTTCGTGTTTAAAATAAACGAAAGCATCCTGCCAGTTTGCTTCTTGCTCGCGCACAAACTTGGCCCAGCGTTCGACATCGATCCTCTGATAATCTTCACGACGAAGCCGGAGATAGCCGTAATTGGCGGTGATTGTCTTTGGTGTTTCGATTGTCTCGGTGTCGGCAATGCAGAGCGCGATGTTCCGTGATTTGAGAAGTTCGTAGATTTCATCGTTGAACCACGACTCATGCCGAAACTCGAACGCCGCGCGTGTTGACGGCAACTCGCGCAGAAACGACCTCAAAACGTCCACGTCTTTTTTAAAATTCGGCGGAAGTTGAAACAAGACAGGGCCGAGTCTTTCGCCCAAACCGGAAGCAACCTTACAAAAGTATTCGAGCGTGTCGGTGCAATCACGCAGCTTTGACCAATGCGTGATCTTTTGCGGCGCTTTCAGGCTGAAGCGAAAATTATCCGGCGTCAGTTGCTTCCAATTCTCGATCGTCTTCGGCGCGGGAATTCGGTGAAATGTATAGTTAATCTCTGTGGTTGAAAATTGCTGCGCATAAAAGGGCAGCATCTTTGCGGCCGGCAAATCTTCGGGGTAAAAATTTCCCTTCCACTCCGAATATTGGAAACCCGATGTGCCGATCCACGATTTCATCTAAACAGGGCCAAGATTCGCTGAGCAAAAGGCCTATTCAAGGGCCGTTAAAGAGTCTTTTCGAAACATCCGGCCGGCGAAGCACATCCGAATCTAATATGGCGGTAAGCTCTTCCGCCCGGCCCCAAATTCAACCGGTACACGGGAAGCTTATAGCCAAAGCAACTCAAACAAGAAAGGAAGAAAGGGAAATCATGAAAAAAATGCTTTTAAGTATGGCCTTGGCCGTTGTGGCCCCGTTTGCATGGGGACAGGTCTCGGAGACCACCACAACGACGACCACGACTGAAGGCAACGGCACGATCACTGAGTACACTCCGGGGAGTGCCATCGTGCTCAGAGAAAGTAGCGGACCGCGTCGATATCGCTTCGGCAAGACGGTCACTTATGCCACGAGAAGCGGCAAGACCCTCGATGAAGATACGGTAAGAACGAGAGTCAAAGTCGGCGTCCCCGTCCGCGTTCATTACGTTGGGACCGGCGACAACCTGATGGTTGATCACGTGATCCTCGACGAGGATTAAGAGCTAAACTCGTTTGTCTCCAATCGCGCCTTGGTGTTCTGCCTATTGGCGGAACACCGAAGGCGCGTTTTGTTTAAACGGCCTTTTACGGGCTCATCGGTCGGATCTCTCCAGTTATCTCTGGAACGACCGGATAACCTTCGAGCGAATGGGGAATTCTTCGTTCCGTTTCTGGGTTTTTGCGCGCGAGCATAACCTTCAGACAAGCTGTGCGGCCATCTTCGAGGACCCCGACATAGACGCCGACCACGTCCGGGATCGCAAGCAGCTCCTTATCGTGAGCAGCCAACACGACGTTGATGTCTCGCTTCGGTGAGGCTGAACTATTCTGCGCCATATTCTGTCGGCAATCGGGGACGAGTGCAATTGTGAGAAGCAGCAAGCAGAAGCCACATCGCTGCCAGCGTCTTCCGCAGAATCGCATTATTCGACGATTCACCGACATCCGTCCCACGCAAACAGATGCTGTAAGATTTGGTTTCTACTGCCAGCTTCAGTTCCCCACCATCGTGGCGCCGAGGAACGAGAGGACTTGATTAATTGGATTCGCGATCGCGCTGGTGCTGCTGCCGGCAAAGAGCAAGCCCACTGCGCGCGGATTCGTCGCCACGTCTTGGACCATCAGTGATCCTGAGTCGCCGCTGTTGAGAAACTTCTTGCCATGGTTAGTGATCACAATTTGGCCGGTGAAAGTTTTAGTGAATGCCGTGCCGCCCGCGCACTCGTTGTCGTAGATGACCCTGATAGTGGCGTTCAGACCGGAAATCGAGCTGTGAGAGAGGCCTGTCGTGCGTCCACTCTTCTTGACCGCTAAATTAAGAGAAGCAGCAAGCGTCGTTTTTGAAATTGTTCCGATCTCAAGGATTGCGCCGTCTGTTCGCACCACGCCTGAAACAACTTTCGCGATGGCGCAATCGACATTGCTATTTGGCAGTGAACTTTTCTTGACCAGCGTCCCCACGCTTTGCGCTAGGTTCTTATTGCATTGCACATCAATCAAGCCCGGCTGAATGATCGGGTCCCCAGTCTGTGCAGTCGTGTTATTCCCTCCGGGCACAATGTCCGATTCAAACACGTGATAATTGCTCAAAATGTATTGTGTGCTGCCGATTAGAACCAGCGAGCCGAGTGTACCACCGCAGCAGTAGCCGTTTGCGAGATCTTTTGACCAACCGCCCGACGTGCCGAGCTGAATCGGAGGCGTCTGCTTAGCTGTATGACTCACACTCATCGCGTGGAATTGATCTGTCAGATGTACTTGCACAGCCACCCCACGAAATGCTCGCGGGAGATTGCGAATCACGTCAGCGACGCTGGCTGCATCTCGATCGACGTAAACGGTTAACACGGGGACGCCAGCGGTATTAACGCCAACAGCGGTTCCTAGGATTTCAGGTTGCTGCATGAGGGCTGGTGTTACTTCCCCTTGGACGGCCACAACAGCTCGAACTGCGGCGTGCGTATCATCCAAAACGCCAGCGGGTGGAGCGGTAAACGCGCTAACCGGAAGGAAAACAGAGACAATTACTGCGAGGAATTTAAAGAAGGAGCGAATGAAACGATTGATTGGGAACATGGTGGATTACTTGAAGGTTGAGATCATGCGGCGGGGAGATTACTGCTCTCGTGGCCGCCAGATTTAGCATATGCTTTGTAATTTGCAAACGTAAAAAATACAGCCAAGGCAATTGAGCCTTACGATGGGATTTTGTGAACGTTATTCTTCGCTTCGCGGTCGTTGCAGCATTGCTTTCAAGCAGCATCCTGCCGGCAGCGGCGAGGAAAAAGGCCACTGCTGAGAAAAAACCGAGCAAGGTTGATATCGAAGCTGCCACTCGTCTGCAGATTTTTCTCGATCACGCGAACTTCAGTCCCGAAAAACTCGATGGACGCTACAGCCAATTCACCTGGAAAGCGCTTGGGCTCTACCGCATTTCTCGCGGAGAACAGCCACAACAACTCCCTGGGCAAACCGGAGAAAAAGGTAACGTTCCGCCCGACGTCAGCGGTCTTGATCTCGCCAGCGTAGAACCGGTATTTGTGTCATACACGGTTACCAACGCAGATCTGCAGAGCGTAGGTCCATTGCCGAGCAGCCTGTCTGCGCAAGCCAAGTTAAAGTTTCTACCGTATCACGACGCGGCCGAAGCGATCGCGGAAAAGTTTCACAGCGACGTCCATTTTTTGGGGCAACTCAATCTCGGCAAGATGAAGACGCTGAAATCAGGCGACCAACTTATGGTGCCTAATGTGGAACCTTTCGATCTCGCGTCGGTGAAGGAAATCAAGCCCGGCAGTGATATCCATTCTCAGGCAGCAAATGACATCGAGGAACAACCCGAGGCCCAAAAAAATGAAACCAAAGAGAAGAACAAAGAAATGGGGACGACCGAAGTCGCTGCGCCGTCTGTGGCGGTAAAGATCGATACCAAAACGAACATGCTTGAAGTCCATCAAGGCGAAAAGTTAATCGCGGCATACCCAGTCACGATCGGTTCTGCCAAAAACGCGTCGCCCGTTGGTGAATGGAAAGTGAGCAGAATTACGAAAATGCCGACGTTCCGTTGGGACAAGGAGATGCTTCAACACGGCCAGCGCAGTGGAAATTTCCACCTGCTCCCGCCCGGTCCCAACAATCCCGTCGGTGTAATGTGGATCGCACTTAATAAAAAAGGAATTGGCATCCATGGCACTAACGATCCCGACTCCATCGGCCGGGCTGCGAGCCATGGCTGTGTTCGTCTCGCCAACTGGGACGTTGTCCGTCTCGCGACAAAAATAAAAAACGGGGACGCGGTCTCAATTTACTAGCAATTAGTCGGCACGCCGAGCTGCTGGGTTCGCCAATTGGGAGTAGCTCATTTATTATACGACTCGACAATGACAACACTGTCCGATCACGCCCTCACAATTCTCCACGAGTGGGTCCAGTCGGAAAGTCTCAGGAAACATTGCTACGCGGTCGCTGACTCGATGCAACATTTTGCGCAAGTGCGCGGCGAAGATGTCGACCTTTGGAAGGCGGTTGGCCTGTTGCATGACATGGATTACGACCGTCATCCGAACCAGGAGCAAAGTCCGAGCGAAGGCCACCCTTTCATTGGTGTTGCGTGGCTGCGTGAGCATGGCTGGAGCGAGGAGGTCTGCCGCGCAGTTCTTTCGCACGCAAACTACGCGAACGTTTCTCGTAAAACTCCGCTCGAACGGACCCTCTACGCTGTTGACGAATTGAGCGGCTTCGTCATCGCGGTAGCGCGCGTTCGTCCCTCAAAGAGCATCCACGAGGTGGATGTGACAGCAGTGAAAAAGAAGCTGAAAGACAAAGCGTTCGCGCGGGCTGTAAACCGCGAGGATATCGTTCACGGCGCGGCTGAACTAGGTATGCCGCTCGATAACGTGATTGCCGAAGTCATCGCCGCATTGCAAGCCGACGCCGAGCGCCTCGGGCTTGAGGGAATTAAGTAAACACACGACAGGCGATATGGCTTGCCATTACAGTTTTTCGGCCACGATTTCCAGGACGAGTGGCGTGATCATCAGCGCATTCGCGTTCTTTTCTGCGCTGGCTAAATCGCCGCGCACTTGGTCGGCAAATTTTTGATTGATTCGTCCCATTTCGATCAGACGCGGAAGATAAATGGCAATGAATGTGGCTGGCCATTGCCACATGTAATCGTTCGGACGTACACAAAATATAAGTGGCGCGGCCGAGCGAATGACAAAACCGTTCGCCGACAAGAGCGCCGGCAGGCCGGGAGCAGAATCCGGTTCGCCCCCGGATTCGCGCCAGGTGGCGATGACGTGTTCCCGGAATTTTTCCTGGCTTGGGATACGTGGGAAGAACCGCCACGTCGCGTAGTGTCCGTATTCGTGAAAGATCGAGATGCTCCCTTTGCGCATCGCGTTGCCGAGTTTCTGGACGAGAAGCGACGGATCGGAAACGAACGATAACACCCAGCGGCACCAACTGAAGTCGAACTCATCTCCCGGAAAATTATCGGTCATCAAATCGAGCTCGTGAATCTTGACGTTCGTGAGCGAACGTGCGCGGACCGCTTCCTTTGTTGCGTTCACGAAATTATTCGAACGCTCTAGCGCGACCACTTGACCGGCCGAGCCAACAATCTCCGCAAGATCGATAGTTGCAAAGCCAGGTCCGGCGCCGACATCAAGCACGCGACTGCCCACGGTGATGCCGGCTTTTCGCCAGCAATCTAAAACCACCGGACGCCAAACCCGATGTTGCAGACCAAGTCTCGCCAGTTCCTCATCGTGTGTGCCGAGGACATAATTGCGCTCCTTGCTCATAATCTTTTGCGGGCTTGCCCTCACCGGACTGCCCTTCTCAAGGGAAAAATATCAGCAATAAAAACACCGCGAACAGCAGAAGGTGGATGCAGCCCTGTAAAACATTCGTTTTGCCGCTGGCAAATGTGACCAGGCTCACGGCGAGTGTTAACAGGAGGAGCGGAAGATTGCCGCCTTCCACGCCAAGTGTGACTGATCGTTTCGTGATGAGCCCGATCGTCAGGACTGCTGGAATAGTCAGTCCAATCGTTGCCAGCACTGAACCGAGCAGAATGTTTACTGAACGCTGCAGATGATTGCTTAGGGTCGCGTGGATGGCACCCAATCCTTCCGGCGCAAGCACCAACGAGGCAATAATCGCTCCGCCAAATGCCTGTGGCATGCCAAATTGTTCGATGCTGCTATCCAGCGGAATGGCAAGTTTTTCTGCCAGCAAGATCACGGCGAGAAGGTAAACAACCAACATCACAGCGTGATAAGGAGTAGAGCGGATTTGCAATTGATAATGCGCCGAGGTCGACCTCACCACTACGTCCTGCGATTCCATGAAGTACTGGCTGTGGCGGATGGTCTGGATGAGCAGGAAAATCGCGTAAAGGCCCGCTGACGTGACCATGAGAAAAATTTCCTGGTGTGTGGAAAACGTCGGTCCACTCGTAGAAGTAGTGAAGTTTGGCAGGACTAAACCGAGCACCGCCAGCGCCATGATAACGTTGAGATAGGAGTTGGTGCCTTGCAGATTGTAATGTTGCTCGCGATGGCGCAGTCCGCCCAGCAACAGCGATAGTCCAACCAAACCGTTGAGCGCGATCATTATCACGGCGAACATCGCGTCTCGCGCGAGTGTGGGATTATTCGCCCCGTGCAGCATTGCGGCAGAAATCATCGTCACCTCGATGCCGATCGCGGCGAGGGTCAGGATCAGCGTTCCATAGGGCTCGCCACATTTGATGGCGAGACAGTCGGCATGCCGCACCACGGACAGGGCAGCCCAAAGGATCACCATGAAGAGCCACAGAAAGACAACAATCAGCCCGATTGGATGCGTAATGTTTTCCACGAACCGATTTCCGGTCGCGTAAAAAATAGCCGCTGTTCCCAGACCGATACCCAGCGCAAGTTCGGCTCGCATAGAGGCGCGATAGCCGGCGGGGCTTTTCGCAGCAGGCTTCGATTCGTTCCTTTCAGACACGGGCGCGAGCATATCCAGTGCACCCGCGTCATGCAATCGATGGATGAGAAATCCGAGCGAGTCTGTTTAGTTTTTTGGCGGTGATGTTGCAGTTCGAGTCCAGGTTCGAATTTACCTTTTCGATTTTCTCGCCCCAATCGAATCTTGTGCCGCTAATTTAAATTGCGGCAATGGCCTTAATCCTAAAGCGCGCGCTGTGGAATTCCATGTAGTATATTCCTTCACAAGCAAGTCAATCCAATGGATTATGTGATTCGGCCGCTCACAGCTGCGGATGAACCAATTCTCTGGGAGATGTTGTATCAGGCCCTGCAAACGTCCGAGGGCGCGCCGCCGCGCGACATCGTGCGGCAACCGCAATTCGCCCGCCACGCCGAGGGTTGGGGCCGTGTCGGCGACACCGGCTTTGTCGCATACGATGCGAAGCAGAAGGACAAGCTGCTGGGCGCGGTTTGGTTGCGCTTAGCGACGGGCGACCAGCGCGATGAAACCAAAGCCACACCGGAGCTTGCTTTTGCCGTCAAATCGGGACTTCGTCGCCACGGCATCGGGGCCGCTCTGCTCACGCAGTTGGTCAAAGCGAGTCCGCAACTATCAACCATTTCGATAAGCGCCCCAGCAAACAATCCAGCCGTGCGTCTCTACGAGCGATTCGGATTCAAAATCGTGCGACAAGGCGAGAGGGACGTGACGATGCGAAGAGAAGCGTGAACCTAGGCGCTCTCAACAACCGGATCGCGGTACTGGCCGATCAGTGACCAAAACGCGACGGCCTCGCAAACAAACGTCGATAATTCCATCTGCGAAAGGCGAGCGCTGCGATTGAAATGTAAGAAGCGCATCTTCGTCCATGAGCAAATCGCGCAAGAAATCAAACGCGCGCACGCGCTCGAAAACCCGGCTGTGGTCGGCTCGAGTCACAGAGCGAAGCAACGCGCTTGACCTGCAGCCAAAGGTTTTCCAATCAACCAACCCACGCCGAATTGCGCTCTCGCTGAAACGTTCCACTCAGGCCAGTAAGCGGCGCAAAGGCACGCCCTATCAATCAGCCATGTCGATGCTTAACTTCTACATCAATCGCGCGGGCAGATCGCTGCCTCAAAAACAGAAGCGTGTTCTGGAACGGGCCAAAGACGAACTGCGGGACGTGTTTGGCCGAACGTAAGCACAAGTTGTTTGTGTTACAAATGAGCTGATCTCGACGAGCGGTTTGCAGGCGATGTCAGGCGGTCTTAGCCAACATGAACAACGCGCGTGTCGCCAAGCTCGCAAGGAGTGAACTCGGGGAACTCTTCCGGATGCAAGATTCCCGCGAGCATTTCGAGGCTATCAACGATGCGCGGGCCCGGTCGTGCGAAGTAAGCTCTGGCGTCAACGAGATAGGTTTGGCCGCGACGCGAAGCCGGAATGGAATCGAAACCACGAGACCGTCGGAGCAATTCATAATCGCGTCGCGCAAGATCGATATCGTAACCACAGAGTGCGAGAACGATGACCTCTGGACGGGCATCGAGCACAGCATTCCAATCGATCCGCACTGAAGGCAGATACTTGCGGCCTAACGGATCTTGTCCACCCGCGATCTCGACGAGTTCGGGTCCCCAATGACCGGAGCAAAACGGCGGATCCACCCATTCCATTAAAAAACAACGCGGACGATGCGCACTTTGCGCAGCTCGATCGCGCACCGCGTCCACGCGTGTCGATAATTTTGCGATCACTTCGTCCGCGCGTTCCGGCACTCCGCACGCTTGGGCGACGCGCCGGATATCGTTGAAAATATCAGAGAGACTTGAGGGCTCCAGATTCACGACTCGCGGCGGGCCCGGCAAAGTCTCCGCCAGCCGCGCGACTGTGCCATAGCCGACCGCGCATACGTCGCACAACTTTTGTGTAAGGATCACATGGGGCCGCAGCTGGCGCAGGAGCGGTTCGTCGATTGTGTAAATCGTACCGTTATCACGCAGAGCGCGCCGGACCGATTCGTCCACTTCTCTGCTCGTTAGGCCAGTATGATGGATCGGACAATGCATCACGCGGGGCCGCTCGTTGGTCTTGGCTGGATAGTCGCACTCATGCGAAACACCAACTATTTCGTCCATCAATCCGAGCGCAGCCGCGATCTCCGTGGCGGCGGGCAAGAGCGAAACAATGCGGCACGACTTCATCTCCAACTCTAAATATAGAAAACAGTCTTCTCATGCCGAACAAAAAAAGGCTGACGCGTATCGCGCCAGCCCTTTAAGAATCATGCGGAAAAGAATTTCCGCGAATCTGTCCTTTTACTCTGCCATCGGCAAAAACTCTTCGCGCACAATCTTGCCGCCTTTGACTGTGTAAACGCCAACTTCCGACATCTGCATTCGCTTCTTCGAATTCTTGTCCGTTACGTCAATGTCGTACTGCACCACGAAACGATCGTGCGCGACAAACGGTCCGCTGACTTTCGCGCTGTGCACCTGCATGTTCTCCAGCCACCAATCGGTCTTGCCACGCACAGCCTCGATGCCGCGCGCCTCGGGTGAACTGCCGTCCATCGTGCGCGCCTCCACGCTCACGATGTCCTTGTCGTAAAGCGTATCGATCGCTTCCTTCCACGCTTGCTTGCGGGTCAACTCCACCACTTTCTTTGCAACTTCTTCAGTATTCATTTTTACCTCCTGTTTTTAATCTACGATTTATCTGCTGAAAAATTTCTCCAATTTGTCGAGCGCGCTGTTCCAGCCTCGCGTATGACCGTCGCGTGACTCTTCGTTTGGCAGTTGCTCGTGGGTTAAGCGGAGCTCAGTGCCGCCGTCGGCGTCGTCCAGTTCCACCGTCACGATACTGACATGGTTTTCCCAATCTTCATCGTCTTCCCATTGCCAGGTAAAGACGATCTTCTTACCAGGCTGGAGCTCGCGATATTCGCCTCGGCACGTCATCTTCTCCCCCTCCGAATTGCTGAGGTCCCAGCGGAACTTTCCGCCCACGCGTGCGTCCGCGATGAGATTGTGAGTTTGGACATTCTCCGGGCCGAACCATTGTTTTAGTTGAGCGGGATCAGTCCAGGCGGCGTAAACCCGATCACGCGGCGCTTTGATCAGACGTTTGATTCCAAGTGAGAGCTTTTCTGTTTGGGACATTAGGTTTTCTTTCGTCTGGAAGCTATCTCAATTAACTCCGGCTGGCATTATCGCTTTCGAGAAACTCTCTGAGCGACGAACCGATGATTTGCGTCCAGCCCTCCATGAAACTCTTGCGCGCGAACGACGGAGTTTGTGGAAAAGTTTCCAAACCCTCGTGCGTTAGTTTCAGGCGCGTTTTGTCGCCATCGGCAAACAATTCAAGCGTGACCAATGAATTGCCCTCGTGTCCTTTGTACCGCCAGGTATAGGCGAGTTTCTTTTGCGAAATCACCTCGGTAATCTTGCAAAGATGATGATACTTCAAGCCTTCGTGCTCGACGGTGAATTCAAATTCAAAGCCCACTTCGGGCTCGAATTCCTTCAGGTCGAAATACCAGCACCGCATTTCCTCCACATCAGTGAGCGCCTTCCAAACCCGTTCAACAGGCGCGTTGAAAGTTCGTTCGACGATAACCGATTCGGACAAATGACTCTTCGTAGTCATGTTTTCCTCGCTTTCTGCTTAGGCAGGGTATTGATCGTGCCGGCGAACCCAATCCATCGTTGAGTCCGGGTTTTCGTCGCGCCCCTTCGGAGTCAGATCGAGCAAATTGTACGTGCCGACTAAGATGTCGAGCCCGCGCGCATAAGTAGAATACGTGTGAAACACATCGCCGTTTTCATCTTTGTAAAACACGATCAGTCCGGGAAGTTCGTCGCTCATGAATTCTCCCACTCCGTAGTTGTAGTAAACTTTGCCCTTCGCCTCGTCTTCCTTGGTAAACGATACGTGATAGTCGAAGTTAAAGTCGCCGCCGTGGGACGACACCCATTTGAAGCGCCAGCCCATTCGCTTTTTGTATGGTTCAAACTCGGACAGGGGCGCTCGCGATACAACTACAAATGTCACATCGCGATGCGGCAGATGCCAAGTGGCACCGTCAAAATGATCGGCCAGATAGGAGCAGCTTTTGCAACCCTCCTCCCAGCCTGGACCGAACATGAAATGGTAAACGATCAATTGACTGCGTCCGTCGAAGAGATCGGCGAGCGTTTCTTTACCCTTCGGTCCGTCGAACACGTATTCCTTGTCGATCTTAACCATCGGCAGCTGACGACGCGCGGCGCTGAGTGCGTCTCGCTGGCGAGTGAATTCCTTTTCCCGTGCCAGTAAATCCTTCCGGGCAGCGAGCCATTCAGTTTCCGATACAATTTCGGGGTGATTCATTTGGCGTTCTTTTGTTTTCGATTCCATCTCTTTTAGTTTCATTTTGTTGTCCTCTGGTTTGGTTTGTTTTTTTCTTTCTGCAAAACTTGCTCATCATAAAAGCGGTCAGTCCGCCGCTCGACGTCGCGCTGGCGGCGATCAAAGCTGCATTCGTCAGGCAGACCGGACACATTGCGTTACTTCTTTCCTTTCTTGCCGGCTCGCTGATTCGTCTTTTCCAAGTACTCGGCCAGGCGATCGAGCGACCCTTCCCAAAACTTGCGATACTCTTCCACCCACTGCGCGGCCTGTTTCAGCGGCCTGGCTTCCAACTGTATTTCGTGCACGCGCCCATAGCGGCGACGCCGGAGCAGGCCCGCTTTTTCCAGCACGCGCAAATGTTTTGAGACAGCCGGCAATGACATCGCGTGCGGTCGCGCCAGATGGGTGACGCATTTATCGCCGCGGGCAAGATGCGCCAGGATGCGCCGGCGCGTCGGATCGGCCAGTGCGGCGAACGTGCGATTCAGTGTTCTCGTAGGATATTTAACCATCTGGTTAAGTATTTAACAGACCGAATTCGCAATGCAACAAGAAAATTTCAGCCGGCATAAGTAATCTTTTACTTCCCGACTGTCGCAAGCGCTGTTAAGCCGAACGTCGATGAAACGCCTTCTCTGGCTCGATATCTCAAAGGGGCTGGCGATTCTCTTTGTCGCTTACTTTCACTTTTTCAGGACATACTTCGAGCACGGCACGCTTCCTCCGTCCGACTGGAGTGGGCTCACGACCAGCGCGCTGACCATCTTGAATTTGGTGTGGTTGAAAATATCGGGACTCGGTTTTCATGCCGTCGGCGTTTTCATCATTCTTAGTGGATGGAGCTTAATGGAATCGACGGCGCGCCGCGCGGAATCGGGCGCCGTGCAGTGGGGAAGCTGGTATCGCGCGCGGTTCCTGCGCCTTTATCCGATGTACTGGGTCGCGCACCTGGTTTACCTGTTTTCGCCTTTCGTCGCGCGGCTCGAACCTGTCGATAGCCGCATTATCCTGAGCCTTCTCGGCCTGCGCTTCATCGATATTCAGATGAACTTCATGTACCTCAACGCAGCGTGGTGGTATTTCTCCATGCTGATCCAGCTTTATTTGATCTTTCCCCTGCTCTTTTGGGCAGCGCGACGCCTTGGACCGTGGAAGTTTCTGTTAATTGCGTGCGGCGTCGGATTTTTCGCCCGCTATATGTTGCTCGTCGTTTACCCACAAAATGGCTTGTGGGTCCTGGGCGGTTTCGCGATTTGTCGTTTGCCGGAATTCGCACTCGGCATGGCGCTGGGCATGTGGCATAGCCGATCGCCCGCACGGGTTGAATGGTTTCTCCTGCGCGGGGCGGGATTCGTGACGGGATTAATCCTCTATCCCGCGGCTCTGCAGCTCTATGACGGTCTCTACAGTTACATTTTCGTCGATTTCGCGACCGGGACGTGTTGCTTTCTCGAAATCGCCGGGATTGCCGGAATCGTTACGTGCTTCAAAGGTCCCGCCAAGATCTTCGGTCTCGTTGGCGCGTTTTCGTACGGCTTATATTTGATTCACCAACCTTATGTCATCTGGCTGGGACTTCGGATTCGGAATCAACCAGTCTGGATGTTCCTCTTAATTTTTGTGGCAACGCTGGCCGTGCTGAGCGCGTGGGGAATTTTTTTGGAAAAGACAACGAACACGCTGGTGAGCAAGCTCTTCCCGGCAAAGAAACGGGCGCTCGCTTAAACTCTTCGCAAGATCGACAACTAATCGGGTTGGAATTGTCGCGTGATCGAGTCAACCTCACAATATGAAAGTCGCCACTATCATCGCCCGCGTGCTCCTCGGGTTCATTTTCGTTGTGTTCGGATTGAACATCTTTCTGCATTTCATCCCAATGCCACCTCCGCCGCCGTCGCTGGTTGGAGACTTCAGTAAGGCACTCTTTCTGAGTCATTACCTTCACGTTGTCGGTGCGTTGCAAGTGATCGGCGGCGCGCTTCTGCTTATCGGACGCTTCGTTCCACTCGGTCTGCTTCTGCTCGGCCCGGTCATTGTGAACATCGACCTGGTCCATATCTTAATGGATCCCTCCGGTCTGCCGATGGCAGCGTTCGTTTCGATTTTGGCGATCTTCCTCCTCTGGCGCTACCGTGACGCCTTCGCAGGGCTGCTCCGGGCGTAATTGAAAGTGGATCAAGCGGCGAGCTCAATTGTGTTCAGTCGTGCGTCGGCTTTCGCTTTCGAGTTCGATGCGGGATGTTGGATGTCTTCTTTTAGCTTGGCTGCAGTTTGCTCTTGATCTCTTGGACGAGCTCACCTGGAGTCCGACCCAATTCGATCACCACTGCGCCCTCTGTTGGCTTCGGCTCTTCCAAATCAGCGAACTGACTTCGCAGCAATGCCGGATTCATGAAATGTCCGCGCCTCTGCCGGAGTTGATTTGCGATAAGTTCATAATGTCCGCGAAGAAACACCAGCTTCACGTCAGCATTCACTCGGAGACGGCGCCGATATGCTTCTTTTAGTGTGGAACAAGCCAGGACCGCGTTCTCGCCTGCGGCAACACATCGCTTGATCAGCTCACGCAAATTCTCCAGCCACGGCCACCGGTCCTCATCAGTCAGCGGAACGCCCTGATGCATCTTGTCGATGTTAGCCTGCGAATGGAAATCATCGGCCTCATAAAATCGCCAGCCGAGTTCGTCCGCGAGCAGTTGGCCGATTGTTGTTTTTCCCGCACCGGAGACCCCAAAGATGATCACGACCATGTTTCGCCTCCGGTAGAGAACAATCTATCCCGAGGTTTTCTTCACTCTTCTAACACCCCGCATCAATAACCTTGTTGATTTTGTCCTTTGCCGTGAGATCAGAATCGACCCGCAAAATGATCTGGCAAAATGTACTAGCCATCAGCATGTCTCTTAGATAAGCAATCGCGCCGGTCATGCTTTTCAACTCGCTCACCTTCGTCGTCTTTTTTGCAGTCGTTGTCACTGCCTACTGGAGCATACGTTCCTGGAACGCGCGGAAAAATCTCCTCGTGGTCGCGAGCTATATTTTTTACGGTGCGTGGAACCCGCCGTTCGCCGCGTTGCTCTTTTCCACGACGGCGATGGATTTTTGGCTCGGAAGACAAATGGCGAAAGCTGACGGTCAGCGTTCGCGCCGCGCGTGGCTGGTTGGCAGCGTGTGCATGAACCTGAGCATGCTCGGGTTTTTCAAATACGGGAACTTTCTGCTGCAAAACTTTCAGTGGCTGCTCGCGCGCATCGGCATCATCTATCAACCACCGCATCTCGACATTCTTCTGCCCGTCGGCATTTCCTTTTACACGTTCCATTCTCTTTCTTACACGCTCGACATTTATCGCGGCGTTTTGAAACCGACAAGGTCGCTGCGCGATTTCATCCTGGCCGTTTCCTTTTTTCCTCAACTGGTCGCCGGGCCGATTGTGCGGGCCGGCGATTTTCTTCCGCAACTTGTTAGGCCGCCAGGTTTGCGCGCGGGCCAGTTTCTGTGGGGATTGTTGCTCATGACCCTCGGTCTTTTCGAGAAAATCGTGCTGGCCGACACGATGCTTTCTGGTTCGGCCGATCGCATCTTTAGTTACGCCGGTCCGCTCGTCGCACTCGATTCCTGGCTCGGTGTTATGGCATTCGCCGGCCAGATATTTTTCGATTTCGCCGGCTACTCCACCTGCGCCATTGGCGCGGCTCTCTGTCTTGGCTTTCATCTGAAGGATAATTTCCGTTTTCCATATGCCGCCATTGGCTTTTCCGATTTCTGGCGAAGGTGGCACATCTCGCTTTCAACATTTTTACGGGACTACCTTTACATTCCGCTCGGCGGCAATCAGGTCCGTCCAGTCCGCGCAGCGACAAATCTCGTCATAGTAATGTTTCTCGGTGGTCTCTGGCACGGCGCGGCCTGGACGTTCGTCGTTTGGGGCTTGCTCCACGGCTCGTATCTCGTCATCGAACGGGTTGTTCGCGCTTTGTTCGAGAACAAAGACTGGGCCAACAATCTCGCGACTCGACTCTTCGCCGGTTTCGCCACTTACGCCGCGGTTTGCATCGCGTGGGTATTCTTTCGGGCGTCCGATTTCACCGTCGCCGCACGAATGTTGCGCGGCATGTTTGGCGGACATGCCCACGGCGACGCTATTCTTACTACACGTGAAATATTGCAGATCGCGATCGTCACCGCTGGAATGATTCTGGTGCATTGGACGCTCCGCGACAGCAACATCGAAACGACCGTGACGCGTTTGCCCCGCTGGGTGGTGACCGCGGCATGGGCGTTGATGGCCTGCGCCATCATTCTCACTCAA
>WNGJ01003681.1_pt1 | contig 19523 bp, 19 predicted proteins | sample 5400611 | NCBI WGS metagenome assembly WNGJ01 (sample SAMN13153375, study PRJNA577476) | soil metagenome | isolation source: 40 cm soil or saprolite under Garry oak tree replicate 1 | place: USA:California | collected 2016-06-15 | reverse complement strand
CACGGCACGATCCGCTCGAATTGGGCGAGATCGGTCGTGACGTTCAGGGCAAATCCGTGCCATGTGACCCACTGCTTCACGTGAACGCCGATGCTGGCGATCTTGCGGCCTCGCGTCCACACGCCCGTGTAGCCCGCGTTCCGCTCGGCGGGGATGCCGAGCTCCGCGAGTGCCACGATAAGCGCGTCCTCGAGCGTGCGGAGATACCAGTGGAGGTCCTGCCGGTAGGGGGGGCTGCGCAGGTCGAAGATCGGGTAGCCGACGAGCTGCCCGGGTCCATGGAACGTCACGTCGCCGCCGCGCTCCACCTCGACCACCTCGAGATCGTCGGACCGCAGCACGTGGGCCTCCCGCGCGGTGCGGCCCAGCGTGACCACGGGTGGGTGCTCGAGCAGCAACAGCACGTCTGCTTCGAGCCGACCGTCGATCCGCGCCGCGGCGAGCGTACGCTGCCAGTCGAGCGCCCGGTCGTAGGGGACGCGGCCGGCCTCGACCAGCTGCACGCGGCGCCGGCTCACTCCCGCTCCTTCAATGCGTCATCCCGGCTTCCCCGCACGGACCAGGCGCTCCCCGCGCCTCCCAGCACAAAAGCTGGCGACGCCCCAGGCGGCGAGACCGGGGATGCCGAGCAGATGATCGATCGGCCAGGCGAGGAAGGCCACCAGCAACGCGCCGACGGCCGACAGCACCCCGATGACGCCCCGCTGCCACACGCTGTCCAACGAGCGGCTGCGATGCCAGCCGAACGCCGCCCCGACGGCGAGGCCGGCGAGCGTCCCCGCCAGGACCGGATCGGCGGCGCTCTCTTGAGTGCCGGAGCCGCTCACGTGGTGCTCCAGCGTGCGCACGATGACGAGCGCGGCCACGATCGTCCCGCCTCCAAACCCGGTGCCACACGCCAGGCCGCCCAGACCGATCGAGAGGGGGTCTTTCACATGTCCACCACGCGGCCCAGCGAATCGAGTGCCGCCTGGGCCACCGCCTCGGACATGGTGGGATGCGCGTGGATCGCCAGCTCGACCTCTTCCACCGTGTACTCGTTCTCGCGCGCCACCGCCAGCTCATGGATGATCTCGGAGGCGTGCCCGCCCACGATGTGGGCGCCGAGGATTTCGCCGTACTTCTTGTCGCGCAGGATCTTCACGAACCCCTCCGTCTCGCCCGTGCCGCGCGCCCGGCCGTTGGCCGAGAACGGAAACCGCCCGGCCACGTAGTCGAGCTTCCGCTCCTTGCACTGGTCTTCCGTGAGCCCGATGCTGGCCACCTCGGGGTGGCAGTACGTCACGCTGGGCACGTTGTCGTAGCGGATGGCATGCGGCTTCTTGCCCGCGATGAGCTCGGTGACGGTCACTCCTTCGCGCATTCCCTTGTGGGCGAGCATCGGCGGCCCCGCCACGTCGCCAATGGCGTAATAGCCGGGCGCGCTGGTCTGCAGGCCGGCATCGACTTTGATGAAGCCCCGCTCCGTGACCTGGATGCCGCACTCCGCCAGGCCGATGTTCTCGGTGTTGACCGCGCGACCCGCCGCCATGAGCACGGCTGCGACCTCGATCTTGCGCGTCGCGCCGTTCGCCTCGACCTCGAGGGTCACCTTGTCCTTGGCGGCCGTCCCCTTCTTTACTTTGGCGGCGGCGATCACCTCGATGCCGCGCTTCTTGTAGCTCTTCGCCAGGGCGTCCGACGCTTCAGGGTCCTCGAGCGGCAGGATCCGCGGCAATGCCTCGATCAGCGTCACGGGGGTACCGAACGCGCTGAAAATGTCGGCGAACTCCATGCCGACGGCTCCCGCGCCGATGATCGCCAGCGAGGCCGGCGCCTTCTCGAGGAAGAGCGCCTCGTCCGAGGAAATGACGGTCGTCTTGTTGATCTCCAGCCCGATCTGCGGCAGGCCCTTTACGCGCGATCCCGTCGCGATGATCACGGCCTTCTTCGCTTCGTACGTATCGCCCCCGACCTTCACCTTGCGTCCCGGCAGCAGTACGCCGCTGCCTTTGACCACGGTGACCTTGTTCTTCTTCATCAGGAACTCGACGCCCTTCGAGTTCTGGTCGCTCACTTTGCGGGAGCGCTGCATCGCCACGCCGTAGTCGGTCTTCACGGTGCCGGCTTCGACGCCGAACTCCTTCGCGTCCCGTAACAGCCTCGCGATGTAGGCGGAGTGGAGCAGGGCCTTCGTGGGGATGCACCCGATGTTCACGCAGACGCCGCCGAGCTTCTCTTTCTCGATCACGGCCGTGCTCATGCCGAGCTGAGCCGAGCGGATGGCGGCGACGTAGCCGGCGGGCCCCCCACCCAGGATGATCACGTCAAATTGATTCGCCAAAAGTCCCCCTCCCCAACGCGCAAGTCGGAACGCGGAACGCGGAACAGGCGGGCCGACGCTCGTGCTGCTGTTCCGCGTTCCGCGTTTCGCGTTCCGCGTTCACAGTAGCATCGCCAGCGGGTTCTCGAGCATCTGCTTCAGGGTCTGCAGAAACGCGGCCCCGGTGGCTCCGTCGATCACCCGGTGATCGCAGCTCATCGTGAGCCGCATGCGACGCCGAGCAGTGACCTGCCCATCCAGCACGACCGGTTTCTGTACGATCGAGCCGACGGCAATGATCCCCGCCTCGGGGGGATTGATGACGGCGGTGAACTGGTCGATGTCGAACATCCCCAGATTCGAGACGGAGAACGTGGCTCCCGTGTACTCGCTGGGCTGGAGTCGCCGGCTGCGGGCCTTGTCGGCGAGCTCCTTCGCCTCGCGGCCGATCTCGGCGAGCGATTTCACGTCCGCATTTCGGATCACCGGCGTGATCAGCCCGTCCTCCACAGCCACCGCCATGCCGATGTGGACCTCGTTCCAGTAGCGGATATGGTCCTCTTGGAACCAGGCGTTGCAGTAGCCTTGATGACGATGTCGTTGAACGAGACCTTGCTCCCCCCCTGGTCGCCGAGCTGCTTGTTCAGGGCCTCGCGCGCCTCGGCCGCCCGCTCCATGTCCACTTCGCTGGTGAGGAAGAAATGGGGGATGGGACCGAGCGACGTCACGAGCCGCTTGGCGATGGTCTTGCGGATTTGCGTTAGGGGGACGTCTTCGTACGGAGTTCCGGGGCGCTCGGGAATCGGGAAACGGGAAACGGGAAAGGGTGCCGCGGGCGCTGCGGTCGGCGCCGCTGAGGCGCCTTGGCTAGGCGCGCGCTCGAGATCCTTCTTAACGACTCGGCCGCCCGGCCCCGAGCCCACGACCAGCTTCAGGTCGACGCCGGCTTCTTTCGCGATGCGCCGCGCGAGCGGTGACGCTTTCGGTCTGCCCGCCTCAGCCGTGGGTGTGGCTGTGGCTACGGCCTTTGGCGCGGTCGCGATGCCCACGCTTCCCGCATCCCGCATCCCGCTTCCCGACGGGACTGGCGCTGGCTGGGGAGCGGCGGCTGCCGTTGCGCCGACCGCCTCGCCCGGCGCCGCAATGACGGCGACGACGCTCCCCACCGGCACCGTCTGTCCCTCGGCCACCGCCACCTGCCGCAGCACGCCGTCCGCGCGCGCGACCAGGTCCATCACCGCCTTGTCGGTCTCGACCTCGGCGAGGGTCTCCCCCGCCTTGACCGCGTCACCCTCCCGCTTGTGCCACTTGGCCACGCGCCCTTCCTCCATGGTGGGAGAGAGCGCTTCCATATAGACGTTGGTGGCCACGGGGGAGTCAGTCGAGGTAGGAGCACGCGGCGCGCGGCGGCGACCACGCGCTCGGGGGAGGGCTTCGCGAGGCGCTCGAGCTGTTTGTTGTACGGCATGGGGACGTCGGCCTGGGTGACGCGCAGCACCGGAGCGTCGAGCTGGTCGAAGGCCTCGCGCTGGATCACGTCGACCACGTGGGCCCCGATGCCGCACTGGGGCCACCCTTCTTCCACCACGACGGCGCGGTTGGTGCGCGACACGGACTGGACGATCGTGGCCTCGTCGAGCGGTCGCAGCGACCGCAGGTCGAGCACTTCGGCCGACACGCCCTCCCGCTCGGCCAGCTGCTCGGCCGCCTTGAGGGCGACGGTGACCGTCTTCGAGTGACAGATGAGCGTGACGTCGTTCCCAGGCCGTTTCACCTCGGCCCGGCCGATCGGCACGATGTGCTCTCCCTCCGGCACCTCGCCCTTGATGTTGTACAGCATTTCCCCTTCCAGGACGATGACGGGACTGTCGTCGCGGATCGCGGACTTGAGGAGCCCCTTGGCGTCCGCGGGGGTCGCGGGTGCGACGACCTTCAAGCCGGGGATATGCGATAGCCAGGACTCCCAGGCCTGGGAGTGCTGGGCCGCGAGCTGCAGCGCGGCGCCGTTCGGCCCGCGGAACACGATCGGGATCGGCACCTGGCCGCCCGACTCGTACAGGATCTTGGCGGCGGAGTTGACGATCTGGTCGAGCGCGAGCACGGCGAAGTTCCACGTCATGAACTCGATCACGGGGCGGAGGCCCGCCATGGCCGCGCCCACGCCGATCCCGGCGAAGCCCAGCTCGGCGATCGGCGTGTCCACGATGCGCTTCGGCCCGAACTCCTCGAGCAGGCCGCGGCTTACCTTGTACGCGCCCTGGTAGACGCCGACCTCTTCACCCATCAGGAAGACGTTCGGGTCCCGCTGCATCTCCTCGCGCAGCGCCTGGTTCAGGGCGTCGCGATACGTGAGGGTGGCCATCAGTCGGCGAGCACGTGCGTGAACAGCTCGGCGGGGTCGGGGTCGGGGCTCTGCTCGGCGAAACGGGCCGCCTCATCGGTCTGGGCCCGCGCCTCGGCGTCGAGCGCGTCGAGCGCCGCGTCATCGAGCGCCCCTTCGTCCTTCAGCTTGTGCGCCAGCTGCGCGATCGGGTCGCGCTTGCGCTGCTCCTCGACTTCCTCCTTGGTGCGATACACGCCGTGCAGCGGGTCCGACATCGAGTGTCCCATGAAGCGGTAGGTGCGCACTTCGAGCAGCGTCGGGTGCCCGCCCTGGCGGGCCCGCTCCGCCGCGCGCTCGGTCGCCGCGTACACGGCGAGCGCGTCCATGCCGTCTACGACCTCCGCCGCCATGTCGTAGCTGCAGGCGTGCTCCACCACGTCCGTGACCGCCGCCACGCGCTCGAATGCGGTGCCCATACCGTAGCGGTTGTTCTCACAGCAGAAGATGACGGGGAGCTTGTAGACGGAGGCCATGTTGAGCGCTTCGTGAAAGGCGCCGATGTTCACGGCCGCTTCGCCGAAGTAGCAGATGCAGACCTGGTCGCCGTCCTTGTAGCGGATCGCGAACCCGATCCCCGCGGCGAGCGGGATGTGGCCCCCGACGATCCCGTGGCCGCCCAGGAACCGCCGCCCGGCGTCGAACAGATGCATCGAGCCGCCCTTGCCCTTGGAGCAGCCGGTCGCCTTGCCGTACAGCTCGGCCATCACGGCGGTGGCCGGCACGCCCCGCGTCAGGGCTTGACCATGCTCGCGGTAGGAGGAGATCACGTAGTCGTCGTCCCGCAAGGCCGCGAGCGAGCCGACCGCGACGGCCTCCTGCCCGATGTAGAGATGGCAGAACCCGCCGATCTTGCCGAGGGCGTACGCCTCGGCGGCTTTTTCCTCGAACCGACGGATCAGCAGCATCTGGCGCAGCATGCGCCGCTCCAGCTCCGTCTGGGCGCTCGCATTCGCCGTCCGGGCGGTGGCGGTGGCCATTTACGCGGTCGCCCGCTCCACCTGCTCCCACGCGTGGTAGCTCGAGCGCACCAGCGGACCCGCCTCCACGTGGCGATACCCCATCTCGCGGCCGAGCCGGCGTAACTCGGCGAACTCGTCGGGAGCATAGTAGCGGGCGATCGGCAGGTGGTCGCGTGAGGGCCGCAGGTATTGGCCCAGGGTCAGGATGTCCACCCCCTGGCCGCGCAGGTCGCGCATCGCCCCGATCAGCTCGTCCCACTCCTCACCCAGACCGCACATGATGCCGGACTTCGTCAGCATGCCAGGGTCGAGCTGCTTGGCGCGAGCGAGCAGCTCGAGCGCTCGGACGTAGCGGCCTCCCGGGCGCGCCAGGCGATACAGCCGGTCGATCGTCTCGAGGTTGTGATTGAGGATGTCGGGCTGGGCGTCGACGACGATGCGGAGAGCGGCTTCACTGCCCTTGAAATCCGGGATCAGGACCTCGACCGACGTGTCCGGTGCGCGCCGCCGGATCTCCGTGATCGCCGCCGCGAAGATCTCGGCGCCCCCGTTAGGTAGATCGTCGCGGTCGACGGAGGTGATGACGACGTGCTTGAGCTCCATCCGCTCCACAGCGGCGGCGAGCCGCAGCGGCTCGTCCTCGTCCAGGAGGGCGGGCGTGCCGTGCGCGACCGCGCAGTACGCACAGTTGCGCGTGCACACGTCGCCCAGGATCATGAACGTGGCCGCGCGGTGCTCCCAGCACTCCCCGATGTTGGGGCAGTGGGCCTCCTCGCACACGGTATGAAGGCCGTGGTCTCGCATCAGCTGCTTCAGAGCGACGTAATTGGGCCCGCCGGGAGCGGGGACCTTGAGCCACGGCGGCTTGCGATCGACTGGATGAACAGGACGCGGACGCTGCAATTGGACGAGGGGAGGGGTGGCCATAACTAGCCACAAAATAGCGAGTTCCTAGGGGGTCGGGTAGCCGCATCGACGAAATTTCAACCATACGGTTGATCGGGTCAACCGGATCGCTTTTTCTCTCGCTCGGCCCGCTCCCTCAGCTGCCGGAGCTCCTCGTCGATCCCCGGGTCAGAGCTGAGCATGCCGTCGGCGATCTCGGCGATCTCCTCGGCCTCCTTCCACTGACGCTCCAGCTCCTCCACCTCGGCACGCTCGTCGACCGCCATTTCCAGGGCGAGACGCCGGTCCGGGGCGAGGCTTCGCAGGGTGAGCTCGCGGCGCGCCACGTCGTGGATCAATTGGTGCGCGCCGCCGACACCTTCGACCAGGCGGGCCGCGTCCTCGGCGCGCTGCCGGCCACCGCGCGCCAGGTTGAGGTAGGTCAGGCCGCGCCGCAGCGCGAACTGCGCGTCGCTCCCCGTGAGCATCGTCCCCTCCGCTTTGCAGCTCGGACAGATGAGGAGCAGCGCTAGCCCCTCGCGCGCGGTCGTGGTGACACGCGCGCGCTCGAGATGCCGTGCGCGCAACACCATCACGCTGCCGCAGCGCTCGCAAATCGGCGGGTCCACGAGGGCCACCTTCCGGCGCCCCACCATCTCGACGTAGATCCGCTTGACGAGCCGGGGCGTGTTCCACACGAACACGCCCACCGACCCGCCGGCCGCGACGTTGACCGCCACGGCGAGCCCCACCGCCGCGACCGTCATGGGGACGACGAACTTGAGCTGCTCCTGGCGCCGCGCCCGCAGGCGTTCCCCGTAACGCCACGTCGCGAGCTCGAGGCGCCGCGGCTTGCCCACGCGCACCAGGTCGTAGCCGTGCCAGCGGATGAGTGCGACCTGGTCGGTCGCGGCCGCCACGCGGCCGTCGCTTGCGGCCCGCGCCAGGGCCTCGATTCGCTCCAGGCGGTCGTCGAGCGGCGCCAGGTTCCAGCGGGAGCACCTGGGACAGATCACCCACAGGCGTCCCTTCCACTCGTCGAACGCGAGCCGGCGTCCCACCCCGAGGTCCGTAGGGCCGCCGTCACCGTCGAGCTTGCCGTTACAGAAGGCGCAGGTGCGATACATCGTGGGACTCGGGCTTCGGGGCTAGGGGCTCGGGGCCTGACTGAAACGCTCGACGCCGAGCGGCCCGATCTCGACGTCGGTCGCCCCCTTGGTGACCAGGTCCGCGACGATCTCGCCCGTGAGCGCAGCCAGCAGGATACCGTTCCGACCGTGTCCGGTGGCGTACCACAACCCTGCAACATCCGGATCGGGCCCCAGGATCGGGCGACCGTCCGGGGTGGCGGGCCGGAGGCCTGCCCAGACGCGCTGCACGGCTTGGGTGAGCAGGGCGGGGAGCAGGCGTACGGCACCGCGGAACACCTGGGCGAGACCCTCGTTCGTGACGTGGGCGTCGTAGCCGGCGCGCTCCATCGTGCTCCCCAAGAGCGCGGCGCCGGCGCGTGCCAGGACATACCCATAGTCGTGGTAGAGAACGGAAGGCGGGCAGCCGTCGGGCCAGACGGTGGCCGCCATTTGACCACGCAACGGCTCTACGGGGAGGGCGCGGGGGAGCCCCTGGATGCGCGGGGACCAGACACCCGCCGCGAGCACGACATGATCCACGCTGGTCATGCCCCCCGCCGCGACCACGCCGGTGACACGGCCCTGAGCCACCAGGATCGACTCGACCGGCTCGGTGTGGAGCGCGGCCCCAAGGCGGCGGGCGTCCGACAGGCAGGCGCGGGTGAGCCCTTGCGGGTCGAGCGCGCCGTCTTCCGGTGCGAACAGAGCCCCGTGGCACTCAGGGGCGGCGCCGGGCCAGCGTTCCCGCACCTCGTCCGCCTCCAGCCAGTCGCACCGCAACCCCGCCTGGCGCTGCCGGGCCACGTCTTCCTTGAGCCGAACGGCGTCGGGCTCGTCGAATGCGACGGCGGCGATGCCGGACCGCCAGAAGCCGATGTCGATGCCGGTCGTTTCCCGCAGCGCCGGGGCGAGGGGTTCGTACAGGTCGCGCGCCCGCACCGACAGGGCCACCAGCGCATCGTCAGCGGGCTCGATCTGGGGGGCGAGCATGCCCGCCGAGGCGGGCGACGCCGCGGCCGGGTCGGGGCCGGGCTCGAAAATGGCGACCGCGAGGCCCCGCAGGGCCGCCGCCCGGGCGCAGGCGGCCCCAATGGCGCCGCCCCCGATGACGGCCACATCCGCGGTGCTCACGTGCTGGCGCCCGTGTGAAACCGGCTGCTAGATTGCGTCGTACGGCCCTCGCGTCGGGGCTCCACGGAGGTTGACCCCCATGTTCCGCAGCATCCTCGGCTTCGCCATCTTCGCCGCGCTCGCGTTCGTGGCCCTCAACATCTTTTTCGGGCTGCTCGCGGGCGTCTTCGGGATCGCGTTGTGGATCCTGAAGCTCGCCGCCATCGGCTTCATTCTCTACTTCGTGCTTCGGCTCGTCAGCCCCACCACGGCGGACAAGATCCGCGACATGATCAAGGGGCGTCCGGCCGACGCGTAGCTAGCGCGCATCCAGCTCGCGCAGCACCGCCCACGCGAGCAGCGGGATCAGAATCTCGTGGTGGCCGGTGAGTTGGATCCCCCGGCCACCGGCGAGTGTCGGGCGCTCCACCACGTTCATCCGCGGGCGGTACTGGCGCTGCATATCGCAGTCGCACGCCGTGAACCCCGTCGGCTTTCCCCCGTTCAGATTGCGCGCCACGGTGAGCGCCTTGAGGAACACCTCGGGCATCACCACGGCGCTCCCGAGATTCAGCACCACTCCGCCGTCGTGCAGCGCCGGCAGCGACGCCGCGAGCCGCTTGAAGTCGCGGTGGCTGGTGGCGCCGAGGACGGCGCCGTCGGCGGTGGGGTGCTGATGGATGATGTCGGCGCCTACCGTCGCGTGCACGGTGACCGGAACGCCGCGCTCCGCGGCGGCGACGAGCAGCGACGCCTCCGGTGCGGCGAGGCCGGCCCGGTGCCGCAGCGCGTCCACCAGCGCCTCGCCCATGCCCCGGCCGGCGCGTGCGCCCTCGGCGATGGCGGCGTTCATCTCGCGTCCCGTTTCCTCCACCATCCCGAACGTGCCGTCGGCCAACCCCGCGGCCACGTCCTCGCTCGTCCCGCCGTAGGCGGCGAGCTCAAAGTCGTGGATCGCGGCGCTGCCGTTGAGCGCCAAGTGGGTGATCACGCCGCGCCGCACGAGGGCCGCGAGCACGGGCCCGAGCCCGACTTTGATCACGTGGCCGCCCAGCATCACGACCACGCCACGTCGGCCGGCGGCGCGCGCGATCAGGCGTGCCAGCTCGCGCGCGTCCCGGGCGGCGAGCACGTCCGGGAGCGAGTCCCAAAAAGCGGCGAACGTCCGGTCACCACCGGGCGGTTGGGCGAGGAGCGAGGGATCGACTTTGTTCGGGCGCTGCGCGATGGGAACGGTCTTGAGTCGCGAAAAGTCCGCCTCGCGGTAGTCGGTCATGGGTGGTCTGTCGCAGGAGCGGAATACTCCTTGAGCTTCAGCGTCACCTGGCCGAACGAGAAGTTCGACTGCAGCGCGAGCATGATGCGCGGCTGTTCGTCGGAGAGCCACATCCGGGCGTCGGCCTTCTCGGCGAAGATGCCGCCGCCGTTCGGGATGCGCGGACGGATCACGATCGCGTCCCACTTCCGGCCCGCGACGTTGACGCGCTCGCGCTTCAACACTTCGACGATGACCGGGTTGCGCTCGGGGCGGAAATAGCGCCGGTACTCGTAGCGCTTGCCGATCTCGAGCGGGACGGTCCGGATCCAGTAGAGGAACGCGGCGTCGTCGAGCGGGTCGGCGACCGTGGGCGCCGCGCTGTCGCGCCCCGCCTCGCGGTACATCCCGGAGTCGGGATAGATCTCGAACTTCCGCTCCCACGCCTTGCCCTTCTCCTCGGTCTGATTCAGAAACCGGCGCGAGCGGAAATCGCGGCGCCCCACCCACGACTCGAGGTTCTGATGAATGTGGTACCACAGGGCACCACCGTCGATCAGGAACCGGAAGTGCACCGCCTCCACGGCGCGGATGGTGTCGACGCCCGCGACCTCCATGGTGGCCGTGCCGACGCTGAAGGGCCCGTACCGCGCCCCGTATACCAGCCGCTCGCCCACCGGAAACGGCACGGCGGTGGGGGCAGGGGCGGGGGTCGTCGCCGTCGCCGTGAGCGATCCCGACGCAGCAGCGCGCGTCGAGTCGGCCCGACCGGTGTCCGACTGCGCGCGCAGCGAGGCGGCGAGCACCAGCAGCACGACCGCGGTATGAGCCGCGCGAATGACGGTACGCGCCCGCCACGTCTCGAGCAGCTGGTGCCACGGCCGGACCCGCGAGGGCCGCTGCACCAGGTCGTAGCGCACGGCCGCGGGAATGGTGTCGAGGCGGCGCGCATGGCGCGCGAGCCGAGCCACGAGCTCCGCGCTGGCACACCAGCCGTCAGTGAGCAGCAGCCGCGTGCCGTCGTTGCGCAGCGCCTGCCGCAGCACGATCAGACGCAGCGCCACGAATCCCGACATCGGGTCGCGCAGCCCGGGGAGTCGCACCAGCCGCGGGGCCCAGCGACGCGCCCAGCGGAGCCCCCGCGACCCCCGCCCCCGCTCCTCCACCTGCTCGGCGACGACGAGGTCGGCCCCCGACTCGAGCCGCTTCACCATGTCTTCCATGCTTTCGGGGGAGTGGGCGAAGTCGGCGTGCAACGTGATGGCGCAGTCGCGCTTGGGCCGGTCCGTGCGCTGCAGTGCGAGTCGCAGCAGCTCCTCCAGACTGCGCGCGTATCCTTCACGCGCCCGGTGCGTCACTACGGTCATCGGCAACACCTTGGCGTAGGACGCCAGCACTTCACGCGTCTCGTCGGTCGAGGCGTCATCCAGTACCAGCAGCTGATACTCGCGGGGAAACGCCGTGAACACCTGGCGGACCTTCCAGAGCACCAACCCCGCCGTGCGGGCTTCGTTGTGGACCGGTACACACACGTAGATCATGGCCCTGCAATCTAGTGCCGTTCCAACTTTTCACGTCAAGGCACCGGTTCGTCACCCTGGACACCGAGTTGGAACGGCACTAGACGAGCGAGCGATACACGGCCAAGACGCCGGCGGCCATGACCGAGGCGGTGAACTGCGGGGGAAGCGAGACGGGGGAAGGGTGATCCAGCGCGTGCACCACCGTCCGGGCGAGCCCAGCGGCGTCGCCCACCGGGACGAGCCAGGGCTCCGGCACCATTTCCGGGAGGCCGCCGGCACGCGTGGCCACCACCGGCTTGCCGAGCGCCAGCGCGTGCAGCACCACGCTGCCCAGGCCTTCTTCTTTCGACGACATCACCAGCACGTCGGCCTCCGCGATGAGGGCGTCGGCTTGGGGAACGTACCCCAGCAGATGCACGCGGTCCCCGATGCCGAGACGCGCCAGCGCGGCCTCGAGCGCGCCCCGCAGCTCGCCCTCACCGGCGATGACCCAATGGAGGTCGTCGCGGGCCGCCCGCGCCACTTGCGCGGCCCGGATCAGGGTATGCTGGTCCTTGTGAGCGACCAGGGCGGCGACGTTCGCGGCGAGGGGCGTGTCCGGTGGCAGGCCGAGGCGGGCGCGCACGTTGAGGGGGGGGCGCGCGGCGCGTCGCACCTCGTCGGGATCGATGCCCGATGCCACCACTGTGATGTCCCGGGCCGCGATGCCATCCGCCACGAGCACCGCCTGTACCGCCTCGGAAATGGCGATCACGCGATCGACCCGGTGCCACACGCTGCGCCGGCGTACGTGGAAGTCCACGCGCCGCGTCGCGATGAGCGCCGGGGCGCCGGCGCCCCGTCCGGACAGGCGGCGCATCCAGTACGCGAGCTGGAGCGCGTGACTGTCGTGCGCATGGAGCAGGTGGGGGACGAAATCGGCCGCTTCGCGATACAGCCGCCACAACGCGCGCGGGTCGAGCGACGGCCCCCAGGGCACTTCCCTGACCGTGGCGCCGCACTCCGCGACCCGGCGCGCGAGCTCGCCGCCACGCTTGGTCAGGAGCCGCTGCTCGACCTCCTCCGCCCGGGCGAGCTCGCGCGTCAGGAGCCGAACCTGGTTCTGACCGCCTCGGTACTCCCGGCCCGAGTCGATGTGCAGGACGCGCACGTCCGCTCAGACCGGCTGCTTGGCGGCGTGGCCGAGCGCGGCGCGCAGCTCGGCGAGGGTGAACGGCTTGTGGAGGTAGGGTCGTCCCAGCCCGTCGAGGAACTGCAGCGTGTCGCCCCGCACCGTGTCGCCGGTCGCGAAGATGATGCGCTCGGCGACGCGCGGATCCTGGCGCACGAGCTTCATGTACATATCGCGACCGGAGAGGTGTGGCATCCGCAGGTCGCAGATGATGACGTCGAAGGGACCGGCCAGCGCGCGCTCGAGCGCGTAGGTGCCGTCGCTCGCCACTTCGACGGAGTGGCCCCAGCTCTCGAGCGTGGCGCGCATGTAATGGAGGATGTGCGGCTCGTCGTCCACCACGAGGATGTGCAACGGCTTCGACTCGCCCCGCGGCGCGGGCGCCGGCTCCACCCGCGCCGCCGGTGCCCCGATGGCGAGCTCCACCGTGAACGTCGCTCCACTGCCCGGCCGGCTCTCCAGGGTGAGGCGACCCCCGTGCTCCTTGAGAATCCCCTGGCAGATCGACAGCCCCAGCCCCGTGCCCTCGCCCTCCGGTTTGGTCGTGAAGAACGGCTCGAACACCCGGGCGGCGACGTCTTCCGGGATCCCGGGCCCCGAGTCGGTCACGCTCACGGCGATGACGTCCTGCGCCCGCTTGGCCGTGATCCAGATCCGGCCCGAGGGCGCGTCGCTCGCAATCGCCTGGCAGGCGTTGTTGATCAGGTTCACGAACACCTGCTTGATCTGGTTGGCGTCCACCTCGACTTCGGGGAGGCCGGGCTCCACGTCGAGCGTCGCCTCGACCTTGTGAGCCATCAGCTGGTTGCGGAGCAGCACCAGGGTCGACTCGAGCAGCTGCTGGATCGCCTGGCGCGCGCGCTCGCCTTCCTGGCTGCGGGCGAACGACAAGAGGTTCTTCACGATGGTCGCCGCCCGCTCCGCCTCCTGACGGATCACCTGGAGGGGCTCCTCCAGCGACGCCGGCACGCCCGTCTCGGCCAGGAAATCGCTGAACCCCACGACCGACGCGAGGGGGTTGTTCAGGTCGTGCGCGACCCCCGCGATGAGTTGACCGATCGCCGACATTTTCTCAGACTGTATGAGCTGTTCCTGCAGGCGCCGCCGCTCCGTCTGGTCCTCGAACACGAGCACTGCGGAGCCGGGCTCCGCCATCGGGATGGTCGTGAGGAGCAACGCCCGTTCGCCCGCGCGGATCTCGGTCGAGGTCGCGGACGGCTCGGCGATGGCCCGGGCGACGGGGTCGGACCAGGCCGGCGGCAGGAGACCGAGCCAGGGGCGGCCCGGAATCGCCGTGACCGGCATTTGGATCAGTTCGGCGAACACGCGGTTGGCGCGCCGCACTGTGCCGTGTGCGTCCACGATGCAGATCGCCTGGGAGATGGCGTCCACGGTCTTCTCCCACTCGCGCTTGGCGGACGACAGGAGCTCGACCAGGCGCGCGTTCTCGAGCGCGATGGCGCCCTGGGCCAGGACCAGCGACACGAGGGTCAGCTCGGCCTTGCCGAGTACGCCGGCCCGGTCGCTCGAGACGGAGACCGCTCCCATGGTGCGTCCCGCGGCGATGAGCGGCGCGCCGATCCAGGAGCCGGGTGCCTCGCCGCCCAGCTCGGCCCCGCGGCGGCGGGCCTCCTCGCGGACGGCGCGCGGGAACGCGAGCGGTCCGCGCCGCAGCGCGAGCTGCAGCAGGGGGTCGTCGGTCCGGGCCGGCGCCGCGTTCGTGTCGTAGGTCACGGCGAGCCGGTTCGATTCGGCATCTAGTAGAACGACCGAGAGGCGGTCGGGTTTGAGCAGCTCGGCGAGGGCCCGCGCCACCAGGTCGATCACGCTGGCGGGCCGAAACGCTCCGGCGAGCTCCTGGGCGAGCATCGTGAGGCGCGCCAGCAACTCGACGCCGGGGCGTGGGGTAGCAGCCCTAGAGGGAGGCTTGGGCATGATCCTGGCCAATGTGCGCGGTCGCCTGCGGATACAGGACTTCCGGCTCGTCGCACTCGCGCTGGCGCGGGGCGACGCGGGGCGGCGCGCCCGCTACGAGCAGCTGTTGCTCGAGCAGGGTCCCGACCCGCTGCTCGACGACCCCGGTCTGCTCGAGGCGCTGCTGGCGCTGCGCTCGCTCGCCGTCCCGTCGCCGCCCCTGTTCGCGTACGTGGCGGTACGGCACGCCCTGCGCGCCGCGGCCGTCGACGACCGTGAGCTCGCGGACTACCTGGCCGCGCTGTTGCTCGAGTTCGGCGATCACGACCGGCACACGCGCATCCGTCGGGCCGACGACGAGAGCTACAGCTATCTCGTCGACATCGTGGAGGACCTCACCGGCCTCGACGACGCCGGGGAGCGGGGACTGCTGTTGCGCGTGCATCTCGGCAATTACAGCCTCTGGTTCGCGGGGCTGTTCCCCGATTACATCGAGGCCCGGCGCACCCGCAAGGGCGGGCCCGACCTGCCCTACTACGACGCGGTGGGCCGACAGGGGTACCAGCTCGCCTCGGAGCACCGTCTGGCCGAGCGGTTCGGCGTCGCCAGCATCTACCGCAGCGCGGCGGAACGGTTCCCGACCCTCCGAGTCGCGTTCAACCGGCTGAGCGACCGCGTGTTCTTCCGCAACGTGTCGACTCCAGAGAAGATACTGCGCAATCTTTGACGTCCCGCGTCATTCATCCAGGAATCGCGTCGGCACGGTCGTCGCGGCCTCCACGAGCTGCTCGGCCGATTTCACGAACCGCACCACGATCGGCAGCGAGCCCTTGAGTGTGAGCTTGCGCTGCATGATCCCGGCGATCGGACCCAGCTCCTTGCGGATCACGCGCTTCCAGTGCGCGTAGTCGCCTGCGATCACGAACGCCGCCCGCTCCGCTTCGCCTTGTGACACGACCTTCGCCTCCCGGCACGTGCCGCGGTCGAGATCGAGCCAGATGCCGAACGCTTCCTTGATCCCGATCTCCGGCTTCGGGTTCACCACCAGCGCGACGGCGCCGTGGGTCCATTGGAGCGAGGCGGCCCGGTAGGCGTCGCTCGCGTTGATCGCCGCGCCGTAGGCGCTCACCCATTCCGGGGAAGGGAACGCGACGCTCACCCCATCGCCTCCGCGAACCCGCGGAACAGCGCGTCCTCCGTATCGTCTTCGGGATGCCACTGGACGGCCAGCGTCCACGATGTCGCCCCATCCACCCGCTCGACGCCCTCGATGAGGCCGTCCTCCGCCCACGCCGTCGCGCGCAGCGTCGGGGCCAGGTCACGGATCGCCTGATGGTGGCGGCTGTTGACGCGCGCGCCCGCGGTCCCGAGGGTGCGATGCAGCAGGGTGTGCGGCTCGACGCGCAACCCGTGCCGACCGGCCGTGTCGGTGTGATCGATTGGGCCGGCGCGTTCGCTCGCGAGGTCCTGGTACAGCGTCCCACCCAGGGCCACGTTCAGGATCTGGATGCCGCGACAGATGGCGAGGATGGGAAGCCGGCGGCGCTCCGCGCCGGCGATGAGCGCGAGCTCGACGGCATCGCGGGCGGGATCGGTTTCACCGAGCCTGGGATGCGGCAGCGCGCGATAGCGAGACGGCTCGACGTCTTCACCCCCGGTGAGCACCAGCCCCTGGACGCGGTCGAGTGCGGCGTAGGCGGCGTCGGGTTCGAGCACCGGTGGCACCAGGAGGGGTACCAGGCCGGCGCGTGTGAGGGCGCGCACGTACGCGATGTTGAGGGCGACGCGTTCCCGACCGCCGTCGGTGCGGCGCGTCGCGCTTACCGCGACGACTTTGGTCACGGCGTGGGGGCGGGGACGGGGGAGCCCAGGAGCGGGCAGTGCGGGTTGGAGACGCCGCCCCAGTCCACCCGCACGCCATACAGCGGGATGTTCTTGTCGCCCCCGCTCACCGTTCCCAGCTGCGGGTACGACTTCGGCGGCCGTTGTCCCTCGTACAGGAGCACGCCCTGCGCCCGCTGGGTCGAGTCGTCCACGACGAGCAGCGCGTAGACCGAGCTGTCCGACGGATACGGAGGGAAATTGGGGCCCTGGTACGTCATGGCGAGGCGGTGCCCGCTGTAGGTGATGGCCACCGTGCTCTGCTGCGCGTTGCCGGCGACGCGGGCGGGGAGCGCGCCGGGCAACCCGCGTGGCGGCTCGGTGAGAACGAAGGGGAGCAGCCGCAGCTGATCCTGGATGAGCGACGGTCCGATCAGCTGGGCCATACCGCACGTGGGCGAGTGGGTCCGATCGCGTCCGCCGCAGGAAACGGCCAGGCACGTGACGAGCAGCGCCGCCGGCCGGGCCCGTCTCACGGTGACGTCACGACTTCGAGCACGGTTGTCGGGTCCGGGGCATTGGGCGCCGCGCGCCGGAACTCCAGGCTGTCGGCGTCGGGGACGAACGGCGTCCCGAGCCGCAGCGTGTCGCCCACCAGCCACGCGGCCGTCTTCGCCTCCTGGGACACGGGGTGGTCGAAGTCGGCACCAAGGATCCAGCGGCCCGTTCCCCGCAGCGGCCCACCGCCCAGCTTGGTGCGCTCGGGCTGCCCGAAATAGCGGCGGTACAGCCAGCCGGTGAACCACCCGCCGGTGTGCGACTCGAGCGACATGCGGATGTAGACGGTTGAGTCGAGCGGAACGGCGCGTGTGCCGGCGGGGGTACCTGCGCGGAAGATGCGCGTGAGCAGCCACGTGCCGTCGAGCGGCGTGCCCTGGGCGGTCCAGAGCAGCACCGTGGCGACGACGCCATAGGGATAGATCATCGGCACCAATCTAATACGTCCAGGTCAGGACCACCGAAACGGTTCGGACGGGCTCCAGCGTGCCCGGCGTCAAGCTATAGATGTAGTTCAGCGCGTTGGTGACGAGCAGCCGCGCCGACCACGCGTTTCGGCTCCAACCCGCGCGTAGGTCCAGCACTGCGGCGGGCACGCGGGGGTCGTCCGCCCAGCTCAGGCCGAGCTCGATGCGCTCGATGCGGCTGACGTAGCGGAAGTCGCCACCCACGCTGAACGGGCGGAACGCGTAGTCCGCGGCGAGCGTCAGGAGGTGCTGGGGACGAAATGCCAGCGTGGAATCGGCGCCGAGGTCGCGCGCGTCCAGGAAGGTGTAGGCGACGGACGTCTCGAGCTTTGGCGTCAGCGGCCACGCCACGAGGGACAGATCGAATCCACGGAGTCGCGCCCGCCCCACGTTGCGGAATTGAATGTAGGGGACTCCTCCCGATTCGAAGAATGCGGGCTCGATCAGCTGCCGGGCTTCGGTCCAGAAGGCCGCGGCGTCGAGCCGGGTCGACCCGATCGAAACGGCATCGCCAAGCTCGAAGGCCCAAGCCGTCTCCGGTGCGAGCGTCGAGTCGGGAACCACCCGGATTCCGAACGCCACCGTCGACACGAACCGCTCCGCGAGCGACGGCGTGCGGAATCCGTGTCCGACGGAGCCGCGCCACGTCCCGAAGCGTGTGGGCCACACGACGCCGACCCGCGGGCTCACATGACCCCCGAGCGTCCCGCCCACCGGTCCGATTTCGTCCACGCGCGCACCCACCGACAGCCGGACCGACCCGATACGCTGTTCTCCCTCACCGTACGCCGACAGTTCGTGCTGGGCGCGCCCGCCGAAGATGTCGCTCGTCACGTCCGCGCGAGCGGCCTCGACGCCGATGGTCAACACGCGGTCGCTGTCGCCCCCCCCGGGCCGGAGCGTGCCCCGCAGCTCGGTGCCGTACCGATTCGCCACGCCCCAGTCGTCGGGCTTGGAGTCGGTGAAGTGGGTTCGCACCCAGGACGCGCGGGCTTGCCAGGCGAACCCCGCCGACGACGTGCGCTCGAGCGTCGTGGCCACGTACCCCTTGTCCGACCGCGTGTACGCCCCGCGGTCGTTGGTGCCGATCATGAAAGGTTGAAACGCCAGCCCGCGGTCGTCACACTGGCCGCGCTCGCACCAGGGCGGGCTGACCTCGTATTGATGGCTGGTCCACGAGCCGGACGCCGTCACGCGCGTCCCCGGTGCCGGGTGCCATTCCGCCTTCCCCGCACCCTCCCATTGGTCGCTGCGGTCCTGCTCGCGGTACCCGTCGGAGTGACGGCCGCCGAGCGTCAGACGGCCCCGGATTGCCTCGGTGCCATACGAACCGGTCACATCGAGCCCGCCGAGGCCGCCGACGTAGTCGCGGAATCGCCAGGCCGGATCGGGCGGGTCCGCGTAGGCACCCGCCGTCGTGCGCACCCGGCCGTGGAAGCCGACGGGCACGTCCCGCGTCAGCAGGTTGACCACGCCGCCGAACGCGGCCGACCCGTACAGGGACGAGCCGGCGCCCTTCACCACCTCGACGCGCTGTACTTCATCCAGCGGCAGCATGTCCCAGTCGATGCCGCCCCGGTCGGCCTCGTTCGCGGGTACGCCGTCTACCAGCAGGAGCACGCGCGATCCCAAGCCTTCGACGAAGCCGCTCGACCCGCGAATGTTGACCTGACCGTTGAGGAACAACACTCCCGGGGCCTTGTCCACCGCCTCGTCGACCGTGCTCACGGCGCGCCGCGCGAGATCGCTGTCGCTGACGAGCGCCACACTCGTGGCGGACTGGTCGAGCAGCTGGGACCGCTTCGCCGCGGTCACGATCACGGGCTCGAGCGCGTATCGACCCGATCGCAGCGTGACGTCCAGGCGCACCGAGTCGCCGGCCGGAACGGCCACCGTGTCCTGCGTGGCGTGATAGCCGAGACGCGCGAAGCGGAGCACCGTGTGGCCCGGGGGGATCCCCGTCAGCCGATAGTGGCCGGCCGCATCCGAGGCGGCGGCCGCCCCCGCGGTGCTGATGTGGACGTCGGCGACCGGCGTTCCGGCCG
>WNGJ01002221.1_pt1 | contig 19528 bp, 17 predicted proteins | sample 5400611 | NCBI WGS metagenome assembly WNGJ01 (sample SAMN13153375, study PRJNA577476) | soil metagenome | isolation source: 40 cm soil or saprolite under Garry oak tree replicate 1 | place: USA:California | collected 2016-06-15 | reverse complement strand
GCCGTTGGGCAGAAGGTCATGTGAGTCCATAGCGGCGACACTGATGACTTTGTCACCGCTTCCCGGAGAGGACACGATGTAGGGAGTGCTGCCCGAGTTCCCCGCCGCCGCGACCACCACGATACCGGATTCGACCGCGTTCTCGGCGGCCTCGGCGTCGGCAACATCCTCGCTACCGAAGTCCAGACCGAGCGACATGCTGATGACCTGCATGTCGTGGGCGACGGCCCACTCGATCGCGTCGACGACAACCTGGGTCCCGCCGGTGCAGCCGAATACGCGCACGGCGTAGAGATCCGCGAGCGGCGCAACACCGGGCCCGATGGTGAACGATTGGCCTGGTGTACTGGCGTCATATGGACCCGTGAAGGTGGTGCCGGCGGCGGTCACACCAAAACCGGTCGCGGTGCCGGCGGTGTGGCTTCCGTGCCCGTTGCAGTCGAGGGGATTCGGATCGGGCATTGGCGTGGCATGATTCGGGTCGATCGGGTTGTAGGCGTCACCGACCAGGTCGATGCCGCCTTTCACCTTGGGGGCGTCGGGGCCGAAGAGGGTCGGATCCGCCGGCAGCGTGCTGTTGGCAAAGGCGGCGTTGTACGCCGCCATCGTGCCGGGTCCGCCAAAGTTCGCGTGCGTGTAGTCGACGCCGGTGTCGAGCACGGCGATACGTATGTGCTCACCGTGCAGCCCGGGCGGTCCTTGCCATACCTGCGGTGTGCCGATGAAGGGCACGCTGTGCGCGTTGTCGAGGTGATAAAAGCGAACCGGTTTGACCGCCACCACGCCCGGCAGCGTGGCAAACGAGCGGATCTGCTCGGGAGTGCCACGCACCTTGATGCCGTTGAGGGCGTGCTGGAACTGCGCGAGCACCGTGCCGCCCATCTTTTGAATAGTCGGCACGATCGTGTCCTGCTTGCCACGCAGCTCGAGCTCGATCGACTCCCGCTGTCCGCGTGCCAGCTGCTTGCCGGGTGCGCGGCTACGGACCACGGCGACAGGATCGCCACTCATCTTCAGCACCACGGTCTGCGGGCGCTCGCTGAGCGCGCCGGCACTGAGCGTGCCCGCTGCGCGCTGCAACGCCGGCCGGCCAGTGGACTGTGCCGCGGCCGAGATCGGTATCAGCGCAGCGACCGCCAATGCAGCCAGGCCACCGCGGATGAATCGAGAGGCTCTCGTCGGCGTGGTCATATGAAGGGCTCCCCGCTCATGATTGTTGAAACCGGTGTGCGTCATTGATTTGTCGTGGACGCCGGTCACGAAATTGCCGCGATGCACAGCGTAAGTCTTGTGAAAGCGCACGGCCAGTACCTGTTTTCACCCAGTGGACGACTCGCGCCCTGAGCGGCCACGGATTCGCGCAAGCGGCGGTCTTGCCGCCCTCAGGAACGTCTCGGGAACGGCTTCAGGTAGAATTAATCGGTTTTGGACCCACCCGAGAGACAGGGCTGCTTCCCGGCTTCGGTGCGGGAGGGAGCGTTCCCGGATGACACCAGCAGATGAACTCGCCGTGCCGACACCCGATGCGTCCGCCGCCCTCGCGGCGCGGGCCGAGCCCCAGGCGTCGGTCGAAATGCCGACGCTCGGGGTCGCGCTGCTCGTCTACGGAGGATGGCTCGCGGTCACACTCGCCTACGGTCGCTGGCCGCTCATCATCGTGGCCCCGCTCGCCGCCGTGCTGGTCACGCTACACGGCTCGCTGCAGCACGAGATCGTGCACGGCCACCCGACCCGATGGCGAGGCATCAACCGCCTGCTCGCCATCGTGCCCCTCTCGCTCTACCTGCCGTACGAGCGCTACCGGGTGAGTCACCTCATCCACCACAACGACGAGCGGCTCACCGATCCGCTCGACGACCCGGAATCCTATTACTTCACACCCGAGGACTGGGCGCGGCTCTCGCCCCTCACCCGCCTCGCCGTGCGCCTTCAGCAGACGCTGGCCGGTCGCATCACGATCGGCGCCCTCTGGGCCATCGGCAGGTTCTGGCATCAGGAATGGCGTGCCATCCTCCGGAACGACGAAGGTGTCCGGGCCACATGGCTCGAGCATCTCGCGTGGTGCATCCCGGTGATCCTCTGGGTGAAGGTGGTCTGTGGGATGCCCGTCTCGCTCTACTTCTTCGCCGTGGCGGTTCCCGGAACCAGCCTCACGCTGATCCGCTCCTTTGCCGAGCATCGGGCGCGCCCCGAAGTGCGCCAGCGCATCGCCATCGTCGAGGACTCGTGGATCCTGGGTCCGCTCTATCTCTTCAATAATCTCCACGCTCTGCACCACGAGGTGCCGTCGGTCCCCTGGTATCAGCTGCCCGGCCACTACCGGGCCGAGCGCGCGCGACTTGTCGTCGAGAACGGCGGACTCGTCTATCGCACCTACTTCGACGTCGCCCGCCGCTACCTCTTTCGCGCGCACGACGAGCCTCAGCACCCCTCGGGCCGGGTGCCGGTGAGCGCCGGCTGAGCGGCTGACACGCGCCGGCCGCTTCGACTGCCTCAGGCCGGCCGCTCGAATCCCGCCTCTCTCGCCTCCCGGTCCCATTCGAGGAGCGGCGCAAAGGACGCCTCGGTCGCCTCCGCAAATCCCTCGAGCGAGAGCGGCTCGGCAAATCGGGAAAACCACGGCTTGCCGGCCGCCCCCGTGAAGCTCGCGCGGAGCCGCGAGACCATTTCCTCGGGAGCTCCCGCAGCCGCAACGAACGCCGGCATCGGGGTTAAGGGCGTGGAGGCGAGCACGCGGATGCCCGCCGTAAGGTGCGGCGCGTGCCGGGCGATCAGGAGATGCCAGTAGGCATCGAGGGGGCCGACGTCGATGCGCCCTTCGCGCACGCCGTCGAGGACCGCGCGGGCCGTGACGAGGTTCCCCACCATCTCCGCGTAGAGTGCGGGCCGCCGCGGCGTGCGATAGCCGAGGAGGTGGTGCCTGAAGGCGTTGAATCCCGACTGGGAGTGCGCCACCGTCCAGCCCGCACGGCCGCCGAAGGTGTCCTCGAGGGTGCGGTACGGCGCGTCCTCCCGCACGATCAGGTCCGAGCGATACACGGCCCGATGAGCCGCCCAGTCCACGTGCGGAATGGGCGCTGCGATCGGAGTGACCGGCGCGAGCCTGAGCGCGATCGGGTATCCGCACATGAACGCCGCGCCGAGATCGCCCCGGGACCAGAGCTCCTCGAGCGGCTGCGGCGCCGGATGAGGCACGTAGTCGAGCGCCACGCCGGCGTCCGCGGCGATGTGCTCGAGCAGGCCCCGCCAGAGCGCCTCGACCTCGGGGGTCACCGCATACATGCGGGCGTTCGTGATCCACGGCCTCACGCGGGCGAGGTCCCCTCGAGCTCGCCCTTTCTCGTCGCGACGTAGGCGGCAATCGCTTCGCTCACCGCCGGGTCGAGCGGCGGCGGCACGTAGTCGGCGAGCACCTTCTTCCAGATGGCGGTGGCGCGCGCGGTGGCATCGTGCGCGCCCGCCTGCGTCCAGCTCTCGAAGCTCGACCAGTCCGAGAGCAGCGGCCGATAGAACGCGGTCTCGTAACGGGCAAGCGTGTGGGGCGAGCCGAAGAAATGTCCGCCCGCAGCGACCTCCTTGATCGCATCGACCGCGAGATCATCGTCGGTGAAGCTCACGGGCTTGAGGATTTCCGCCCAGTTACGCAACAGCTCCGCATCCACCACGATCTTCTCGAGCGACGCCGACAAGCCGCCCTCGAGCCACCCGGCCGCGTGGTTGATGAGGTGGCTGTGACTCAGGACCGCCGCCTGGAGCGAAAAGGCGCTCTCGTAGGTCGATTGCGCATCCACCGTCGGCGAGGCGTTCACCGCGCTGGTGCGCACCGGGATCCTGAGGCGCCGGCCGATCTGGGCGCTCGCGAACACCGCGTGCAGGTACTCCGGCGTGCCGAAGGCGGGGGAGCCGCTGCGCATGTCGACGTTGGAGGTGAAGCCCCCGAGGACGCACGGCGCGCCGGGGCGCAGCAGCTGACACAGCGCGATGATGCCCAAGCCTTCCGCGGTCTGCTGAGCGAGCGCGCCGGCGAGAGTGACCGGCGCCATCGCCCCCATGAGCGTGAAGGGCGTGATGACGACGCACTGGCCGTGGCCGGCCATGACCATGATGTTGTCGAGAATCTCCGCATCGACGCGGCGCGGCGAGTTGACGTTGGTCACGGTCATGAGGGTCGGGCGAGAGGCCAGCTCCTCCACCGTGCAGTCGTGCTCGATCGCGGACATGGCGATTGCATCCTCGGCCTGCACTCCGCCGATGCCGCGCGCCGCCCACACCGTGTCGGCGCACTCGATGTGGGCCTGATAGGTGAAGAGGTGCCGCACCGCCACCGGAACGTCGACCGGCTCGACCACGATGCCGCCCTGCCAGTGCAGTACGCCGAGGCGGTGGGTGAGCTTCAGGATGTTGCGAAAGGCCTCGAGGTCGCCGTAACGCCGGCCTCTCTCCAGGTCGCGGATGTGCGGGGCGCCGGTGACGGGGCCGAAGTTGACCACGTTGTCGCCGACGTGCAGATGGCGCTCGGGATTGCGAGCGTGCAGCACGAAGCGGGGGGGCGCGTGCGCGAGCTGCGCCTCGATGAGCTCGCGCCCGAGGCGGACCATCTGCGTCGATTCATCGACCGAGGCTCCGGCGCGACGGAAGACTTCGCGGGCGGCGGCGCTGCGGATCTCGAGTCCCGCCTCCTCGAGGATCCGGTAGGCGGCCTGCACGATGCGCTCGACCTGCTCAGGGGTGAGAACCTCGATCGGCGCCCAGGGAACCTTGAGCCGCGGCAGGGGAGCGAGCGAGGGGCCGCTCGAGCGATGCGGGCGCCCTCGATCACGGCGGCGGGATGGTGCCGGAGCTTCGCTCATGGCTCAACGCCCTGGGACGATGGGGTGGGCTCAGCCACCCATGTTACACCGGCGCCGGTGTTACACCGGCCGGCGGTTCCCGGCGCTCACCCGGGAGCCGCCCGGAGTCTCAGAGCGACTTCAGGAATTCGACGATCGCTTGCTGATCCGCCTGACTCAGTTGCTCGAAGTGGCGGGTGACATCGCTCGCCTCACCGCGATGGCGGAGGATCGCTTCGCGCAAGGTGAGCGAGGCGCCATCGTGCATCAACATCGGATGGGTGCGCACGCCCCAAAGGGGCGCGGTGCGCAGCTTGTTGGCGCTCGAATGATGGTTCTCGAGCGACAGGTTCTTCCATTTGATCTGGTACATTTTCTTGCCGTAGTGCTCTTCCATGGCGATGGCGACGCCGTCGCCGGTGCCGACATCGTGCAGCAGGTAATCGCCGTAGGGATGGAAGCTCTTGTTGCCGAGCGCCTCCGGAATGGCGAACTTGCCGCCGTTCATCACCGTGCCCGCCGCCGCGGTGACGAGCGTCGGGACATGACAGATCTCACAGCCGATCTTCTCAAACAGCGCCTCGCCCTTCCTCGCCGCGGGGGTCGCGGCCTGCCGGGCGTCGCGCGCCGGGGCCTTGGTGGCGCGCACGAAGCGCGTGAAGTGATCGATGTCCGCGAGCCCGTCGGCCTCGGGCTTGTTGTTCGGCTCGCTCACCGTGTTGCAGAGGTTGGTCACCTCGTCGGGAAACAATGCGTTGGTGATGCCCATCTCGTTGAGATAGGCATCGCCCGAGAAGGACATGAGGCTCGCGTGCTGATCCTTCCAGCCGAAGCGCCCGATGCGCGTAGTGCCCGGGGACTCGACCACCGGGACGTAGAGAGCGAGCCCGCAGATCCGGCCGTGCGTCTCCTTGCACTGCTTTTTGGAGAGCTCGATCAGGGTCGAATCGTCGACCGCCTCCACGAAGCCGTCGCCGAGCAGGTTCACCGAGATGCGAAAAGTGCGTATGTTCTCGGAGTCCGGCACCCGCTCCTGAATATCGGTGGTCGGGAAGGCGCCGTTGGGGCCGATCGCGCGTTGGTTCACGAGCGAGCGCCCCTTGATGACCTCCGCCCCGCCGTTGATGGGAATCTCCGGGTTCTGAAAGACCCCGTCGTGGCCCTTGTGGCCGACCCGCAGCTCGAGCACCTGGCTCGGTCCGCCGCTCACCGGGTTCTGATGGCACTCGCGGCAGGACTGCGCGTTGTAGAGCGGACCCAGGCCGTCGGAGATCTCCTCGAATTCGTCGAATTTCCCCTGGTCCACCTGGTGTGTCGCATCGTCCGTGAGGCCGTTGCTCGCGTTGTCGAAGCCCGCGGGCGCGGGCGGCGGCAGGTGGCCGGGGCCCCCGGGGTTCACCGGCGGAACCGCGGCGCATGCCGCGGCGAACAGACCGACGCTAAAGACCGTCACCCCCATCGAAGTCTTCATGACTCGCTCTCCCTGGCAGGGTCTGCCGCCAATCTATGCCTGATCCGCTCCCGGGGCAAACCGGTGCCGCACGCCAACATCGGAGCGCACCGCCGGCGGCGCCGAAGGCGTAGACTCTCGTCGCGCACTGGGGAGGCAACCATGTCCGCACGATCGGTTCTCGGCCTGGCTCTCTTGGTCACTGCCCTGTCCGTCGCACAGCAGCCGCCCGCGGCGCAGTCGGCCCCCGCGGCGAACCCGCTCGATGCGGTGCCGGACAAGATGCCCTTCGACATCTCCTATGGCGCTCCGATATCGCTCGAGCGCGCTGAGGCGGCCATCGCCGCTGCGGCTGCGGAGGCGAAGAAGCATGACTGGAAGCTCGACATCGCGGTGGTGGACTCGGGTGCTAACCTGGTCGCGTTCCAGCGCATGGACGGGGCGCAGCTCGCGTCCATCCAGATCTCCGAGCACAAGGCGCGGGCTGCGGTGACGTTCCGACGCGAGACCAAGGTGTGGGAAAACGCCATCCAGACCGACAAGCGCCCCTACGTCATGACGCTCGATGGAGTCATCGGCTCGCGGGGCGGTATCCCGCTGGTGCAGGGCGGCAAGCTCATCGGCGGGATCGGGTGCTCCGGAGGCACGGGCTCACAGGACGAGGTCGCGTGCAAGGTCGGGGCGGCGACGGTGAAGTAGCCGCGGCGGCGGCCTGGGGTCCCCCGTGTTCGCTCCCTTTACGAGCCTCACCCGCGCGCAGCGCCGCGTGTTCATCGCCTCGCTCGCAGGCTGGTCGCTGGATGCGTTCGACTTCTTCATTTTCGTCTTCTGCCTGAGAGCGATCAGCGCCGAGTTCCACACCGGCGTGAAGGCGGTGGCCGAGGGCATCTTCCTCACGCTGGCGTGCCGCCCGCTGGGGGCTCTGGTCTTCGGCTGGCTGGCGGAGCGCTACGGCCGCCGCCCGATCCTGATGCTGAACGTCGCCAGCTACTCGGCCGTTCAGCTCCTCACCGCCTTCGCGCCCGACCTCACGACGCTGCTCGCGCTGCGCGCGCTGTTCGGATTTGCGATGGGCGGTGAGTGGGGCGTGGGGGCCGCGCTCGCGCTCGAGACGCTCCCGGCGAAGGGCCGCGGCCTGTTCTCCGGAGTGCTGCAGGAAGGCTACGTGATCGGCTATCTGCTCGCCTCGATCGTATTTGCCTACGCGTTCGATCACGTCGGCTGGCGCGGCATGTTCGTGATCGGCGCAACGCCCGCGCTGTTGGTGCTGTACATCCGCTTCGGCGTCGCGGAGTCCCCGGCCTGGCTGGCGGGCGTCTCCCCGCAGCGTGCCTCGGCCGCAGCCCTGTGGCGCGCGGCGAAAAACAACTTCGCGACGCTCGGTTATCTCGTGCTGCTGATGGCCTGCTTCAACGCTTTCTCGCACGGCTCGCAGGACCTGTACCCGACCTTCCTTCAGGCGCAGCACGGCTTCGCCACGGCGGTCACGGGCCACATCGCGATCGTCATGAACCTCGGCGCGCTTGCGGGAGGAATCTGCTTCGGTGCGCTGTCCGAACGCCTCGGCCGCAGGCGCACCATCATGGCGGCCACGGCACTTGCGCTGCCGATGATCCCGCTGTGGGCCTTTTCGCACACCGCCGTCATGCTCGCGCTCGGCGGCTTCCTGATGCAGTTCATGGTGCAGGGCGCATGGGGCATCGTGCCGGCGCATCTCAACGAGCTCTCCCCTCCCTCGGTGCGCGCAATCCTGCCGGGATTCGCCTATCAGCTCGGCAACCTGGCGATGTCCAAGATGGGGCCCTTCCAGGCGGGCATCGCGGAGTCTCACGGCGGCGATTACGCGTCCATCCTCGCGTGGACGCTGGCGGTGGTCGCCGTCGCGCTCATCGTCGTCACCGCGATCGGGCCCGAGGCCCACTCGGCCGAGCTGCGCGTCGCGTCCCACGCATGAGGGTGCAGCCTGCCCCGGCTGGGGGCGAGTTCGCGTCGCGGAGGCCCCGCCGGACGGCGGGCCTCGCAAGCCTTGCGATCAGTGGGCAGGCGCGAGCAGCGGCGCGAGGGTACGAGTCGTCGGATCGGCGGCATGACCCAGGAAAGGCAAATCGAAGGCCGCCTCCACCGTCTTCAGCAGCGAATAGTGGCTGTAGAAGCGACTATCGACCTGGCCGCGCACGCCGTAGTTGGTGATCACGATCATCACCACCTTGTCGTTGAAGTTGTTCGGCCTGTAGCAGTCGGGGCCCGGCAGCAGTGCGCCGGGAATGACGTCCACCGCCGGCTTGGCGTCGGGGTTGTAGTTGCAGGTCAGTGGCCCGTTGCCCTCATCGAACACCACGAAGATCGCGTTGCGCCCCTCTTTCCATACCGGGCTGCCGGTGATCCCGTTCACCAGCCAGAACGTCTCGTCATCGCCGCGGCTCACATCGTTGTCGTCGGTGTCATTGACGCCGCCACAGGGAGCGAGCACGTTGCTCAAGCCGTGCATGTCGCGGCACTGGTCCGCAACGATGTACGAGAACGCCGGCACCGTGTTCGCGCCGAGGTCGTTGAAGAGCTGCTCGATCGGCACCTGCCTCGCGAACTGTGCGGGATCGTCCTGGATCTCGGCGACATACGGGAAGGGGTTGTGTTTGACCGCGTAGATCTTCGCGGTGTTGCTGTCACCCGGCCAGTTGGCGAGCGTCGTCCCGGAAGCGGGAATGTTCTGCAGGTACGCGCGCCAGTCCTTGCCGGCGGCGACCAGCTGCCCCGCAAGCGACGGCAGTTTTACGCGCCAGCGATGGTTCGAAGCGTTCGCCGGCGGTGACGGGTAGTCGGTGGCTATCGAGGGCGAGTCGTCATCGCTGATGCCGACGGTGCTACCCGCGGGGTAGGTGTGGCCGGTCGCGATCACGTCGGTGCCAACCCAGTCGCCGGTGATCATCGCCACGTAGTTCGGCAGGCTCGGATGCCAGACGCCGTTGTAATCGGAGGCGAGGTTGTACTGCTTTGCCAGCGCCTGAATGTGCGGCGCCTTGGGATTGTCGAGGATACCCGTCGAGCCGAAGCTGGTGAACGCATTGTGATTCTCGAGCACGATCACGAACACGTGATCGAGCAGCGGCACGCTCTCGCTGTTCTGGGCATGCACGGCGACCGATGGCGCGCCGACCACGGCCGCCGCTGTGAGACCAACCAGATATCTCCTCATAGAAGCTACTCCTGTCGCGCAGACGCGCGGACTGCTGCAGATCCTGTTGACTCATCGCCGCTACGTCAGGAAGCGCTCGTGGGCCGCCGTGCCGCTGCAGCGAGCGGCGGCAGTCTGCCCCCGCTGTGTGACGCGAAGTGGACTCTTCTGTGGCAACCTCATGAACATCCGGTAACGGCGCAGCTCGCGCCGCGCTCCGTGCGCCGACCCCGGGGTGGCAGCTCAAATCCGGGTTCTCCTTCCGAGCTCGTGAGAAGATGCGCGGGGTGTCCGGACCGCGGCGATTCATCGAGGTGAAGGTCAGGCCGGGCGCTCGAGAGAGCGCGCTGCGTCAGGATGCATCGGGAGCCTGGTTCGCGGAGCTGCGCTCGCCCCCAGCGGACGGCAAGGCTAACGCCGAGCTGATCGGGCTCGTCGCCAAGCGCTTCGGCTGCCCGAAGGCGGCAGTTTCCATCAAGCGAGGGGCCTCGAGCCGCCTGAAGCTTCTCCAGATCGAGTCACCCTGAATCTACGCGATCACGGCAGGCTGCGAAGCGCTCGACTTTGGGTAGACCTCCTCATCATTCGAACGGAAGACCCGGTTGGATCGCTTCCCGCTCATTCCCAGTTGAACCCGGGACAGGCAGCATCTACTGTGGGCGCAACGCGATCGCGAGAAACAAGAGGAGCACTCGTGAGACTGAAGGATGCGACGACTGCGGGTGATCGGCGGTCAGGGTCCTCCTATGAGCCGCGGCGATGATCGGCTTTTCGACGCTCCGTGAGCTGCGACGATCCCTCGCCGGAGGCCCCGGCTACGACGGCCCGCGCTCGGACCACTTCGACGGGCGCTATTTCTTCAACCCCGAAGCTCCCGCCGGGCGCTCATTTCGCGACCTCCTGCGCTGGCACCGAACGGCTCAAAGGCGACCCTGGCCGCAGTGGGTGGAAAATCGCGCCCGCCCGGCGCTGCCCGCCCGCCTGGAGGCGGGGCAGCTCGCGCTCACCTTCATCAACCACATCACTTTCCTGATCCAGCTCGGCGGTCTCAACATCCTGACCGACCCCGTCTATTCGGCGCGTGTCAGCCCGTTTCGCCGCATCGGCCCGAGGCGCGTGCGTGCACCCGGATTGCCTTTCGAGCATTTGCCCCGGATCGATCTGGTGCTCGTCTCACACAATCACTACGACCACCTGGACATCCACACGCTCAAACAGCTGAAGGCGGTGCACGACCCGCTCTTCGTCACGGGCCTCGGCAATCGCGCGTTTCTCCGGCAGCTGGGCTTGCGGAGGATCGAGGAGCTCGATTGGTGGCAGAGTCTCGGGCTGCGGCGTGCAACCGTCACGATGACTCCGGCACAGCATTGGTCGGGGCGCAGCGGCGGGAACCGCAACCGCACGCTGTGGGGCGGATTTCACGTGCGAGCGGCCGACGGGACGTTTCTCTTTGCGGGCGATACCGGATATTGGCGGCACTTTCGCGACATCCGCCGCCGGCTCGGCATCGTCGACCTCGCACTGCTGCCGATCGGCGCGTACGAGCCGCGCTGGTTCATGGCCCCTCAGCACATGAATCCGGAAGAAGCGGTGCGGGCGCACCTCGATCTCGAGGCGCGGGTATCCGTCGGCACGCACTTCGGCTGCTTCCAGCTCACCGATGAAGGAATCGACGATCCGGTGATCGAGTTGGCCGCCGCGCGCGAGCGGCACGGCGTGCCGCCCGAGGGGTTTCAGGTACTCGAGACCGGCGAGACACGCCACTTTCGGCTTCGCGCAGAGCTCTTGCCCGAGGCGCGCAGCGACGCCGAGCCGCATCGGGCCGCCGCATCGATGTGAAGAGCGAGGAGCGATAGCCGATTGAGACAAGACGTTGGGCGGTGTCGATCGCCACCGCCCAACCAGGCGACTAGCGAGTCTGGGCAGTCGCAAGAGTGATGGGAAGAGGACGAGAGTTTTTCGCGTTATAGACCGCGATCAACCGTGGCTCGCCGACCTTCGTCACGGCATCCGCGACCGCTTTGTTAATGCAGTCATGCACGGCGGCTCGGGACCAGAGGCCGATGTCAGCCGTGTCGCACACTGCGTAAGCCGCCTGAACGATGCGGCCGTAGAGCGCAGCCGCGCCCTGCGGGTTCGACAGGTTCAGGTCCCCGTACTTCACAGTCTTGCTGCGCACACCACTGTCATCCGCTGCGCTGACCCCGGCGAAACCTGAGGCAAGAGCGCCGAGAATCGCGGTGGCGATGAGCCTTCGAAGCTGCGTGGAAGTGGTCATCCTGTTCATGGTCGTCTCCTGAATATAAAGCGTGGTTTGAGGATTGATGGATCGGTCAGGTTCCTGGTGAGGCGGACTACGGCTGCCTGGGCTCGGGTCGCCAGACATGGCCTATTTGCCTGCCTCACTCTTGTAGACACCTTCTGCCGCCCAAACCCGACATCCGCCGTGGGAAGCCGTGGCGCAGATCGTGCGGACGGCGTAAGTTGGCGCTAATCGATACATAGCGCGTGGCACTCGATGAATCAGCTCACCGAGCTACTCGGTCGCCTCCGGGCGGGTGACGCTGAAGCGCGCAATGCGCTATTCGCGGCGGCGTATGCCGATTTGCATCGGCTCGCTCGCTCTCGGCTTCGCGACGGTGGACGCAACACTGTGCTGGACACGACCGGCCTGGTGCACGAGTCGTTCCTGCGTTTTATGAGCGGCGGTGCACTGCGTGCCGAAGACCGACGGGCCTTCTTTGCCTACGCCTCGCAAGTGATGCGCTCGGTGATCGTCAACAGCGCGCGCGAACGGATCGCACAGAGGCGCGGTGGTGACTTGCGACCGCTGACTCTATCGACCCAACTGCCGGGCAATGTCACCGAGAACGAGGAAACGATCCTGAGTGTTCACCAGGCGCTGGAGGCTTTGGAGCAGGCGGACCCGCGCTTGGCCGAGGTGGCGCAAATGCGCTACTTTGGTGGTTACAGCGAGCAGGAAATAGCTGAAACGCTGGGCGTCACCGAGCGCACGGTGCAACGCGACTGGGAGAAGGCGCGGCTGATTCTAGCCGCAGCGCTGCGGTAAAAGATTGACGGTTGGGGGGTCGGCGCAGCCCTTCGCTCGAGACACCGATGGGGCTATCGATTCCGCAGATGGCGCTCATGAGCCGCTTGCTCGATGAGGCGCTGCCGCTGGATGCGCAGGGGCGGCGGCGCTGGCTCGAGGCGCTTTCTCCCGAATACCAGTCCCTGGCCGGAGCACTGCGCGAGGCGCTGGTGCCGGTTGGGGAAGGTGGCTTGGCCGGGGCGCTCGACGCCGGCGCGAGGAGCGACCTCGACCGGATCGGAAGCGGTCCACGGCCTGGTGAAATCGTGGGCCCCTACCGGGTCATCCGGCTGCTCGGCGAAGGCGGCATGGCCGAGGTATGGCTGGCGGAGCGCGCCGACGGAGCCTTCAAGCGTGACGTGGCCTTGAAGCTCCCGGTGCTCTTGCGCCTGCGCGAGGACCTTGCGAGCCGTTTTGCCAGGGAGCGTGACATCCTGGCGGCGCTGGAGCACCCCAACATTGCACGGCTGTACGACGCCGGGGTGAGTTCTAACGGACTGCCGTACCTGGCGATGGAGTATGTCGCCGGCGAACCCTTGACCGACTGGTGCGATGCACACCAGCTCGCAATTCGGGAGCGCGTGAGGCTCTTCTTACAGGTGCTTGACGCGGTGCAATATGCACACGGGCAGCGAGTCATTCACCGGGATATCAAGCCGTCGAACATCCTGGTGACCGATTCGGGGCAAGTGCGGCTGCTGGACTTCGGGGTAGCCAAGCTGCTGGCCCGGGAAGAGGAGCAGTCCGACCTCACGCAGCGCTACGGCAGAGTTCTGACCCCGGATTATGCAAGCCCGGAGCTGGTGCGGGGCGAACAGCCCGGTGCAGCCGGCGACGTGTACGCGTTGGGGGTGGTCCTCTACGAGCTGCTCTCCGGAAACAGGCCATATCATCTCCAGGCCGGTGCGTCGGTCGCGCAGCTGGAGCACGCGATCGCCGCCGTTGAGGTTGAACGACCCAGCACTCGGGTTGCGGCCGGCGCCGGAGGCAAGAGAGGCACGACGGAGCGAAAGCTGGCGCGGCGCCTCAGGGGCGACCTGGATGCAATCGTCCTGAAGGCGCTCGCGAAGGCACCGGCGAGTCGCTACGACAGCGCGGCCGCGTTCGCCGACGATCTGCAGCGCAGCTTGAGCGTGGAGCCCGTAGAAGCGCGCCCCGATCGCGTCAGCTACCGCTTCGCCAAGTTCTCGCTGCGCCACCGCAGCGGGTTGGCGGCGACCGCGGCTGCGATCGCACTGCTGGTCGGGGCGCTTGGCTACGCTCTCATCCGCTCGCGAGGCGCAGAACCGCTCGCGGCGACGGCCACGGCCATCTCCGGTCACGGCGAAACCGCCGCCGCACCGCAGGAGAAGTCGATCGCCGTTCTGCCGTTCATCGACCTGAGCGTTAAGAAGGACCAGGAGTACTTCTCCGACGGGCTCTCCGAGGAGCTGATAGACCACCTCGTGCACAGCGCGGATCTGAGGGTCATTGCGCGCACCTCGTCGTTCCAGTTCAAGGGCAAGAACCCGGACGTGCGCTCGATCGCTCGCACGCTCGGCGTGACGCACGTGCTGGAAGGCAGCGTTCGCAAGGACGGGCAGCAGCTACGCATCACCGCACAGCTGGTTCGCGGTTCAGACGGCGTGCAACTGTGGTCGCAGATCTACGATCGCAACTTCGTCGACATTTTCAAGGTCCAGGACGAGATCTCAGGGAAGGTTTCCCAGGCCCTGCGAGTGGCCTTGCGGAACGGCCACGGGGCCGTAGATCGAGAGCCCGATGTTCAGGCGTACAATCTCCTTCTGGAAGGAAGGTACTTCGAGGCACGCAGTACGCTGCGCGACGTCGAGAAGGCCACTGAACTCTACAAACGAGCGGTCGACCGCGATCCTGAGTACGCGCTGGGGTGGGCACGCCTGGCGCACGCGTACCTCGTCGAAGAGACCCGGAGGGGACCGCCATCGGAGAAGCAGAACGCGCGAGTTCTCGATGCGCTGGACCGCGCCATCCGGCTAGACCCAAACCTCGTCTACGCGTACTACACGCGAGCCGCATTCGAGATGAACATCACCTGGAATTGGGACGCCGCGCAGGCAAGTGACCAACGCATCCGCGAGATAGACCCCCGATCTGAATTGTTGCCAGGCGCCTTCGGGGACCACGCACTCATCTTCGGGCAGGTCGACCGGGCCATAGAATTGTACCAGGAGGCGCTAACTCGAAATCCGCTCGACCCAAATATGCTCAACTCTCTCGGCATCGCGCTCTGCGCCGCCAACAGGTTTCAACCATGCCTGCAAAATCAGCTGAGGCTCGTGCAGCTGCATCCGGAATTCGATGGAGTCAACAGCTCTGTTGGCATGGCTCGGCTCTACCTTGGTGAGTTCGCCGCAGCGCTCGCGGCGATGCAATGGGAGCCCAACGAGGACTACAGACTGCGCGGTCTTGCGGCAGTTTTCTGGGCGATGGGCCGTCGCACCGAGTCGGACGCTGCGCTCAAAGCGCTGACGGACAAATTCGCGTCTATAGACTCGTACGGAGTCGCCGCGGTCCATGCATGCCGCGGAGAGATCGATGATGCCTTCCGCTGGCTCGATCGGGCTTATCAGGAACATGATCATGAGATGCCTTTGGTCAAGGCTGATCCCGAGTTTACAAAACTGCGTGGCGCCCCGAGATTCCAGGCATTACTGAGCCGTATGCGATTCACCGACCAATAGCGTTGTTTAGCCAAAAACGAGGAACACAAACATGGCATCCAGGAGAACCGTCAAGAAAAGAGAACCGCACCAAGGCCGGGATTTGAAACGCCTCCGGAAGCTTCAACGGCGCGCGGAGGCCGAGGTGGAGAGGCTGCTCAAGCGCACTAAGGCCGGGAACATCACCCGGGCGCAATTGCAGACGGGGTTGGAGGAAGTAAGAGACTGGCTGACAAATCTTCATTTCTACTGGTTGTGATCACCATCAGGACGGAGTTTGCGAGGTGGCCCGAGCCTCGTTGAAGTTGAAGAGCGCATCCTGCCAGATCGCATACTGGAAGGGCGGAAAGCTGCAGATCGCCAACTATCTAACCAGAAGAACGTTCTCGACGCATCCGGCAACAATGAACGTGATCCGTTTCTTCTTTACTCCGAGAATGATCCAGGATGCGCTCCTCGAGTTCCGCACCTACGACCGGGAGAGCGTCGCAAGGTCGATACTGCAGCTCATCGATGCCCAGCTCCTGCTCGAGTACGGCTCAGCGGAATGGGAGCGGGATGAGCTGGTCAGATCGTCATGGAAACCCTGGCTTCCGGAAGGCGGGTTTCACTTCATGACAAAGGACACCCCGTACGTCCCTTGGGATTGGCCCATCGAAGAGAAAATGAAGACGCTTCCGGCAACTCCGTCACCCCCTCAGTTCAAAACGATTCGGGGCGCCGATACCGTCCGGCTGCCGCCGGATGAAATGACCAGGGACACTTTCTTCGAGACGCTGCACGCCAGGAGAACGCACAGAGAGTTCGCGAGAGGAAAAGTGTCTCTGGAGAACGTCTCGAAGCTGCTGCAAACGACCTGGGGTGTCCAGGGATACATCCAGACGAATGTATTCGGAAGGCTTCCGTACAAGACGAGCCCTTCCGGCGGTGCCCGACACCCCGGCGAGGTATATCTGATGGCGCTCAGGGTGGACGGGCTCGAGAGAGGGATGTATCACTACCAGGCCAGGGAGCACCGTTTGGCAAGGCTGCCTGCCAAAGCGAGTCCGCGCATGGCGAGTGCGTATTGTGCGGGTCAGCCCTATTTTGCCGGGGCGGCGGCGCTGTTCATCATGACAGCGGTTTTCGCCAGGACCATGTGGAAGTACGGTAGAGCTCGAGCGTATCGGGTTGTTCTGCTCGAGACCGGCCATCTCTGTCAGACGTTTTGCCTCACGGCAACGAGGCTGGGACTGGCTCCCTTCAGCACGGCCGCACTCAAGGACTCGCTGATCGAGAGGGACTTGGGAATAGACGGAATTTCGGAATCGGTGCTTTATGTCGCGGGAGTCGGCCTGGTCGGAGCGCCCGGTTCCGGCCTTCGCCGAGGGCTCTCCTGACAACAACCACCGGGTGGAGAAGCCGATCCAGGGATTCCGACGCCTCTCTGCCGAACCGCTTCGAGAGGCGGCGGACCAGATCGAGGTCGAGAGACGCTCCGCCTGCAGTGATCGCGCGTGCAGCATCAACCAGGTCCATCGGGCCGCCAGCAAACGCCTTCATTGCAATAAAGTCTTCGCGCCCGATGAACCTCAGCGTCTTTCCCTGAAATGGAACGTCGATCGCGCGCGAGAACGCCTGAGGATCAAGCCCCTTCAACCCGATCAATAGATCCACGCGATTGCCGAAGCGATCGGTGACTTTGAGCAGGCCGGGATAGGGTCCTCCAAGTCGCCACGAGTCAGCTCCGTTTGAAACCCGGCCGCCGTAAGTGTGCTCCCAAGGTCTTTCGCCTCAGGCAGGCGTAACGACAAGACCACGTCGGCGTCCATGCTCGCTCGGACAGCACCGTGGACAGAGGCCGCCAAGGCACCTATTACTGCGTACTCGATCTTGTGACTCGCCAGAAGGTCGATAACGTCCAGCAGCAGAAGTGCAGATTCACCTGACCGGGTCGTTCTCATGGCTGCCGTTGCGTTTGGCGGATCTGCACCTTCTGGCCAGCCTCGAACAGTTCCATCACTAAACGGCAATGTGCCAAGAACGCGTTCACGCGCTCTTCAGGGCTGAGCCGCTGGGTCGCTTCGATCAGGGCCCGCTCGGCTTCTTTGGCGATTTTCGACTCCATACCTCGAAGTCCAGCGGACCCTCAAGCCCAACGTCACTTCCCCAACGCGCAGGTGCGTAAGTCAGCATCGCCGGAGTTGCCCGAGGTTCCTCTGGAATTCACGTGTGAGCGGCAGGACAACATCGAGTTATATGTAGGCACGACGCCGTTGACGACTACGAGAAATGGATACCGGCAGCTGATTGGTAGCGGACGGCCTCGACGTGCACGCCAGCGGCCTTTGCCAGCCCACCGATAGTGAGTGATTCGGACACCACTTGACTCCGCACCCAGGTACGGGAGCTATGACTTCGCGACCGAACCCTCAGCGTACCGTCGACTGTACCTTCTCGCCCAGGTCCAACTCTTCGGATTTGAAGGGGACCCCACACCCTCCAATCCCGCAGTACCCGCCGGGATTCTTCGCAAGATATTGCTGGTGATAGTCCTCGCCGTAGAAGAACTCCGGCGCATCGCGAATCTCCGTAGTGATCGCGCCCCGTCCGGCGGCCGTGAGGCGCGCCTGGTAAGCGCGTCGCGAGGCTTCCGCAGCCTGACGCTGCTGCGGATCCAGCGTGTAGATCGCCGAGCGGTACTGAGTGCCGAGATCGTTTCCCTGGCGCATGCCCTGGGTCGGATCGTGCGATTCCCAGAACGCCTTCAGCAATTCCTCATAGCGGATCTTCTGCGGGTCGTAGATCACGCGCACGACTTCCGCATGGCCGGTCTCCCCCGAGCAGACTTCCTCGTAGGTCGGGTTCGGCGTGAAGCCGCCCGCATACCCGACCGCGGTCGAATAGACGCCGGGGAGCTCCCAGAAGAGCCGTTCCGCGCCCCAGAAGCAGCCCATTCCAAAGACGGCCTCGTTCAGTCCCACCGGAAACGGCGACACGATGCGATGGCCGTTCACAAAATGCTTCTCCGGGACCCGCAGTGGCGTGCTGCGTCCGGGCAGGGCCTCCTCGACCTTCGGCATCGCGGCCTTCTTGCGTAACAGCGCCATAGCGGGCCTCCTGAACCGGGTGAGCCTACAGTGTGGGGACGGCTCCCGCATGACTCAAGCCCCGCGGCGGCTTGCGTCCCGTTCGCGCCGCCCCTTAAATTGGGGCCGTATGGGAATCAGCCAACCGCAGAACCTTCGCACCCCGCCGATCGAGAGGCTGCGGCCCTACGGGATCCGCGTGAGCCTTCCGGTCGGTGATCCGTTCAGAAAGCTCCTGGGGCCCGACTGGCAGCGCCAGCATTGGTATCCCACCGCGGCCGAGCGCGACGCCGCGCTGGAAGAGATGAGCCGTCGGCACGAGTACTCGCGCGCCGGCGACAAGCCGGCGCTCGTGTTCCAGAAGATCGAGAAGCTCGCCGAGAGCCGGGGACTGTAGCCGACATGAGCAAGCCCGCCGACTACCCCTACGCCACGCATCTCGACATCAAGTTCGGCCCGCTCAGCGTGGTCGACGTGCCGACGCTGGTGGCGCAGTGCCGGGACCGCTGGTACAACCAGACGCTCTGCAAGGTCAACGACTCGGTCATCCGTCTCGGGGTGATGCAGGGCGAGTATCACTGGCACAAGCACGACCGCGACGATGAGTTCTTTTTCGTCCTCGAAGGGCACTTCATCATCGATCTCGAGGATCGCTCGATCGACCTGCAGCCGCAGCAGGGCTTCGTGGTTCCCCGGGGCGTCATGCATCGCACCCGCGCGCCCGAGCGCGCCGTGATCCTGATGGCGGAGACTGCCGCCATCGTTCCGACCGGCGACGCCTGAGGGGAGAGTCACTCCCGCCGTCTCGCCGCGCGGGCGTCGCGCACCCCACGCCGCCCGACAGCCTGCCGCTCGGGCGGCGCTTCAGAACGTTCGTCCGAGGAACAGATAAAACGCCTGATTGCCGTGATCGTCGAAGCCGCTGGCGAGATACACGGGGCCGATGAGCGTGTCCAATCCGATGAACACACTGGCGTCCTTCTGGGTGCTGCCGAAGCTGCGTTTCTGCCACACGTTGCCCGCCTCGAGCGACATCCCGAGATAGGTCGGCACGTCGAGGTAGCCGGGTCCGCCGCGGCCGATCTGCCGGTAGGCGAGCACGCGGGCAATGCCGAAATCCGGTCCGAAGAGTGAATTCACCCGAAGACCCGAAAGGTTGAGGAAGCCCCCGAGCGAGAACAGCGCATTGATGTCGGTGACCCTCGACTGCAGCGTCATCCCCCCCGAGGCCGAGAAC
>WNGJ01013209.1_pt1 | contig 19532 bp, 19 predicted proteins | sample 5400611 | NCBI WGS metagenome assembly WNGJ01 (sample SAMN13153375, study PRJNA577476) | soil metagenome | isolation source: 40 cm soil or saprolite under Garry oak tree replicate 1 | place: USA:California | collected 2016-06-15 | reverse complement strand
GGGAGCCGGTGGAATATCATGGCGGCGGAGAATATTGCCCACGGTCTGATCCGAGAGCCGGTGACCTAGGTTGGCCATGGCGCCCACGATCCGGTCATAGCCCCACCCGGGATTTTCCTTCGCCATCCGCACCACCAACTGCTCGGTTTCCTCGTCAACTCTAGGACGACCCGAGGATTTGCGAAACTTCGATCCGTCAAACTTGTTGGCGATGAGCTTTCGGTACCAGGCCACAGCGTATCCGGTTTCGCGACAGCCGCCAATTCTTCCAAGGCCTTCCGTTTGAGCCGGTGGGCGATCTCAGCCAACGTAGCTTTTTAATCATTCCAGAGCCTCCGTAAACTTGATCGTCGAACCCAGATTGTACATGCTCTTGAGGTTTCAGAAAGCAGCTGTGTGAGCAAATTATGAGACCGGAAACCAAGCCTTTTCAATACGTTTGAGATTTTTGACCATACTGGGCTCAGCGAGTCTCAGCGCTACGCAGCGAACTCCGCGAGAACCAAGTGCAGTTCGCCAAGCGGTTTAAGGTGACGCAGACTATGGTGTCCTATTGGGAGAGGGGAAAGAAAGAACCGTCCCTTAAGAACTACGTTCGTATGGGCAATCTGGCGGAACCACCTGGTTGTTTTTGGTTCTGGGAGAAGGCCGGAGTCGACATTAATCGGGTAAAGCTGCTAATACGGGAACACTCTGAATAGCAGCATGAACTGTGAACTGCTTCGTTGAGTGTTTCACCGCCCGCCACAGTTTTCGTAGATCCGATATCGTAGTCGCGTTCTTTGCCGGTGAATTTATGAGATACCACATCGTAGTGGTAGCCCTCGATTATTGCCGCACGTCGTAAGCATGGCCGGGACTGGCTGAAGCCGAGCCACGGCTAACGATAAAGCGTCTTCTGAGGTAGTCAACCAATAGGCCGACGAGATACCACTGCAAAAAGGAAAGCAGACATACACCGATAAGATAGTAGCCCCCAACGGAGACGCCCCAGTATAGATGGTCAACGACAATGTCGCGGCGACTGAAATATAGGTTAATCGGGGTTGCTGCATAAAAACTAGGCCATTGCAAGTATCGCGTCGCTCGCATCATGGGACTCGTGTACTGGTCGAAGGGAAAGGCCCTGGACCACAAAATGTAGGGTGGTGATTGTTCTTCGAATATTTTTGTATGCGGTTTGTATGTGTAGCTTTTGAGAGCAAAGTTCGTACCAAAGACTATCCAGAAAACGGCATTGGCCACCACAAACAGCCTTGGAAGCCGCCAAGTCGCCGTGAAGTTGAGCTTCATGGTGCACTCCCCGGATTCGTGATCCTCGGTAGGTCGCTCGTTCTGACTAATTGGACACTGCTTGGGTCATCTTGGTGCCTGATCTTTAACCCTCTCGCAGGGTCTGTATTTCTCACGCGATCTTCTGCGATAAGGGCCTCCCGCATGTTTCCTTGCGTGCCAGCACTCTGACCTCCGATCAGGTCGGCCCATACATGACCCAAGAGTTCGTGAGCAGCTGCCTCGTTGATGTTCGCCCCTGGAATTTGACCTGCGGTGATCGTCCCATCAGGGTTCAGGAAGACCCCGCCTAGCCCAGAATCGTTATTAGATGGGTCGGATTGAACTACGGAAAAGTTCTGGTTGTAGTCTTGAGTGGTGGTGCCGCTTAGGCCACCCTTAACGTCCTGGATTTGACCTCTATCCAAGCCGGGAGCCTTGTCGCCAATCCAGAAATTCGCTGTCTTGTCGGACTGCACGAGTTGCAAAAGCCTGGCGGCGTTTCCGCCCTTGATCTGGCTGAGATCGCCTTTGAGAACCAAATTCCCCTTCTTGTCGACCTCAGCAGTAACCCCCTTGGGCAGTTGCGCGGCGTTGGTTAGGACCTGAACGCACTTGTTTTTGTCTTGGCAGTTCGCCAACGAAACCGTGTTTCCGGTTGGATCGATGTAGAGGAGAGGGTTGTTTCTGGCGTAAGCGTACAGGTTCCAGCTTTGCGCGTTTATCGGCTTCACATACGCAGTCGAGTCTGGCGACATGAACCTACCGAGACTGCTCCCCATGTATCTAGCCCCAAAGTTGTCGAGGCCGGATTCCGCGTCGCGTTCTTTGCCGGTGAATTTGTAAGCGGAGTCGCAAGTATCGGTGACGATACGCTCGCCGCCGAAAGGATAGAAATCTGCGTCGTAGCAGATGCTCCCGCTTGAGTTCGTGCTGACACGTGTAGTGCCGAGGCGGTCGGCAAAGTAATAGTTGACGTTGTTCTGGTAGTCACGGCGGGCGATGCGCTGGCCGTCGAAGAAAATGTATTCGTTGAAGGTTGAGTTATTTGTGACACCCGCAGGGTCGGTTTCGTCGAGCGGATCGCCGCCCATGCCATACCAGTAGAGTTTGCCGGTTGATTTTTGCGCGCGTTTGCCGTCGCCGTCGTAGGTATAGGTGACCCCAGCAGTGACCGTCATCTGATTCTCTGCATTGAAGGTGTATTGATAAGGGCCGGAGGTAGGACAGGTGGCGGGTGCGGTGACGGTGTGAATCAGGTTCCCTGCCGCATCGTAACAATAGTTGGTGACAACACCGGCGACCGTATTGGTAGAGATGCGGTTGGAAGTAGTTACAGCAACATTCAAAGGGATAGGTTCAGAGCAGCCAGCGGGACCGGTGATGCTGGAGGCCAACAGGTTTCCCCAAGGGTTGTAGCCAAATGTGAGGCCCCAACAATTCGGGTTGGGAATGGTGACGCCCGAAGTTTGCGTCTGGGCCGTGGCAATGCGGTTGAGCTGGTCATAACTGAAGTTCTGGGAGCGTGTGTTGTCCTTGTTGTTGGTGATGAAGGCCACATTGCCGTTATCCGCTGAGCCAAGATTAAAGCCATAAGTGAAGTCGAGAACGTTGCCAGCGCCTGCGGTCGTGCAGGTTGTCGGAGCCGTGCCGCTGCTCTTGACGGAGATGCGGCAGGGCTGGAGACGGCTGTTGTAGAAAAGTGTGGAGATGACGCTGGCGCCGTTGGTCAGCGAGGCGAGAGCGCCGGATGGCGCGTAGCTGGCTGCGGTTGCATAGTTGATGGGGCCGGTGGAGTCGATGGAGGAAAGGAGGCGGCCAGCGGTGTTTGTTCCCGAGGATTGCAAAGTGTAGGTGATGAGGCGGCCGCTTGGATAAGTAACGGTGGCCGGAGAGCCATCGAAATTGTAAGTATAGGAAGTGGTCTTTGTGACGCTGTTCGTGGTGCGGCGGTCGGCGAGGGGACGGCCGATGGGGTCGTAGGACCAAGCTTCCAAGCCAGCGGCATCGGTCATGCCGGTGCGGCGGCCGATGCCGTTGGTGATGGTGAGGCCGTTGTAGCTCGATTGGTCGTAGAGGTACGTGGCCACCGGGGAGGTTTGCGGACAGACGGTGGAAGTCGTATAGGCTTTGCTCGTGAGTCTGTTGAGCGCGTCATAGCAGTAAGCCACAGTTACCGTTGTTGAGCCCGTCTGGTTAGGAGCGGGGCTGGTTTTCGTGATGAGATTTCCAGCGTTGTCATAAGCGTAGGTGATGGTGCCGGATTCGGGGTTGGAAGCAGTGAGAAGTTGCGAGAGGGAATTGTAAGTGAAGGTACGAGTGCGCCAGTTGGCGGAATTGGGGTCACCGCCCTTCTGGTCGACGCGGGTCAGATTGTCGAGGGCATCGTACTGGTAATCTGTCTCGTAGTTGGAACCAGAAGGATCCTCGAAAACTTGGGTAAGGCGGCCGAGGCCGTCGGTGACGCTTTTTCGGGATTTGCCAGCCTGATCCTTGATGGTCGTGGTATTGCCGGAATACGTCGTGAAAACGTCGTTGGCAGGTGAGGTTGCGGGGCAAACGCCTCCGGTGGGGAGTGTTCCATCAGGGGGAACGACGACGCAGACGCGACCTAGCGCGTCGTAAATCGTCGTAGTGAGGCCGTAAGTTGGGTCGGATGTAGATCGATAAGGATTGGAAACTGTGCTTTTGCGCCCCAGGGCATCATAAGTGATATCCGTGTAGTCGATGCCTTGAGGGTCAGAGTTCAGCTGCGTTTGGGAGATGCGGCCAAGGCCGTCAAGAACGGTCGTGACTGTCTTGTTGGTCGAAGCGGTGATCTTCGAGGTGGTGACGACCTTGATTGGAGCCGCTGCTTGGCTGCAGGTCGAGCCGCCAACGTCTGTAAAGCAGTTGGTTATCTGCCCGCCGTCTGGGTTATTGGTTTGAAGCTGACGGTCGACAAGGTCATAGGTGAATGAAGTTACCTGGTTGTTCGGGTCGGTAGCTGAAGCGAACCAAGAAGAGCAAGAAAAATAGGAGTATCTGGAGAATTGGCCCAGGTGGTTTGTGATTTTCGTGACGAAGGCTTGAGCCGAACCTCCTGTAGGTACGCAAATGTTTCCGGTGGTAGAAAATGAATCGGTGTAGTCGAAGAAAGTGTTGTGGCTGAGCGGGTCCTGAGTCTGACGGAGGTTACCGAGATCGTCGTAATACTTTGTTGTTGTGAGCCATGCACCATCAGTGTTCCGCCAAATCTGTACAGACGTAGGATTTCCGCGGACGGTGAGGGTGTAAGGATAGTTGGCATAGTCGTGCTGAACAACTCCGGACGTTTGCGTGATGGACGTTGTGTCGTAGCTATAATTTGTTTGCGCGCACGCGCGTGCCTGACCTTGGCACTGGTTGGCGGTGCTGTCGTAAACGGTTTTTGAGGTCACGCGGTCGAGAATATGTTTGTTCAGGTAGTTGCTGTTGCCGTCGTGCAAATAAGTTAAGGGCGTCCTTCGCAGAAGATTGCCTGCTGCGCCGCTGCCGTAATCGTACTCGCGTGTTTCCGTAGGATTTACTCTGGAGGTGGTGTACGTCGTGGGAGTTCCATAATTGTAAGTTACGGTGTAGCTGTCGTAGGTCGTTGCCGTTTGGCTCACCTGATTGGTATCGGCGAGTGTCGTGGTCGTGGCGGTGATGCGCCAATTCGCTGCATCTAAAATGGCACCACCCTTCGCGTTGGTCTGCACGGGGATGCCGTCCGAAGCCCAAGTGTTTGCGACGGTCCGCAGTAGGTGGCTGGCTTGATCATAGAATTGCGTCTGTGTTTCGTGGATGCCGTCGCTGGCGAACGTGTGGACGGTCACAAAGCCGAGAGGATCGGTAACCGTTGTTTGGCCCCCACTTGAATAGCTGTAGGTCCAAGTCTGCTCGTGGGCGGCCAGTCCGTCCGGACTGACAATGCGATGCGCGAGACGTCTAGAATCGATCCGCAGCATGCATGTGACGCCAGGGGGAGCTTTGTCAAACACAGGCAGGGTCACGTAGTCATACCGAATGTATCCGCCTGTCGGAAGGTCAGCGCGAGTGATTTCGCCAAAGGTGGGATCGTATGTAAATCGGAATTGAAGGCCTGTGGGCAGCGTAAGGCTGGGTGTTTCGGTAAAAGTGTTGACGAGCTGCCTGATTGCGCTGCCCCCGCACGTAGTCGTCGGAAATTGGGATGTAACGCTCACATTTTGGCTGGCCGCCGTGTAGCTCTGTGAGACTCCGTTGGAATCGCGCACAGTCCAGGGTGGAGAGGTCCAAGCGAAAATCACCGGCCGCTTCAGCGTGTCACCGTTCAGGTTGAGCTGATTGCCGTTTGTGCTGTTGACGCCTAGGTATGTGCCGCTGTTGGTCCAACTCTCCTGGTGGCCATCCTTGAAATGCAGAAAAAAGCCGGAGTCGCCTGTGTCCAGTTCCATTGCACCATTGTCAGAGACGCCGATGTTGACGTTCCCTCCCGAGCCACAATTTGTATTTGGGGGATAATGCGTGAGGTAACTGTTTGGGAAACGATACTGCGCGCCGTCTGCTGCGATATATGCGAAGTTCGTGTTGTTGATCTGAATGATCTCGTTACCCAATCGGTCTACGCAGTCGTTTTCCGTTGCGATCCAAACCAGTTGCCCAGTGGGAGCAGTCGCCGGCACAGGCGTTTTTGGGCCATCTGTTAGGGACCAAGTGCAGGTGGTAATACCTTGAACATTCTTGACGCACCCGAAGACCCATATCTTGCTGCTATAGATGAATTCCAGTTGCGTGTCGAGTCCTCTTCCAGGTCGTCTCGCAACGGGAATCTTGAGGTTCAGCGTGCCTGTGCCGAGATTGATGTTATCGATGTCTCCGAACTGGTATGAACCGAACGGCGCGACACCTCGGAGATTGCTGTTTGTGACGTAACCGTCGTTCTGACCTCGACAGCTCGGGGCGTGCAATAGGAACAGAAAGAAAATCAATGCCAAGGCGCGAATTGGGGTTGCTGGTTTCATGGCTGGTTCACCCAGAAGAGATCGTCAGAAAGTGGGGCGTTCAGAACGACGGAGTTTAGTTGGGTCTCGCTGACAAGCTCACTTGCTTGGTAGCGGCTTAGTTTGAACGGGAAGTGGACTCCGTTAACTGGTCGATAGTCTGAAAAAATGAGATGTACAGGGACGGCATGTTTCCAGTTGCTCAGGTATTCGTTGTAATCGAGACTGACCGGCAGATTCGACTGCTGGTCTATATAAAGCTCACAGTGCGTAGCGGATCGGAAGATCGTCTCTGAAGCAAGAGAGGCCGCCGGGTCGTGGGCTTCGGCGAGGGAGAGATGGTAAACGTTTCCAGTGGCGGAAGACTCGGTCGCCACCAGTGTGACCAGAACATTTGGAGAGGTGACCCATTTTGCAACTGCGAGCGGCAGCAGATTTTCGGCACCTTGTCCAACCGTGTCAGCTACCGATAAGACGGTGGTTCCATCAGCGTCTTGGGTCCAACCGCCACGGCCACGAATAATGGAAATCACAGTTCCCGTTGGCAGGTCTGTTTCCCAGCGAAGTTTGTCGAATCCAAGTGCCATTAATCGGACTTGATAAACAGAAGTTGACGGTGAGATTTGGGAGTACGTGCCGTTGGCGCTGATAGATGTCGGAACACGCCGAACGCCCCCGATGAGCGCGGTGAGCGCAGCCTGAAGGATTGCGACGGCCTGAGGGTCACGGCGGCTAGGGGGGGCCGGTTTCCGGAGTAACTGGCGTTGTTTGTTGAGCTGAAGAAGGGACCAACAACGAGACGACCGCCAGGAGAGCGAGAAGCACGCGAAAACGCATGAGAGCCTCCGTGCGACTGGATTCCACGGGACCGAACTACAATAAGCCGAACAACAGGGCCGACCAGCTAAACCCTAAGAATGGCGTTCGCCACACAAACAACTAGAGGCATTCACCTTTACGGGTGGAGTTCGAAAGGGGCCGATCCCGCCGTTACGCTGACGGAATGGGCGCGGATTCTAGCGGCGTTTATCTGAGTACGTCAATCCAGTGTTCACCTTAGTACTCAGACAAAACGAAGCGAAGCGCAATGTGGAGAGGAAGGCAGTCATTCTGGTTGGTATACCAAGCAGGACGGCGGATAATCCTTTCGAAATCGTCCCGGAGGTCAGGATGATCGTTGGTGAGCGTTTGCGGATTCTGCGTGAGCAAAAGAAACTATCTCAAGGTGACATCGAGAAGAAAACAATTGCTCCGCTGCTACATTTCGAGAGTCGAGAACGGCCACACCGTTCCCGCTCTGGAAACTCTTGAGAAGATGGCTCGTGCGCAAGTTCTGTACGACGGCAATAAACCTCCGCAGGAACGAATCAACGGAGATGACAACGCCTGGGGTAGTCACGGTAAGGATGCACGCTACCTGCACAAGCTGTGTGGCCGCTTGTCGCGGATGAAAGAGTCTGACCGACAATTGCTTCTGGGGTTTGCGGAGAACCTCACGAGACGGAAGAAGAGCCGACCGGAATAGTGCGTTATCCACGACGCCGAATCTCAACCTATCTCCCTTAGACATAACTGCCGCTCGATGGTTGTCCTCTGGTATAGTTCAGGTCGAGTTACCCCTTCCCGCAGAATGGTCGGTCGTGTGTTCCGCTTGGAGGAGCCATGCAAATTCTGAGAAAACTCTTAGTGCTGTTCCTGTGCGCGTCCACCGTCACTTGGGCGCAAGGGAATTCCTTCGACAAGGTCCGATACAACGGCGGCTCAGTCGATTCGAAAGTAGACCCTAAGGATTGGAACAACCATCTCACGATCACGTCGGATGTGATTACCCTGGCGCTGAAGGATGGCAAGAAAGTTGAAATTCCATCCAAGAGCGTGACATCGCTGAGCTATGGGCAAGAGGCTCACAGGCGCGTTGGGACCATGATCGCCTTAGCTGTCCTTGTTGCTCCGGTTGCGCTATTTGGCTTATTTCACAACACTAGGCTTCACTACATCGGAGTTCAGTACACAACGCCGGACAACAAGACGGCAGGCATCTTGCTCCAAGGTGACAAAGACAACTATCGAGCGATCTTGGTTGCGCATCACGGTGTCACTGGAGACTCCCGTCGCCGTTGGCGAAAAGGACCGCGAATTCATCCCCGTAGGTGTCAAAACCGACGTAACAAAGGGTAGATGCCGTGCACGTCACGAAAGAAATGGACGATATGCGCTTCCCGGGTGAGTAGCGGGAGATAACCCTGGATGACGATGCGGTCGAAACAGTGGTATACCAAAGCGAGCAGGCTGCCAAACAGCTTTGCAAAGGTTTCCATCGGTCCTCCTCGAGGCTCTTGCCTTGACAACAAGATCATCGAACAGGGGACCGATGGAGATCCAGCGATACCGTCCCGTGAAAGACTTCCACGAACCAAAAGTCTGGCAGAAGGCGCATCAGTTAACACTGGCGGTCTATCGGATCACGGCGGCCTTTCCGCGCGAAGAACTTTACGGACTGACGAGCCAACTCCGCCGGGCGTGCTCATCAATCGCGGCCAATCTGGCGGAAGGATGCGGACGGAATGGGGATGCGGAGTTCGCCCTTTTGTTCCATGGCGATGGGATCGGCCAGCGAGTTGGAATATCACCTGCTGCTGGCCAGGGATCTGAAGCTCATCGAGCCCAAAGATTATGAGGGACTGGACCAGCGAGCCACCGAGTTGAAACGCATGCTCACTGCGCTGATGCAAAAGCTGAACGCTGATGGCTGAGGACTAGGCAGTCGGCAGTCAGGTCCGCGACGGCCCCGAGGGTCTTCGGGACAACTTCGGGACATTTGAGAAGTGGGAATCGGCGGCTTTTTCGGGCGTAAGCGACACCAACAAAGCCATTTAGTTTGGGATTTCACGCTGCTTGCAAAGCAGGTGCTCGCAGATGATCTTGCAACGGAAACGTTGAAGAATTGACGGGTGAGTGTCCTCAGACTTCCTATAATAAGACATCGAGCAAAACCCCAAGTACCCATCGTTGATGGGAAAACCTCGAATTTGCGTCCTGCCCCCGCTTTCTTTGTTGACAACAAAGGAGCTTAAGATTTTCCAATATAGATGGAAATTTCTTAGGCTAGCAGGGTTCGAATCCCACCCTCTCCGCTACCTGTCTTCCACGACCACTTTGCCGAATGGTCCGAAGAAGTGGGCGCAGTGTCGCTCGGACGAAGCTCTCGCCTCGCGTATATATTCTTCGGTCCAATTGACCGGATTTCAGTCCAACTTCAGTCCAAAACGGACCATTTTCCAGGCGGATTTTGGTAGGTTAGCGACGTAAGGACAGTTGAATCATCGTGATTTCTGGAGCGGGCGATGGGAATCGAACCCACGTCCGAAGCTTGGGAAGCTTACAATTTAACTCAAAAAACGCTGGATTGGCGGCATTTTTGCGATTTTCGGAACGCCCTAATTGGAAAATAATGGAAAATGGAAAACGGCCCGCTCGTGGTGAGCGCAAACTTCTGCAATCCGTTCGACGACCGGGCGCTCTCCAAGAACGCATTTCCGCTTTTCCGGCTTTGTCCAACCGCGAGTCACATACATCCAGATTTCCCGCTTCTTTTCCATTTACTGGACACAAGCGCGTTTGTCGTTACCTATCTGGCGGTCAATTTCCGGTTTCCCGGTCACCCTACTAGAATCCGGACTTGCTACCTGCATGCGACGAGCTTTGGCCCCGTTCCTTCCTCCATCCGCATTGTGGCAGGTTGCGCCGCGTCGTAGACGATGACCGACAAGACGTAGCGAAGCGTCGATCCGGTGACCACCGCCCGCATCGGAGTACCGCCAGGAAGAGCGAGCGTCTCGCCTTTCCGGAGCTTGACGGCACGCGTCGGCGTTTCGTAGCACGCCTCGCCTTTAATCACATAGATCGCTTCGACCCCGGAATGATGATGAGGCAAAGAGTACATTCCGGGCGTGAACGCCGCTGACAAGACCTGCATTGCATATTTCTGGGCGTGTGGCAGCGGCAGTGGTCCCACCTCTGTTACATGCCGGCCACCGTGGTGGTCCGAGGCCTGCGACTCAATGGTCATGAGCCAGGATGCGCCTTCAGCCTCGAAGGCGATGCGTGCAGGGCTAACTGCTTTGCGGGCGCGCTCCGCAGAATCAAAGCGATCGATATGCCAGAACAGCGGCTCCTTCAGGCCACCTGGCAGCAATTTGTTTTCAATGATGCTGCAACCAAGCTCACCTCGCCGCTCAGGTGAGTTCTCAACGCAGGTAGATGCCAGTTGCGCAGATACCATATTCGCCCTCACTAGTGAGAGCAGCATCACTGCGATTGCGCAACATGCCGCGTGCGTTTTCATTGGGTAAGCCAAATTGGAATTGTGCGCCCGCAACGGTCGTTTCGCAAGGTCCACGCACGCAAATACGGGGGGCGACCATGCTGCGCTCCGGGTGGATTGTGCAATCCTTGCCTAATGCCTTACGTCAGAGTTCCCCGTGATCCGATCAGAATCGGCGTTGGCAGCGTTGGTGGGGTATCGGCCCTACAGCAGGCCTGCACGTCCGGCCCATCTGGCGATAAAGCTCTTAAGAAAAGCTGCAAATTCATCCGCGCCAGGCGGGAGTCTCTTTCCGCGATTGCTAATCAAATGAAGATTCATTTCGACTACAGGATTGATCAATCGGCTCATCACGATTTTTCGGTTGCGGCACGCTGCCATTCCGAAGGACGGAATAATAGCTATGCCTTCATCGGCTTCCACCATCGCGATCTGGGTATCGAGCAAATTGATAAATACAGTCTGCGTCGGGGCAATCCCCGCTTCCGCCAGATGCTTGTTAATAATCTTTTGTATGGGGCTGTGAGGATACAGCGAGATTAACTTCTCGCCTTTCAGAGCGGACCACGTGATTGATGCGCGACGAAACGCAGGATCTTTATCGGGGTGAATCACAATCAGGGGAGAACGCAGAAAGGGTGTAAGCCGAATGCCCGGGCCGCGTGCAAACGTACCAAGACCCATATCGAGCTTTCCCGCTTCTACCATTTGCCGGACGGTGGTCAGGCTGGCGTCAAACAATTGGATCCGTAGATTGGGCTGCTGAGCGCGGAATTCTTTAATGGCTTGAGTAACGATATTCGCGGAGATCAACGGCGGCGCACCCAAAGTTAATGACTGGCCGGCGTGGGTCGCTGAACGTCCGATGCGCGCAGTCGCTGCGTCCAGATCGGCCAAACATCTCCGGGCAACACCAAGAAACTCGGTGCCGTACGCGGTCGGCGCAACATGGCGCGTGGTCCGGTCGAATAGGCGGAACCCGAGCTGCGTTTCCAACTCTCGTATCAGGACGCTGAGACCAGATGGGGTGATGAACAGGGCCCCGGCGGCCCGCGAGAAGTTCCGGTGCTGTGCCACCAGAAGAAAAGCCCGGAGCTGTCGCGAGGTAAAGTCCATTATTAACCAAGACTCATCAATAATTGAATTATTTGAACTTGTATCACAAAGCGCCCTGGAATTAAATAGCCACAATGTGACGGGAGCTCCGAGATGGGAAACCTTTTCAGCGATGTAACATGCAAACCGGATATGGCTGCCGCTGCCCTCCAGCGCGACGACCAGTCCGCTCTCGCGGCGCGACTCACACCGGTTCAATGGCTGATCTGCGGAATTGCGTGCCTCGGTTTTGCGTTCGATCTGTACGAGACACTGATGACCGCGCTGATTGTGCGGCCCGTTCTCTCGACTTTGGGAAATTTGAGAAGCGGCACTCCTGAATTCAATTTATGGGTCGGCCTGTTTTTCTTCCTGCCCGGTGTGGCCGGCGGCATCTTTGGTCTGCTGGGCGGATATCTGACCGATCTGCTCGGAAGGCGCCGCGTGTTGGTCTGGAGCATCTTGCTGTACGCGTTCTCGGCATGCGCCGCCGGTTTCGCCACATCATTGCCGCTGCTGCTATTCCTGCGTTGCACCACATGGATTGGTACCTGTGTCGAACAGGTGGCGGCAATCGCGTGGCTTGCTGAACTCTTTGCGAATCCTAAGCAGCGCCAGTCCGTGCTTGGCTACACGCAGGTTGCCTTTGGCTTCGGAGGCATGATGGTTACCGCCGCCTACTACCTGGCCGTAACATACGGCGAGCACTTTCCTGCAATCTACGGCGCTCACGAGCCATGGCGCTACACCTTGCTATCCGGGTTGATTCCCGCGATCCCATTGGTACTCGTTCGGCCGTTTTTGCCGGAATCTCCGATCTGGGGGGAAAAGAAGGCCAGAGGGACCTTGAAAAGGACCAGCGTCAAGGAATTGTTCCGGCCGGCATTACGCAAGACGACGCTGTGGGTCACGCTAATGATGGCGTGCAGCTTCGCCTTGCCGTTTGGTGCACTTCAGCACACGCCCCGGATTATTCCGGGCCTGGTGTCCGCTCAGAAGCTCGCGCCTCGGCAGGTGGAGCAAACAGTGAGCCGTGTGTACATGGTTCAGGAACTGGGGTCGCTCGCGGGCCGCTTGGCGTTTGCTTTTGTCGTTGTCTATTTTGTCAAGCAGAGAAAGCTCTTGCGGGTTTTCGTCACCCCGGCGACCATCGTCTTTTCTGGTGTCTTCTTCTATGCTGCAACGCACAGCTTGACCCTGCTGATACCTTCCATTTTCTGTGCGCAGGCACTTTTCAATGGCGTAATGAGCTTTTGGGGAACCTACTTGCCCAGGATTTATCCGACCCATGTGCGAGGAACGGGCGAGAGTTTTGGGTACAGCATTGGCGGCAGGGCCATCGGTATATCCGCGGCTCTCCTAACAACAACGCTTTCGAACGTTTTGCCCGGTGGCAGTTCTGCTGCGCGATTGGCTCATTCTGCAGGAACCGTTGCGATCTGCGCGCTCGCCGTTCTTCTTGTCGGCAGTTTTTTATTGCCGGAGCCCCAAGGTGATCGGTTGCCGGAGTAACTCAACATTGGATCGTCGCGGCTAATTTCAGGTGCCGTAATTCCTAAGGAGGATTCATGAAAATTAAAAGCACTGGCGCACCAGTTGATACCACAGTTCCGCCCTATCTCCTCGACAATGCCGGCAGAGAAGCGCCAGCACGATTCGGTGCACTCTCCGCGATGTTTGACACAGGTACGATCCGCCATTTGGAAGAGCGAGGCGTCGCTCGAGGCTGGCAATGCTGGGAAGTAGGTGGTGGCGGCGGATCAATCGCCACTTGGCTCGCTCGGCGCGTGGGTCTAGCCGGCCGCGTGCTCGCCACCGACATTGATCCGCGTTTTCTCGAGACTCTGAAGGTGCCCAATCTCGAAGTACGTCGCCACGATATCGTTAGCGATCCACTGCCGGAAGAAACCTTTGATTTGATCCACGCGCGTTTGGTGCTGGTGCACCTCCCGCAGTGGCAAAAAGTGCTGCAGCGGTTGATCTCGGTCCTCAAGCCTGGAGGTTGGTTGCTGGATGAGGAATTTGATTCCGAATCTGTTCCACCGGAACCTTCCACGAGTCCTGGCGAGGTTTTTCTAAAGACCCACGAGGCCATGGCGCAATTAATGAGGGATCGCGGCTTTGATCGATATTATGGGCGGCTTCTGTTCGGACGTTTTCGCGCCCTAGGCTTGACGGAGGTCGGCGCCGAAGCCCGGATGTTCATGATGCAATCTGGTTCCGCCGGCGCCGCTCTCCTGCGCGCCAATTATGAACAGCTTCGTGGAGCCCTGGTCGACTCCGGCTACGTTACGGAACCCAGCTTCATGATGCCCTCATCCATGATGTGGGCAGCTTGGGGCCGTCGAGTGAGCACTTGATTGTTGTCCCAGCAGTTGTACGGGGAACCGAATCGGGCACAAGTTGACTGATATTCGCCGGTGGTCGGAATCTATCCTGCGCCCTCTCGGTCCAGAAACCCTCATGGATGATTCCAGGCGAGTGGTCGACTACTCTTACCTAATCGCGTTACCTCAGAGTAGCACTCGGGCGCCATCCTCAAAGTGGCAAGGCGGACCGCATTTTTGGTCAGCCAACTAGAACGGAAAGACGTTTGTTCGACTTGAAGATGCGGGGGTTACAATCAACACGGTTATCGCCGGGTTCGCGGCCGACGACTTTGTCTTCGGCAGAAATATACGACAGACCCATTTGTAATTGTGAGGCAACAACGGTGCGAACGAATAATGCGGAGGAAGGTGCCATGAAACGAGATACGGAAAACGAAACCCCCGAAACCCGTAATCTTAGCCGACGGGAGGTACTCGGCCTCATTGGGGCAACAGCAGCCGCTTCGCTTGTTGGAGGTGCAGGTGAACAATCTGCCTCAGCGCAGCAGACGAGTGCGCCTACTCAAAACATGAGAAGCCGGATTGTCAAGCTCGATGCTAAGCCCGAACCGATTGCGATTGATAGCGCAAGGACTGCGGTAATTGTCGTCGACATGCAGAATGACTTCGGCACCAAGGGCGGCTTGTTCGACCATGCTGGATTTGATATTTCCATAATTCAAAAAGCCATCGGCCCCACTGCAACTGTCCTGGCCTCGGCTCGCCACGCGGGCCTCAAGATTATTTATCTCAAGATGGGTTTTCATGCCGATCTCTCGGACCTAGGTTCTAAAGGATCTCCGAACCGGATGCGGCACCTGCTAGCGGGTGTCGGAAAGACCGTTCATGCTCCTAACGGAACGGAAAGCCGAATTCTGATCCGAGACACCTGGAACACGGACATTGTTCCGGAACTCAAGCCGCGGAACGACGATGTTGTCATCTACAAGCATCGATTCAGCGGCTTCTATCAAACCGATTTGGATGGGATTCTCAAACAACTGGGGGTCAAATACCTTATCGTTACTGGGTGTACTACAAGCGTATGCGTGGAATCGACCATCAGAGACGCCATGTTCAGAGACTACGTGTGTGTGTTGCTAGCAGACTGTACAGGCGAGGTGGTCGGATCCGATTTGCCAAGAAGCAATCACGAAGCATCCCTCTTCCTTATCCAACAGCGATTCGGCTGGGTTTCAGCATCGGAAGAGTTTATAAAAGCCCTTGGAGCGCAACCAATTACCGCAGCTCAAGAACAGCGGTGGAGAATCGCATAGTCTCGATTTTCGGATCTGAGCCCACAGTCAGGCCCAAGTACCGCATGCAGCCGAGGGTTCCGGGCGTATGGTCTACCCGGAAGTAATCCAGGTTGCGACAGGGGGATCGGTACCGTCCAGTCGGCTTGTAGGAATTGATTTTCGTGCTTGGCATCGATCCAAACAGCGTTTTTCAAGACCGTTGTACGGGAGAAACAGCGGTCAGCACGAAGCGTGGATTTGAATCGTCGACCTCCCGGTGCAGTGCAGGAGATATCCGATGTCGAATCCTGCATCTGAAGCCTTGCGGGCTTCCGATCTTGACGACGACCGGGGATCGAATCTTCGAAGAATCTGTTTAACTCGCTTGTTTGCAATGCTTGCGAGATTCGACCGGAAAAGCGTGACCGACATTTCTTGAAAAAAAAGCAGGGATTTGCGGAGATTTGGAAAAAATGGAAAATGAGGCAGCGGCCTAAGCGCTTTGTTTTCTGGAGCGGGCGATGGGAATCGAACAGAACACCCACCGAATTCTGAATGATTTCAGTAGGTCGAGCCAATTCAAAAACGCTTCTTATGCTGATCACAAATGACTTAGGAAGGTTTGGAACACAAACTGCCGCTTTCTGCCGCCTCGTGATCCCCGCAAGTGCTTACATTTCAATGGATTGGTTTCGTTGGGACGTGGGATACAATCCCATAACCTCGACCTAAGTTTGTACAGGGCATCGTCTCCTTCCCAAGCTCGCGCGTTCTTCGCTCAAAATGGAATTACTTCCGAATAGCCCGGCCACAATCGATAGCCTCGGAGTCAGGGCTGTGGCAGGTGCTTAACTAAGCTTCAGAATTCTCGACGCATTCTGGTAAGAGATCAGCTCTCGTTCAGCTGGCTTGATGTCTAGCGAGCTGAGAAAACCCGTGGTCCGTCCCATCCACCCGCTTTCCCGGATGAAATAGTCGGTACCCAAAACCAAGTGCTCGATCCCGACTAAGTCACGAGCGCAATTGAAAGCGCCGCGACTCCAGCCCATTGCGGTATCGAAATATAGCTTTTTCATGTACTCGCTTGGCGGACGAGAAATTTTCCATTCCGGCGTACGCAACGCGGGGATTTCATGCCCCAAGTCAATGCGATGGGCCAAATAGGGCAGCGTCCCTCCTAAATGCGCAACGACAAGCACAACATTGGGAAACCGCTCGTAGAGTCCCCTCGTAATGAGCCGCGTAACTGCCAGTGTCGACTCGTAAGGAAACGAGAAAATCGGCGGCTGCTCTGAATCCTGGTAACAGGGGGAAAGCAGCGGATGAAGGAACACTGGCACGCGGCGCTTGTCAGCCTCGTGCCAGAATTCCTCGAACTGCGGAGCATCCAGGTAGTGACCGCCGATGTTCGAGGTGATGAACACGCCGACGAAGCCCAACTGGTCCAGGCAGCGCGACATCTCTTTCAGCAATGCATCCATATCGTTGAAGGGAAGGTGAGCGAACGCTTTGAACCGCCTTGGGTAGCGAAGGCAGGAACCCGCAAGCCTATCGTTCACCAGCCGGCAAAGTTCGGGGAGATGGTCATCGAGGGCAGTGTAGAGTGGCGGACAGGAAAGGACCTCAACATCTACCCCAGCCGCTTGTATGTCCTTGATCCTCAGGGAATCATCCCACGCGGGGAGGGGCGTACCAGCGTGAATTGCATACGGCCCGCGTACCGGATCCTCTTTGTAGTGAATTATTTCTGGGTAGTACTTTCCTAGTGAACGCAAAAGCTCGGCGGGAAAGGCGTGACTATGGAAATCGATCCTGCGTGTTTCTGTGCTGACGGAGCTCTCAGGGACTTGGGCCGGTAATGATTCCAGGGCCAAAGATGCAGCCACCGCGCCGCCTGTCCCAATTCGGAGAAAATCTCTTCGATTAACGGACATGTCCTCCTCCTTCAACTCGAGAGGTTCTGATTTAGTGGCGAAGTATTCTGTTCGGGCAGAAGAAACGCAATGCCCCTAGGGCTTCCTTGTGTGTGGCGAGTTTATCCCCTAGTGCGCAACGACGACGATTTTCTTGGTATCTAAATACCGCAAGCTGGCTGGTGAAAATAACGAGTGCTATATTGCGTGTATGAAAGGGGATGGAGTGGAAAAGGCCAGGCGGGCGTCATCGCCGATTCGTTTCGGAATCTTCGAAGCCGATCTCGCAAGTGGAGAGCTCCGCAAGCACGGCGAGAAGATAAAGCTTCAGGACCAACCATTCCAAGTTCTGGCGGCCTTACTGGAGCGCCCGGGCGAGTTGGTGACGCGCGACGAACTCCAGCAGAAGGTCTGGGCTTCAGATACTTTTGTCGATTTCGAGCGAGGCCTGAACAAAGCGATTAACAGGCTCCGCGAAGCCTTGGGGGACTCGGCTGAAAATCCAGCCTTCATCGAAACACTACCTCGGCGGGGCTACCGTTTCATTGCCCAAGTCGAAGCGAGCATTCGTTCCATCGCTGTCCTTCCGCTCGATAACCTTTCCGGGGACGCGAACTTAGAGTATTGGGCTGACGGCATGAGCGATGAACTGATAAATCATCTCGCGAAAATCACTGGACTCAAGGTCATTTCACGAACCTCCATCATGGGCTTTAAGCGCAGACGTGAACCTTTGCCGGACATCGCGCGACAGTTGAGCGTTGATGCCCTCATCGAAGGATCTGTCATGATCTCCGGCCAGCGGGCTCGGATCAGAGTCCAACTCATCCATGCTGCCAGCGATTCGCACCTGTGGGCGGAAAGTTACGATTGTGAGCTGAGTGACGCACCTAGATTGCATGTGCGCGTCGCGCAGGACATCGCCCACCATGTGCGGTCACGGCTGATTCCGAAAGGCAGGGCGCCTTCGCCCGGAGGCCATCTGGTTTCGGCCACCGCCTATGAAGCCTACTTGAAAGGTCGGTTCTTTTGGAACAAGCGAACGGAGGCGGACCTGATTAAGAGTGCCGAGTATTTCAAGCAGGCAGTCAGCTTGGAATCAACATACTCGTTAGCCTACTGCGGCTTGGCCGATTCCTACATCATGATGGGGGTTTTTGCCTTGTACCCTCCGCATGATGTTTACCCTCAAGCACGAATAGCCGTTGAGCGAGCATTGGAGCTTGATAGAAATCTTGCTGAGCCACACGCCGCTCTGGCCATGATCCGATTGCAGTACGACTGGGACTGGACAGGTGCAGAGCAGGAATTCCAGAAGGCGATCGAGCTGAATCCCAACTATTCCGTAGTCCACCAGTGGTATGCATATCTATTGGCAGTTCTGGGACGGCACGAAGAGGCGCTCGCGGAAGTCCAGAGAGCCCGTGAGATAGACCCTCTCTCGCTCCCGATTAATGCCTTTGTCGGATTCATACACATGAAATCGCGACACTGTAGTGAGGCAATTGATGCGTGCCGCAAAGCGATTGAGCTCGACCCCCCCAATCCTTTCGGGCACTGGATGCTTGCGCGCGCCTTTGACGCCTGCGATCAATTTCACGAGGCCCTTGTCGAATCGGAGAACGCTGCCACTGTTTCGGGGGGTAGCCTACCCTACGTGGCACATCTTGGATACGCACACGCAAGGAATGGCGATAGGGCCAAGGCGGAACAAGCTCTTAGTGACTTGATGGAATTGTCGGGTCAAAAGTATGTCAGCCCTTACGACTTCGCCGTCATCCACGCGGCTGTTGGCAACAATGACGAGGCCTTCAAATGGCTTGAGAAAGCCTACGAACAGAGAACTTCGAGACTCACCGAACTTGCCGACCCCGGCTTCAAGGCTTTGCGAGCCGACCCCAGATTCCAACCGCTCAGAAGGTGTATCGGACTCCCTTAGTAATTCGCTGGGACCATTTTCACGTCCCGCCCGCATCCTGCGGACCGCTCCCGCGCACTCCGGACGGATTGTCGGCAAGAACGAAGACGCTAACAAGAAGTAATCCCGTTTCTTCCCGGGTAGAGAAATCTACAAACCGCAAAACACCGAATTTCTGAAAGATAAGAGCTTTTGGTGCCACCCTTGAGGCTCTATTCTTTCTTATTGCCGCCTTTTGCCGCCTCGACACATCGCTAAGTTATTGGTGGAAAACAAGGTAACTGGAGCGGGCGATGGGAATCGAACCCACGTCCGAAGCTTGGGAAGCTTGCAATTTAACTCAAAAGACGCTGGAATGGCGGCATTTTTGCGATTTTCGGAACGTCTTAATTGGAAAATAGTGGAAAACGGAAAATGGAAA
>WNGJ01002219.1_pt1 | contig 19537 bp, 16 predicted proteins | sample 5400611 | NCBI WGS metagenome assembly WNGJ01 (sample SAMN13153375, study PRJNA577476) | soil metagenome | isolation source: 40 cm soil or saprolite under Garry oak tree replicate 1 | place: USA:California | collected 2016-06-15 | reverse complement strand
AACGACGCAAATGTGGACGTCCGGGACGAGCGTGAGCGCGCGCCTGCCTTCCATTGCTCCGCCGGAGAGAATGAGCGTGCCGGTCTCGGCGATCGCGACCGTGCACCCCGTGATGACGCCGTCGAGAGCATCAAGCTCGTGCGTGCTCAAGCCGTCGTCTTCTACCGAGTTGGCCGGTCGCCACCTCTCGGGGAGACCACGCGGGACGGCGATACGGCCGCCGCGCGCAAGCTCGCCGAGCAGATTCTGCAGAGCCGCTGCCGTCGTCGGCTCGACCCGCGCGCGATAGTCGAGAAGGCGCTCGCTCAGGAGCGCGACGCGGCCCGCATCGTCGAGGACGCCCGTCGTGCGATATGCACGTGCGACGGGGTCGGGTGGTGCGCCTTCGCTGATCGCGGCCCGCGTCCGCGCCAGAATCTCGTCACGCGCCTCGTTCACGGCTCCACCACTCCCGGAAGGTCTCCTTCGCAAACGGCTTCAGATCGCGAGTCTGCGTCCACGCGGCGAGCGGGCCCGGCACACGACGGGCCGGTCGCTCGCCGGCGCGCGCAAGCTTCTGCGCCCATTCGTAAAGCCGCGCGTTTCCGAAGATACGAGCGAGCGAGCGCATAGCGACCCGCTCCGCGACATCCTTCTCAGTCTGCGCTCGCAGATGGAGGAGGACTTTTGGAATGTCGATCTTCACCGGACAGACCTCATAGCAGGCGCCGCACAGGCTCGATGCGTACGGCAGCGACTTGGCGTTCGCGACGCCGCGCAGCTGCGGCGTGAGGATGGCGCCGATCGGGCCGGGGTAGACCGAGCCGTAGGCGTGGCCGCCCGTCCGCGTGTACACCGGGCAGACGTTCAGGCACGCGCTACAGCGAATGCAGTGGAGCGCTTGCCGGCCCACCTCGTCGGAGAGCACGCGCGTCCGTCCGTTGTCCAGCAGGACCACGTGGAACTCTCGAGGGCCGTCACCGACCGTCACACCGGTCCAGAGCGACGTGTACGGGTTCATCCGCTCCCCCGTCGAGGACCGCGGCAGAATCTGGAGGAAGACCTCGAGGTCGGCAAACGTCGGGACGAGCTTCTCGATCCCAAGCACCGTCACGAGCACCGGCGGCAGTGTCGTGCACATCCGCCCGTTGCCTTCCGACTCGACGACGACGACCGTCCCGGTCTCCGCGACACCGAAGTTCGCACCGCTGACTCCCACCTTTGCCTCGAGGAACTTCTCGCGCAGGTAAAGTCGCGCCGTTTCCGCGAGCTCGCGCGGATCGTCCGAAAGCTGTCGCCCGACCGCAATCGTGCGCATGAACAGATCGCGGATCTCGGAGCGATTGCGATGAATCGCCGGGACGAGGATGTGCGACGGCCAATCGCCGTCGAGCTGCAGAATCAGCTCGGCAAAGTCGGTCTCGATCGCACGTACTCCGCCGGTGGCGAGCGCTTCGTTGAGACCTATCTCATCTGTCGTCAGCGATTTCACCTTGACGACCTCGGTCGCGCCGTGCGCACGGGCGACATCGAGCAGGATCGCGTTCGCCTCGCCTGCGTCGCGTGCCCAGTGGACCTGGCCGCCCGCGGCTTGTACCGATTCTTCGAATTGGAGCAGATACTCGTCGAGCCGCCGCATGACGTCTTCCTTGATCGCGCGGCCCGCGTCCCGCAACTCCTCCCAGTCGGGCACCTCGGCGACAACGCGCGCGCGCTTGTCGCGAATCGTGGTCGTCGCGTTGCGCAGATTGTGGCGCAGCTGGCTGTCGCCGAGAGCGATCCGTGCGGCCTCGGGAAACGACGTCACGAAGCGAGTATCTCGGCGAGGTGCATCGTGCGGACCCCCGTTCCCTGCCGCGAAAGGCCGCCGCCGATCTGCATCAGGCACGACCCGTCCACGGCCGTGACAACCTCTGCACCGGTCGCAATCACGCACCGGCACTTGTCCTCGAGCATCGCCGTCGAGGTGTCCGCGTTTTTGACCGCAAACGTCCCGCCGAAACCACAGCATTCGGCTGCTTCCGGAAGCTCGACGAGCTCGAGGCCGCGCACCCCGCGCAGCAGCCGCAGCGGCGCGGCCCCGACCTGCACCACCCGCAGCGAGTGGCAGGTCGGGTGGTAGGTGACGCGATGAGGGAAGTACGCGCCAACATCCTCGACGCCGAGCTGCCCGACCAGGAACTCCGACAGCTCGAAGACGCGCGGTGCGATCTCCGGGCTCAGCTCGCGCACTGCCCCGACACAGGACGACGACGGGGAGACGACGGCGTCGAAATCGCCGAAGATCCGGGCAAACCTGCGTGCGAGCGCCTGCGCCTCATCGAGATACCCGCTGTTCTGATGGAGCTGCCCGCAGCAGGTCTGCTCGCGCGGGAACACCACGTCGTGCCCGAGCCGCTCCAGCACAGTGACGGCCGCCCTCGGTGCTTCGGGGAAGAGCGTGTCGCCCAGACACGTGACGAAGAGCCCGATGCGCATTCGCGAATTCACCGAGCTGACCTACCCCACGACAGCCAGCTCGAGACCCAACAGGTCGCCAACCTTACGCAGACGCGCAACCTGGTGCCCGACTCCGAGAGCGACATGATGTGTGGGGCCCTCGGCGCACCAAGCGTCGAAAAACGCGGTTGGCGCCGACGCGAAGCGGATCCGAGAGTTCGTGTTTCCGATTCGGAACGTTGGCCCCGCGATCGATTCGCCCTCTGCGGCAATCAACTTCAAGCGTCCATCGGCGGTCTGTGTGACTCCGAGGATCGTCACCGGTCCCAGGCGAACCTTCATCTCGATCGATAGGCCGGCGCCCGCTTTACCGTGATAGAGCTTGAGAGCGCGGGCGATGGGTCGACCTTCGGCGATCGACAGGTGGCCGGGGCCATCGTGCCCCATCAGGACGAACGCGTCGTCGAAGTCGAGGGCGTAGAACTCGGTGTATGAGCCGCCTGCGCCCAGCCGGTCGAGCAAGAGCATTCCGACGTTCGTCTTCAAGTCGCCCTCGCCCGACGCGGGAACGCCGCGCGCGGTGAGGAGCGAATTGCCCACGATCAGCCCGGCCGTGACCCGCTCGGCGGCGTTGCCGCCGATGCCGCGGTAGTAGTACGTCAGTCCGTCGAGCTCGAAATCCTCGACCAGGCGGTCCAGGCCGACCGCGACGCGAGCCGACCAATCGAAGATCTCGGGCGTAATGTCGGCCGCGATCGGGTCGACGCCGGCATCGGCGAGGTCGAAGGTCTCGCGGATTTCCTCGCCTTTGCGCTCGACGTCGGCGGTTTCGGCCGACTCAACGCGCTCGACGAGGTCGTCGATCTCCAACACCTCGACGTGCGCCCCGGTCTGCGCCTGCACCTGCGTGAAGTCGGAGTACATGTCGAGCATCCCCGGATAGGTATGACCGAGGAAGCCGATGCGGGCAGTCCGCAGGCTGTGCACCGCGTGTGCCGAGTCAAGCCACTCGCGCAGTACGTCCCATGCCGGATCGCCGTCCAGAAGCGTCCCGGTAACTGTCCTGTAGTGGATCCGAGCACGCGTTAGTGCGCCCGCGATCTCGGGAACGCAGCATGCGGAGCAGTTCGCGAGCCACTCGCCTGTCGTCATTCTTTCGTAGTCGAGCGTGCGAGTCGGCTGGAGGTTCAGGATGACAACCGGCGCCCCGACTGCCTGCACAATCGGCAGCACTTGCGACGACGTCGCGTACGTCGCCGCGTAGACCATGACGAGATCGACGCGGGCGGCGGCGAGATTCGCGCCGGCGTCTCGTGCGGCCGGCGCCGTGTCCACCAGCCCCGCCGACACGACCTCCGCGCCCATCGCCTCGAGCCGCGCCTGGATGTCCCGCTGATAGCCCTCGAGCCGCTCCCGCAGCCCCTCGAACTGAGGCCAGTACGCGGCGAGGCCGATCCCGAAGATGCCGACACGCGGCGCGGCGCTCTGTTTCACTGCCCTTCCCCCTGCGCGGCGGCGGCAGCGTGGCGGCGGGCTTCAGCGCTTCGCAGCCGTGTGCGCGCGCGCCGGTAGAGCTCGCCGCTGTTCGGGATGATGACACTCGCAATTAGGAGTGCGCCGACGACGATGTTCTGGTCCTGCGCAGGTATGAGGTCGGCCGTCAGCGCCGTTTGCAGAGTCCCGAGAATAGCCACAGCGACGATCACACCTGCGATCGTGCCGCGACCGCCGAAGATCGAAATGCCGCCGAGCAGGACGATCGTGACCACGAGGAGCTCCATACCCACGCCGGCGTCGTAACGGGCGGATGCGAAACGAAGCGTCCACAGCACACCAGCGAAACCGCTCAGCGTTCCGGAGAGGACGAAGAGCCAGAACTTGATCCGCTTGACGCGGATGCCTGCGAAGAAGGCGGCCTCTCGGCCGGCACCGATGGCGAAGATCGCGCGACCGAGCGGTGTGGCGTGCAGAACGATGCCGAAGACGACAGCGAGCGCGAGGAAGAACGCGATCGAATACGGGATGTGCGTGTGTGGGATCGGAACGACGCCGATGCTCGCCAGGCCGGTCGGAAAGCCGCCAATTGTGTCCGTCGGCAGGATTCCCTGTGCGATGCCGCGATAGAGCGTCAGCGTCCCGATTGTCACCGCAAGCGAAGGGAGACCAATGCGTGTGACGAGAAAGCCGTTTACCGCACCAAGGAATGCGCCGAGGACGACAGCCATGATCATCGCGGGCCAGATCGGCCAACCGTGATTGAAGAGCTCGGCCATGAAAACTCCGCTGAGGCCGAGCATTGACGCGACCGAGAGGTCAATCTCGCCTGTGACGACGATCAGGGTGAGTGGGAGCGCCATGATCGCGACTTCGCCGACGTTCAAGCTGATGTAGAAGAGGTTGGTCGACTGCAGGAAGTACGGCGAGGCATTGGTCCCGTAAGCGATCGTGCCGCCGAGGAGCACGAGCAGGAGGACTTCCCAGCGCACGAACACGCCGATCCCGGTGCGCCTTGGCGCTTCCGTCGCCGGAGGCTCGTCGTGCGGCTGGAAGCCGAGGTCAGACACGTGCTCTCCTCCGAGTCCGCAGCGCGGGCGCGACGCGCACCGCGATCAACCGGTCAAAGGCGATCGCACCGACGAGCAGCCCCCCGGCGAGCGCTTGGCTCCAAAACGACGAAACGTTTACGACGACGAGTGCGCTGTTGATCGTGTTCAGGAGGAGGGCGCCGAGCGCTGCTCCGAGAACGCTGCCGCTACCGCCGAAGATTGCGACGCCTCCGACGACGACCGCGGCAATGACCTGAAACTCGTAGCCGTCGCCCGCGATCGCGTCGACCGACCCGTAGTACGAAAGCCAGACGGCCCCGGCAACGCCGGCGATCGCGCCACTGAGCACGAAGGCGAGGAACACGCGCCAGCCGACCGGGATGCCCGCAACACGTGCGGCATCGGGATCAGAGCCGATCGCGTAGAAGTCACGCGCAGTCCGAAAGGTGCGCATTGCGTAGGTTGCAATCGCGACGGCGACGATGGCGATGATCCCGAGGTACGGAACGCCGGCGATCGTGCCGTAGCCGATCTTGTTGAAGCTGTCGGGCAACATCGAGGCGTTCACCTGGTTACCGCCGGCCCATGCACCGTCGATCCCGCGGATGATGTAGAGCGTTCCGAGCGTGACGACGAGGCTCGGCACCCGGGCGACGGTCACGATCAGGCCGTTGACGACCCCGCACCCAACGCCGAGTCCGAGCGCGAGCAGAAAGACGAGCGCGAGCGGGACATGGGGATGGTGCACGTAGAGCTCACCGGTCGCATAGGCGGAGATGCCGAGCACGGATCCGATGGAAAGGTCGACGTTGCGCGTGATGATGACGATGGTCTCGCCAATCGCAAGAAGAGCGATTATCGATGCGGCCGACAGCACCTGCTGCACGTTCGTCGCGCTGAGGAAGAGGTGATTGTCGATCGTCGTCGCACCGACCACGAGCACGAGCGCGAGCACGATGCCGAGCTCACGGAAGCGGAACATCATCTCCGCAAGCGCGCGCGAGCTGACGTGCGGCTGGACGCCCTTCCGCTCTTCGGCGACCGCGGTCACGCCGCTTCCTCGACCATCCCAGTGGCCGCGTGCATCAGCGCGTCCTCGGTTGCCTCAGCGCGCGGGAACTCGCGCATGACGCGGCCCTCGAAGAGCACGACGATGCGGTCGGCCATCCCGAGCACCTCCGGAAGCTCCGAAGAGATCATGAGCACGGCCACTCCCTGGGTGGCGAGCTCGGAGAGCAGGCGGTGCACCTCGGCTTTCGTGCCGACGTCGATGCCGCGCGTCGGTTCGTCGACGATCAACAGCGTCGGTTTGCGCGCCAGCCACTTCGCCAGCACTGCCTTTTGTTGATTGCCACCCGAGAGTGTCCAGACGGGGTTCGTCAGCTTCCCGTACTTCAGTTGCAGCCGGAGCGCCCAGTCCTTCGCGAAACTCCGCTCGGCGCCGCGCGGAATGAGTCCCGCACGTTGAATATTGTCGAGCGAGGCAAGCGCGATGTTGCGCTCGATCGAAAAGTCCATGACGAGCCCCTGCTGACGTCGATCCTCGGGGACGAGCCCGATGCCCGCGCGCATGGCTGCGGTTGGCGAGCCGGGCGGGAGCCGCCTACCGGAGACCTCAACCGCCCCTGCGTCCCAACGATCGATTCCGAAGATTGCGCGCGCGACCTCCGTCCTGCCGGCGCCTACGAGGCCGGCGAGGGCGACGATCTCACCACTCCGCACCTTGAACGAGACGTCGGTGAACACACCTTCCCGTGTCAGCCGGTCGACCTCCAGGACGACTGGGCCCGGCTCGGTCGGCACTTTCGGGAACAGGGCGTCCATGTCACGGCCGACCATCGCCCGGATCACCGATTGGATCGTCAGCTCGTCGATCGGCCTCGTGAGGACATGGCGGCCGTCGCGCATTACGGTGACGCGCTGAGAGATCTCGAAGATCTCCTCCAGGCGGTGCGAGACGAAGAGCACCGCATTGCCCCGCGACCGCAATGATTCGACGATCCCGAACAGCCGGTCGACCTCTGTGCCTGCGAGTGCGGCGGTGGGTTCGTCCATCACGATTACCCGCGCGTTCGTCGTCAACGCCTTGGCGATCTCGACCAGCTGCTGGTCGGCGATCGAGAGCCCGCGCGCCAGGCGGTCGGGGTCGAGGCGGACGCCGAGCTGCTCGAAGACGGCGGCCGCCTCGCGCCGCATCCGCCTACCGTCGATGCGGCGGAAGCGCTTGAGCGGCTGCATGCCGACGAAGATGTTCTCGGCGACGCTCAGGTCGGGGAAAAGCGTCGGCTCCTGAAAGATGATCGCAATCCCGGCGGCCTGTGACTGTTTGGCGTTGTCGAAGATGGCGTCCTCGCCGTCGAGCACGAGTCGCCCGCCGTCGGGCCTGTGGACGCCGGCGAGGATCTTAACAAGGGTCGACTTACCGGCACCGTTCTCGCCGACGAGGCCGTGCACCTCGCCGCCGAACAGCTCGATATCGCCGTCCTCGAGCGCGTGGACAGCGCCGAAGCTCTTTTGAGCGTGCTCGAGAGAGAGCAGTGGTTCGGGATGCGTTGTCGTCAAAACGGTCGCAGTGAGGGGGGCGCTCGCCATCGGCGCCCCCCTCGTCTGCTCGTCCTAGAACTTGAACTTGTCGACGTTCTTGATGGTGAACGTGAACGGCGGTCCGAGAATAACCTGCGGCCGCTTGTCCGGGCCGTTGATGATCTTGTACTTGCCGAGCTTGCCGGCCGTGAACGTCTGGCCGACCTTGCCGGTGACCTTGCCGTCGGCGAACGCCGCAATCGCGTAGCCCGCGAGATACCCGAGGTCCTCGGGGTTCCAGAGCTGGAACGCAGTCACCGTTTTGTCATGTACGTACTTCTTCATCTGGCTCGGCAGGCCGAGGCCCGTGAGTACGACCTTCCCCTTGTACTTCGAGGTGGAGAGGTATTGGGCGGCCGAAGAGATCCCGACGGTCGTGGGCGACTCGATCCCCTTCAGGTTCGGGTACGCCTGCAGCATGCTCACAGTCGCTTGCCGCGACTGAGCCGGGTTGTCGTTGCCGTAGTAGATCTTCACGAGCTTCATGTTCTTGTAGACCGGCTTCTTCAGTTCGAGCTTCATGTACTTGATCCACGCATTCTGGTTCGTGGCCGTCGACGCCGCTGACAGAATCGCGAACTGACCCTTGTAGTTCATCAGCTTGCCCAACAGCTTGATCTGACTCCGGCCGATCGTCGGGGTGTCGGCCTGATTGATGAAGAGCTGGCGGCAGTTGACGTCCGAGTCGAACGCGATGACCTTCGTGCCCTGCGCCTGGGCCTGCCGGAGCGCCGGACACACGGCCTGCGGGTCGTTGCCGGCGATGACGATGCCTGCCGCATGCGCCTGGATCGCAGCCTGGATCGCCGGTTGCTGAGCCGCAGCGGTGTCCTGCGTACCAGAGGCGACGACCTGCTTGTGACCGAGCTTCGTGAGAGCGATCTTGCCGCCACGGTCGGCGATGACCTCGTATGGGTTGAGCGTGTCCTTCGGGATGAAGTAAAACGTCTTGCCGGCCGTCGAGCGGCTATTGACCGCCAGCGCGGCCGTCGCGGCGACTCCTGCAACGAGCACCGCCGCCGCCATAATCGTCCATCTGCGCTTTTGCATTGATGGTTCCTTTCGCGTGCGGATTGACTGACGAATCGGTTCGATCGTGCGCCTCCTTCGCACTACCTGGGGTAGGCGGCGGTGACACCGCCGTCGACGTTGATCACGTTTCCGGTCGACTTAGCCGAGCGGGGGCCGGCGAGAAAGGCGATCGCCTCAGCCACGTCCTCCGGATAAACACTGACTCCGAGCTTGGTTCGCCCGCTGTAGAAGCTCTGGAGGTCATCTTCAGTAACGCCATACGTGCTGGCGCGTTCCGCCTTCCAGTCCGACGACCAGATACCCGAGCCCTGGATCACGGCATCTGGGTTGACCGTGTTGACGCGAATCCCATGAGGCCCACCCTCCTCCGCAAGGCAACGCGCGAGATGCAGCGAGGCCGCCTTTGCGGATGAATACGCTGCGGCGTTCGCCCCGGCGACCAGTGCGTTCTTCGATCCCACGAAGACGATCGAGCCGCCGCGGTCCTGCTTGAGCAGGACGCGAAACGCTTCACGGGCGCACAGGAAGTAGCCGCGTGCGAGGACCGCGTAATTGAGCTCCCACTCCTCGAGCGTCGTCTCCGTGACCGGCGCGCTCGTCGCGAGCCCGGCCGAGGCGACGAGGATGTCGAGCCCCCCGTATTCCAGAACCGTCCGCTCCATCATCTCGGCAACCGCGTTCTCGTCTGTGACATCGACATGGGCCGCAACCGCACGGCGGAGGCCGCAAGCACCGACTATCTCCTCGGCAACCGCCTCGGCTCCCTCGCGGTTGAGGTCGGCGACGACCACATGCGCCCCAAGGTGGGCGAGCAACCGGGCGGTCGCACGCCCGATGCCGCTCGCTCCCCCGGTAATGACGGCAATCCGGCCTGCGAGCTCCCGAGGCGGCGGGGCCTGAGCGAGCTTGTACCGCTCCAAGGGCCAGTACTCGATCGCGAATGCCTCGGCCTCGGTGAGAGAGCGGAAGCCGCCGATCGAATCGGCCGCGTCCTCCACTGCGATCGCGCGATGGTAGAGATCACGAGCGGTCCGCGCCCGTGCCGCGTCGGTGCCGCTGGTGACGATGCCGACGCCGGGGATCAGAACAACCCGGGGACCTGTCGGATCCATCGGAAAGGGTCGACTCTCGTCGCTGACGTTGCGTTCGTAATACTCGCGATACCAATCCGCATACGCGTCGACGCCGTCACGGAGAGCATCAGTCAGCTCTGCGGCTCCAGTGCTCGACGGATCGAACTCGATCGCGAGTGGCTTGTGTTTCGTGTTGATCAAGTGATCGGGGCAGGGTGCACCGACTTGACTCACGTCAGGGGCGCGCACCGAAGAAGCGAACGCGACTGCCTCCGAACTACGGTCGACTTCGAGCACGACGCCGTCCGCGTCGGCCAACAGTGCTCCGCGAAGTGCTGGAAGCGACGCCATTAGGAGGAACTGAGCGTCTTGCTCACCGCACTCCGCGACCTTCGGGCCTCCCAGCCCGAAGTGGCCGGCGCCGGCCTTCTCGATCGCGCGCGCGGCACGGGAGACGAACTCGATCGTGCGCCGGTAGCTCTCTTCACCCGACTCCCCCCAGGTCACCAGCCCATGCTTCTCGAGCAGCACCGCCTGGGCCGATGGGTTGGCGTCCAGCAGCTCGGCAATCCGCCGTGACATGTCGAAGCCCGGACGCTGATAGTCGAGCCAGACAACCTCTTCGCCGAACGTCTCTTCGGCCAACTTTCGCCCGTTCGGTGAGGACGTCAACGCGATGATTGCGTCCGGGTGAGTGTGGTCGACCTGCGGGGCGGCGATGAACGCGTGTAAGAGCGTCTCGATCGACGGGCGCGGCTGGTTGGGGTCGAGTGCACAGCGGCGTAGAAAGTCGACCATCGCCGTGTCGTCCATCTCCTCGCGCCGACGAAGGGGGATGATCTCGTCGAGCCGCAGGACGGCGAATCCACCAGGGGTGATCGATGCGAGGTCGGTGCCAGAGGCTTTCACCCAGAGCACGCGCTGCTCGCGGCCCGCATGGTCGACCGTTGCGCCCTTCGAGGACGTGTTGCCACCACCCTGGTTGGCCAGAGCACGGTCCGATCCGAGGAGATTCGAGCGATAAACGAGGGCGTCGAGGGAACTCAAACCTGCGGAGCTTGCGCCGTCCCACCGATCCTCGGGCGCGGGAATCCTGCCGAGCATTTTTGCGACGCTCATAGGCCGGCCTGTGGCCTATGAGCGGTGGAAGGGGCGTAAGGGGAAACCGGGAGGTTTCCCCTTCCTTTCTCCTCAGGGGTGGTGGCGGCGGTCGCATCGCCACCGCGCCTGAGGCGATTTCTAAAGAAGGGGGCTCGTGGGGGAAACATGGTTTCCCCCACGGGAGCGAGCCGAAGGCGAGGGACGCTCATGCCCGCACCTCCAACGTCGGCAAGGCGACGGCCTTCGCGAACCGCTCCCGCGCCTCTCGCCAGACCGTCGTGTCCTGCGGCTCGTAGATCGTCGGTGCGAACGATGCGCGCACGATCTCGCGTCCTTCGGCGATCGACGCAAGCTCGCCGAGCGACATCGCCTGGACGAGGAAGTTGCCCAGGATGGTCGCCTCTTCCGGACCGGCCAAGACAGGAAGCCCGGCGGCGCCTGCGGTCCAACGGCAGAGCAGGTCGTTGCGCGAACCACCCCCGACGAGATGAATTTCCTCCGGAGCGGTGCCGGTGACGGACGCGAGTAGGTCGATCGTTTGCGCGTGCTTGAGCGCGAGGCTCTCGAGGATGCAGCGGACGACCGCACCGGGCTCGAATGGCTCGGGCTGACCTGTGTGAGCGCAGAACGCGCGCACACGCGCCGGCATGTCGCCCTGATCGGAGAAGGCGGGATCGTTCGGCTCGATCAGCGACTGCAGCGCGGGGGCTTCCTTCGCGAGCGCGACGAGCTGGTCGAACGAATAGTCATGTCCCTCGAGCGCCCAGGCGCGACGGCACTCATGCAGCAGCCACAGTCCGGTCACGTTACGCAGGAGCCGGAACGTTGAGCCAACGCCGCCCTCGTTGGTCAGGTTGGCGGCGAAACTTGCATCGCTGATCACGGGCTGCTGAACCTCCAGCCCCACGAGCGACCACGTGCCGGCGCTGATGAACGCGGAACTCGGCCGACGGAACGGCACTGCGGCGACAGCCGAACCGGTGTCGTGGGTCGCGACGGCGACGACAACCGCGCCACCGAGCCCCGTGTCCGTCGCCACCCTGTCGCTAAGCCGTTCGAGCTTCGTCCCCGGCCGCACCACCTCGGGCAGCAACCGCGTGGGCACGTCGAGCCGCTCGAGCACGTCAACCGCCCACGTCCCGGTGCGCGGGTCGAAGCACTGTGTCGTCGTCGCGTTGGTGAGCTCAGACGTGCGCGCACCGCCGAGCCAGTAGTGCATCAGATCCGGTATCAACAGCAGCGTCTCGGCGACCTCGAGCGCAGGGTCGTGTTCTGCAGCCATTGCGCCCAGCTCGAACACCGTGTTGATCGCGATGAGCTGGATGCCCGTGCGCTCGTAGAGATCCCGCGCGGGCACCTCCGCCAGCACGCCTTCCACCGCGCGCGCACGACGGTCGTCGCGGTAGTGGACCGGATTCTGCAAAAGCCGGCCGTTCCGGTCCAGCAGGCCGAAATCGACTGCCCATGAATCGGCCGCTACCGAGTCGACGGCACCGGCCTCCCGGGCCGCTGCCCGCAGACCGTCGGTCACGTCTTGGTAGAGACGGAGGATGTCCCAGTTGAGCGTGTTCCGCGTTCTGACGGGAACGTTCGGGAAGCGATGCACGTTCGAGACGCTCAGACGCTCGCCGTCGAAGCGGCCGACGGCCACCCTACCGCTCTGAGCGCCGAGGTCGATTGCGGCGAACGTCGCCATCAGCCGCCGGCCTCGTCGTTGCGGACTGCGCGACGAAGGTCGCGCGGCCGGAGCGGCAGCGGCTCTCGCGGACCCGGGTCGACGGTGAGGACGGCGACGCCGGCCGCACGCCACACCTCGACCTCGGCGGGGGGCGCGCTCGAATCCGTCACGATCCCGGCCAGGTCCTCGGCCCGGACGAATGCGAGCAGTGCGCTGCGATGCCACTTGGTGCCGTCGAAGATTCCATACACCTGCTCGCACGCATCCGCCATCTCCTGCTTGATGCTTACCTCGTCAGGATTGAGGTCCATCAGGCCTCGGGAGATGCTCAACCCACGCGCGCCGAGAAAGCCCTTGTTGATCCGCGTTGTCCGCAGGACGTCCGCGCCGAGATCTCCGACGAGAGACATCGCCGAGAGCCGCAGCATCCCGCCTGTCACGAGCACCGTAATGCCCGGGGCATCGGCGAGCGCCGTCGCGACGAGCAGGCCGTTCGTGACGACTACCAACTCGCGCTTGGAGCGAAGCTCGAGGGCGAGGTAGTAGGCGGTCGTGCTCGCGTCGAGGGCAACAGCCTCGCCTTCGTCGACCATCGCCGCTGCCGCGCGCGCAATCGCGCGCTTCCGCTCGACCTCGAGCCGTAAGCGGTGATCGAACCCCACCTCCGACTGCCCCAACTGCAGGGCCCTGACACCGCCGCGGATCCGCGCGACGAGGCCCTGCTTGGCCAGCGTGGTCAGGTCGCTGCGCACGGTCACCTCCGACACTGCGAAGGCTTCCGAAAGTTCCGCAACCGGTAGATAATCGCGACTCTCGAGCAGGTGCAAGACGTGCTGCATGCGCTCCTGCTGCGTCAAATTGCGAAGATCTTCTGAGGCGGCGATTGCGCGACCTTACTCCTGCCCCTCCGGACAAGTCAAGAGATACTAGTTGTTGACTTACGAAACGATCCGAAACGAAAGCGAACTCGTAATTCGGCCGCGGATACGTCAGACTCGCCGCTGATGAACGGCGACGCCATGTTCTCGCGCCTCGATGCACTCGAGCTCGAGACCCCGTCGTGGGGGTACGGAAACTCGGGGACGCGCTTCCACGTCTACCCGTGGCCAGGCGCCGCCCGCACCGTCTGGGAGCGGATCGACGACGCAGCACTCGTCCACGAGTTGGCCGGCTGCTGCCCGAGCGTGGCTTTGCATATCCCATGGGATACCGTCGACGATTGGAGCGCCCTCGGCGACTACGCACGCGGTCGGGGCATCCGGATCGGTGCGATCAACCCGAACCTTTTCGGGGACGACTCCTTTCGTCTTGGAAGCCTCGCCAACCCCGACCCAGCCACTCGGCGCCGCGCACTCGAGCACTGCATCGAATGCGTCGAGATCGCGCGACAGCTTGGTTCCACGATCGTCAGCCTCTGGCTCGCCGATGGAACGAACTATCCGGGGCAAGACGACCTGCGAGGCCGTCATGCTCGGCTCCTCGCAGGGCTCGAAGAGCTCTACGCGGTGCTATCCCCCGACCAGCAATTGCTTGTCGAGTACAAATTCTTCGAGCCCGCCTTCTACAGCACCGACCTGCCCGACTGGGGAACCGCGGCCCTCGTCTGCCGGCGCCTTGGCCCGCAGGCGCGGGTGCTCGTCGACACCGGACACCATCCGCAGGGCACGAACATCGAGCAGATCGTGGCGCTGCTGGTGGCCGAGGGCCTGCTCGGCGGCTTCCATTTCAACAACCGCAAGTACGCCGACGACGACCTGATCGCCGGGTCCGTCGACCCGTTCGAGTTGTTCCGGATCATGCATGAGATCGCCCTCGCTGAGGTCGAGGCGTCGACCGCATTCATGATCGACCAGTCGCACAACGTCGAGGGAAAGATCGACGCGATGCTCCAGTCGGTCATGAACATCCAGACGGCGTACGCGAAGGCGCTCTTGATCGACGAGGCCGTCCTTTCGACGGCGCAGGTAGAAGGGGACGTGCTCGGCGCCCATCGGACGCTCACCGACGCATTCGAGACGGACGTACGTCCGGTCGTCACCCGGTGGCGAGCGAATAAAGGGCTCGACCCGGACCCGGTCCGGGCGTTCCGGGACGGCGGTTACGCCGAGCAGAGAGCGCGCGAGCGCGGAACCGCTCAAGTCGAGAGCGCCTACGAAAAGCAGTGAGTTCGCCAACTGCCAAGGGACGGTGGAGGCCGACCTCCAACCGAGGACAGGAGTAACGACCCGTCGAGCAGCGCGCGACCTACAACGGCTCCCTCACAGCCGACCGCAGCGACGGCGGCGAGATCGGACTCGGAGCGGATTCCGCCTGCAGCGAGGAGCGGCAAACCCGAGGCGCCGCGGACCTCGCGTAAGAGATCCAGATCCGGTCCGGCGAGCATCCCGTCGCGCTCGATCGCCGTGCACAGGATCCGCGACACGCCGGCCGCGGCGCAACCCCGCGCAACTTCGGCCGCGGCCAGGCCGGTGTCCTCGAGCCACCCACGAGCTGCCACGCGCCCGCCGCGGACATCGATCGCGACGACGAGCCTCTCACCGAGCTCAGCGGCAAATCGTTCGAGAGCTTCTGGCTCCGCGAGCGCGGCAGTCCCGACAACGACACGCGCGGCGCCTGCGGCGAGGAGCTGCGCGGCGTCGGTCGGAGAGCGGATTCCGCCGGACGCCTGCAGCTTCGCGGGAGCGGCCGCCTCGGCGAGACGGGCGACGACGTCTGGCCTGATCCGGCCGCGGCGGGCGCCGTCGAGGTCGACGACGTGAATCAGTCGCGCACCCGCAGCGACGAATCGCCGAACCAGTTGTTCCGGTTGCGCCCGCGCCGCCACGCGGCCGAAGTCCCCTTGCTCGAGCCGCACGGCCTCCTCCCCGAGCAGATCGACCGCGGGAAGCACCAGGAATGTTCCTTCTGCCATGTTAGTATGCTAATACAGAATTCAATCCGAGCCGGGAGATCACAGCCGTGGCGGAAGGATCACATCCCGAATGGGAAACGAAAGAGACACGAGACCTGCTCAAGGCGATCGTCTCGCTGCGGACCGTCGACGAGGCCGAGAGATTCCTCCGCGATCTCTGCACGCTCTCCGAGCTGGAAGCGATGACACATCGCTGGCAGGCCGCGCAGCTGGTCGACAGCGGGCTGCCGTACCACGAGGTGAGCAAGAGGACGGGCGCGTCGACGACGACCGTGACCCGGGTCGCACACTGGCTGCGCCACGGCGAGGGCGGCTATCGACTGATGCTCGACCGGCGGCAGCGCCGCCCCGCCCGGACCGCCTGACGATCGCGATCCCCGTCAAGGGGCGCCTGCGCGAGCCCTCCGTCGCCCTGTTGGAAGACGCCGGGCTCGGCCCTGAGCAGCCCGGCGAGCGGGCGCTCGCCTTCCCCTGCCGCAACGCGCCGGTCGACGTGCTGCTCGTCCGTGCAGCCGATGTGCCCGAGTACGTGCAGGACGGAGTCGTCGACTGCGGCGTCACGGGTGCCGATCTCGTCCGCGAGCGCGGCGCCGACGTAGAGGAACTGCTTCGCCTTGGCTTCGGCGCCTGCACGCTCGAAGCCGCCGTGCCGGAGGAGTCGACCGCGCGCACGCTCGCAGATCTCGACGGCCTGCGCGCCGCGACGGTCTATCCACGCCTGGCGCGCGCGACGCTTCGCGAACACGGCGTCGACGTAGAGCTCGTCGAGGTCACAGGGTCCGTCGAGGTGGCACCGCGGCTGCGGCTCGCCGATGCGATCGTCGACCTCGTGTCGAGCGGCAACACCCTGCGCACGAACGGGCTGCGCTCGCTCGGCGTGCTCTTCTCGTCCGAGGCGACGCTGATCTCCCGCCCGAACGGCGGCGACGACCGTGCTCACCGGCTGGCGGGAATCCTGCGCAGCGTCGTCGACGCCCGTGCGGCGCGGTACCTGATGCTGAACGCGCCCGAGAGTGCAGTCGACGAGATCTGCGCGATCGTTCCCGGGTCGCGAGCACCGAGCGTGCTGCCGCTCACGGAGCCCGGCATGGTCGCCATGCACGCTCTTGTTCCCGCGGCCGACGTCTGGCGCCTCCTGCCGCAACTCGAGGCCGCCGGCGGCTCGTCGATCCTGCTCCTGCCCGTGGAGAGAATGCTCGCATGAAGACGGTCGAGCGAATAGTGCGCGACGTCCGCGAACGTGGAGACGCGGCGTTGCGGGAGTGGTCGCTCCGCCTCGACGACGCGGAGCCCGCCCGCGCCGAGCCCGCCGGCGGGCTGCCGACCGAGTCGCTGCTCGCGCTCGCAGATGCGGTCCGCCGCTGGCACGACCTCCAGCGCCCGCCGGACGTCAGCCTCGAGATCGCGCCGGGCGTCGAGCTCGAGCGGCGCTGGGTGCCGCTTCGCTCCGTGGGCATTTATGTCCCGCGCGGCCTCGTGTCGACCCTCGTCATGTGCGCCGTACCGGCGCAGGTCGCCGGGGTCGAGCGAATCGTCGTGATGACACCGCCCGAGGGCTCGGGGCTAGTCGCCGCCGCGGCCGAGGCGCTCGGTGCCGATGCGGAAGTGTGGGCGGTCGGCGGTCCCCAGGCCATCGCGGCGCTCGCGTACGGAACGGACTCGATTGAGCGCGTGCACAAGATCGTCGGGCCGGGCAATGCCTACGTGAACGAAGCCAAGCTGCTGGTCGCGGGCGACGTGGCGATCGACCTTCCGGCGGGACCGTCCGAGGTGGTCGTCCTGGTGGGTCAGGACGCGGACCGGCAGGTCGCCGAGTTGGAGCTTGCGGCGCAGGCCGAGCATGGACCCGACACGATCTGCCGGATCGTGGATGTCAACGGCGACGTGGAACGCGCACTCGCGGAGATCGAAACGCTCGCGCCCGAGCATCTCGTCCTGCTCGGTGTCGACGCCGAGGCGCTCGCACCCCGCATTCGCAATGCCGGCGCGGTCTTCGTCGGGCAGTGGTCCGCCGTTGCCGCAGGCGATTACGCGACCGGAGGCAATCACGTCCTCCCCACGGGCGGCTGGGCGCGCGCGGTCGGCGGACTGGGGCTGGAGAGCTTCATGAAGCCGGTGACCGTCCAGCGGCTCACGCGCACCGGCCTCGCCCGGGTGCGACCGGTCGTCGAAGCACTGGCCGCGGTTGAAGGAATGCCGGCGCACGCGGAGGCGATGCGCAGATGAGGACGCTGCCTGCCGCGTTCGCGGCGTACAAGTGGGCGCCGTCGACCGAGGAGCTTGCGCGCCGCGTTGGACTCGATCCGGTCGACATCGTGCGCTTCGACGGGAATGTTCCAGCGTCGCCCGCTGCGTCCGCCCGTCCGGCGACGGTGGCCGCGGCCCTGGCGCGCGTGAACGAATACGCGCACGGCGGCTACCCCGAGCTGCTCCGCGCGATCGCCGATTATGCCGGCGTCGAGCCGGAGAACATCGTCCTCGGCGCCGGCGCCGACGATCTCATCCTGCTCTGCGCGCGCGCGTTCGCCGGGCCGGGCGATCAGGCAGCGATCGCGAACGAACCGACGTATCCGCTCTTCGCCATCGCCGTCGCGCTCGCCGGCGCGGAAGTCGGAACAGACGAGCCGGTCGTCACCTTTTGCTGCCGGCCGAACAACCCGACCGGAGCGCTCGACCCGCTGCCAGTTGCGCGGCCGCTTGTCGTCGACGAGGCCTACTGGGAGTACGCCGGCGAAACGGCGGCCGGGCAGATCAACGACGGTGTGGTCGTCCTGCGGACGTTCTCGAAGGCATTCGGACTAGCGGGTGCGCGCATCGGTTACGCACTCGCCGACACCGAAACGGCAGCCGAGCTCAATCGTCGCCAGGCGCCGCAACAAGTGTCCGCGATCTCCGCCGCACTCGCGCTCGCGGGCCTTGCCGACCTCCCCGACGTCACCGACCAGGTCGAGGAACGAGACCGACTGGCGCGCGCGCTGGGTGCGCTCGGGCTCGAGCCGCTGCCGTCTCGAACAAACTTCCTGTTCGTGCCGGTGGACGACCCGGAGAGCGTCGGCGAGGCGTTGCTGCGCCGCGGGCTCGTCGTTCGTGTTTTCCCGGACGGAATCCGTTTCAACGTGCGGGACCGCGAAGACGACGACCTCCTACTGGAGGGACTCGCGCACGTGCTCGACCGCCCGGCGCCGGTGGCACCCGCCGGCACGCGGAAGACGCGGGTACTGCGTGCGACCGCGGAGACGCGCATCCGTGTGCGTCTGTCGCTCGACGGCGCGAGCCGTGTGCGGATCTCGACGGGCGCAGGTCTCTACGACCACCTGCTCGAGCAGCTCGCGTTTAACGCCGGCTTCGACCTCGTGCTCGAGGCGGTGGGAGATCTGGAGACCGGACCGCATCACACCGTCGAGGACGCTGCACTCGCACTCGGCGAGGCGCTCGATCGCGCGCTCGGCGACCGCCGCGGCATCGCACGGTACGGCGACGCCGTCGTGCCGATGGACGATGCGCTCGCCCGCGCATCCATCGACCTCGGCGGGCGAGCGTGGGCAGACGTTCGTCTCGAGCGCGAGCCCGGGCTCGCACAGCATGCGCTGCAGAGCCTGGCGCAGGCCGGACGTCTCGCGTTGCACGTCGAGTCGACCGGCACCGACGAGCACCACGTTGCCGAGGCTGCCTTCAAGGCCGTCGGCCGCGCCCTGCGCACGGCTGTGCGCGCGGAGAGTACGGGGATTCCTTCGACGAAAGGCGTCTTGTGAAGGTCGCCGTCTGCGACTACGGCGCCGGCAACGTTCGGTCCGTCCTTGCCGCGTTCGCACGCCTGGATGCGGACGTCTGCATTGCCGACACTCCGGACGCAATCGCCACGGCCGACCTCGCCGTCCTGCCCGGCGTGGGCTCCGCACGGAGCGCGATGGCCGTCCTCCACGAGCGCGGGCTCGACGAGGCTCTACGCGCGCGGATAGCCGGCGGCGGAGCGACGCTCGGGATCTGCCTCGGGCTGCAACTGGCGCTTGATCGGAGCGACGAGGACGGCGGAGTGAAAGGGCTGGGCCTACTTCCCGGCCACGCCGTCCTGCTGCGGGAAGGGCGGGTGCCACGGATCGGCTGGGCGCAGGTCGAGCCCGGCGGCGAGGCGTACTACTTCGCGCACTCCTACGCAGCGGAGACTCCTACGGCGTCGGCGACATCCGAGGGGATC
>WNGJ01002218.1_pt1 | contig 19539 bp, 10 predicted proteins | sample 5400611 | NCBI WGS metagenome assembly WNGJ01 (sample SAMN13153375, study PRJNA577476) | soil metagenome | isolation source: 40 cm soil or saprolite under Garry oak tree replicate 1 | place: USA:California | collected 2016-06-15 | reverse complement strand
TCTTCGAGGCACACGACAACTCCCCGGCCGTCGTGATGCGCGGCGTGGGTTCCTTCGAACTGGTGCAGGGCGTCGGCTTCTACATGAACGACGTGCAGCTGTTCGAAGGCCAGACGGTGAGGCCGATGGATATCGCGCGCATCGAAATCCTCAAGGGTCCGCAAGGCACCTTGTATGGCGGCGCCAATATCGGGGGTGCGATCAAATATGTGACCAAGGACCCGACGTCTACCTGGCAGAACGAGGTGACCGGAGAAATCGGCAATCGCAAGACCTTGAATGCCGCGGCCGCGATCTCCGGGCCGCTTGCCGACAAGCTGGGCATGCGGCTCAGCGTCTATGACGACTACCATCATGGCTACATCTGGGATACGTACCATCACGAGACCATCGGCGCGTCGCAGGACCGCGGCGGTCGCCTGGTGCTCCTGGCGGAGCCCCAGAATACGACCGAAGTTCGCCTTTCCTTCAACGCCGAAAGCTACAACTCGCAAAACGAGAATCTGCAGTACAAGATCAACCAATTCAACGCGCCCTTGCAGCCGTACACGGCAGACACCTACCGGTACTCGGTCGACGACTATTTCATTCCGTCGTTCATCCGCAAGATCTTCTCGACGACGCTGCAGGTCGACCATCAGTTCGACAATGGCCTTACGTTCAACTCGATCACGGCGCAGTTCTGGTCCTACAACCGCGGCATAACGGACTTTACCAAGAAGCCGATCCCGCTCGACCTGCTGTTCCAGAACCAGGACCACCGGGTCCTGAGCCAGGAATTCCGCCTGGCGTCGGCGGCTCACTCGAACCTGGATTGGCTGGTAGGCGTATTCGCTCAGCGGCACAAGACGGATATCACGAACAGCGACCTTAACTACAACGGGGATCCCGTCACTCTGACGCCCACGACTTGTTGTGGACCAAATACGGATGGCACCCTACCTTTCGATTACGATATCCAGAACAAAGTTCAAAAGCAGTATGCCGTGTTCGGCGATGCCACCTATTACCTGGGCCGTTGGCAGTACGAGCTCGGACTGCGTGCCGAGAACTACGGCAGCGACCTGCACGCGCGAAACCTACCATCAGACGGGAGCGGCCTGCGCATCTTCGCGCCGCAAAATCTGAGCGCAAACAAGATATCGCCGCGAGCGTCGATCCAGTACAAGTTCAATCCTGGCACGAACATCTACGGCACGGTTGCGCGCGGCTTCCAGCCCGGCGACCTGTCGGAGCAAAACCTGGCCATCACCACGATCCGCCCGGAAACCGCGACCAGCTACGAATTGGGAGTGAAGTCCAGGCTGCCGCGCGGGGCCCAGCTCAATGCCGCCATCTTTCTCGTGGATTACAAGGATCGCTGGTATCAGAACCTGGTCGCCGTAGCGGGCCAATTCCAGGACATAATCACCAATGTCGGGCCCTCTCGGAACACCGGAATCGAAGTCGAATTCCTGCTGCCGCTCGGGTCAGAATTCAAGCTGAACGGGGGCTTCGGAACCACGCGCGCCAGGTGGGGCAGTGCTCAGTACTTTGATCCACAGCTGACCGCGGCCGCGGCGGCCGCGGGCAACCCCCACAATGTTTTCCGCGATCTCGACGGCCTCACGGCGCCGTTTACCCCGGCGTATTCGGCGAATCTCGGCCTGGATTGGAACCACGTACTGAGCAATGGATACAAGGTCGGCGCGCGCCTGGATGGCTCGGCGATCGGGCAGTCGTATTGGGATCCGAATGACATTGCACGGCAAAAGGCCTATCAGCTGATGAACGCCGGCGCTCACCTCGATGCGGGCAATTGGACCTGGATCGCACACGTGACCAACCTGACGGGTACGCGCTTTAACACGATGTATTTCGATGCCACGGACGTTGGTGTCCCTGACAATCACAGCTTCGCCCGTATCAACCGGCCCCGGACCTTCGTTCTGAGCGGCACATATCGCTTCTGAGCGGATGGGGCAGAGGCGGCCGCACCATCCCGCCTCCCCGTGCTCGGGGGGACCGTTGGTGTAGTGCTGCCTTCAATTCTGAAGGATCGGTGCCTGATCAAGACTAGGCAGTAAGCGGCTCGGGGCGGCGGCAACCGCGAGAGCCGCTGCTGCCGGGTCGGGTGCACCCAACCGGCCTAGTCAACGAACCTGGCTTCGAGCGAAGCTGTGGAACGTCCCGGAGTCACGCTCGGCGCAGGCGGCGTCGGCGGAGGTGGTTTACCTGCAGCCCGTGACGCGGGTAGTCGATGATCAGCGCATCGAGAAGCCCCAGAATGTCCATGCGGGCGCTCGCCGTCCGATCGCGAGATCGTGATGCTGTCATGCCGGAAGTCGATGAAAATCCTTTTGTCGAGCAGCCCGTCGGTACCGAGAACACCCTCGGCGCCGCCGAACCCTACGAGGCGGCCTTTACAGAAGTCAGGAGCGTTGTTCAAGAAGATGTCTTGGACAATTTTCTGAAAAATTTTCACGCTGGGACCTTTTAGATATCGCAAACGCGGGGTAGTCTACGTGTCCCGTGAAGGGGTGATGTCGTTGTTCCCGATACGAATCACGGTACGCGCAGAGCGAACGGGCACGCTTTTGGGCAAGTCCGCGCAGCGCGAATTAAGCATGACGGCGCGCAGCTCGATCGAGAGAAGAGTTCAGATTGTCCTGGGCGTTGGCTTGGTCTTGTTGTCCGGCCGTGGTCCTGCTCGATATCAATCTGGCGCGCGTCGACGGGCTCGACGTGCTGGCGCGCGTCAGGGGCGATGGTGCCGATCGTCATCCTTACGTCCTCGGATGAACAGCGCGACCGGCTGCGAAGCTACGAGGCCGGCTGCAACAGTTTCGTGCACAAGCCGCTCGAGTTCAGCGAATTTGCCCAGCCGGTCGCCCAGCTCGGCATTTACTGGGCTGGAAATCCAGGACAGTCTGACTCGAATCCGGGCTGATGCGCTGGGACTGTCGGTGATTCTCTTGTCGGGCGGCATCGGCGAGGAAGCGGCGGTCGACCTGCTCGAGCAAGGCGCGTGGGATTCTGTTCTGAAAGATCGCCTGGCACGGCTGGTGCCGGCGATCGAATCCGATCTGCGCGAGGCGCTGGAAAGAATGCAACTGCGCCTGTTGTATCAGCCTCTGGTCGACCAACACACGGCGCGCATCAGCGGCTATCAATCAGTTGGGACGGTACATGGGTAATCTGAACTTACACGGCCAAGTGGAGCACCCGATGCATAGGGACGAGCTGGTTCCCCCGGTTGCGAGGCAGTTGCTGGACGGTCTTCTGGCACTGAAGAAAGGTGATTTTTCCGTGCGGATGCCTTCCCATCTGACCGGCATCGATGGAAAGATCGCGGACTGCTTCAATGAAGTCAGCGAACTGAACCAGCGAATGGCGGACGAACTGAAACGCATTCGCTCGGTCGTGGGGAAGGAGGGCAAGCTCTCGCAGCGAGCGAACCTCGGCGACGTGCGCGGGGCCTGGCACGAGTCGGTCGACTGCGTCAACGACTTGATCTCGGATCTCGTCAATCCCACGTTTGAAACGGCGCGCGTCATCGGCGCAGTGGCGAACGGCGACCTCTCGCAGATGATGGCGCTGGCAGGCGACGGGCGGCCGTTGCAGGGCGAGTTTCTCAAGACTGCGACCACGGTCAATACGATGGTCGACCAGCTGGGCTCGTTCGCCTCGGAGGTCACGCGTGTGGCTCGCGAGGTCGGGACCGAAGGCAAGCTGGGAGGACAGGCGCTGGTCAAAGGCGTCGCGGGAACGTGGAAGGATCTTACCGACAGTGTCAATCTGATGGCGGGCAATTTGACCGGCCAGGTCCGCAATATCGCCGAAGTGACGACCGCTGTCGCCACCGGCGACCTCACTAAGAAAATTACTGTCGACGTCAAAGGCGAGTTCCTCGAGCTGAAGGCCACCATCAATACGATGGTGGACCAACTGCGGTCTTTCGCCTCAGAGGTGACGCGCGTTGCGCGAGAGGTGGGGACGGAAGGCAAGCTGGGCGGCCAAGCCGACGTCAAGGGCGTGGCGGGCACCTGGAAAGATTTGACCGACAGCGTGAACTCGATGGCGGGAAACCTCACGGCACAGGTGCGGAACATCGCCGATGTCACGACCGCCGTGGCCAAAGGCGACCTCTCGAAGAAGATCACGGTCGACGTGCGCGGTGAGATCCTGGAGCTCAAGAACACCATTAACACGATGGTTGACCAGCTGCGGTCGTTCGCCTCGGAAGTGACCCGCGTCGCTCGCGAAGTTGGCACCGAAGGGAAGCTGGGCGGCCAAGCGGACGTTCAAGGGGTGGCCGGCACGTGGAAGGACCTGACCGATAGCGTGAATTTCATGGCTGGCAACCTCACTGCCCAGGTGCGGAACATCGCCGAGGTCACCAAAGCGGTGGCCAACGGCGACCTGTCGAAGCAGATCACCGTCGATGTCAAGGGCGAGATCTTGGAGCTGAAGAACACGATCAATACCATGGTCGATCAGTTGAGCTCCTTCGCTGCGGAGGTGACACGTGTTGTGCGCGAGGTTGGCACCGAAGGGCGACTCGGGGGACAGGCGGACGTTCAGGGGGTGGCCGGGACCTGGAAGGACCTGACCGACAGCGTCAACGTGATGGGCGGCAACCTGACGGCCCAGGTCCGGAATATCGCGGAAGTGACCACCGCGGTGGCGAAGGGGGATCTCTCGAAGAAGATCACGGTCGCCGTGCGCGGCGAGATCCTGGAGCTGAAGAACACCATCAATACGATGGTCGATCAGCTGAGCTCCTTTGCGGCCGAGGTGACACGCGTCGCCCGCGAGGTGGGGACAGACGGCCGCCTGGGCGGCCAGGCCGATGTCAAAGGGGCGGCGGGAACGTGGAAAGACTTGACCGACAGCGTGAACTCGATGGCCGGCAACCTCACCGCGCAGGTTCGGAACATCGCGGCGGTCACGACGGCCGTGGCCAATGGCGACCTGTCGAAGAAGATCACCGTTGATGTGCGAGGCGAAATCCTGGAGCTCAAGAACACCGTGAACACGATGGTGGATCAACTGAGTTCGTTTGGCGCCGAAGTCACGCGCGTTGCTCGCGAGGTGGGTACCGAAGGCATACTCGGTGGGCAGGCCGACGTAAAGGGCGTGGCGGGAACATGGAAGGACTTAACCGACAGCGTGAACTCGATGGCCGGCAACCTCACGGCGCAGGTCCGCAACATCGCGGACGTGACCACCGCCGTCGCCACAGGAGATCTGTCGAAAAAGATCACCGTCGACGCGCGCGGCGAGATCTCGGAGCTCAAGAAAACGATCAATACGATGGTGGACCAGCTGCGCTCCTTTGCGTCGGAAGTCACGCGCGTCGCACGAGAGGTCGGCACCGAGGGCAAACTCGGCGGACAGGCCGAAGTTCGCGACGTGGCAGGCACCTGGAAGGACCTGACCGACAGCGTGAATTTCATGGCCGGCAACCTGACGGCGCAGGTCCGGAACATTGCCGAGGTCACCAAGGCGGTCGCCAATGGAGATCTATCCAAACAGATCACCGTCGACGTCAAGGGCGAGATTCTGGAGTTGAAGAACACGGTCAACACGATGGTCGATCAGCTGAGCTCGTTCGCGGCGGAGGTGACGCGCGTGGCTCGAGAGGTTGGGACCGAAGGAAAGCTGGGCGGCCAGGCGGACGTCCGGGGAGTGGCGGGCACGTGGAAGGATCTGACCGATAGCGTGAATTCGATGGCCGGCAACCTCACCGCGCAGGTGCGCAACATTGCCGCAGTCACAACGGCCGTCGCCAATGGCGACCTGTCGAAGAAGATCACGGTGGACGTGAAGGGCGAAATCCTGGAGCTCAAAGATACGATCAACACCATGGTCGACCAACTGCGGTCCTTTGCCTCGGAGGTGACGCGCGTGGCCCGAGAGGTTGGGACCGAAGGGAAACTCGGCGGCCAGGCGGACGTGCGAGAGGTGGCGGGCACCTGGAAGGATCTGACCGACAGCGTGAACTTCATGGCGGGCAACCTCACGGACCAGGTCCGCAACATCGCTCACGTCACCAAGGCGGTGGCCAGCGGCGATCTCTCGAAGAAGGTCACCGTCGACGTCAAGGGCGAAATCCTTGAACTGAAGGACACGGTTAACACCATGGTGGACCAATTAAGTTCGTTTGCCGCCGAAGTCACCCGCGTCGCGCGCGAGGTTGGCACCGAAGGCAATCTCGGCGGACAGGCTCACGTGCAGGGCGTGTCGGGCGTCTGGAAGGATTTGACCGACAACGTGAACTTCATGGCGAGCAATCTGACCAGTCAGGTCCGCGGCATTGCGCGGGTCGTCACAGCGGTTGCCCGCGGTGCCCTTAACCGGAAGTTGACGGTCGAAGCGAAGGGCGAGATCGCCGAGCTGTCCGACACGATCAACAGCATGATCGATACGCTGGCCACGTTCGCTGACCAGGTGACCACGGTGGCACGCGAAGTCGGTGTTGAAGGACAGCTCGGAGGCCAGGCCAGCGTGCCGGGCGCGGCCGGCACCTGGAAGGCCCTGACGGACAACGTGAATCAGCTGGCCCAAAATCTGACGACGCAGGTCCGGGCCATCGCCGAAGTGGCGACGGCGGTCACCAAGGGTGACTTGACGCGTTCGATCACGGTTGAAGCGCGTGGAGAAGTGGCGGCCCTGAAGGACAACATCAACGAGATGATCCGGAACCTGAAGGACACGACTCTGAAGAACAGCGAACAGGATTGGCTGAAGACCAACCTCGCGAAATTCAGCCGGATGTTGCAGGGCGAGCGCGACCTCCTGACGGTCGGCAAAATGACCCTCTCGGAACTGGCCCCTGTCGTCGCGGCCCAACAGGGCGTGCTCTACACTCTCGACAACTCCGAGGAGAAGCCACAGCTGAGACTGCTGGCCAGCTACGGACACACCGCCCACGACGCGGTGAAGCCAACGCTGGCTTTAGGGGAGGGATTGATCGGCCAATGCGCGATCGAGAAGCGGCAGATCCTGCTGTCGAATGTCCCGGCGGATTACATTCGCATTTCCTCGGGCCTCGGCGATGGCACGCCGGCGACCCTTGTCGTCTTACCGGTGCTGTTCGAGGGCACCGTGAAGGCGGTCCTCGAACTCGCGTCCTTCGAGCGGTTCAGCCCAACCCACCTGGGGTTCCTCGACCAACTCATGGAGAGCATCGGTATCGTCCTGAACACCATAGAAGCCAACACGCGAACAGAAGACCTGCTCAAGCAATCTCAATCGCTCGCGGCGGAACTTCAAGCGCAGCAAGAAGAATTGCGGCAAACCAACCAGCAGCTCGGGGAGAAGGCGAAATTGCTGGCCGACCAGAACGTCGAAGTGGAAAGGAAGAACGCAGAAGTCGAGCAAGCGCGCCAGGCCCTCGAGGAAAAGGCCAAACAGCTGGCGCTCACATCGAAGTTCAAGTCCGAGTTCCTCGCGAACATGTCGCACGAGCTCCGAACGCCGTTAAACAGCCTGCTCATCCTTTCTGATCAACTATCGCGGAACCAGGACGCGAACCTGACCGACAGGCAGGTCCAGTTCTCCAAGACGATCCATGCATCGGGCAATGACTTACTCGGTCTAATTAATGACATCCTCGATCTCTCAAAGATCGAATCCGGGACGGTGGTTGTCGATATCGAGGAACTGCAACTGCAAGACCTCCTGGAGTACGTCGATCGGACGTTCGGCCACGTCGCCGAGGCCAGGAAGCTCGAGTTCAAGATCGACCTCGCCGAGAACTTACCAGGGATCATTCGTACCGATTCCAAACGCCTGCAACAAGTCTTGAAAAACTTACTGTCAAACGCGTTCAAATTTACGGAGACCGGGCGAGTGTCGTTGCGGATCGCACCGGCGACGAGCGGCTGGAGCCGCGACGAGGAGACGCTCAATAAGACACCCTCGGTCATCGCGATTTCGGTGGTCGACACCGGGATCGGTATCCCGCTCGAGAAACAAAAGATCATCTTCGAAGCGTTCCAGCAGGCCGATGGCAGCACGAGCCGGAAGTACGGTGGGACGGGCCTGGGTCTGGCGATCAGCCGTGAGCTGTCACGCTTGCTTGGCGGAGAGCTCGTGCTGACGAGTCAGGTCAATCAGGGAAGTACCTTCACCCTGTATCTGCCGCAAAGCTTCGCGCCACGCGACGCCCGCAGTGTGGCTGTCGCGCCCGAGGCCGTGCTGCCGTATCGCGATGTGTTCTCGCTGAATCGGGAGATGGAGCTCGCGGTCGCCGACATCCCGGAAGTGGCGACGGAGGCCGCGACGGTCGGGGCGGAGGCAGTCGGGGCGGGTGCCCCCACGATGCTGATCGTCGAAAACGACGTGGCGTTCTCGCAAATCATGCGCGACATGGGACGCGAGCAGGGTTTTCGCACCGTGGCGACGACGTTTGGCGCGTCCGGCCTGACGCTGGCGCGCGAGCGCCAGCCCGATGCGATCACGCTCGATATCCGACTGCCGGACGTGGACGGCTGGCGGGTTCTGGGACGACTCAAGACCGACGTCGATCTTCGTCACATTCCCGTATACGTCATTTCGACCGACGAGGACCGACGACGCGCGCTGGCGATGGGCGCCATGGCCGTGCTCTCCAAGCCGGTCAATAATCGAGAGGCACTCGAAAAGGCGTTTTCTCAGATCAAGGCAGTGCTTGCGCGAACGCGACAGCGGGTCGTCGTGGTGACCGAACACGATGCAGCGTCGGCGGAGATTTCCGATGCGCTGCGTGACCAAAACCTTGACATCGACATCATCCCCCCGACTACCGAAGCGATGGCCGAAATTCCCTCCGGATCCCTTGATTGCGTCGTGGTTCGAGCGCCGATCCGCGCGATGCCCCTCGCGCTGTGTCTCGCCACGCTCGCCGAGCGGCTCGGGTCGCCTGACCTGCCGATGATCATCTACGCGCCGCAGCCACTCAACGCCGAGGTGGAGGGGCAACTGACAAAAGCGGCGCAAACTCTCACGATCAAACGCGTAATGTCGGCCGAGCGGCTGACGGATGAGGTGGCCCTATACTTGCACTGGCCTTTTGCCCAGTTGTCGCCAGCGAAGCAACAGATTCTTCGCACGCTATATGAGAACGACGACCTCCTGCGCGGGAGGACTGCGCTCATCGTGGATGATGATATTCGAAACATCTTCGCGATGACGAGCGTGCTCGAGCAACACGGCATGAACGTGTTATCTGCCGAGAGCGGGCAGCAAGCCATCGAGCAGCTGAACCTGAATGCGAACATCGAGATGGTGTTGATGGACATCATGATGCCGGACATGGACGGGTTCGACACCATGCGAGCCATCCGACGCATTCCGCGTTTCAAGTCGCTGCCCATCGTGGCGGTCACGGCCAAAGCGATGAAAGGCGATCGGGAGAGGTGCATCGAGGCCGGCGCCTGGGATTATTTGTCGAAGCCGGTGGATCCGCTCCAGATGGTGTCGAGCTGCCGGGCATGGTTGCGCCGCTGAGATCCCGCAGCCACGAAGGAAGACCAGAGAGGTCGCACTCGATGCCCGGACATCAATCTGACGGAGGTCCAATCGTGGAAGGTCCGTCGACAGCAATACGAGCGGCTCCGAGTGACATGAAGGTTCTGCTCGTCGACGACAAAGAGCAGAATCTCGTGGCTCTCAGCGCCGTACTCGACCAACCTGAACTCACGGTCGTCTGTGCTCAATCCGGCAAACAGGCGCTGCGCTATGTACTCAACCAGACCTTCGCAGTGATTCTTCTCGACGTGAACATGCCAGGAATGGATGGATTCGAGACGGCCGAGCTGATCCGGCAACGAGAAGCATCGGCCGACACTCCCATCATTTTCCTGACAGCGCATGCAGACGACGCCCACATGTTCAAGGGCTACTCGCTGCGCGCAGTCGACTATATTCTGACGCCGGTTCAGCCGGAAGTGCTCAAAGCAAAGGTCGGCGTGTTCGTGGAGTTGTCTCGCAAGACCAACGAGAACCGACTGCAAGCTGAGCGGCTTCGGGAAGCAGAGGCGCAACTCCGGCGGCAGGCGGAGAAACAGCTCCGCACTGCGGACGAACGTCTGAAGATCACGATTGACAGCGTGCAAGACTACGCCATTTTGTCGTTGGATAAAGACGGCCGCATTGACAGTTGGAACGGGGGGGCTGCGCGACTTTTCCTTTTTGGCCAGACGGAAATACTCGGGGAAGATATGGCCGTTCTGTTTTCGATTGAGGATCAGGAACGTGGCATCCTGGCGGGTCGGCGACGGGAGGCGATTGAGACGGGACGCAGCGAGAGCAGTACCTGGTTTGTGCGGAAAGACGGCAGCCGGTTCTTTGGGAACGATGTGCTCACCACGATTCGCGACGAGAGAGGCTATGTAGGCGGCTTCAGCGAGATCATTCGAGATGTCACGGATCGCAAAGCCCTCGAGGAGGCATTGTTCGCAGAAAAGGAACGCGCTCAGGTCACACTCAACTCGATCGGTGACGCCGTCCTCAGCACCGACCTGTCGAGCAAGGTCACCTATCTCAATCTGGTCGCCGAACGCATGACGGGATGGTCCTGCGCAGAGGCAGTCGGCCGGCCCCTCGCCGAAGTGTTCAACATAATCGACGGAGAGACACGTGAAACCGCTCAGAGTCGCATGGAGTTAGCCGTCCGGCTGAGCAAAACTGTGAACCTGCCATCGAACCGCATTCTGGTCCGGCGTGACGGGTTCGAGTCACCCATCGCGGATTCCGCGGCCCCCATCCACGATCGAGGAGGGCAGACTACCGGTGCAGTGATCGTGTTCCGTGACGTGAGTGTGGAACGGGCGATGTCCCTCCAACTGTCTCATCTGGCGCAGTACGACGTGCTCACCGAGTTACCGAACCGAACGCTCCTCAACGACCGGCTGACCCAGGCGATTGCGTCGGCCCGGCGCCACGGCACCGGCCTCGCCGTGCTGTTCGTAGACCTCGATCGGTTCAAACACATCAACGACTCCTTCGGACACGCGACGGGAGACGCCCTGCTCCAGTCGGTGGCGCATCGGCTGCTGGCGTGTGTCCGCATCTCGGACACGGTCAGCCGCCTGGGTGGGGACGAATTTGTGATCGTGCTTTCGGAACTCGGTGAGGTACAGGACGCAGCCATCACGGCGAGCAAAGTGCTCACGATGCTAGCGGCGCCACATAGCGTTGGCCAGCACGACCTCGATGTCACAGTGAGTGTTGGCGTCAGCGCCTTTCCTTATGACGGTCAGGATGCCGAGACCCTGATCAAGAGTGCGGATATCGCGATGTATCACGCCAAGGAAAATGGGCGCAACAATTACCAGTTCTTTGAGAAGGACATGAACGTTCGGGCTGTCGAGCTGCAAGCCCTCGAAGGCAGCCTGCGGCACGCCCTGGAGCGACAGGAGTTTATGTTGCATTACCAGCCGAAGGTCAATCTTGAGACTGGTGCGATTACCGGCGCCGAAGCGCTGATACGCTGGCTGCATCCAGATCGAGGACTGGTCCCTCCTGCGCAGTTTGTGCCCATCGCGGAAGACACTGGCCTGATTCTGCCGATCGGCCAGTGGATCCTACGCGAAGCATGCAGGCAGGCCCGAGCATGGCTGGATGCCGGGCTGGGGCCGATGCCTGTGGCGGTCAACATCTCCACGGTAGAGTTCCGAAGCAAGCACTTTCTCGAAGGCATTCGCGCGATCCTGATGGAGACTGGTTTGGAGCCACCCTTTCTCGAACTCGAACTGACCGAAAGCGTCCTCATGCAGCACCCCGAATCCACTGCGTCCGTGCTTCGCGCACTCAAGTCCATCGGAGTGCGGCTTGCGGTTGATGACTTCGGTACCGGCTATTCCAGCTTAAGCTATCTGAGGCGGTTTCCGATTGACGTCCTGAAACTCGACCGGTCATTTCTTCACGATATTGCCTGCCCGGAAACAAAAGATGCCGCAATCGTGAACGCCGTAATCACCATGGGCAAGAGCCTAAAGCATCGAGTCATTGCGGAGGGTGTGGAAACAGAAGAGCAGCTCACATTCCTGCAGGCCCATCGCTGTGACGAGGGACAAGGCTTCTATTTCAGTCCGCCTGTGGCTGCCGAGCAGTTCGCCGAATTGCTTGCAGGGGGTACTTCATCCGGGGCGGTCCGCCACGTAAACGCCGGCCGATCCCAGTCGCTACTTCGCCAAACAAGCTGAGCTGGCCGTCAAGGGAATGGTGAATCGCCGGAGAGCCGGGCGATGCGCTGACGGCGCTCACGACCGCCCGCCTAGCGGCCAAGCCGGCCGTATCCCGCCGCAAAAACCCTAGTGTTCAAGCGCCATCTCACTCATCTGCGTGAGACGCGCTTGCTCATTGCGGGTGCAACGAGCGACGACGCTATAGCGGCTTGACGGCCAGCTCAAGTCATCGCAGCACGCGAGTCGCCAATCGCGGGCCGGCCGCTAGACGTCAAGAGGTCATGCACACGGATAGTCTGGATCGGTTCAACAGATTCCGGATGAATCTTCTATACACCCGAGCTTCGATCGAGAAGACTGTCGCTCCGGCTGCCACCCCGCCGGGCCCGCGCAAGATCTCGCCTCACCCGGTGTCGCGCGAACGCGCGCGGGCCGGACGGACTGCCCGGGCCGGCCGAGCAGCATCCAACAACAAGGGAGGTTCGATGAACATGACCATCCAGAACGACGTTCGGGTCCTGGCGCGGCGCGCGATCGGGGCATCCGCGTTGCTTTGCACTGTGGCTGGCGCGCAGTCGCTCGGCGACGTGCGTCCATCGCCAGAGCCCTTGGTGCTGAAGCAGCAGGGCAGCTTCTTCGTCGGCGGCCGCCAGATGTTCAGCGACGCCGCCGGCTGGGACCTGATCGGCCTGCTCGGGCAGTTCTCATCCGGCGACGTGACGGTCGACCAGATGTACGTGCAGTTCCAGATCCCGCAGCAGCACCGCCGCCACGTGCCGATCGTCTTCGTGCACGGCTGCTGCCTGAGCTCTAAGACCTGGGAAACGACGCCCGATGGCCGCATGGGCTGGTATGAATACTTCACGCGCCGCGGCTTTCCGACCTACCTGGGCGAGCAGTCCGGGCGGGCGCGCTCCGGATTCAACGGCACGATCTACAACGACGTGAAGAAAGGGCTGCAGCCGCTCACCGCGCAGCCACCGGTGCTGCTGGGCACCGCGCAGTTCGCCTGGAGCGTGTTCCGCTTCGGACCGAGCTTCGGCGCGGTCTGGCCCGACGAGCAGTTCCCGATGGATCACGTCGGCCAGCTCTACAAGCAGGTCATACCGGACATGATCCTGACCGAGGTGCCGAGCCTGACGGCGGAGTTCGTCAACCCGCTGACCAACAACCCGACCGTCGCCAACATGGCCGCGCTGGCGCGCGACCTGAACGGCGCCATACTGGTCGGCCATTCGCAATCGAGCGTGTTTCCGACGCAGGCGGTGCTGAAGGGCCTGCCCGGCATCCGCGGGATCATCCAGCTCGAGACCGGCTGCTTCGCGAACCTGACGCCCGACGAGGTGGCCACGATGACGAAGGTGCCGATGCTTGTCGTCGTCGGCGACCACTTCGCCGCGCCGCAGCCCACGCCAGACTGCGTGACGGAGATGACCGAGATCAACGCCGCCGGGGGCGATATGAGCTTCATCGCGCTGCCGAGCGCCGGCCTGCACGGCAACAGCCACATGTTCATGCAGGACCGCAACAACCTGAAGGTCGCCGACGTGATCATCAAGTGGATCGACGAGCACGTCGCCGACGCCGCCGAACAAAACGACGAATGACAGGGGAGGGCTGGCCCGCCGGGGTCCCGCCCCCGGCGGGGTTCCGCAGGTTCAACATCGATCGAAGCAAGGAGCGACAGACGCGATCTTGTCCAGGCTGAATCCGAGACGCTGTGATGCCTTGATGAAGCGGACCCGTCCCAGATCCGCATCGGAATAACGGCGAATGCCGCCGTACGGGCGCCTGGGTTCTATCATCAGGCCTCTGCGCTGATAAAAGCGAATGGTTTCGACCGTGACGCCGGAGGCATTTGCAAGCGTACGTGGAATCCTCCTGCTTGAGATTTAGTTGAGCTGCGCAGCCACTCAATCGCGCCCGCTCTCGTTGGGTGGTACCGGTAGGTCAAAGAATGAAATTGGGCTTGAAGTCGGCACGCGCCAAACGCCGACGCAGTTTCCTCCTGTTGGAAGATAAGACAAAGGAAAGCAGTTGTCTTGTAGATTCGTCCGATTCCCATCCAAATATTCCGCACCGCGTTTGATCGAACGACTCGTCGCGATCGTCCAAAAAACGCGTGATTTGAAGGTTTCAACAAAAGCCGGAACATCAGACGAGACAAGCGGTAGCGGGGCTCGCCGTCTCAACATGGGTCACCAGAGGCAGTGTCCGCGAAGCGAGTAGAACAAGAGGAGGGAATGGGCATGAATGACCATACCTCACCTTGGCGCACAAATCGGAATCGCGCGCCGGATTTGCCTCTAACGCTGGAGGACAGCATGCGTAATCCACCGAGGGGCAAAAACACGGGTGGGACCAATCGCCGCAGATTCCTGACCATGACGGCGGGGATGACCGCATCCCTTCCGCTCGTCAGCGTGCGCGAGAGCGCCGCGTTCGAAGATTTACGAGGCGGGCGCGCTTCGGATGACAGCCTGGTCATCAAGGCGCAGGGAAGCTTCATGGTGGGCGGAACGGTGCTTACCGCTGCGAACGGTGACACCTTTCACGGCGATCACGCCTATGTGCACTATCAGATACCCCCTGACGCGCGCAGCCTGCCGATCGTCATGTGGCACGGCGGCGGGCAATTTTCGAAGACGTGGGAGTCCACGCCCGATGGACGCGAGGGCTACCAGAGCATATTTCTTCGCCGGGGATTTTCCAGCTATATCTTCGATCAGCCCAGGCGCGGTCGCGCGGGTCGAGGTCTCGAGGGTACAACGATCACAAACGCGGTACCGAATGAATCGGGCATCTGGGGCATTTTCCGGCTCGGCAGATGGCCGGTATTTTTCCCGAACGTGCAGTTTTCAGGGGCATACGACCCGGATGCGCTGGATCAGTTCTACCGACAGCAGACACCGGACACCGGCCCGTCTTTTGACCTGGCCCATAGGCACATTTTGATAAGCGCTGCCGCGGCCTTGTTCGACAAGATCGGACCTGCCATCTTGATCACCCACTCAGCGAGTGGCCGGCTCGGGTGGCCTACCGCGATAGCGAGCGCGAACGTCAAGGCGATCATCTGTTATGAAACAGGAAGTTTTGTCTTTCCGGAGGGCGAGGTTCCACCTCCTCCACCGCCCCACGAGGCCATACCGGTTTCCCTCACCGACTTCCTGAAGTTGACGCGTATCCCGATTCAGGTCGTGTTCGGCGACAACATCCCGACTGCTCCGACGACGCCGGCAAACCTCGACCAGTGGCGTACTGCGTTCGTCCAGGCGAGGCTTTTTGTCGACGCCGTGAATCGCCACGGTGGCGATGCGCAACTCTTGCATCTGCCTGAGATCGGGATACTTGGCAATACGCACTTCTCGTTTTCGGACCTGAACAACCGTGACGTAGCGGATCAACTGTCGAGATTCCTCTCTGAGAATGACCTCGACAAACGTGACCCCTCATAGCTGACAGCGATGCGAGGCTTGCGCCTCGAAAAGGGAGAGATACGCCATGAACGACACAAGCTCTCGAAGCAACCAGGATCAAGCAAAGCAAACCCGCGAGTCCGATCGGCGGAAGTTTCTGGCGGGGATGGGGGGGCTCGCCGCATCAGCATCCATGTCACCGGCCGCCGGCCTGGGGCAAGAAATGCGGGGCGGCGAGGTGCTGGTACTGAAAGCTCAGGGCAGCTTTGCCGTTGGTGGCACGGTGATCAGGGGCACGAACGGAGACACATTTCACGGCGACCATGCCTACGTCCAGTATCAAATCCCGCAGAATCCGCGCGATCTACCGCTCGTGATGTGGCACGGTGGCGGCCAGTTCTCGAAGACGTGGGAATCCACACCCGACGGGCGCGACGGCTACCAAAACATCTTTTTGCAGCGCCGCTTCTCCACCTACATCATCGATGAGCCGAGGCGCGGCCGGGCCGGACGGACGACTATTGGTACGACGATACCGAATGCCGTGCCGGGCGAGTCAGTTACATTCAACATTTTTCGACTTGGAGTGTGGGATCCTCCGAACCCTCCCAGCTTTTGGCCAGATACCCAGTTTCCGGCAAGCCAGGCTGCGCTCGACCAGTACTGGCGTCAGCAGACCCCCGCTACCGGGCCGGGATCGTTCGGCGTCGGGATCGCGGGCTACGAGACCAAGGTGAGCGCAGTGTCCGCGTTGTTCGACAAAACGGGCGCTGGGGTTCTATTGACGCATTCGGCAAGCGGCGGCCCCGGGTGGCTCACCGCGATTCGGAACAACAAAGTCAAGGGCGTCATCGCGTATGAACCCACCGAGTTTGTGTTTCCGGAAGGAGAGGTACCGACGTTGTTACCCGCGCCTTCCCTCGGACTTACGCTGGCCCCGCTGGTGGTATCGCCTGTTGACTTTACCAAGCTCACTCGGATCCCGATACAAATCGTCTATGGCGACCACATTCCAACGAGCCCTCCTTCCGAGCGCGGGTACGACTTGTGGTACGCAACCGCGCACAACGTCCAGCTGTTCGTAAATGCCGTGAACAGCCATGGAGGCCGCGCGACGATTCTCAATTTGCCTGATGTCGGCCTCCGCGGAAACACGCACTTCGCGTTTTCTGACCTGAATAACATCCAGGTTGCCGATTTGCTCTCCGAGTACCTGGAGCAGAACGATCTCGATCGAAGCTGAAGAAGAAGGTACCGACCTTCGGGAAGGGTGGGAGATCACTCAGGCCGAAGTACTGGATAAGTATGAGAAGTTAGCGAAGTTAGCGTGGCTGCTTTCGCACGTTCGGTTGTGCCTGGCTCACGCATCCTCGAGAGCGGAGGTTCTATGAAGAGCGCTGATCGATTCAGCCCATCAGTCCGCACGTTGGTTCTGGTCGCGGCTGCATTTGTCGTCACCCTTGCTGCTGCTGACGACGTTAAGGGGCCGATTGTCCTCGAAAAGTTCGGTAGTTTCTTCGTCGGAGGAAAGGACGTTGCAGTCCCGTATCGCAGCGGCAGGTTCATCAGCCCTACCTACGAGCAACCAGACGTGCTCAAGGTCGACCAGATGTACGTGCAATACATGATTCCTATGCAACGACGCCACCGATACCCAGTCGTCCTTGCACACGGCGCGTGGCACACCGGAAAGACGTGGGAAGAAACTCCAGATGGGCGGGAAGGCTGGGTAAATTACTTTGCGCGCCAGGGCTTCAGTACTTATTGGGTAGACAAAACATGGCGCGCGAGATCGGCGTTTAATGCGCAAACGATCAACGCGGTGGCGCGAGGGGATGCCGACGTGAGCACGTTACCCAACATCTACGTTACGGGTCGGCAGGGCTGGGCCGCGTTTCGGTTCGGACCGTCCTTCGGAGTCGCAAACCCGGGAGTGCAGTTCCCGCTCGAGGCTGTTGATGAGTACTTCAAGCAACTGGTCCCGGACTTCAGCGAGTGGCTGCGCGGCTCCCCTGTTGCGCAGACGTACCCGGCCATGACGGCTGCTGCGGAGGCCCTCCTCACGAAGATAGGCCCCGCGGTCTACATCGGGCATTCCCAAGGCGGCGCCGAGATCCCCGGCATCGTTCGCGATCGACCCGATCCTGCGCTATTCGCCGGCGTAATTAGCGTCGAAGGAGGGGCGTGCCCGCCGGTCGAGGATGCGCCACTGTACAAGGAAATACCGTTCCTATACGTCACGGGGGATTTTACGGATCCGCCGACCAACTGCGCACCGTTCGTCGATGCGCTGAATGGCTTGGGAGGTAGGGGCACGAGCCTCCACTTGCCGGACATTGGCATCAAGGGGAATGACCACATGATGATGCTCGACAAGAACAATGAGCAAGTCGCGCAAGCACTCATCGACTGGATCGTGAAGGAAGTGGAAGGAAGGAACGCTGAGCACTGATGCACTAGGAGACCGTGTGCAATGCAGGAACCTGATCAGGCGTCAGGAGGCCAAATGAAGATCCTTCGACTTCCCAAGGCGGTATGGCCCGCCGTGTTCGCTGCGGCAGCGCCTATGTTCGCGATGCTGGCCGATTCATAACGAAGAGCCCGAATTCAAGGAGAAACCCGATGGCACCGCGATGGAGATATGCGTCTATTTCAAGTGAACCTCGGAAACATATAGCCCTAGCGCCTCTGCTGTGCTCGTTACTTGCAGGAGGTCTGTTTTCGACTACCGCGGTGGCCGAAAACGCCACTGACCCAGAAAACGGACCGGTCGTTCAGACTGCAGCGGGTCCCGTTCGTGGAATCGTACGGAACGGAATACACGAATTCTTAGGCATCCCCTACGCCGCGCCCCCGATTGGGCTGTTGCGCTGGATGCCGCCGCAGCCCGTCAAACATTGGGACGAAACGCTGAACGCGACGAGATTTGCGAACACCTGCGCCCAGGTCGCCGAACTCGGAGCGTTCGCGGGTCCGTCGAGCACCTCCGAAGACTGCCTCTACCTCAATGTGTTCACAACAGGGGCGGGTGAAAATAAACCGGTCCTGGTCTGGATTCACGGCGGTGGAAATGTGGACGGTGAATCGAACGACTACGACGCGAGCAAGCTCGCCACGGGCGGGCCGAACGGCACCCCCACAGCGGTGGTCACGATAAACTATCGCCTGGGTCTGTTTGGTTTCTTCTCCGAACCGCATTTGAATGCCGAAGGCCATCCTTGGGGCAACTACGGCATCTTGGATCAACAGGCCGCGCTCCGTTGGGTTCAGGCAAATATCACGGCCTTTGGCGGCAATCCCGGCAACGTCACCCTTGGCGGCCAATCCGCAGGCGCTCGTGACACCACCGCCAATCTACTGTCGCCCTCCAGCAAAGGGCTCTTTCATCGGGCGATCTTAGAAAGTTATCCGGAGACCTCATGGGTGACTGCGGAGCAGATGTTGACGCGCGGTACAAACTTTTCCGCTGCTGCCGGATGCTCGGATGCCCCGTGTCTGCGTAGTCTGTCGACCAGACGGATTCTGCAACTCGAGGGCACACCCAACGCAACTGGCCCATACTCCCAGCAGGTCTTCCCGGATGGCACTATCGTAGCCCTCCAGCCTGGCGTCGCCTGGAGCACTGGGCAATTCCATCACATGCCAATCATGGCGGGGCTCGTCCATGATGAGGGAAATTTCGGCGCTAGCATCACGGAGTATTTCTCTGGTCCTCCCCAGGTGGCACTGACGGCAGCGCAATATTCGGCTCGCAACAGCGCTGCCGTGCTGGCCGAATATCCACTCCCCAACTATGGAAATGATCCGCAACTGGCCGAGGACCGCGTCAGCACCGATCCGATTGCGTGCACGACTCTCCGCGTCGCCCAATTGTTGGCCTCGCAGGTGCCCACGTATGCGTACGAGTTCAACTACCAAAATGCGCCGTACTACTTCCCTCAGATGCCGAATATCTCGTCTCCGACGGC
>WNGJ01008112.1_pt1 | contig 19541 bp, 13 predicted proteins | sample 5400611 | NCBI WGS metagenome assembly WNGJ01 (sample SAMN13153375, study PRJNA577476) | soil metagenome | isolation source: 40 cm soil or saprolite under Garry oak tree replicate 1 | place: USA:California | collected 2016-06-15 | reverse complement strand
AAGCGTGCCGTTATACGCAGGGATTCCAATCGACGCCGCTTGCCCGTTAAACACATTCTGTACCGGGATTCCGGAAGCCACGGGTGACCAGTAAAGAGCGGGGTCTTGCGAAAATCCAGTCGTTTTCAATGCGTTGGATCCGTGCACAACGACTGAGTCTGTGAATCCCCAATAGTTCATGGTGCCAAAGTTGTCTTCAATAGGAGGTGCGAAGGAGATCCCATACCCGCCGCGGAACACCAATTTGTTCGTAATTGCGTAGGCCATCCCGATCCGCGGGGCGAACTGCTTGAAGTTCCAATCCATGAAAGAGTGGCGGTGGTTGCAGGTGGAGCAGTTACCCAGGAATTCCAGCGCTCCCGGAATGTTATCGGCGCCGGGATTCGGCAGCCCGCCGTTGAACCCGGATTCGCGATCATCATGCTCGTATTGCGGAACGGGGATCTCCCACCGCAGCCCCAAGTTCAGGGTTAGCTTGGGCGTTGCCTTGAAGTCGTCCTGAACGAAGAAGGAATACGACCCGGCGCGGAAGTGCGGCGTCGTCAAGTAGATGCTGCGGCTGGCGGTACTCGCGCCCCCAAGAACAAAGCTGGCATACGGATTACCGGTGGAGGTGGTGAAACCGGGCAGACCCGTCTGGACGTCCGAAAACGAATAGCTGCCCGAAAGGGAACCCGGTTCATACGTGTTGTAGCGATAGTGACGGAATTCACCCCCGAATTTCAGGTTGTGTTTGCCGCGCAGGTAGCTGAAGTAATCCTGCACAATGAAACTGTCGGCGGGGTCAATGTTCGGGCAGGATTGTCCAAGCGTTCTTGGCAGGCTCTTGATATACGAACTGCTTAGACTGATCCGCGGAAAACAAGTGCTCGGAGCTCCCACAAGTTCTGTTGGGAAGTACTTGGCGTTGTCCGAAAGGCCGTTCTTGTTTTGGAACCGGTTGAAACCGAACTGGAAGTTATTCAGGCTCCGGTCGGTGATGTTCCAGGCGTGCGCGATGCGAACCTGCGGACCGCCCACGTCCTGCTTCTTGATCGGGTTCATCGGCCACCCTGGGAATGGCGGGAACGAGGTGGTGTTCCTGTTATACCTGCTTCTCCAAGCATACGTGTACGATCCCCAGAGCTTTTGCTTGCTGTTCAGCACGTGATCGATCTTGACCGTGTAGGCATCGCGACTCAGGTACGGACAGCAGCCGTTAAATCTGGGAGTGTTCTTGGTGGCTCCCGAATATAACGGATCGGGAAACAACGGCAGGAGTTGCGCCGACGCCGTGCTGATCATCCCAGCGGGAATGACGTTTGCTTGCCCAGGGATAGGAAGTCCAGTGGTTGGATCGAATCCAAAGCCGTCTCGCACTGGCTCGCCTCCGACATCGCGCGTCGTTGTCGGATCAAAGATTTCACCTTGGTAAACTGGCCGGCCCAGCGCATCAGTACCGACCTGCGATCCCAACATCTCACTGAAATTCCCGGTTCTCATCGCCGCAGTAGGTATGGTTACCTGTCCGTTGAATGAAAAATCCCGGTAACGATCGCCCTCATAGTTGAAGAAGAAGAACGTGCGCTGCTTGAGGAGCGGCCCGCCAATGTTAAAGCCAAAGTTGTTCTCCTTCACATTGTCTTTTGGCGTGCCCGGGAACGCTCCCGGGAACACACCAGCCGCGTTGGCCACAGGATTCTTGAGGTATTCAAATAACAAACCGTGAAACTGGTTGGTTCCGGATTTGTAGGTAAAGTTGGCAACTCCGCCGCCGGTGTTCCCGTATTCGGCGGAGTAGTTCGAGCTTTGTACCTTGAACTCTGCAATCGAATCCGTGCCCGGCTGGAACTCGGTCAGGCCGCCACCACTCAGGTCAAAGCGGCCGATGGTAACGCCGTCAATCAGAATCTCGTGGCTGAACAACTGCCCGCCGTTGATGGAACCCGACCATGGACCGTTGGTGGGGTCGCCACCACTGGCGACGGTTCCCGGAAGGCTGCTGAAAATGATAGATTGAAGGTCGCGGCCGCCATCACTTACTTGGATGGGAAAGGTTTCGAATTCCTGCGGGGTCACGGAGGAACTTACCTCGGCCGTTGCAGTCTGCAGCAGTGGAGCCTCCGCCGTGACGACCACGGTTTCCTTGATACTCCCCGGTTGCAGCTTGAGATCCACCGTGACCACCTGCGCGACCGGCACCACGATCTGATCGGTGATGGCAGTCTTAAAGCCGGCCCTCTCGGCTTGCACCTTGTAGCTGCCCGGAGGCACTGGCACGCGGTAGTAACCAGCGCTGCTGGTCTTAGCTGTCCATTTCACGCCGGTATCAAAATTGGTGATAGTAATTGCGGCCTCGGGTACAACCGCGCCGCTTGCGTCTTGTAATGTGCCTGTAATGGCTCCCAGATTTCCCTGCGCAGAAGCTGTTGTTAAAAAAAATAGCAGAGATGTCAGAGAGGCGACGAGAACGAGTAGTAAAGTGCGTATTTTCACTGTATCCTCCCGCAATGCACTCACTCCGGACTCTTACCAAGCGATTCACTATTAACACCAAATAACGAATATCTGCAAGAAAAAAATATAAATCGAAACATTTTGAAACTACCGTAGCGATACGCTTACAGGCGGGTCGTCGCGCTCTTGAGTTCGTGTATGAGAAACTTTGAACGCCGCGCGCTCAGTTGTGTGAGTACTTATCGTGCAGGACGGCAGACGTGCTTTGGTGCAACGATGCTATTTGTGCGTTCTTTTCGGCGAATGGTTGCAAGGGTAGGCGTGGACGCCTCCCTGTTGGGCGTCTGTGTCGCTGGTTTAGGAGCCCTGCGTCTTGCCCCCTCAACCCTGCCTTCCTCCGGTCCCATTCGTTTTGAGGAAGTCGCTCAACGTGCAGGCCTGCACTACGTTGCCGCAAACTCCAGCACAGAAAACAAAAATCAACCGCAGACCATGCTGGCCGGAGTCGCGCTCCTGGATTACGACAGTGATGGCTATCTGGACATCTATCTGGTAGGCGGAGCTGACATTCCATCTTTGGTGAAGAATTCCCCCTTGTACTGGAATCGTCTGTTTCATAACAACCGCGATGGAACATTTACGGACGTTACGGAGAAAGCCGGTGTGGCTGGATCAGGCTACGCCACCGGCGTGGCGGTGGGCGACTACGATAATGACGGCTGGCCCGACATCTTCGTCGCAAGTGTCGCGGGTAATCAACTCTTCCACAATAACGGCGACGGCACATTCACCGATGTCGCCGCCAAGGCGGGTGTCAGTGGCGCGACGTTTAACGGCAAGAAGATGTGGTCGGTCGGCGCGGGCTGGTTCGACTACAATAATGACGGCCTGCTGGACCTGTTCGTGGTGAACTACTGCGGCTGGGAGGTGAACAAGGATCCCTACTGCCTTTTGAAGCAAGGAGTGCGTAGTTACTGCGATCCCAAATATTACCCCTCGCTGCACAACACACTCTATCGCAACAACGGAGACGGCACGTTCACCGACGTCTCTGTCGAAACCGGCATTGCGCAACACTTTGGGAAAGGTATGAGCGTGAGCTTTGCCGATTACGACGGCGATGGTTACCTGGATGCTTTTGTGGCTAACGATACCACACCGAACTTTCTCTTTCACAACCTGAAAGGCAAGGCATTTGAAGAAGTGGGGGTGACGGCTGGCGTGAGCTACGCGGCCGACGGAGAGACGCTCTCGGGTATGGGCTCTGATTTTCGGGACGTCAACAATGACGGTCTCCCCGATATTTGGCACACCGCGGTCGAACGAGAAGAGTTTCCTTTTTTTACCAATACGGGTACGGGCGATTTTGTAGACATGACTGTGGCCAGCGGTCTCGGCAGCACCAGCGACATGTCTGGTTGGAGCAATGGCACGTTCGACTTCGACAACGACGGCTGGAAGGATCTTTTTGTGGCCCGCTCCAACGTTTTGGACAATATCAGCGTCTTGAAACCCATGCGGCATTATCAGGAGCCCAATTCGGTCTTTCGAAATCTCGGGAATGGCAAATTTGCGGATGTCAGCAGCCTCGCCGGACCCGATTCTCAACTGGAGGCGGCGCATCGCGGCGCGGCATTTGGCGATCTGGACAATGACGGACGCATCGATGTCGTGCTTTCCGTGCTAAACGGACCAGCAAAGATTCTTCACAATGTCTCGGACAACGTCAACCACTGGATTCTCCTTAGGCTCGTCGGTACCAAAAGCAATCGCATGGGCATTGGCGCGCAAATACGCCTGGTGGCGCAAAACGGCTCCGTGCAGTGGAACGAGGCGACCACTGCTGTGGGATACGCTTCCTCGAGCGATCCTCGTGTCCACTTCGGACTGGGACAGAATAAGCGGATCAGTTCTATCGAAATCCGCTGGCCGAGCGGAATCACACAGACTCTTCGCGACGTAATCGCGGACCAGGTGCTTACCGTGAAGGAACCGCAGAAGTAAGCTGCTTGCCCCCAAAAATGAGCGAGCGCAGCGGCGGTTTCAGTGCCTGACTTCTGAATAGCTCTCCGATTCCTTGTTCAACTGCGCGAAAGCCGCCCGGGCGCGAGCGGCATCTTCTTTCCTCCCGGCTCGCGCATACGCGGAACCCAGCGCAAAACAAATCTTGGCATCCTTCGGAAGAGCCCTCCGGGCGGTTTCGAGTTCATGGATGGCGTTCTGGTAGTTGTCGGTGTCCAGATAAAGCAACCCCAGCAGGTAGTGCGCCGAGGGCACAAGCGGATTCATTTTGACCGCCTCTTCTGCGTAAGGCAATCCCGCAACGGAATCCAGTTTGTACTCGGCAGCGGCGATTTCGAGCCGGGAGTTGATGTCGTTCGGTTGATTCTTCAGTTCCTGATGGAACTTGGCCACCGCTGCGGACACATCATCCATATCCGCCCAGAATCTGCCGACAGCATAATGAATGTACGGGTACTTCGGGTATTCCTGCTCCAACGCGCGGTATTCCTCGCGCGCATCGTCTAATTGCTTTTGGGCCGCAAGACAAGCCGCGTGGCCCACACGTTGCACAATTCCTGGCCCCGTCGTTCCCGCTGGCGTCGAGTCCTTGGGAGAAATGCGCAGATACGCGAGCCCGATGTTTTCGAGAACTTCTGCGCCTTGCATTCCCGTCCCGCAAAGCGAACTAAGGCTAACCTGCGCGGCCTTGAAGCTGCCGGCGCGCAAAAGCAAGAGCCCCTCATGGTAGGCCGCTGCGAATCGCAAATTCGGATCGGACACGCCGAGTCGCTTGCCGCGTTCCAGGTGTTGCAGCGCCTTCTCGTCCTGCCTCAATTCAAATTCACAAAGACCCAGCTGCACCGCTCCGTTCCCGTCGTTTGGAGAGACCTGAAGAAAGTGGCCAAAGACTTCCTTGGCCGCCCTGTAGTTGCGGCGTTCGTATTCGATTCTACCGAGCGAACTCCACCCCTCTGCCCAGTCGGGCCGCAGTGCGAGGGCGTTGTTGTACAGCGAAACCGCTTCGTCCAGATGGCCGGCACTGCGAGCTTCGGCCGCTCGTTTCGCGAGCGTATCGAAGCCGGTCTGCATCGTAGCGGTTTGCCCGTGCGCGCGAGAGAAGATCAGCAGCGACGCACTCAGCAGGCCGAGAACCATCCGCGGAATTGTTTGACGCATCACGAAAGTGTTGCCGCGGTTCATGCCGATGACGTATCAGGGCACTCCCGCCGCCACCGGGCTAGAGCATACCAAACGCGCGGCAAACCGGTTGCCTCGACTGCGAAAAGTTGTACTGACCGTTTTGTTCATGGCAAACCCTTGATCCAATGTTCTGCATTTGTCCGATAGATCTTCTTCTAATCTACGGGACTGATCTCGACGTGAATCCAGATGCGGACGTGCAGAAGTGGGTGAAGGCATGGAAGGAGCAGTGCATAGCGGTCACGGAACTGGTCCTGCAGCCATTTAAGACCATGGTCACGATCGCCATGTGTCTTGGATTGCGTGTGAGTGAAATTCTGGGTCTACGTTGGGGTGACTTCGATTGGGAGGGCCTGGCCATCAGTATTCAACGGGCGTACGTGCTAGGCGCGGAGGACCAGGTGAAAACCATGTATTCAGAAAGACAGATGCCGCTGGACCCTGCCCTAGCGGAAATTCTGTTTCGCTATCGGCGGACCTACGCGCCTGAAGCAACGGCCGATGACTGGGTCTTTTCGAACCCCGACACCGGTCGTCCGTGGTGGCCGCATCGCATCCAGCAGTGCTATATCCGAAAGGCTGGAATCAAAGTGGTGGGAGTGGACGGCATCGGGTGGCACACCTTCCGTCACACCTACTCTTCGATGCTTCGCCACTTGGGTGTCGATGTGAAAGTCCAGCAGGAACTGTTGCGCCACGCAGACATTCGCACCACGATGAATATCTACACTCAGGCCATGCGGGAAGACCTCAGAGCGGCGAACAGTCGGGTGGTGCGGATGGTAATTGGGGGAAGCGCTCTGCCAGTTGAGCTATTCCCACCGCCTCAGGTGATTATAGCAACTAAAGAGTTAAGCAAATACCCGTCCATAAGAAGAAGCACCGGCTCAAAATCAGGGCTGAATGGTCAGCGTTAAGCGAGCGCTCCTCTACCCTCGCCCCACGCCCACATACTGGAATCCCAGAGCCCGCAGACGCCCCGCGTCGAGCAGGTTCTTGGTGTCAACGATGATGGGCATCTTGAGTAGGCGCTTGATGCGTTCGAAGTCCAGGGCGCGAAACTCTGGCCAGCCTGTGCCAACGACCAATGCGTCTACGCCCTCGGCAACCGCATAGGCGGACTCGCAGTAGCGTATCGAGCCGTTCAGACGTACCTTTGCGTCGGGAATCGCCACGGGATCGTAAGCCCGCACACGCGCCCCTTTCGACACCAGCGACTCCGCTAGCCGGATCGATGACGATCCCGCCACCGAATTCGTGTTGGGCTTGAAGGCTAGGCCTAAGATACCGACATCTTTGTTCGCCACGGAATTCAAGACGGTCACGATTTTTTCCACCAGGCGGTCGGCCAGGGTGTGATTCACTTCACGTGCGGCCCCCAGCACCTTCAACGGGACGCCCTTGGATTGCGCCAGCTCCGCCAGCGAATCCATATCTGACTCAGCGAAAACGCCACCCATCCCGGCTCCGGGCTGAAGACAGCGCGGAGCAATCTTCTTGTCCAGTCCCAGCGCGAGCGCAAGGTTAACTGCGTCAGCGTTCACCTTCTCACACAACGCAGCTACCTCGTTAATGAAAGAAATCTTGGTCGCCACGAATGCGGTTGAGGCTTCTCGAACTAACTCCGCGGTCGACTGGTTGGTCACGATAACGGGCACGCCGCGCATCACCAGCGGGTGGAATATCTGCTTCAACATCTGCACCGCTTCGTTAGAGCTCGATCCCAGAATCAACCGGTCAGGCCAGTTAAAGTCCTCCACTGCGCAACCGTCCGTGAGGAACATGGGCTGGGAAACAATCGTGGCCTTTAGCCCAGCGGCTTTCAGACTGGCTTCCAGCGCCGCAGCCGTGCCGACCGCCACGGGAGTCACAATGGTCAAGATCGGGGGCTTGGCAGCGAGCTTCGCGATGCGCATGACAACATCCGAAAGATTCTCCGCACTGTCTTCCGCCAGGAAAATCACTTGCGTCTTGCGCGCGAACGCCTCGATGTCAGTGGAGTAAATCACATGCGCGTCCGGTCGGGATGACAGCAGGAGACAGGAGTACCAAAATCCGCCAGGCAGGCTGAAATTACCGTTCCCAGGTAGCCCGAACCGTAGACCCCAGTCTGCATGCGTTTCCCCCCGGTCGGCCGAAACCCGCGCAGGGAAGGGAACCTGACGGCTACGGGATTTCTGCTCACTCTTGGTTTACAACCGCCGATTGGGGCTCGCAACGTACTGGAGGGATGTGTACTGAAGGCCAAGGTGCGCGTGCGGACGGCCATGCACTCTTGCTCTGCGCCGCAACCGCCAAAACCGACGGAGCAAAATGAAACCGTCGTCACAAACCCATGATTCTGCAAGGCCTTATCGGGACACCAAACTACGTCCCAGCAAGACTGGGGCCAAATCTAGCCAGCAGTTCAGATCGTCCTCGCGGACAAACGTCAGTCGTTCCAGCATAAGGTGCTGGCTTCCGGTATAGGCCTGCCAGCGCGAGCGGGCAATCTTAAGGGCATCTTCCGCCCCCAGCCCACCAGCCATTTTCACAATCGTGACATGCGGCATGTAAGACCACTCCTCAGTGAACATCAACGATTGCGTATTCAACTGATCGTGCAGTTCGCGCAGGCGCGATGCACCCTGAGTCACGCGGATGTAGACCGTGGGGGTGGCGGGAATAAATGTTTCCACATTACCTAGAGTCACTTCGAAGGGTTCGGCTCGACCAGCGCATAACGCGGGTTCTGCATATTCCGATAAAAATTATAGCGCGCGTGCGCCGCCCTATGCGTAACTAGCGGGCACAGTCCTCCGGCGTGTGGAGTTCCTTGTATCATTGGGCGGTGGCCTTTACTTCGCCATAGGGGCCTGCCGCGGATGTGGCGTTAGGACCGTCAACTCGCCGACTTGCTCCCTCTTCACCGTGCCACGGAGGTGGGCGGCATGGTCCGTCATCCCAAGCTCGGGAATGATTGAGATTCAACACCTGTACGGCAGGTATGAAACCACGGTCTGTCGCAGATGCCTCACTTCGCTCCATTTGGCTGGAATTGGGAAGTGCTGACCCCAATGTGAGCCCTATTTAGCCAACTTGCTATTTTCCCCTATCATCGAGCACTGTTGGATTGGAGAGGTCATCGCTGACGGCTTTTGGAAGTTTGTCAGCCTGGGCTACCAGGAAACTTACTTGCCACATCTCCGTTTCGGAGAGCGACTTGCCGAAGCCCGGCATGCCAGTCAGGCGAATCCCGTGCGCGACTTTCCAGTAACTCTCCCCCGGCTCGTCGTCGGTCACGCCCTTACCCTCGAGCAGCTTCGGAGGACGCGGATACATACCGGCGGCAATCGCAGTTTTCTGCTGCCTGGGCATTCCGTGGCATACCGCGCAATGCTCGCGGTAGATCTTTACCCCTGCAGTCAGATTAGGCTCATCGCCTTGGATGGGCGCGTTCATCGGCATCTCTTTTCGGATCCGTGCGTTCAGGGCTTTGTGGGCCAGCGTTTTCTCAAAGGGCATCGCGGCTTCGGCCGTTGCCACCGGCGCGCCGCCGGTCGCGAAGTAGAAATAAAATGCCAGAGGGAAGGCAATGATACCGACAACCAGTCCGGCAGCGAACAGCTTCATCTGTGTTCTCCGGGAAATGTCAAACACACTTGCCAAACGATAGTGGGCTATTCTGAAATTACACTGAACATCACCCACGAAGAATAGCAGGTTGCCCAAAGCTGACTGGACTGAGAGAGGCCCGGTCTGGGGACTGCCGGGCGGCTTGCCGATGGTGGTCCAGTTCGTAGTTTACATTTAGAGCCAGCCGTATTGGTGGTGGCAGTGCTGGGCGGGGCGTTGTTCTTCGGCGTTCAAGCTCGTGCCTTATCGATCATCTCTGCCCAGATGCCCTTGGACTTGAGAACGAGCTCGACGGCTTCGCGGACTGCGCCATGCCCGGCGAGGTTCTTGGTAATGTAGTGCGCGGTTTCTTTAACTTCGGGGACAGCATCGCCTACGGCAACGGCGAGGCCGACACGGCGCATTAATGGAATATCTGGAAGATCATCGCCGATAAACGCGACAGCCGAATCGGTGACTCCCGCTTTTCGAAGGATTTCTTCATAGGCATGCATTTTCGATGGTTGCTTCATGTAGATAAATTCCATCTTCATCTCACGGGCCCGCCTGAGGAGGGCAGGGCTTTCGCGACCGGTAATGCAGCCTGTACGCAGGCCAGCCGCGTGCGCGAGGGTGAGGCCCTGGCCATCGTGTGCATCAAACGTCTTGATTTCGAGGGCGGTGCCGTCGTTTTGCGAGAGCAGAGTAACGCCGCCGGCCGTCAGTGTCCCGTCCACGTCCATGAGGAGCACTTTGATTTGCGCAGCGCGTTTCTTGAGTGCCGCAGTGAGTTTGGGAAAATCGGCCAACCAAGCCTCCAAAGGAATCGGGAAGAGTTTAGGTTAAGGCTCAGTCTATCGCACGCCCAAACACGGTCGAAGCCGAGAAGCAAGAGTTGGATTGGAGTAATAACAAAGTTGAAAAGTGCTTTAGAATTAATCTGGCTAATCATGTCGGCACCTGCCTTGGGCGCAGGAAAAGTTCATCCAACCACTCCATCCCGGATCTTGGTTTCTATTGTTTTTCAACAATTTGGGGAATCTGCTCTTCGTTCGAAGGTAACTCCAATGGCCCGAATTTCGTTCATAAGTGCACGGTCTCTGCACGGATGGTGCGCCTGCTTTTAAGTCTTCCAGGTTGCCGTGATCCTGGCACAATCTGGAGAGGTGCCGTCGGGTCGACGGCCCCCTTTCCGAGGAGATGCGAGCGAGCTTAAAACCGGGCTCGCCGCGCCGGACCGTGCTATGCTTCCCGGGTGTCTCACGCTCCCTCGCTGCGAAATCAGGGACCTCCCCGGCATACTCTGCTCGTCCGGGTGACGCACTGGATCACAGTAATTTCTTTCGTTGCTCTGCTGGTCACTGGCGTTGAGATCTTGATCTCTCACCCGCGCTTCTATTGGGGCGAAGTGGGCAATTCGCGGACTCCTCCGCTGTTCAAGATTCCGATCCCTTCTTCGCGGGCGACAGTCCCGACTGGCTACGGATACGTGCTGCCCGACCAGAATGGCTGGAGCCGCTATCTCCACTTTGAGGCGGCATGGGCCTTGGTTCTGACCGGCCTCGTCTACGTCATCTCCGGTTTGTGGACGCGCCACTTCCGGAAGAACCTGTTTCCAGCCCCCGCAGACAGGACGTGGCGCGCATTTCGCAGCGTGATCGCCAAGCACCTTCGCCTGGCGCCGCCGGACGAAGCTGACTCTCGCTCATACAACGTGCTCCAGCGCGTCACTTACTTGCTGGTCATCTTTGTCCTGGTTCCGCTCGTGATCTGGACTGGTCTCGCGATGTCCCCGGGATTCAATGCCGCTGTGCCTTGGGCCGTTAATTCCCTCGGAGGACGACAATCCGCGCGCACTCTTCATTTCTTCGTCTCTATCTCTCTCGTGCTCTTTTTGGTCCTCCACGTCGCCATGGTTGTTCTAACGGGATTCGCAAGTCGCATGCGGGAGATGATCACCGGTCTCGCCGCTGCGCCCCAGGAGCGCACATGAGCAAAATCTCACGTCGCCAGTTTGTGACCGCCGGCCTCGCCGCAACCGCGGGCGTCTCAGGTCTGGCCGTCGCCGCCAATTTGGGGAGGCGCTTTGGGCTCGTCCCGCCTGACAGCGGTGGAATCTATGGGCCGGGCGAAACGCTGACCTACGCCGCCCAGCGACTTTTTACCAGACACTCGTTAGCTCGCGAGTTTCCTCGCAGCATGATTTCAAAGGTTCCTTTCGCCAACGACATGCCCCCTTTGAACGATGCCTTCAAACGACTCCAGAGCGGCGCCTTTGCGGACTGGCGGCTTTCCATCGATGGCATGGTGGCGCGACCGGAGTCGTATTCCTTAGCGGATCTCAGGGGCTTTCCGGTCCGCAGCCAGATCACCGAAGTCGTGTGCGAGGAGGGATGGTCCTACGTCGCCGAGTGGATCGGAACACCTCTGTCTGAAGTCCTGAAGGCCTCCGGGATCCTGCCCCAGGCTCGATATCTCGTGTACTTCTCCATCGATCCCGACTGGTGGGATAGCATCGACCTGGCCGATGCTCAGCATCCCCAGACTCTGCTGGCTTGGGCCATGAACGACGGAGATCTCCCGGTCGCGTTCGGCGGCCCACTGCGGTTACGCCTGCCGCGCCAACTTGGCTACAAGAGCATCAAATTTGTAACCCGGGTGATGGTCACTGACTCAGTCAAAGGCTTTGTCCCGGCTCTCGATCCCAAGTCCCCGAACAGTGGCTACGCATGGTATGCGGGCATCTGATTCGCAGTGCACCTTAATTTGCGAAGATTTTGAAAAACAGTTTTGGGAGGGCAGGGCATTAGCCGTGCCGCATGAGAGGCATGATCAATTTTGGAGAGGCCGACTTCAATCGTGTCATAGCTACCACTTTGCACTCAACCCGTACCGGTGGCGAAGACAGCGTTAACACTCAGAGTCCGGTCACTGACAAATGCGGAAATACGGGTGGGTTGTTGAGTGGAAGAGCATTCGAGAACCGACGATTTATTTCGTGAGGAACGAATGAACAATCACAGAACCTGGCCAAATTGGAAGGTGGGAAAGAGCGAACCAAGTCTTCGCGGCCTCCCACCACGCCGGAGATCGGTTATCGGATGATCCGTTACCGTTGCCATATCAGAATGCGCGAGGCATCTCTGTCTCGTAATCAATCAACGGCCAAACAACTTACAACGGTTTTCAGCGGAGCTGTTAACCTTGCAGCGAGGGCAGAGTCAACGTACCGAATCTCACCCAGCAATATATCTATTCGTCGACGCCCTCGCACGGCGCGACCAAGTGCGGATAGTCGTCGACGGGATCACGGCGGCAAACGATCTGGGACTCACCGACGCGGTGCCCCAGCGCGCGGTCGTACTCACGGATGCGCGGCTAAAACCTATCCAGCTCGGCAACCTGACCATTAAGATTGAACGACGCGCATGGCGGGATGTCCCGACCAGTGCAGGCGGCCTGGGCGCCGCATGCTAACGATCTTCGCTCGACCTATGCCACCCGGCTCAGTGCCGGAGGGGTAGCGGACGAGTGGGTAACACAAATGCTTCGCCAGGGAGACGCGCAAGTCTTCAAGAAGTATTCGCAGATGAAATTGCAGATGAAGCGCGAAGCTCTGGAGAAGCTCAACCGCCGCGCCAACGAGATGCCTGCTGAAAAAGCAGGTGATCGAATTGGCACGGTCAGCGTGCAGTGAGCACGATATTCGCACGGTCGAGGCCAGAAATCATGATTCGGAGTGGAAACAAAGTTGGAAACTACGTTAGAATCAATCCTGCTAGTCTTGTCGGGGCGTAGCGCAGCCTGGTAGCGCACCTGCCTTGGGCGCACGATCCTCCCTTCCACGACTTCCATCTCCTACTTTCGTTTCCAATGTTTTCAACAAGTGGGGGAATCTGCTTCTCGCTCAAAGCTAACCTTCACGGCATTAAAACGTTGCATTCATGCACAGTTCGTGCACAGTGATTTGAAGGGTATATGCACTTTCTCTAAGAAGACATCCACGCTGAAATCGGCGGAGTGATGGACGAATAGCGGCGGGAAGTCCCGATCTTATGGAACCCTTCCGAGTGAACTTTCACGGATCGCAACACCAAGCGATCGCAGAAACGAGACACATCGCACAAATTTGGGTCCTGCGCTCTACCGTGTCAACGCTCTCACGACAAGTAACCGATTGACATTCCAGGCACCGGTGGCAACCAGAAGCGCCTGAAGGAATCGCCAGACACAATTATCGAACCCTCAACGAACCCTCGTTCCCCCATCTCCGGGCGCCAGCAAAAGCGCGGGTATTGGCAGGCCTCAATCAAACTTCCCGAAATTCAACAGACAGGCGACACACAATTATTGCGGGAATCTTCCTAGCCGGACGGCGCAGACTGTCCGACAGTTTAACCGGCTGGGTTCACGGGCAGCCTCTAGGCTGTGCCAACGGGGAGAGCGCAGCTTTTTCAGGGCAGCAGGAGCAGTGCTTAACGGAATGGATCCGTCGGCTTTTCTTTAGTTCGCCACGTGTGCGGAGATTGGGGTGATCTGGACGAGCACGACCGACGCGAGAACGAACTGTCGGTTCGCAGAGGCTTCCGCATCCTGAGTTCGTACACGTTGCCCCAATAACGAGCGGTCTTGGATCATCACAGAGGCAGATCGGCAGTTCCACTTGCTTGCGGCTCCCATCCGAGTACTAAAACTCCACTCCAAAAATGCAACAGCCCCATCAAATATGGTGAGGCTGTGCAGATGTCCTTGGGGCCGAGTCTTCCGCTTGCCCCTTGTTACCACTCAAGAGCGGCAATCAACAAGGGTCAAACATCGCTCCCAAGTGATGGTGGGTAGTACTGGAGGTTGCGCGCGTAATCCTAACGGCGTACGCAGGAGAAATTCGGTGTCTGTGGGCTTATGAAGAAACTCGTAGATATCCGCTCCTTTGTCCGCAGCCACGGAGATGCGAATGACCTGGTTTTCGAGAACTACGCAGCGGAGACCGCGAAACACGCATTCCGTAATCCGGCCTGCGTAGTTTCGTTCGCGTGTTTACGGAACATAGCGCTGGCGCTCGTGCAGTTCCATGCCCTTGCTAGGCGGTTTCCCGAACTGCGACAGGCGCGGCGGCAAGCTCGCCTGCATGGTCCTGAATCTTTTTCAGCGCTGTGGCGATCTCATGCATGTCTTTCTCGTCGCCCAGCAATGCCGGTTGCGGAATCCACACCGTTTCCCAGGCGGCGCGGTGAGTGTGAGGAAATTTTCCTTTTAAGAACCCGTTAGCTTCCTCCGCCTGCCCGCCGGTGAGTTTCTTGCGGTACTCGCCACTTTTGAACACATCGAGATCGTGTAGCGGAGGATAACTCGCCTGGTTGGGAATGCCTTCGGCATTCATGGCTGCGATGAATCTTTCCGTGCTGATGCCGGCAAAAGCGTCGCGATCCACATGAAAGATATACGCATACTGTCCGTTGCGAGTGCAGCCAGCGTCCAATTTCTGCGGTGTAATGCCCTCAATCTCTCCCAACAGCCGATCGAGCAGCCGCGCATTCTTGTGGCGGTGCGCAGTCTGCGCATCCAGACGCGTGAGTTGCACGCTAAGCACGGCGCCCTGCCATTCACTGAGCCGGTAATTGGAACCATAAATAAAATGGCTATAGAACCACTCGCCGGGCATGCGGCCGCAATCGTGGACGGCGCGGGCCAGTCGTTCGACTGCATCGTCATTTGTAATGATTATGCCGCCTTCTCCGGCGGTGATCAGTTTGCTGGATTGAAAGCTGAATGTTCCCGCTGTTCCAAACGTGCCGATTCGCCGCCCTCGCCATTCGCTGCCATGCGCGTGCGAACTGTCTTCCACCAGTGCAATGTCATGGTCCCGGGCGATTTTGGTCAAGCGATCAAGATCAGCGGGATGCCCGCCCATGTGTACCGCGATGATAGCTTTTGTGCGCGGGGTGATCGCCGCTTCGACCAGATCGGGATCGATGCAGTATGTATCTGGCCGAACGTCCACCATTACCGGCAGTGCTCCGGCAAACAGCACGGCACTGGCAGTGGCGATGAAGGTGAAGTCTGGAACGATGACCTCATCACCTGGCCCAACGTTAAGAGCGGCCATGACAACTTCGATTGCGGCGGTACCGTTGGTCACCGCGACGCCGTGCCGCGCGCCGTGAAAGGCCGCGAACTCACGCTCAAATTCAAAGGTCTTGGTTCCCGGCGTGCGCCACCAGATGCGGCTCTCCAAGACCTCCATCAGCACGCGACGTTCTTTGTCGTCGTAAATAGGCCATTCAGGAAATGGTTTGCCCTTCGCCTTGCGACCGCCGAATAAAGCGAGTTCCGACATTGCGCTCCTCTCAGGGAAAGCACTTTAACTGCAGCCTGGCACGTGGTCAATAGAAGTACTTTAGGTTGCCCACCTGGTTTTAATGAAGGTCGCCGACAGTCTTGACCACGCTTCTCCCGCCGAGCTAGCGGCGACGGTTCGAAAACCAGCTTCCCGCGTCACCGGCTGCTACGCTCTACTGCATCCCGCAGTTTCTTGGACAGCTTCTCAATACGCTTGAGCCTCTCGTTCAAGTTGCTGGAGACTAAACCGCGGCTGATCCCCTCGACCTCAGCAGGTATAGTCTGCGACAGTTGTGCCAATTCATCGGCGTCTTTTTTGAGCTCTCGCGGGTCGGGCGCGTTGGTCAGATGCATTGCGGTGCGTTGTTCTGGTAGCTCGGCCCACCCTTTTCTCTCGTGGCCGTTCCCAACTGGACCGCGATATTGCGGCGATGCGACTGAGCAGACCAAGCAAAGCACGAGCACAAAGCTTGAGCGCCGAATCGTGTTCATGACAAGACTCCAATGCAGGGCCACATTGTAGTCCTGGCTGGGAATTTCTGCGACTTTCGAGCATCTATTGTTCAGCTTGACTTGGTGCTTGCGGTGGAGTATTAAAGCGGTTCAGACAATTCACCTCTGACTCCCGCAGGCCAAGGGGGCACCATGAAGGCACCGTCAGAGACCAGCCGGGCTGTGAAGCTGGCCCTTGCTTTGGTACTAGTTACCAACGCTTCCTCGTTAATCGCTCAAGTCGATCGGGGCAGTATTGTGGGCATCGTGAGCGATCCCAGTGGCGCGAAGGTGGCCGGGGCCGACGTAACCATAACGAATTCGGCCACCGATCAATCCATCAAAGTCACAACGGACACTTCCGGAGCATATGCAGCCAACTTGTTGCGCATTGGTGCGTACTCTGTGACCGTGGAAAAACAAGGTTTCAAAAGAGCGGTGAAACCGGGCGTGGAGGTGGGCGTCAACCAGGTGGTACGAGTGGATCTAAATCTGCAGGTGGGCGCCACGACCGAATCAGTGGAAGTGAGCGGAGTCGTTCCCCTGCTGCAAACAGAGAGCTCCTCGCTGGGAACAATAGAAACCGAGAAACGGATTTCTGACTTGCCACTAAACGGCCGCAATTTCATTCAGCTCGCCTACCTAGGGCCAGGTGCCAATAGCGGCATGACGGGGTCCAACGTTTCGGGCGGAGTCTTTGAGAACGAAAGGGCCAATGAAGCCCTTTCGGTAAATGGACTGCGCGTCTCGAATAACAACTTTCTCCTGAACGGTGTTGACAACAATGAGTTCGGCCTCGGTGGTGTCGTCGTCCTTCCGCCGCCGGATGCGATTCAGGAATTCCGCACCGAAGAAAACTCCATGAGTGCAGAATTTGGCCGCGGTGGGGCCGCGGTGAACGTAGTGGTCAAGTCCGGCACGAATCAGATCCACGGCGGGCTCTTTGAATTTATCCGCAACAGTGCACTGGACGCGAGAAACTATTTCGCTTCTCCTCCACCTGCGCCGAAGCCGGGCTTTAAGAGAAATCAATTTGGGGGTTTTCTCGGGGGACCGATCAGGAAAGACAAGACATTCATCTTCGGCGATTACCAGGCAACCAGGATCCGGGAGGCCTTGAGCTACGTTTCTACCGTGCCTAATGCCGTGGAGCGCAGTGGCGATTTCAGCGACCGGCTGACAGGAGTTACCTTTTCTCCTTGTCCGGCTCCAGGTCCGGGGGAGTCATTCGACCTCGGCACGATCTTCGACCCTTTTAGCACTCACAGTCATGCGTGTGCGGATGGGAGCGGCACGGTTCTGCTCCGCGATCCCGTCAGCTCCAACAACATAATCCCATCCTCAATGCTCAATGCGACGGGATTGAACGTTGCCAATTTGTATCCCCTGCCCAATGGTCCGGGCTTGGTTAATAACTACATTTCAAGTCCGAGTCGAGTGAACGATCAGGATTCGTTCGACATTCGCCTGGATCATCGCTTTCGTGAACCGGATCAGATCTTTGCGGGCTACAGCTTCGATGACATTCGCAGCGTGCGGCCAGGGCCGTTGGGAGACTTAGGCGGGGCCAGCTGCTGTCCCAGTCGCGATAAGACGCGATCCCAGCACGGTAACCTTGGTTGGACCCACACTTTTTCGGGGCGCCTCCTCAATGATGCTCATGGGGGCTTCTTCCGTTATGCGGTGAACGCCCTGCCGCTTCTGTTCGGCAAGAATGTTTCGGAGCAAGTTGGGATTCCGTTCGCCAATCGCGGCGATGTCAACTCTTCAGGATTGTCTTTTGAGGATGTCGCCAGCTTCACCCCCATGGGTGATTCGCTGTGGACGCCTGAGCACGCCATTGAAAACATTTATCAAGTTGCAGACACCGTCACATGGGTCCGTAACAAGCACTCCTTCAAGTTCGGCGTTGACTTCCGTCGCCAGCAGCGGAACTTCTTTCAGCTGACTGCGTCTCGTGGACAGTTCAGCTTCCCAGGGGGGTACACCGCCGACCTGACTACCGCTAATGGCGGCAACGGGCTTGCTGACTTGATACTGGGAATACCAACTTCGTCCGGGCAGGACTTTCTTACTGGAATGTATCCAACACGCTATTGGGACCTGGCGGAGTTCGTTCAGGATGATTTCCACGCTTTGCCAAACCTTACGTTAAACATCGGCTTGCGGTACGAGGTGACCTCGCCCGCCAATGGCCGCGTTGGAAACTTCGATCTGGACCGTGCCATCGTAGTGAATTCGTATGGATCCAATGCTGTGCCTCACGCGGGGGTTAAGTTTGACAAGAGCGACTGGGCGCCGCGACTCGGCTTGGCGTGGTCTCCGCAGAAGGACACCGTGGTCCATGGCGCCTTCGGCATATTCTACTCAAGCGAGGGGAACATCTTCGATGACTTGGGTCTGAACCCACCACAGCTGGCGTTTACGTCTCATTTCTTCAACGTGGGCCAGATCCCCTCCTCGAGTCAATTCATATCTGCTGGCTTTTCGCCAATTATTCCCTTCGCTGATCCCAATCACCCCTCTGGAGTCGTGCGCACGACCGGTCCCGTTCGCCGCATGCCGCGGATTATCGAGTGGAATTTGGGGATTCAACACCAGTTTTCGCAGAACTGGATGGCACAAGTCGGATACGTCGGCACACGCGCATACCACTTGTGGAATCACGAGGTCAGCGACCTGAACCAGCCTTTTCAACCGCTGGATTCCAACTTCTCGGATGCCACAGGCAACTTTGGTCGTCCGTACTTCAACGTCCTGCCCGACCTGAGCAACGTGTTGCCGTTGGATTTTCCGCAATTGCAGATGTTCTACAACGCCTTTCAGACGTCGGTGAATAAGCGTTTCTCCAGCGGATTTAACCTGCTAGCCTCGTACACTCTGGCGCACAATCTGGGTAATGCAGACGGCAACGTCGGGGCAGCTATCCAGGACGCCCACCATCCGGAGAAGGAGTTTGGCCCGGTACTGCCCGACCTTCGCCACCGTTTCGTAGTGAGCTATATCTACGAATTGCCGGTCGGTCGGGGCCGGCATTTCCTCCCTAACCTAGGGGGTGTTTCCGATGGAATTATTGGTGGATGGCAGATCGGTGGCATAACGAGCGCGCAGAGCGGGGAGGCATTTACGGCCGTCATGTCCGGCGATCTCAGCAATACCGGTAGCGGCAGTTATCGGCCTGATCAGGTTGGGAATCCGTACAGTTTCTCCATTGGGCAGGCTGAACAAGCGAACCTCGGTTGTGTTCCAGGTCACCAAACGCTGTCGTGCTGGTACAACCAGGCCGTGTTTGCCGCACCGCCTTTGGCCCCCGGACAACAAATCGCGCACGTGTTCGGTAACTCGCGGATTGGCAACCTGCGAGGCCCGAAGCTTGTCAATATGGATTTCGTTTTGCAAAAAAGCTTCAAGATACGTGAAGCTCACCAGATTGAGTTCCGATCCGAGTTCTTCAACCTGCTCAACCATCCCAATTT